>Ga0182030_10006666_pt1 | contig 24276 bp, 23 predicted proteins | sample 812S3MmetaG_FD_121299 | JGI IMG/M metagenome (GOLD analysis project Ga0182030, IMG submission 121299) | Permafrost microbial communities from Stordalen Mire, Sweden - 812S3M metaG (Illumina Assembly) | ecosystem: Environmental > Terrestrial > Soil > Wetlands > Permafrost | place: Sweden...
CCGGTCGGGTGAGCCAGAAGATGGCGCCCGTCCTGCGCCAGGTCTACGACCAGATGATGGAGCCCAAGTGGGTCATCTCGATGGGCGTGTGTGCGTCCACCGGTGGGCTCTTCAACAACTACGCCATCGTCCAGGGGGTCGACCAGATCGTGCCCGTGGACGTCTACGCCCCCGGCTGTCCCCCCAGCCCCGAGACGTTGATGCACGCCATCCTCACCCTGCACGAGCAGATCCGCACCGGTGAGATCATGAAGCGTCGTCACGAGGGTAACCCCACGCACCTGGGCCACGATGGCGGCGTCTGGACGCCCGAAGTGCCGGTGACCGTAAGGATGGGCACGCCGAAGTGATCCCCCTTCCCCCCTTGGCCCCCCCAGCCGTTCTCGTAGATGAGGCCCTCGCGTGCGACGTGGCGTGCTTCCCCACGCCCGAGCAGTACCTCGACCTCGTCGCCGCCTTCAAGGACGACGGTTTCGAGATGTGCGTGGACGTGTGCGGGGTTGACTACCTCGAGCACGCCGAGCGGGCCCTGCCCGAGGGCGTGGCGCCGACGCGCTTCGAAGTGGTGGTCAACTTGTTGTCGCTCTCCAAGAAGCAGCGCGTGCGCGTGCGCGTGCAGGCGGGTACCGAATCCCCGCGGGTCGAGAGCCTGTTCCACATCTACCCCGGCACGGAGGCTCCCGAGCGCGAGACCTTCGACATGTTCGGCATCCTCTTCGACGGCCACCCGGACTTGACGCGCATCCTCATGCCCGAGGACTGGGAGGGTCACCCGCTGCGCAAGGACTACGGCGTGGGACACGTCCCCATCCAGTTCAAGGAAGCGCCTGGTCCGCGATGAGTGACGTCACGCGCACCGCCGACCGCCCCGAACGCCTGACCGGCGAAACGTCTGAGGGTGCGCAAGAGCTCACCCGGCGCATCGACACCGCGAGCGACCAACTGGGTCGCGAAGTCGGCTCGGTCCTGCGCCTGGACGGCGTGACGCTCGACCCCCGTGAGGTCGATTACGAGCGCGACGACGACGAGACCATGATCATCAATATGGGTCCGGCGCACCCCTCGACGCACGGGGTGCTGCGACTCATGCTCGAACTCGATGGTGAGTTCGTGCTGCGAACCAAGGTCGTCATTGGTTACCTGCACACCGGCATGGAGAAGACCGGCGAGACGTTGAGTTACGTCCAGGGCGCCACCAACGTGACGCGCATGGACTATCTGTCGCCGGTCATCAACGAACTCTCGTACTCACTGACCATCGAGAAGCTGCTCGGCGTGCAGATCCCCGAGCGCGCGACGTGGATTCGCATGTTGATGAGCGAGCTCAACCGCGTCTCGTCGCACCTGGTGTGGATGGCTACCAACGGCATGGACCTCGGGTCGACCTCGATGATGATCTACGGCTTGCGCGAGCGCGAGTTGATCCTGGCCTTCTTCGAGAAGACCGCGGGGCTGCGCCTGAACCTGAATTACGTGCGCCCCGGGGGCGTGGCGGCCGACCTACCCGACGGGTGGGAGGACGATATCGAGGTCATCTGCAACACCATCGAGGAGCGCACCTACGAATACGACCAGCTCCTCACGGGCCAGCCGATCCTGCGCAACCGCCTGATCGGCGTCGGGGCGATCACTGCGGAGGAGGCGCTGGCGTTGAGCCTGACCGGACCGTTGCTGCGCTCGACCGGCGTGCCCTGGGACCTGCGCCGCTCGATGCCCTACCTCGCCTACGACCAGGTCGACTTCGACGTCATCGTCGGGACCTACGGCGACAACTTTGACCGCTACGCCATCCGACTGAACGAGATCAGGGAGTCCATCCGCATCGTGCGCCAGTGCGTGGAGAAGATGCCCGCGGGCGATTACCGCAGCCAGGACCCCAAGGTGACCCCGCCGCCGCGCGCGCGCATCGGCGAATCCATGGAGGCGCTGATCCACCACTTCAAGCTCTTCACCGAGGGCTTCCACGTCCCAGCCGGTGAGGTGTACTCCGCGGTGGAATCGCCGCGCGGCGAGATCGGGTGCTACATGGTCTCTGACGGCGGCCCCAAGCCGTACCGGATCCACGTGCGCGCCCCGAGTTTCACCAACCTGCAGGCGATGCCCCTGTTGATGCGTGGTGCGTCGGTGTCCGACGCCATCACCATGATCTCGACGGTCGACCCCGTCTTGGGAGAGGTCGACCGATGAGTCACTTTCGCGCCGACATCCGCCAACGCGCCGAGGAACTCGTCGCCCTCTACCCCCGCAGGCGCTCGGCGATGTTGCCGTTGTTGCACCTGGCCCAGGAGCAAGACGGCTACCTGAGCGACGAGGGCATCGCCGAGGTGGCCGCCCTCACCGACACGACGCCGGCGGACGTGCGCGGCACCGCGTCCTTCTACGACATGTTCCACCTCGAACCGGTGGGCAAGTACGTGGTCGGCGTGTGCACCAACATCGCCTGCCTGCTGGCCGGCGGCGAGGAACTGCTCGAGCACGCCAGTCAGACACTGCACTGCGCGGTGGGCGCCACCTCGAGCGACGGGTTGTTCACCCTCGAAGAGACGGAGTGCCTGGCCGACTGCAACCTGGCGCCGTGCGTGCAGGTGAATCACCGTTACGTGCGCACCACGACCCCGGCCACCTTCGACGCCATGGTCGAGGACCTGCGCGAGGGTCGCCTCGACCACGACGTGCCGAGCCACGGGACATTGATCCGCGTCAAACGCCAGGGCGGACTGCGCGTCTCCAAGGACGACGTGGCCACCGAGCGTGCGCAGGCCTTGGCCGAGCGCACCGCTCGCGCCGCCGTCGCCGCCGCAGCGGCCGCGGCCGTTTCCGAGGAGAGCAAGTGATGGCGGTCCTCGACGCACCACTGATTGTCTCGTCGCGCCGTGACTACGCCGACTCCTTCACACTGAGTCGCTACCTCGAGACCGGCGGCTACGAAGGACTGCGCAAGGCGCTCACGATGTTCCCCGAGGACGTCGCGGCCGAGGTGGACAAGGCGTCGCTGCTCGGACGTGGCGGCGCGGGTTTCCCCGCGGGCCGCAAGTGGTCGATGCTGCGCCGTTCGCCGATCTCCTACCTCGTCGTGAACGGTGATGAATCCGAGCCGGCCACCTTCAAGGACCACTACCTCGTCGAGCGCGATCCCCACCAGTTGGTCGAGGGCGTCATCATCGCCGCTTACGCGCTGCAGGTGAGTCAGGTGTTCATCTTCTTACGCGGGGAGTTCGCCCTCGGTCTCGAGCGCGTCCAACAAGCGCTCAACGACGCCTACGCCCACGGGGCGCTGGGCTCCAAGATCTTCGGCTCGGACTTCTCCGTCGACGTCGTCGTACACCCCGGCGCGGGTGCCTACATCTGCGGCGAGGAGACGGCGCTGCTCGAAGCCCTCGAAGGTAAGCGGGGCTTTCCGCGCATCAAGCCGCCGTTCTTCCCTGCGGTCACCGGCCTCTACGGAGAGCCCACCGTGGTCAACAATGTCGAGACCATGTCCAACCTGCCCTGGATCATCTCCAACGGTGGCGCGGCCTTCGCCGCGTTGGGCGCGGGACGTTCGACCGGCACGCGCCTGTTCGCTCTCGCGGGCAACGTGAAGAATCCTGGCGTGTTCGAACTAGAGATGGTCAAGAACACCTTTCGCGACATCATCTTCGACCCCGCCCTGGGTGGTGGACTCGCCGAGGGCCGCACCCTCAAGGCGTTCATCCCCGGTGGCGTCTCGGCCCCGTGGTTCGGTCCCGAGTTGCTCGACACGCCCCTGGGTCAAGACGAGGTCGGGGGACTGGGTTCCATGCTCGGATCGGGATCGATCGTCGTGATCGACGACGCCAGTTGCGTCGTGCGCGCGACCTGGCGCATCACCAAGTTCTTCTCGCGCGAGTCCTGTGGACAATGCACGCCGTGCCGCGAAGGTTCGGGCTGGATCGAGCGCGCGATGTACCGCCTCGAGAACGGCGGGGGCCGCATGGAGGATATCGACCTCTTGCTCGACCTGTGCGACAACATCGCTCCGGGTCTGACCTGGCCGCCCCAGCAGACCACCATCTGCGTACTGGGTCCGTCCATCCCGTCATCGGTCCACTCCGCAATCAGCATGTTCCGCGATGACTTCGTGGCCCACGTGAACTACGGAGGTTGTCCCCATGACTGACGTCATCCGCACCAACGTCAACATCACCGTCGACGGCCGTCCAGTCCAAGCGCAGCCCGGTGAACTCCTGATCGAGGCCGCGGAGCGCGCGGGTTCCTATATCCCACGCTTCTGCTATCACCCGCGCATGGAGCCCGTGGGCGTGTGCCGCATGTGCCTCGTCGAGGTGGAGGGACCACGTGGCGCGACGCTGCAGCCGGCGTGCTATCTCAAGGTCTCCGAGGGCATGAGCGTCACCACCGACTCCGACAAGGTGAAGAAGGCCCAAGACGGCGTCCTTGAGTTCCTCCTCGCCAACCACCCCCTCGATTGCCCCGTGTGCGACAAGGGCGGTGAGTGCCCTCTCCAGGACCAGACGTTGGCGCACGGGTCGGGCGAGACCCGCTTCGCCGAGGAGAAGCGCCACTTCGTCAAGCCCATCGAAATCGGCGCGCTCGTGTTGCTCGACCGCGAGCGCTGCATCCAGTGCGCGCGCTGCACTCGCTTCGCCAGTGACGTTGCCGGCGATGCCCAGATCGCCTTCGCCGGACGCGGTGACCTCATCGAAGTCGCCACGTCGCCGACGCAGCCCTTCGACTCCGTCTTCTCGGGCAACACCGTGCAGATCTGTCCGGTGGGCGCATTGACCGCCAAGCCCTACCGCTTCAGCGCACGTCCCTGGGACCTCGAGCAGGTCGAGAGCACCTGCACCACCTGCGCGGTGGGATGTCGAGTGGCGGTCCAGTCCTCGGGCAATCGATTGACCCGCGTGCTCGGGGTGGACTCCGAACCGGTCAATCACGGCTGGCTCTGTGACAAGGGGCGCTTCACCCTCGATTCGATCGACGCCCACGAAGACGCGACGGACGTGCTCTCGGCCGCGACGCGTATCACCGAGCCCCTGGTGCGCCGCAATGGCGAGCTCACCGCCGTCTCGTGGGGCGTGGCCCTGGCCGAAGCCGCGCGGCTGTTGCACGAGGCGGGCGACGCCGACGCCATTGGTTCGATCGGTGGCGCGGCACTGACCAACGAGGGAGCCTTCGCCTGGGAGCGCTTCTTGCGCGGGGCGATCGGTTCTGAGCACCTCGACGCGCAGTTCGACGACGGACTCGACCCGGTGTTGCTGCAGGCCCTTCCCCTCGCCACCATCGACGACGCCGCGAACGCGCCCGTCGTCCTCACCTTGACCGGTGATCTTCGCCAGGAACTCCCGGTGTTGTTCCTTCGCCTGCGCGAGAGCTTCGCCCAGAAGCACCGCACCTTGATCGAGCTCTCGAGCGCGCCCAGTGCGCTGCGCTCACTCGCACGCCACGTGCTCAGCGTGCGACCCGGCGAGACGCCGTCGATCGCTCACGCCCTCATCAGTGGACACCTGCCGGTGGGCACCCTAGTCAGCGACGCCGAACTCGACCAGGTACGTTCTCTCCTCGGCGACGGATCAGGTGTCGTCATTGTCGTGGGTCGCGCCAACCTGGCCGAGGACCAGCGACTCGTCGATGAGGCGATCGCCACTCTCGCCCAGGGACTGCCGCAGGCCCGATTCCTCGTGACGCTGCGCCGTTCGAACGTGCGCGGAGCCCTCGACATGGGGCTGGGTCCTCGCCTGCGACCGGGACGTGGCGTCGACGCCGCCGCCACGGGCCGCGACACGCACGCGCAGTTGTCGGCCATGGCCCAGGGCGTCCAGCGCGCCACGGTGCTGTTGGGTGGCTCGCTGCTGGGCAACGTCGTCGATCAAGAACTCGCCAGCGCCGCGCTGACGGCGTCGAGTGTCATCGCGGTCACCGGACACGGCGGGGCGACCCTCGCCTTCGCCGACGTCGTGCTGCCCGCCAGCGTCCAGCACGAGCGCGTCGGCACGGTCACCAACCTCGAGGGCCGCGTGACGGCCGTCGCACCCAAGATCGGTGCGCCGGGTTCGGCGTGGCCCGACGTCGCCATCGCGTCGGAGCTCGCGCTCGCGTGGGGCCAGGACCTCGCGCTCGGCTCGGTCGAACTCTGCGCCCAGGCCATCGAGGAGACCACCGGATACGCGGCGTTGTCGGTCCTACAGGACCAGGCCTTCGACGGTGCCGTGATGGGACTCGCGGTCACGCCCGTCGCGCGTCACGCCATGGACCCCATGGCCTTCCCGGGCATTCGCTCGACCAAGACCGCTGGACTCGGTGAATCGAGCGGCACCACCACGCTGCTCGACTCGTCCACCACCGCCTCGACCTCGGTAGCGACGTTCGCCGACGTGCATCTGACCAGGGTGGACGTGCCCCTCGCCGACGCCTACGCGTTGCGACTCGTACTGTCGCGACGTCTCTACGACCGCGGCGTCGCCATGCAGGGTTCGCCCGCGCTGGCCGAGCTCGTGGAGCCGACCACGTTGCTCGTGCACCCCTCCGACCTCGACCACCTCGGCCTCGCGAGTGGCGCGCGCGTGCAGGTGCGCGCCGCGGGCGGCGACTTCGAGATCGGTGTCGTCACCGACGAGACCGTCGTGCGCGGTACGTGCGTGGCTCCGCTGGGGACTCTTGACGAGACCGGCGCCAACGTCATCGCGTCGTTGCTCGACTCCTCGAGCCCGGTCACGCAACTGCGACTGGAGACGAGATGAACCTCGCGACGGTCGACCCGCTCTTCAGCGATGGCATGCACGTCACCATCGCGATCTTGATCATCGTCGCCGTCAAAGTCGTCGTCGGCTTCGCGGTGATCATGGGCGCGGTGACGCTGATGATCTGGTTCGAGCGCAAGGCCATCTCGGACATGCAGAGCCGCATCGGACCCCAGCGCTGGGGTCCCTTCGGAGTCCTCCAGACCCTCGCGGACGGCATCAAACTCTTCTTCAAGGAAGATCTCGTGCCCGCCGAGGCGGACCGCTTCGTCTTCAAGTTGGCGCCCTACCTCGTGTTGGTGCCAGCGCTGATCACGTTCTCGATCATCCCCCTGGGCGGGACGGTGATTGTCGCCGGACACGTCATCCAACTGCAGATCGCCAATCCGCCGATGGGCATCTTGTTGATGCTCGCCATGTCGGGCATCTCGGTCTATGGCATCATGCTCGCGGGCTGGGCCTCGGGTTCGAAGTATCCGCTCCTCTCCTCGGTGCGCGCGAGCGCCCAGATGATCTCCTACGAGGCCGCGCTAGGCATGACCATCGTGACGGTGGCGCTGGTCACCGGCTCGCTGTCCACCCACGACATCGTCACCAGCCAGGGCGGCGGCATCTGGCACTGGAACTTGATCCGCCTGGGCTTCGTGCCCTTCATCGTCTTCGTGATCGCGATCACCGCCGAATTGGGGCGCCCGCCCTTCGACGTCGTCGAGGCCGAGAGCGAACTGGTCGGCGGGTACCACACCGAGTACTCGTCGCTGCGATTCGCACTGTTCTTCTTGGCCGAGTTCATGAACACCCTGACGATGTCGGCGCTCATCGTCACGTTGTTCCTCGGTGGCCCCGCGGGCTACGTGCCCAACATCCCGCACCTGCGCTGGATCTTCCCGATCCTCTGGTTCCTCGTCAAGACCACCGGTTTCGCCTTCACCTACATCTGGTTTCGCGCGGCCCTGCCGCGCTTTCGCTACGACCAGGTCATGGAGTTGGGCTGGAAGCGACTCATCCCGCTCTCGTTGGGTTGGATGCTGGTCGTGGCGGGCTTCTTGATCAAGCCGGCCGACGGCTTCGCCATGGCCGCCGCGGTGATCCTGGCTTGGACGTTGCTCAGCCGGGCCTTCGAGCTGGGCGAGGAACGCGGCAGTGGTCCAGGTGCGTTGATCCCCGCGGTGGGTGAACGACCATTGCCCGGTGAGGTCATCCGCGCGGTGAGCGATGCGCTTGACGACATGGACGACGATGGCGAGGGGGAGTGATGGCCGGTTGGACTGACTTCTTCGGTGGCTTCAAGTTGACGCTCGCGCACATTGGCAAGCCTCGGGTGACGAACTCGTATCCCAAGGTCAAGCGACCCAAGCAGCCGCGCCAGCACGGGCGCCACGTCTTGAATCGCTACGAGGACGGCATGGAGAAGTGCATCGGCTGTGAGTTGTGCGCTGGCGTGTGCCCGGTGAATTGTATTTACGTGCGCGGACTCGACAACCCGGCCGACCACCCCGTCTCGCCGGGCGAGCGCTACGGCTACATCTACGAGATCAACTACCTGCGTTGCATCCACTGCGACCTGTGCGTCGAGGCGTGCCCCACCCAGGCGATCACCGAGTCCAAGATGTTCGAGTTCTCCTTCACCAACCGTGCTGACGCGATCTACACCAAGAAGCAGTTGCTGGTCGACGACGCGGGATTCCCCCAGCGCCTGCCCTGGGAGGACTGGCGTCCGGGCGAGGCGGCGATGACCGGTGGCTGGATGCGAGCGACGTCACCTTCTGGCGACGCGGCCTTCGAGGGTGTGACCCAGTGGAGTGGCGACCTCGGAGAGGGCGTGCGCGCGGCCGAGGCCGGTCAGAGCGAGAACCGCGATGACGAGGCCACGGGATCCAAGCAGATCCGCGAGGTGTTCTCTCGCCACCTGCAGCCTGATGACGTGCCGTTGGACCAGCGCGGTCTGCAAGGATTGCTCAGGACCCTCGAAGAAAAGCGTCCTCGTCGCGCGCCCAAGGGAGAGAGTTGATGTTCGCCACGGCGTACGCCCTCCCCGACCTTCTGGTCTTCGCGGCCGCGGCGTTGTGCATCCTCACCGGAGCCATCGGCGTCATCGCCATGCAGAACCCTGTGCACTCCGCGCTCAGTTTGATCCTGTGTCTGCTCGGCGTCGCCGTGGCGTTCCTCGAGCAGAACGCCGACTTTCTCGCCGCCGCAGAGGTCATCGTCTACGCGGGCGCCATCGTCGTGCTCTTCTTGTTCGTGATCATGTTCTTGGGTGTCGACGGTTCGCGGCACCCCCACGTCGAACCCCTGGTGGGCCAGCGCTGGCTCGCAGCGCTCGGCGTGGCCATCACCGTGGCGGGCGTCATCACTCTGATGGTCAACTCGGACTGGGTGAGCGGCGTCATGTCCACGTCGACCGGGGGCACCGGGCTCGCCACGGGTTCGGGCAATGTCACCCAGTTGGGCGACTCCGTCTTCACCACCTACCTCCTGGCCTTCGAAGCGACGGCTGGTCTGTTGATCATCGCGGTGGTGGGCGCCGTTCTCTTGGCGCGCCGTGAACGACCCGCCGACCCCGACGTCGAGGATGACGTCGTCGACGTGGACGTCGAAGTGGTCGACGTCGAGGACGAGGGCGAGTGGTGGATCATCGACCACGGGACGTCTGAGGAGGTGGACTCATGACCATTCCGGCATCGTGGTTCCTCGTATTGGCCGCCCTGCTCTTCGGCGTGGGCGCCTTCGGCGTCTTGACCCGGCGCAGCGCGCTGATCATGTTCATGTGCATCGAGTTGATGCTCAACGCCGTGAACCTGACCTTCGTCACCTTCGCGCGCTCGCTGAGCGATATTGGTGGCCAGACGACGGTGTTCTTCATCATGGTGGTGGCCGCCGCGGAAGTCACCGTGGGACTGGGCATCGTGGTGGCGGTGTTCCGTCGTCGTGAGTCGACCTCGGTCGATGAACTCTCGGAGCTGCAGGGCTGATGTCGCATCTCGCCCCACTCATCTTGGTGCTGCCCCTGCTGGGTTTCTTGCTCGTCCTCATGAACGGGCGCTCCTTGAACAACCGTATGGTGGGCATCATCGCCACCGGCGTGGTGGGCTTGAGCTTCCTCGCGACCTGCGTGGCCTTCGTGCTGTTGTTGCACGACCACGACCGCGAGGTCACGGTGAACCTCTTCACGTGGATCTCGGTCGACACGCTGCACGTGCCCGCCGCCCTGCTCATCGATCCGCTCTCGATCACCATGTGCCTCTTCGTCACCGGCATCTCGACGCTGATCCACTGGTACTCGACCGCCTACATGGAGGGCGAGAAGGACTTTCGCAAGTTCTTCCTCTACTTGAACCTCTTCGTCTTCTCGATGCTGACGTTGGTGCTGGCCAACAACCTCGTGTTCACCTTCGTGGGCTGGGAGGGCGTGGGGGTGTGCTCGTACTGGCTGGTGAGTTTCTACTTCGACCGCGACGCGGCGGCCTCGGCCGGGAAAAAGGCCTTCATCTACAATCGCATCGGTGACGTCGGCCTGCTGTTGGCGATGTTCCTACTCTTCGTGCACACCCACACTCTCACCTATCTGGGCATCTTCTCCTCCACGTCACTACTGTCGCCGACCATCGCGACGCTGGTCGTCCTAGCCCTCCTGCTCGCGGCCACCGGCAAGAGTGCGCAGATCCCCTTGTTCAACTGGCTGCCCGACGCCATGGAGGGTCCGACGCCGGTCTCGGCGTTGATCCACGCCGCCACCATGGTGACCGCGGGTGTGTACCTGCTCGTGCGCATGTCGCCGGTACTGGCCCTGTCGTCCTCGGGGCGCATGACCATCGCCATCATCGGCGGCCTGACGGCCTTCGTGGCCGCGACCATCGCCACGGCGCAAAAGGACATCAAGAAGGTGCTGGCCTTCTCCACGGTGTCCCAGATTGGCTACATGGTGTTGGCGGTCGGCGTCGGCGCCTACGGCGCGGCGCTCTTCCTAATGGTCAGCCACGCCTTCTTCAAGGCGTTGCTCTTCCTGGGTTCGGGTTCGGTCATCCACTCCCTCGGCGGTGAACAGGACATGCGAAAGATGGGTGGACTGGCCAAGTGGCTGCCGCTCACCTTCCCCACGTTCCTGGTCGGTTGGCTGACGATCTCGGGCGTGCCCCCCTTCGCGGGCTTCTGGTCCAAGGGTGACGTCTTGACCAACGTGTTCGCCCACAACAAACCACTCTGGGCCCTGGGTGTGGTGACCGCGATCCTCACGGCGTACTACATGACTCGTCTCTTCGTCTTGACCTTCCGGGGCAACGAGCGCTTCCGTGAGGTCACCCACCAGCACGATCCGCACGAGTCGCCGCTGGCCATGACTGCACCATTGTTGATCCTGGCGGTCTTGAGCGTGCTCGGCGGGCTACTCGACCTGCCCTGGGCCCACGGATTCTCCCTCACCCACTTCCTGGCTCCGACGTTCGGCTTCGTCGCACCGATTGGCGCTCAGAGCACCGGGTTGCAGACGGGACTCGCGCTGGTGGACTTCGCCGCGGCGCTCATCGGCCTCTTCGCGGCCTTCACCATCTGGCGCAACACCGTGGAATCCACGACGTTCGAGAAGCCGTTTTTCGAACACGTCTGGCGCTGGGACGACGCCTACGACGCGATGTTCGGACGGCCGCTCGAGCAACTGGCGCAGGTGTCCAACGACGTCGTGGAGAACCGCATCATCGATGGTGCGGTCGAGGGTCTCGGAGGATCGGTGCAACGCAGTGGCGAGGGTATTCGCAAACTCCAGGCGGGCATGGTGCGTCAGTACGCACTGGCCATGGTGCTCGGCCTGACCGTGATCGTGGTGTACCTCGTGGGACGGGTGAGGTAGCGATGCATTCCTCTCTCTGGTTGAGCGCGCTGATCGCGCTGCCCCTGCTGGGTGCGCTGGTGGCGATGCTGGTGCGCAAGATGCCCGGCGCCTCCTACGCCGTCGCCGTCGCCGTCGGCGCCATCGAAGTCGTGGTGTCGGTCATCGTCGCGTTCCTCTATTCGAGTCACGTCGCCAACGCCGGGACGTTCGACTTCGTCAGTCGCCACGTCGTCTCGGCCCCGCTGGGACTGGCCTACGACGTCGCCCTCGACGGGCTCAGCCTGTTGATGGTCGTTTTAACCGCGCTCGTGTTGCTGCTGTCGCTGCTCGGGGGGCGCGACAAGCGCCGCGAGCCGGCCTTCGTGTCATGGTTGTTGATCCTGACGGGACTGACTATGGGGTCCTTCGTGTCCCACGACGTGCTCGAATTCTTCATCTTCTTCGAGCTCACGCTGGTGCCGTGCTACTTCATCATCTCGGGCTGGGGCGGGGCCGAACGCGCCCGCGCCGCGCTCAAGTTCTTCTTGTACACCTTCACCGCATCGGCCTTTTTGCTGGTCGGCATCTTGTACATGGGCTTCGCCTACCAGCACCAGCACCCGACGCTCGGACTGACCTTCGCCTACGGCGCGCTCTCCACGACCACCATGTCGCATTCGGTCGCGGTGTGGCTCTTCATTGGATTCGCCCTGGCCTTTGGCGCCAAGGCTCCGATTTGGCCCCTGCACACTTGGTCGCCACTGACCTACGCCGAGGCGCCCACCGCGGGTTCGATCGAGCTCTCGGCGCTGCTGGCCAAGCTCGGTAGTTACGGACTGCTCCGCTTCGCGGTCGGACTGTTGCCGCTGGCCCAGGTGAGCGTGCGGCCCTACGTGTTGACCCTCGCGGTGATCGGCATCTTGTACGGTTCGCTCCTGGCGTGTGTGGCCAAGGACCTCAAGCGCTTCGTCGCGTATTCCTCGCTCGCCCAGATGAGCTTCATCACGCTGGGCGTGATGTCGGGTTCCACCATCGGCGTGACCGGTGCGGTGCTGTTGATGTTCAACCACGGCATCATCACCATTGGCTTCTTCCTCATCATTGGTTTCCTCGAGCGCCGTCGAAAGAGCATCCAGATCGCCGATTACACGGGTCTGCAGGGCCCGGCCCCGGTCATGTCGGCGCTCTTCACCGTGGCGATGCTCGCCTCGATCGGACTGCCGGGACTCTCGGGCTTCATCTCGGAGTACCTCATCTTGATCGGCACTTTCACGACGCACGCGTGGTGGAGCGCCGTGGCCGCCCTGGGCGTGCTGGCCTCGGCGGTCTACCTGCTCTGGGCCTACCAGCGGGTCTTTCACGGCCGCGCCGAGGGTGCCAACGCTGAAATCGCCGACGCCTCGAGCGCCGAGCGCTGGGTCCTGGTGCCCGTCGTCGTGCTCATCGTGGTGCTCGGAGTGTTCCCCAAGCCGGTTCTTGACCGGATCACCCCCTCGGTCCACAACTTCGTCACGCAGGTGGCGACGGCGGGAGCGTTCAAATGATCGGCGCGACGTTAGCCCTACCCTCGATCCACTACCTGGTGATCCTGCCGCTGCTGATCTTCTTCGGCGCGTCGCTGTTCTTGCTCATCGCCTCGGCGATGTGGCGTCGCACCGTGCCGATGGTCTTCTCGACCGGCGTCACCGTCGCCGCCTCGATCGCCACTCTCGTGGTGACGTACTTTCAGTGGCGGTGCCTTGACAAGAGCGGTGTGTCGACGTCGATCGCGCACGCGGTGGTACTCGACGGTTTCTCGGTCGTGGCCACCGCGGTCATCGCCATCTCGGTGGGCCTAGCGGCATTGGTGGCCCACGACTGGGCGGTGCGCGAGAACGTGCGCGGACCCGAATACCAGATCCTGGCGTTGGCCTCGAGCGCCGGGGCGATTCTCATGACCCAGGCCAACGACTTGATCGTCATCTTCCTGGGACTCGAGATCCTCTCGCTCGGTCTCTACGTGCTGGTCGCGGTCGACCGGCGCAAGGGCGAGTCGGCGGAGGCGTCACTGAAGTACTTCATCCTGGGTGGCTTCGCCTCGGCGATCTTCATCTACGGCGCGGCGTTGCTGTATGGTGCCACGGGCTCGACCAACCTGTCGACCATCTCGTACTTCCTCGGCTCCAACGTGGTGTTGAAGCCGGGTCTACTCGTGGCTGGCGGTGCCTTGTTGTTGGTGGGCTTCGCCTTCAAGATCGCCGCGATTCCCTTCCACATGTGGTCACCCGACGTCTACGAGGGTGCGCCCACCCCGGTGACGGGCTTCATGGCCTCCATCGTCAAGGTCGGTGCCTTCGCCGCGCTGATCCGCGTCCTGATCTCGGGGCTGGGCACCGAACTGGCCACCTGGCGGCCGATCCTGTGGGTGTTGATCGTACTCACCACGGTGATCGGCGCGACGCTCGCCATTCCCCAGCGCAATGCTAAGCGACTCCTCGCGTACTCCTCGATCAACCACGCCGGCTTCATCTTGATCGGCGTGTGGGCCGGGACCGCGCGTGGCAGCGCGGCGACGCTGTTCTACCTCGCCACCTACGCGCCCACCGTCGTGGCGACCTTCGCCATCCTCACCGTGATGGGAGGCCTCGGTGACGAACGCCATTCGCTCGAGTCCTACCGCGGGCTCGCGCGTCGCCAGCCCTGGCTCGGTGCGTCACTCGCCGTGCTGCTCCTTTCGCAACTGGGGGCTCCGCTCACCGCCGGCTTCTACGCCAAGTACTCGGTGCTGGCCGCCGCCATCGACGCCAATGGTGTCGCGCTGGCGCTGATCGCCTTGTTGAGCGCGGCCATCGCTGCCTCGTTCTATCTGCGCTGGACCGTCGTCCTCTACGCTGAACCCGACGATGAGCTCGACGCGGCGCGAGTCGTGGTGCCGCGCGCGACGGCCATCGTGATCGGTGCGGGCGTGGTGCTCACCTTGGTGTTCGGCGTATGGCCGGGTCCGTTGGTGACCCTGGCCCAACACGCCACGCTCTACTTCACTCCGTGAGCCGCGTCGCGCTCGCCACCTCACACTTCGCCTTGCCCGGTGCCGCTGCGACGTTGATGGCGCACGACGACGTCGACGCGCCTCTGCTCATCGCGGCGTTGGAGGGTCTCGGGGTCGCCGCCACCCTCGAGGTGTGGGACGACGAGATGGTCGACTGGGAGTCCTACGACCTCGTGGTGGTGCGTTCCACGTGGGGTTACGCCGAGAAGTACGCCGAGTTCCTCGCGTGGGCGCACGCTCGTGCCTCGCTCATCAACCCCTACGACGTTATTGAATACTCGTCGGACAAGCACTACTTGGGTGACCTGGCGGGACGGGGATTCCCGGTCATCCCCACCACGTACTGTGAGGTGGGCGAGTCACCGGAGTTCCCCGACGTCGCCTTCGTGGTGAAGCCGGCGGTCGGCGCCGGCTCGATCGACGCCGAGCGGTTCGGGGCCGACGACGTCGCCGGCGCGACGACACACGTCGAGTACCTGCACCAGTCGGGTCGTTGCGCGGTCATCCAGCCGTACGTCGAGAGTATCGATCTCCATGGCGAGCGAGCATTGATCTTTTTGGACGGTGAGTTCTCGCACGCGATGACCAAGCGAGCGCACTTGAACGTCGCACCCGAGGATCGAGATGGTGAATTCCGAACCCGACAGATGTCGCGCGCCGAGGCGGAACCTGATGCGGTCGATCTGGCCACGAGCCTATTGACTGGTCGATTCAGCGATCTGGCGTATGGTCGAGTCGATATGGTGTCAACGCCTGGCGGTTGGCAATTGATGGAGTTGGAATTGGTCGAGCCCGCGCTCTATCTCCAGTATGAGGAAGAGTCTCCGCGGCGAGCAGCGCGCGCAATCGCGCGCCGAATCCCTTAGGACATATCTCGACCGAGCCTCTCAGTATGGGAGTCCCAGACCTGACCCGATTCCTCTAGTGAGGTGTTGCCTTGTAAATAGTTGAACTTAATCACGTGCGGGTTCACGTCGGGCCGAGAACTGCGAGGTCTCGACTCCGATTGTGCACGTTGGTCGGGAGATTTTGATCGTCGTTCAAAGAGGAGGTGGTCAGAACAGACTGATTCACTATCATCCAAATGATGGAGATAGAAGTAGATCTGTATCTGGCAAGTATGGCCAGCGATTCTGCCCGGTGGAAGCGACTGGGACGCGTCGGAACCCTCAATTTCGTCGAAGGTGTACTTGAGAGCCTGATGGCTACCAGCGCAATCACCCGAGATGAAGCACTGGTATGGAAGGAATTACTAACCGCCTCCTCTGGAGGTGCCGTTGCTCGATTTGGCTCGGGTGGCAGTTCGTCCACGTTCCTCTCTCCACTGACGCCGCCCAATTTCGCCAGCTTCATCGAATTTATCTCCGCGAATGAACCGCCGAGGGTGGTACCGGGGGTCTGCAGTTTTCAAATCCTTGGCGTGGAGCGTTACGACGTTCAAGTAGCCGTTGTATGGCGCATGCTTCCAGATCTTGATCCTGAGAGCACCGATGAACTTACAAACCTTTCGCCATTCAACGCTGGTCCAGAAATGTCTTCCATGGAAGCGTCCGACGACCGAGGAACCCTATTTCGTAAGAAGGGCGGCAGTGCAGGCGGCGGTGGAGGAGAGAGAGTCGGCCGCATGGTGTTTGTTCCCGCTCCACCGGAAGATGCCACGATTCTGATAATCAATTGGGAAGATATGAACTTCGAGATCCCGCTTGGCGCATCTCATGCCTGACGACGCTTAAAGCTGAGAATTTGGCTGATCCTCCACTCTGTACCACAGCCCAATTCTCCAGTCGGAGAATATGCATGTCCCCCTGAATGCCGTTATTCGCTATGGTCGAGGTGAGAGTTCATTCTCCTTTGCCAAGTTGAGAATCGACTTCTTGGAGGTAGAAAAATGAATCGCAGATTGATAATTGTGAGCGTGTCTCTAACCATTGGTGGCGTATTGGCCGGAGTCGGCCTAACTGCAAATGGTGCCCTGGCAAGTTCGAACTCGAGTCAAGCGCCTACCTCGCCTAATCCGGCCTACAGCGTTAATTCTCAAGGTGAAACCTACGGCCCTGCATTGGATGGTGTACCTCAACTTCAATTGCCAGATCTGGTTCCGGTGACAGCGACTAACGGGGTGAGCGGTTACGTCAAGGAGACTGACCTCGTAGGACCATCGCCAACTCTCCAACAGGTGCTTAAGTTCCCACGCGATAGCCAGGGCAACTTCGTTGGTCCATCGACCCCATCATTACTACCGGTGTATGCCAGCGACGGAACAACCCAAATTGGAGTATTCGCTAACGGTTAAACGGACGCAAAGGGATCTAATCATTGGCAACTGCGCGATTTACGTCAGTGCCACGCACTCAATCACCATTAGATTGTGCAAGTCGGCCCTTCGGTACGAACGATCGTCCAATAACCCCAGCCTTGTGGTCTCTCGCCCAACACCCGAAAATCAATCTCATTTCTTACGGTATGGTCAACCTTGGGAAGAAGAAAATGATGTCTAGTCGCAAATTTCTGGCGTTGTTGTCTGCTGTGATGGTTTTCGCTTCTCTTCCAATTTCATCCGCGAATGCTGCTTTAGCGGCGGTACCGGCCACACAGTATTGTCAGATTTTGGGCAGCACCACTTCGCTGTATTCGGACATTGGCAATATCGGCGGGAATTATCCAGGGTCGCGGATTCCACTTGACATAGCAAAGCAGGAAGCTTTCGAAGCGGTACTTTCGAGTGCAGCGAAGCAAGCTCCGACAAAGTCTTTGGCGACAGCCGTAGCGAGATTGCGAAATCTACTGCGGGCATACATTGACGACGAAGCAGAGGTGATGCCGACTCGTAATCTTCACGATACGGCAGCGCTCACGGCCCTTTACACGGCTATCGGAAGTGACGAGGCGGCAATTGAAGGCAACAGTTATTCAGCCGTCGTCGCCCCATGTGTCCCATTCGAGCAGTTGACCTTCACGGCGACCGGCATTGATCGTCAGGCGCTCCATTTGGCGACTGCTTACGTCAAGGCCCACGGTGGCAATGCTGACCCCAACTCCTTCGTCGTCGATGCGGTGAAATATGTCGATTCTCAAGTTCCGGGCGCAAGTGCAGTTCGTAGAGGTTCCCGTTGGACGGTGACAGCCACGCATCATCCTGGTTTCGCCGATTGCCTCATTATTCCTCCGACTATCAACGTTGCCTTCACCGTAACAATTAGATACGGAAGTTGCTGATTCGACTCCCGTTCAAGGAATTGCCGAAGTGGGCCAAACTCGAAGTCGAAAGTCGAATGTGCAGGTCGGCCCGACGACTCGATGGCGCAGATTTTCCTCGCCATGCACTTTCACTGAATTGTGATGGAGCCGGCCATGGTGACGAAGAATGGCGGCCTGTACCTCAATGAGACGGTCTTACCTTCTTCAACCTTGACTGAGATCTTGTTGCCACCCATCTTTCGGCTAAAGAAGTACTTGAAACTGATCTCAACCTGATGTTCACCGGGAACAACGTCATAATGGCTGTGCCCCCACGGGACGACACTTTCAATTCCATCGACGCTGACATTGGTTTTAAAGAAGAGAAGTAGGTACTGCAGGGGGAGAATCTTGGTAGTGATGTCGATGGCACTTCGCTGATGGTTCAATTCCGGCATCTCATCGTCCTCGCTTTTCCCGAGACTACAGCCGTTTGAACTCTGCCAAGTTGATCAAGAGTCGGACTGACTGTTGAGACGACATCTTTCGGTCGAATGTTTCTCTAGATACAATTCGTCTTTACGTTGGGAGCCCCTTGGAAGCAGTCACCTACGAAAATCAATGGGAGCGGCAAGAATTTCTTCGCGCAATGCGCCAGGGGCAGAGAGTTAGCAAATGGGACTTTTTCCTAATTATTTTGCTAGTTGCCATGGGCCTCGTCTTATGGCAACAAACTGGCTCTCCAATTTTCTTGCCAGCGTTTGGCGTCGCAGGTGTTGTCGGTGACTTGGTCCTTCATTTCATAGTTCAGCCGGCGCGAATTTGGAAATTGTCCGTAGGTGCGGGGGACCCGAAACAGATTGTCTTTAGCGACCGCGGGCTCTCGGTCATATCCAAATCTGCAACGGCCGAAATCCCCTGGTCAGCTTTCGCCCGTACCCGAGAGAAGAAGGACTACTACTTCCTTGATCAAAAGAATGCTCCCATAACAACTGCGTTTAGAAAATCAAGCTTTAAGAGTGACCAGGACCGAGCACAGTTTCGAGCGATCGTGGGGCGAAATACAACTTCGAAATTGACTCCCAATCGAGGACTTGCCGGGTCAAGCTAAGGTCATCAGTGGTCGACTGATTGCCCGAGTCAAGACAAGTTGGTGACCGCCAGGATGCAACTCGCCAGTCGGAGGCTGTGCACGTCGGCCTAGCGGTGTAATCGTGTAATTTGGCATTTGAAAAAGGAATTCTTGGGCAAAGCTAGTTGCTTGGAGAAAAATGAACGAGGTAACACTCGAATTGAAATGGGAACGCACGGAGTTCATTCGCGCGGTGCAGAGAGGTTACCGACCTAACTGGCTCGACGTTGTTCTAGTTGTCCTAGTCTCGCTGATTGGCGCTGGCACTCACGGGCAAACTCTGTTGTACGCAGTTGTCGGCATCACCGCCGTTGCATTTCTTCATTACGTCCTCGAGCCCCGAATGGTTTGGAATCGGTTAGCCGACGTCGACTCAATTCGCAAAATCACCGTTAGTGACGTCGGAATCGAAATTGCCTCACCTTCGCAGTACGTAAAGATTCCATGGACGAAAGTCAAACGGACCAGAGAGACTGCCCACTACTATTTCGTCGAAATAGAAAGACGTGGCGTTGCAAGCCCATTCCGCAAGAATTCGTTCAAGTCGGCTGCCGATGAGTTTCTTTTCAGAAAGTTGCTGAATCAACACAGCAAGACATCAATCAAAATGACCTCGCCCCTTGATGCATTGGCCGGATAGCGCTCTAATTCGCAATTGCGAGGAGAAAGATCACCCGATCGTGAACGGAACTAAGGACGGCGATGACCTAGTGCGCAACTCGGAGATTATCCAAGTCGGCCCAAGATAGTCATTCAATAGTTCGAACTGGCTCAGTTAGGTTGGGATGATGGATCTACTAGCCGCATTGCTCGCTGCTGGTGCCCTTTACATCGTCTACTTCAATTATCTGATCTTTAGTCGCGGTCGCTCAGTCTCTCAGGAGCGTCGTGTGAAACTGGTCGTGCGGCGCTCGATTGTGACGATGATCCTCTACGCAGCAGCAACTTGTCTTTTCACCGTTTCAGCAATCACGTCTTCGACAAACGACCTGGTGCTTGGCACACTCACAATCGCTTCAGGCATATTCATTCGCCAACTCCTTAGGATGATTCGATAGTTGTCTTGTGTAATTCGCGAGAGTTAGAGGGAGAAGTCCATCCTCTAGTTCGCCAGTCGAAGATTGTGTACATCGGCCCACCGGTGAAAACCTTCGTCGTTATCAATCAGGCAGGATGTAACCAAGCATCGATAGTCTCGCAACCGAATTCTTCAGGTTCCACATTTTTGACAGTCTCGGAAAAATTCCATCGATGCCCGGCCAGGTCTTCGACGGTGTAATCGCGCTCGCCGTACTCCCGATCTATTGGTCCGTCAAGCACCCGTGCGCCGAAGTCCAGTGCACGCGCATAGTGAGATTCGACATCTTCCACGCGCACGCGAATGAGGTGGGTGACGCGTCCAGAATCGGGCGGAAGCTGCTCGCCACGAACGTCTGCGACGATGACGGCACCATCGGTGCCGATGGATAGTTGCGCACGATGTGATTCGCCGATCCGAACGCGTTCGCGGAAGCCAAAGGCGCCGACGAGCCAAGCGACTGCCGTGCGGACATCCGGGTAGATGAGGATTGGCACGACGGTTGCCGGCGGAACGGATTGGTTTGGCCTCACGAGCGGACTCCTATAGATTGACCTGATCACCGGTAACAGGCGTTGTTCAGGATTGTCTCATTGTGATGCTCTCATCAACGGAGGTCAACTGACTTCAGCTGGAAATGGCCAGTTGATCGATCTTTCCTTATCGATGGACCAACTCGCCACTCTGAGAATGTCCGAGTCGGCCCGTCGCCACCATGGATCTTGCTGATGCTAAAAGATTGGTCGTATGGTTGCGGAATGCCAAATGTCTGGTCCGGCGTAACTTTCGACTGCCTCGACCCGCAGCGAGTAGCAGAGTTCTGGGGAGCGTTGCTCGGTCGCGAACCGGGTCCCTCTGAGGAAGGGTGGGTCTATCTGGGCCATCGCGGTGATCCTCAACCTCGGCTCGTCTTCCAGCCCGTTACAGAGCCGAAGGTGGGCAAGATTCGGGTCCATCTCGATATCACCGTCGACGACATGGACGAGGCTGTCGAGCTCGTACGTGCCCTCGGTGGGCAATCTACTGGCGAACGGCACCAGTACGACGAAGGCGTCGTCGTCGTGATGACCGACCCTGAGGGCCATGAGTTCTGCTTAGTTCAGTACGTCTGAGAGTCGAAACGCTCGCCACTTCATCGGTGCAGCTAGTGGAGGCCTTGTCACTTGACAATCCGATGCTGCGAGCATGTGCACGTCGGCTCTCGGACACGTTCGTGATCCCAGCCGTCAACTAACGAGCTGCCTTCCTTGCTTCAATCAGAAACCGCTTGGAATGTGACGTGAAACTCCCATCCTTCTCAATCCGCTCATAAAGAAGCCTCAAGCGGTCGCGATATTTCTCAACGGTGAAATCCGGAACGGTCCAAATGACCTTGCGCAAAAAATAGACCACGGCACCAACATCGAAGAAGACCACCGGCAGTGATTCTTCGCGCGCATCAAGCACTTCGAGTCCGGCAACTCTGGCCTGAGTTACTGCCCAGTCCATCCGCTGATCAGCTGAGACCAATTGAGGCCCCGTCAAGAAATCGGTGAGTTCGCTATTGGTGCCTGCGCCAATTTGCTGTGAGAAGTAGATTCCGTCCGGTTTAAGGACTCGATGGATCTCACTCCAATTATTCACCGTAGGGTGACGACTGCCTACGAGGTCGAACGATTCGTGGTCGAATGGAAGCGGATCACCTTCGGGTACTTCGACCACAATGGCGCCAAAAGGAGCGAGCGATTGTCTGGCGAGCACCAGGTTAGGCGGCCACGACTCGGTCGCGGCGAGAGAATCTGGAAGTCGATCACTCTTGGAGAGTGCTTCTGCGAATCGTTCGCCGCCCCCTGTCTGGATGTCCAAGACGGCGGTCGCCTTGTTCATACGCTGCGTCAAGGTTGCGAGATATTTCCAGGAGGGTCGACCCTCTGTGGCTCGATCGTCGAACCAAGAGAAGTCCCACCCCTCCGTAGGTTCACTACCTCCCTCGACAAGTAGATCGTTAAAGGCTGACCAGTCAGTCATCTTTTCATCGTTGCACAGTCGACATCAATGAGTCATCTTTTTCCATTCAAGGAGTTCAAACTCACGCCGAATGTGCCCGTCGCTCACAGAATCAGAACCTCGCTGTCTTGCTCAAAACCAACTACATGGTTCAAGAATCATTTGGTCAGGTCCTTGGCCCATGCTTTCCATTGGACGTCCTTTGCCCATTCTTCGGCCACTACGTTGACAAGGTCAACAACGGGATCCTTGACGTCGGCATAGGTACCGGTGTCGCGTGCGATCATGGCGATGGACTCTTTGATCGCACCGTACGCCGGTATGGCGTCGGGATGTGCTCGAAACCAGTCTCTGAATAACAGTGAAAAACGTTCGTTGGGTGAGCCGACCTTTCGGACATGCAGATTGATGTTGCTTGCCGTCGAATCCTGACGCGTCCAGAGGAATTTGCTCCACTTGGATGGATCATCACCACTACCAGTGGGGACGTGGTCTGCTTGGAAGGGAGATTTCTGGAATCCAAGTTCGCCGAGTGAACTGTCCAAGATGGAGGCTACTGATTCAAGATCGATGACACTGAGTTGGAGGTCTATTACATCTTTAGAGGGCATAGAAGGGATCGCCGTGCTTCCGATGTGCTCGATTCGAGCTGCAGTATCTCCTAACCGCGCTCGCAAGATTGAAATCCACTCGGCGGCTTGGGCCTCCCACTCAATTCGATATGGGACCAACAATGGTTTCTGCGGGGTCATCCAATGATTCTGCCTCTCTGGGCTTATCCCCACGGTCCATCAACCGGAGAACCGCCAACGAAGGATTGCAGACCTATAGAGGCAGGCCTTCGACACCAATGTACGTCTGCTGTACAGCTCGAACAATTTCTCTAGCCGCGACTTGGAAAATGTGCACGTCGGCCCATCAACCTAATGGATACGGATCGTCGATAGCGCCAGATAGTCAGGTCGGGCGAAGGCAGGCGCCACGGTCGTACGTCGTCTGATTACGATTGCCACGTGCCAGAATTACAGCGTCTACGAGCCGACCACGCACCGGCTGTTTTAGCCTTTGAATTGGCGAATCGCTCTTACTTCGCCTCGTCTATCTCCGACCGCGGCGACGAGTACTTCCAGCACTTCGCAGATCGCCATAACTCCCAGTTGGCCGAACAGGAGACGGGAACCTGCATTTTTCACGTACTCGTCGACGACGATGGGACGGTGCTCGGCCGTTTCAACCTGTTCGATATTCATGATGGCACCGCCGACCTCGGATATCGGGTCGCGAAGAACGTCGCGGGTCGTGGAGTGGCGACCTCATCGGTTCAAGAGCTATGCCAGATCGCGAGCGCGCAGTACGGATTGCGAACCCTCAGGGCGGCGACCAACCATGAAAACGTCGCGTCCCAGAAGGTGCTAGCGAAAGTTGGGTTCGTTCCTACGGGCCCCGCGGAACCTGGTGGTCGCCCTGACACCTGGTACGAGCGTCGCCTGACCTTCTATTGAATTGCTTCACCGATGCCTTGGCGGCAGTGTCATAGGATCCACTGGCTTTCGATTCTCCAATCGCAGATTAGGTCAGTCGGTTTTGCGAAGGCCTACTATCAGCCATGATGCTGCGAATGCTTTCATGTAAGTCTGCGCTCTGTGGAGCGGTCATTGTCGCCTCTTCGATGTTCACCGTGACTGTCGGCGCGGCTCAACGAAGTTCCACTTCCGGGAATCTATTGCAAGCTCAAGAAGTCGACGTCGCTGGACCCCGGGAACTCATAGTCGGGAACCTTCACGGTGTTTATAAGACCACTGACGCAGGGCGACTTTGGATTTCCATCACCCCCTCGACGATTGCCGCGCAGCCGATTCTCCTTTCTCACGTCAGCAAGATTGTGTCCATTGGAGATCAACGCATTTGGCTCGAACTCGTGGGCGACGCTCGATTAGATTTCACCCTCTATTCGTCCAATGGTGGAATGAGTTGGAGAAAATTGGACAGCACGGACTCACTTCCAACGACGAAGAAGGTTGTGAGCGCGATCAATCCCAACGGAAGAGTTGCCAAGCACTTTCACATTCTGCATTCGTACTATGCGTCGCCCATTCTTGGTTGGGCGCAAGCAATTGGTCCTCCAATTGGGAACTTCTTCCCGACGTATCTACTTCGCACCATCAACCGTGGCAGAACATGGACCACGGTTTCTACTTGACGCCCTGCGCGATTTACCAGCCTTCGCACCTTGGCGATGGATACAGAGAAAACTGGCAACACGACTGGCGTGACTCAACAACCGTGCCACCTGCAATGACGCCAGTCGAAGATCGTGCCCGCCCGCCCGCCCGCCCGCCCGCCCGA
>Ga0182030_10006667_pt1 | contig 24276 bp, 23 predicted proteins | sample 812S3MmetaG_FD_121299 | JGI IMG/M metagenome (GOLD analysis project Ga0182030, IMG submission 121299) | Permafrost microbial communities from Stordalen Mire, Sweden - 812S3M metaG (Illumina Assembly) | ecosystem: Environmental > Terrestrial > Soil > Wetlands > Permafrost | place: Sweden...
CAGCTTCGGCGACGCCGGCTACTTCGGCTCGACCGGCGCCATCCATCTCAACCGGCCCATCGTGGGCATGGCCGCCACCCCTGACGGCGCGGGCTACTGGCTGGTGGCCTCCGACGGCGGCATCTTCACCTTCGGCGACGCCGGCTACTTCGGCTCGACCGGCGCCATCACTCTCAACCGGCCCATCGTGGGCATGGCCGCCACGCCCGACGGCGCGGGTTACTGGCTGGTCGCCTCCGACGGCGGGATCTTCACCTTCGGCGACGCGCCGTTCCTGGGCTCGACCGGCGGGCAGGTCCTCAACAAACCGATCGTGGCGATGGCGGCCGGCTGAGCGTGGCGGCTGAGCGTGGCGGCTGAGCCGATCCGCCCCATCCCCCAGGTGGGCGCCGGTAAGCTTGCCCAATGGACGCCAATGAACTGAGGGCGGCCTTCACCCGCTTCTTCACCGACCGGGGCCATACGGCCGTCCCCTCGGCCAGCCTGATACCCCACGACCCGTCAGTGCTCTTCACCATCGCCGGCATGGTGCCGTTCAAGCCGTACTTCGTCGGTGACGAGCCGGCCCCCTGGCCGCGGGCCACCAGCGTGCAGAAGTGCTTCCGCACCCTCGACATCGAGATCGTGGGCACCGACACCTACCACTGCACCTTCTTCGAGATGCTGGGCAATTTCAGCTTCGGCGACTACTTCAAAGAAGAAGCCATCCCGATGGCGTGGCAGCTCCTCACCGAGGTGTTCGGCCTCGACGGCGACCGCCTGTGGGTCACGGTGCACACCAGTGACAACGAGGCCAGGGAGATCTGGATCGACAAGGTCGGCTTCCCGGACGAGCGGATCCAGCGCATGGGGGACGCCGACAACTTCTGGGCCATGGGGGACACGGGCCCCTGTGGCCCCGACTCGGAGATCTTCATCGACAAAGGAACCGACTACGGCGAGGGCGGCGGGCCGCAGTTGGGAGACGAGGACCGCTTCGTCGAGATCTGGAACCTGGTCTTCATGCAGTTCAACCAGGCGGCCGATGGCACCCGGAGTGAACTGCCGAAGAAGAACATCGACACCGGGGCCGGACTGGAGCGGATCCTCCCCATCCTGCAGGGGCGCGACTCGGTGTTCGACACCGACCTGTTCGCTCCGATCATCGAGGCGGCAGCCGCCACGGTCGGGGCCCCCTACGGCCGCGACGCCAAGACCGACGTCGCCCTGCGGCTGATGGCCGATCACGGACGGGCCATGTCCATGCTGGTGGCCGACGGCGTCCTCCCGGCCAACGAGGGGCGGGGCTATGTCCTGCGCCGCGTCGTCCGGCGCGCCGTCCTGGCGGCCCGGCGGCTCGGGGTCGAATCGCTCGTGACGCCGGTGTTGGTCAGCGCGGCCACCGACGTGCTGGGCGGGGCCTGGCCGGCGCTCGTCGAGCACAACGACATGATCCTCTCCGTGCTCGAGCGCGAGGAGGCCGGCTTCGATCGCACCCTGCGGGCGGGGTTGGGGCGCTTGGAGGAGGCGTTCGCCACCGGCGACAAGGTGCTCGGAGGCGACGTGGCCTTCACCCTGCACGACACCCACGGCTTCCCGGTCGAACTGACGGAGGAACTGGCCCGTGACGCCGGGGTGGAGGTCGACCGGGAGGCCTTCGACGTCGCCATGAACGAGCAGCGCTCCCGCGCCCGTGCGGCGGCGCGGGCGTCGAAGGTGGGGGATGAGTCCGCCTACCGCAGCCTGTTGGAGATCGAGGGGACGACGAAATTCGTCGGGCGTGATACCGCGCACTACGAGGAGGTGCCGGCCCGCATCGTGGCGGTCATGGCCGGGCCGGACGCCGACGGTGCGGACGCCGAGGCTGACCGGCCGGACGCTGACGGTGGCGGCGTCGTCGAGATCTTCTTGGACCAGACGCCCTTCTACGCCGAGGGCGGCGGACAGGTGGGCGACACCGGCATCATCGTGACCGAGACCGGCCGGGCCGAGGTCTACGACACCGTCTATGCGCTGCCGGGGTTGATCGCCCACAAGGCGCGGGTGACGGGCGAGCTGATCCCGGCGCAGGATGCGCTGGCCTCCATCGACGTGGCGCGCCGGGAAGCCATCCGCCGGAACCACACGGCCACCCACCTGCTCCATGCGGCGCTCCGTATTGTGCTGGGCGACCACGTGCGCCAGCAGGGCTCGCTGGTGGCCCCCGACCGGTTGCGCTTCGACTTCTCGCATCATGGGCAACCGACGCCCGAACAGCTCGAGGAGGTGTTCGATCTGGCCAATGCCGCCGTGCTCACCGACGCGCCGGTGCAGACCACCGAGACCTCACTCGAAGAGGCTGAGCGCATGGGGGCCATCGCCTTCTTCGGGGACAAGTACGGCTCGACCGTGCGGGTCATCCAGGCCGGCGACACGTCGCTCGAGTTCTGTGGCGGCACCCACGTCGACGGGCTCGGGCAGATCGGGCCCATCTCGCTGGTGTCCGAGGAGAGCATCGGATCGAACAAGCGGCGGATTTTCGCCGTCACGGGCGTCGCCGCCCTCGAACGCATCAAGGAGCGCGATCATCTGGTGCGATCGGCCGCCGACCTCTTGCGCACCGAGCCCGATGAGCTGCTCGCCACGCTCGAGCGTACGATGGCGCGCCAGCGCGAGGCCGACAAGGAGTTGCAGAAATTGCGCCAGCAGTCGAGCGAATCGTTGGCGTCCCAGCTGGCTGAGGGCGCGGAGAACGGAACCGTGGTGGCGCGCCAGGACAAGGTGGAGCCCGATGCGCTGCGGGCGCTGGCCCAGGCCGTGCTGCGCCATGACGGCGTGCAGCGTGTCGCCCTGGCCGGATCGCCCGACGGGGCCAAGGTGGCGCTGGTCGTGGTCACCGGCGGGGAGCCGAATGCCACCGACGTGGTGCGGGCGCTGGGTTCCCTCATCGGCGGCGGCGGTGGCGGGTCGGCCGAATTGGCGTTGGCGGGCGGCCGGGATGCGTCCCGGATAGAGGAGGCGCTGGCCGAGGCGCGACGGCTCCTCACGGCGTGAGCCAGATCGGGGGGCCGGCGCCGGACGCGCGCGGGTCGGGGTCGGGGTCTGGTGAGGGTGAGGTCACCGTTGGTACGAGATCTGGTACCAGTCAAAAAACATCTCTCGGCGCTGAGGTCGAGCCCGGCCGGGTGGCAGAGTCGGGCCGGGTGGCAGAGTCGGGCCGGGTGGTGGCGCTCGATCTGGGGGCACGCCGCATCGGGGTGGCCTACAGCGACAGCCCGCGCACCCTGGCGTCCCCCTGGGGCTCGGTGGAGCGCCGCGGCGACCTGGCCCGGGATCACGCGGCCGTGGTGGCGGTGATCGAGGAGATCGAGGCGCGCACGGTCGTGGTCGGGCTGCCCCTGAGCCTCTCGGGCCAGAGCGGTCCGGCCGCCCAGGCCACGTTGCGCGAGGTGGCGGCCTTGCGCCAGGCCCTCGAACCCCTCGGCATCATGGTCGAGACGGCCGATGAGCGCTTCACCACGGTCGAGGCGCAGCGGTCGTTGACGGCCGCCGGCCGCAAGGGCCGGGAATCGCGCTCGGTGATCGACAGCGCGGCGGCCATGGTGCTACTGCAGGCGTGGCTGGACGGGCGTGATCGACGGGACGGGGCGGACGGGGCGTGAGCGACGACGAGGACACGGGCGAGGTCCCGGTCACGGGCGAGGCCCCCAATACGGGCGAGGTCCCCCGGCAACCGGTCCGCCAGGGGGAGGGGTCGAGCACCGTCGGACGCAGCGAACTGCGCCGGCAGCGACTGCGGCGGCGGCGCATCCTCGCGCTGATCGGCAGTGTGGTGCTCGTGGTCGTCTTGGCGTTCGTCTTCTGGTACGAGCTCGAGTCCCACGCGCTCGGACCGGAGGGCCGGCGCGAGATCGTGCAGGTCACCCCGGGCGAGTCGATGGGCTCGATCGCGGCGCAGCTGTCCGCTCAGCACGTGATCGGGAGCACCCTGGCCTTTCGCCTCTTCGATCTGGTGCACGGCAGCCCGACGGTGGATCCCGGCGACTACGCCCTGCACGAGAACGAGACCTTCGCTCAGGTGCGAGCCGCCCTGGCGGCGGGACCCAACATCTACGTGGTCTCGGTGCTGCGGGGTCTGACCCTGGCCGAGGTGGCGGCGCGGGTGGACAGCCTGCCGGGGCATGCCCCGGGGGGATTCACACGGGCGGCGGCCAGCGGCACGGTCCACTCGGCGTTCTCGCCCGCCGGCTCGGACAACCTGGAGGGCATGCTCGGCACCGGGACCTACCACGTCCTGCCCGGCGAGAGCGACACCACCCTGCTCACCGACATGGTCAGGCGTTTCGACAGCCAGGCCACGGCGGCCGGCTTGAGCGCCGCCTCCGCCTCGGCTCTGGGCCTGACCTCCTACCAGCTGATCACCGCGGCCTCCATCGTCGAGAAGGAGGGCTACTACTTCAAGAACATGCCCGACGTGGCCCGGGTGATCTACAACCGGCTGGCCGCCGACATGCCGTTGGACATGAATTCCACGGTCTTCTACTCGCTCGGTCAGGACGGCGGAGTCTTCACGGCCAAGGACCGGGCGCTGCCGACGCCGTACAACACCTACCTCAACAGCGGGCTGACGCCGACGCCCATCTGCAGCCCGTCCCCGCAAGCGCTCAGTGCGGCGGTGCACCCCCCGCCCGGCGAGTGGCTCTACTTTGTGGTGGTGAGCAAGGACGGCACCGAGGCGTTCGCGGACACCTACGCCGAACAGCTGGCCAACCAGCAACTGGCCAAGGAGCGGGGGCTCGGGTAGTGGCCGGCCCGCAGCAGCGTCCGGCCGACTCGAACACCACGTTGGTCGGCGTGATGGGCTACCCGGTCCGCCATTCTCTGTCGCCCCTGCTCCACAACACGGCGTTCGCCGCCCTGGGCCTCAACTGGACCTCCCTCGCCTTCGAGGTCGCACCCGATCAGGTCGCCGGCGCGCTCAGTGGGGTGCGTGCGCTCGGGTTGGCCGGGATTTCGGTGACGATGCCCCACAAGGACGAGGTGGCCGCACTGGTGGACGAGTGCAGTCCCGTGGCCACCGCGCTGGGGGCGGTCAACTGTGTCGTCAACCGGGAGGGGACCCTGAGGGGGGAGAACACCGACGGGGCCGGATTCCTGGCCTCGCTGGCCCGGGGGGCCGGATTCGATCCCGCCGGGAGGCGCTGCCTGATCCTCGGTGCGGGAGGGGCGGCCCGCGCGGTGGCGCTGGCGTTGGCCGGTGCCGGCTGCGCCGATCTGGCGGTGGTGAACCGGACGGCGGCGCGGGCGGGCGCGGTGGCGGCCCTCGCCGGCCAGGTGGGCCGGGTGGGGCGCGTCGACGACGACGCCGACGTGGCGCAGGCGGACCTGGTGGTCAACGCGACCCCCGTCGGCATGACAGGGACGGGAGCGCAGGACGAGGGGTGGCTGGTGCCGCCGTCGCTGCTCCATCGGGGCCAGGTGGTGGCCGATCTCATTTATGCGCCCCGCCCGACGGCATGGCTCGCCGCGGCAGCGGACGCGGGGGCGAAGACGGTGGACGGCCTCGGGATGCTGGTGCACCAGGCGGCGGCCCAGTTCGAATTGTGGACCGGGCTGCCGGCACCGGTGGACCACATGTGGGCGGCGGCGGCGGCCAGCGCGCGCGTCTGAGGGGCGAGGGAGGTTGGCTCTTGGCCCTTGTCAGTGGCTTGTTCCCCGTGCGACCGGTGCGCAGCCGGGTCGTGTAAGGATCGGGGCCGCAATGCAGCCGTTCTTCGAACTCCACACCGCCATGCCCTGGTATGTAAAATCCCAGGTCACACGAGTGTCACGGCGCCAGGGGTCGGAGTGTCCCCGTCTGCCTGACCGTTCCGCCGTATGACGATCACCGCCCGACCGACAGTCACGACGAGGTCCGTCTCGCCGCGGCGGGGGGGACCCGTCTTCGACGTCGTCCTGGCCCTCGCACCGATCCTGGTGGCCGCCTTCGGCGTGGTGATGGTCTACACCGCCACCCGGGGCGAGCTGCTGGCGGCCGGGGAGAGCACGCACACGTACCTGAAGAAGCAGGCGCTCTTCGTCGTCCTCGGGGTCGTCGTGATGGTCCTGGTGGCCGTCTTCGACTATCGGCGCCTCGAGCCCCTGGCCACCCCCATCTACATCGTCACCCTCCTGGCCTTGTTGGGTGTCTTCGGGGTTGGGCACACGGCGCAGGGGGCGGCGCGCTGGTACAGCCTCGGGCCTGTTCAGCTCCAACCGTCCGAGTTCGCGGTGATCGGGCTGATCATCGCCATCGCCGCCTACTGCGATAGGCGGGCCGAGGATGGCCTGGCCTGGAAGGACGTGTTCAAACTTCTGGTCATGGCCGGGATCCCCATCGTGCTGATTTTGAAACAGCCCGACCTGGGCACCGCCATCATCCTGCTGATCGTCCTGCTGATCATGCTGGCCGTGGCCGGCCTGCCCCTGCGTATTCTGATCATGCTGCTGCTGGGGGTGGCGGTCGTGGCGGTGGTGGCCACCAAGGCCGGGCTGCTGCACTCCTACCAAATCGCCCGGCTGACCACCTTCTTGCATCCCGACAGCACCAGCACCAACCAGTTCGTCCAGAACGCCATCTACAACCTGACCCAGGCCAAGACAGCCATCGGCTCGGGCGGGCTCTTCGGGGCGGGGCTCCTGCACGGGGCACAGACCAACCTCGGCTACGTGCCCGAGCAGCAGACCGACTTCATCTTCACCGCCGTGGGGGAGCAGTTGGGTTTCGTGGGCGCCGTCGGATTGCTGGCGCTCATCGGCGTGATCGCCTGGAGGCTCCTGCACGCCGCCGGCAAGTCCCGGGACGTGTTCGGCCGCCTGATCTGCACCGGGATCTTCTCCTTCGTCGCCTTCAGCGTGTTCCAGAACGCCGGCATGACCATGGGGATCATGCCCATCACCGGCATCCCGCTGCCCTTCGTCAGCTACGGCGGCACGGCGGTACTGTGCTTCTTCGTGGCGATCGGACTGGCTCTGAGCGTCGGCGCCCGGCGAAGGCGGGTATGACCGACCTTGCGGCCGACCCGATCGTGACGCCTCCGCCCCCGGCGTTTCGGGTCATGCATGTCGACGGGGTCTCGTTGGATCTCCCGGCCCAGTTCCCGATCGTCACCCTGGTCGAATCCGAACCGCCCTTGCGGAGCCTGGTCTTTCCGATCGGCCTTCCCGAAGGGACGGCCCTGGCGCTGGCGCTGCGCAAAATGGAGTCGCCCCGCCCCATGACCCACGAGCTGTTCGCGCAGGTGCTCCAGCGGGTGCACATTGAGGTCATCGACGTCCGCCTGATCGGCCGGGAGCAGGGGAACTATCTGGCCGAGCTCGATCTCATGGCGCCCAACGGGCGCGAACGCATTGCGTGCCGTCCCTCGGACGGGCTGGTCCTGGCGTTGCGCATGCCTGTCCCGGCGCCGATTCTGGTGGACGAGCGCCTGTTGGGAGGCTCGGGCGACGTGGCCCCCCTCGAGAGCGACGTGGCCCCCCAGGCGGGGTGACCCGTTCTCGCCCGATTCAGCGGGTCGGCACCATGGGACGCTCTCCGGGTTGTGCCACCCCGGACGCGATCTCTTCCTGTGTCTTTTGCGCCCCCTCGTCCGAGATACGCATGAGGAGCGCGATGAGGACGTAGTTGGCCAGCAGGGACGACCCTCCGTAGGCCACGAAGGGCAGGGTGATGCCGGTGAAGGGCAGCAGCCGCAACACCCCGGCCATGATGAAGAAGGCTTGAAACCCGATGATGATGGTGAGGCCGGTGGCCATCAGCCGGCTGAAGTCAGAGCGAGCGGTCTGGGCGATGCGCAGGCCGGCGCCGACTATGAGGGTGTAGGCAAACGCGACGGCGGCCGCTCCGATCATGCCCATTTCGGTGCCGATCACGGCGAAGACCATGTCGCTCGTGTTCTCGGGGATGGCCGAGACGTAGTGATCGAGGCCTAACCCCGTCCCCCCGATGCCGCCCGTTCCGAGCCCAAACCAACCCTGACTCAGTTGGTAGCCACCACCGCTCGCCGTTTTCCATGGGTCGAGCCACTCGCTGACGCGGAGGTGCACCTGTCCGAAAAAGTGGGCGGCGAAAACCGCTCCTACCGCGAAGAGGACGAACCCGAAGAGCAGATAACCGACACGGCCCGTCGTGACCCAGAGAAGGCCGATGAAGAGCACGAAGAGAAGAGCGGCGAAGCCGATGTCGTTTTCCAGCCCGATGATGACCATGGCGACCCCCCAGGCGACGAGGATCGGAATGAGCGGGCGGGGATCGAGGATGAGCCGGTTGCCGAGCCGTGCCGTGGGAATAGAGAGCATCTCTTTGTTGGCGGCGAAATAGGAGGCGAAGAAGACGCAGAGCAAAATCTTGGAAAACTCGATCGGCTGAAAGGAGAAGCCTTTGAAGTGGATCCACAGCCGGGCGCCGTAGAGGGGGGTGAAGAAGAGCGGCGCCACGAGCAGGATGCCGCCCAACAACAACAGCAGGTAGCGGTAGCGCTCGAGATCGCGCGAGAAGCGCACGGTGAGAAGGGTGACGATATAGAGGATGATCCCGATGGCCGCCCATCCGGCCTGGCCTTTGGCCTGGGCGGGCGCCAGGCTGGCGATCACCACGTAGCCGATCCCGTTGAGGAGGGCGGCGAGCGGAAGGATGACCGCGTTGGCCTGCGGGATAAGCCACCGGTTGGCCATGTGCGCCACCAGTGACAGGCCCAGGAGTATGCCGAGGAAATAGCCGATGTGCGGAGGGATCTTCGACTTGGTCCCCAGCTCGGCGATCACGTAGAGCGCCGACGTCAAGAGGGCGCCGAAGATCAAAAGCCCCAGCTCGGTGCGCCGTTTTGGCTTTGGGCCTCTGACATAGCGGGGCAGCGCTGTGTGACGGCTGCGTGAGGGCACTCTGCGAATCGTAGTGGTGCCAAGTAGGATGGAGTGTGACTCCTCGGCCGCTGATCCTTCTCTGATGACGCCCCCGCCCGACACCTACGAACGCATCACGCCGCCGACGCTTCAGCAGGTCGAGGCCTTCGGGTGCCAGCGGTTCACCAACCGGGAGCAGTCCCGCCTCGACTTCGGCGCCCGCCTCCTCGACCTGGCCGAAGACGACAGCGTCCCGTTGCTCGAGCGGGCCAAGTTCATGGCCATCTTCTCCGAGCTCCTCGACGAGTTCTATCAAGTGCGCGTCGCCGCGCTGGAAGATCAGGTGGCGGCCGGGGTGCGCACCCGGTCGGTGGACGGTTTGCGTCCCGGCGAGCAGTTGAAGATGATCCGGACCCGGGTCGGGGAGCTCGTGCGCCGCCAGGACGGCATCTTCTTGGAGCAGATCGTCCCCGAGCTGGCCGATGCCGGCGTGCGGTTCTCCGACTGGTCGTCGCTCGATGACCACGACCGTGCTCATCTGGTCGAGGTGTTCCAGCGTCAGATCTTTCCCGTCCTGACGCCGCTGGCCGTCGATCCCGGCCATCCGTTCCCGTATATCTCCAACCTTTCACTCAACCTGGTCGTCGAGGTGCAGGATCCCTCGACCGGCGAGCGTCGCATCGCGCGGGTCAAGGTCCCCCCTGTCCTCCCGCGCTTTGTCGTCATGCCCGATGGCGAGCGGTTCGTCCCGCTGGAGCAGGTTATCGCCGCGCATCTCGAGACTCTGTTCCCCGGGATGAGCATCGGCGAGCACTACACGTTCCGGGTCACGCGCAACGCCGACCTGGCGCTCGAAGAGGATGAGGCGGACGATCTCCTGGTCGCCATTGAGATGGAGCTCCGCCGCCGCCGTTTCGGTCGCGCCCTGCGACTCGAGGTCGGGGCCGACATGACCGAGGAGCTCGTCGAGCTGCTGGCCACCGAGCTGGAGGTGTCGGTCGATGGCGTCTTCCGCGTGGGCGCCCCGCTGGACCTGGGCGGACTGTGGGGGGTCTACGCCCTCGACCGGCCGGACCTCCACGTCGAGACGTGGACGCCGATGACGCCGACCCGCCTGGCGACGGCGGCCCACGAGGAGACGGAGCTCTTCGCCATTCTGCGCGAACGTGATGTGCTCGTCCACCACCCTTACGACTCCTTCGCCACCTCGGTGGAGGCCTTCATCGCCCAGGCGGCCGAGGACCCAGCCGTATTGGGGATAAAGCAGACGCTTTATCGCACCGGCCGCGACAGTCCGATTGTGGCCTCGCTGATCCGGGCTGCCGAGAACGGCAAGCAGGTGGCGGCGATCGTCGAGCTGAAGGCCCGCTTCGACGAAGAGGCGAACATCGGCTGGGCCCGCGCCCTGGAAGAGGCGGGTGTCCACGTGGTCTATGGGATCGTCGGATTGAAGACACACTCCAAGACGGCGCTGGTGCTGCGTCGTGAGGAAGATGGCGTGCGGCACTACTGCCACGTGGGCACGGGGAACTACAACTCGAAGACGGCCCGCATCTACGAGGACATCGGACTGCTGACGTCGGACGAGGAGATCGGCAGCGACGTCGGGGAGTTGTTCAACTACCTCACCGGCTTCTCGCGGCACGCCGACTACCGCCAGATCCTGGTGTCGCCCGTCACGGTGCGCAAGCGGGTCATGGCCATGATCGAGGAGCAGACCGAGGCCGGTCCGCGCGGTCGGATCGTGCTCAAGCTCAACGGATTGACCGATGCCTCCATGATCGACGCCCTCTATCGCGCCTCGGGCGCCGGGGTGCCCATCGATCTCGCCGTGCGCGGGCTCTGCCGCCTGCGCCCCGGCATTCCCGACCTGTCCGAGACGATCCGGGTGCGCTCTTTGGTGGGGAGCTTTCTCGAGCACTCCCGGATCTACCGCTTCGGGGGGGCGCCGAAGGACCCTTCGGTGGGCGAGGGCCTGCCGCTCAAGATCTACATCGGTAGCGCCGACTTGATGGGCCGCAACCTCGACCGGCGGGTGGAGGTCCTGGTCCCCATCCGGGATCCCGAGCTGCAGGCACGCCTCTTCGAGGTGCTGGACCTCGTCTTCGCCGACGAGACCAACACGTGGGAGCTCGGTTCGGACCGCCGCTGGCGCCGGGTCGAGAACGTCCACGGGGTCAGTGCACAGGCTCGGTTGAAGGAGTTGGCCATCGAGAGGGCGCGACGTCGTCGGGACGGTGAGCTGCGGGTGGGTGAGCTCGACCAGTTCGACGGGCCGCCGCAGCAGTAAGGGCAGCCGCAGCAGTAAGGGCAGCCGCAACAGTAGGGCGGCGGGGATCGGCGCCGCGCCGGAGGAATCAGTGGAGCAGGCTCGACACCACGTTGATCACCAGAGCGACAATGACGGCCCCGAACAGATAGGACAGCAAGGCGTGGCCGAGGGCGATGCGGCGGATGCCCTTTGAGGTCAGGTTGGTGTCGGAAACCTGGAACGTCATCCCGATGGTCACGGCCAGATAGGCAAAGTCGAGATAGTTCGGGGGGTCCTCCTCGTTGAAGTCGATCCCCCCCACGGGTGGGCCGTAATAGGCGCGGGCGTACCGGAGGGTGAACACGGTGTGGACGAGTGTCCACGACAGCGCCACGCTGACGACACCCAGCGTGATCAGGTATGCCTTGGTCCCCCCCACCGCGCCGCCCGCCCGGACCAGCAGCAGGCCCACTGCCGCCAGCACGGCGACCCCGGCGGTCAGGACGAGGAGCTCGGAGAGACGGATGCTCGGGTCTTCCCTGCTGGCGTTCTTCCGGGTCTCCTCGGCGCTCAACCCCGCCACCGCCAGCCAGATCCACCCGAGGACGACCACGACAGAGATGTCCCACCCTATGAGTACGGCCGCTTGCCAAATGGTGAAGAACGAGACGACCACGCCGGCGCCGACACCGATGAGGGCGCCGACCGCCACCCGGGTGCCCGCCGTGCTTCTCATGATGGTGCGCGACGCTACGCGACGCGACGGGTCAGTCGCCCTTCAGCACGTCCTTGATGTGGACCGCAGCGTCTTTCACGGCCTCGCCGGCGTCCTTCACGGCCGCCTTGACCTCGTCGCCCTTGCCGTCGCCCGGTTTGCCCTTGCCCGTGCCCTTGCCCATGAGCCCCTGCAGTCTCTCCGTCACCTTGTCCAACATTCCCATGCTGCATCTCCGATCGTCACCGTTTCTCTACCCGTTCGGGGTGATCTCCAACCCCGGTGGACAGGGGCGGCCATCACGACGTCGATCAATAAGGTGATCAATAGTCGCGATGGGGCCAAAACATGGCAGCCCGGGTGTACGATGGAGCTACCTTCGACAGAGAGGGCTTGAGGGGTCGGCCCGAGCTGCCCCCCGCACCCTTGGAGGAGACGACCTCGTGTCGAGCACCTCACTGTCGGCCGTTTGGCATCGTTCACTGTCCGCGCTGGGCATTTTCCCCCTCTGTCCAGCGGGACTGGTCGACTTGAGCCTGACCGTCCAAGCACCGCGTGGGAGCCGGGCCGTCCCCTCACTCCGTTGTCGGGACGGATCTCGATGAGCCCCGACCGCGCACTCTCCGACTTCTCGGTCGCCGCCAGTTTCATGGATGGACAGGTGATCCTCGCCCTCGAGGGTGAGGTGGACCTCCTGAGCGCTCCCGAATTCGACGCATTCTTCGAAACGATGATCGACCGCGGCCACCGATCGGTTGTCTTGGACCTGGCCCGACTCCGGTTCATGGACGCGTCCGGGCTTGCCGTGATCGCCCGGGGCGCAGATCGTCTGGAGGTCACCGGGGGGACGCTCACCATCCGTACGCCCATCGCGTTGATCGGCCGCATGCTCGACATCACCGGATTCGCCCGCTTGGTGCAGTTGGAGCCGGAGGAGTCCGCGTACGGGCATCTCGGTCCCGAGCAGACGGACGAGGGGAGCGGGGCAGCGGGGGCCGACGGTGCTGCCACCCACTCCTACGGCATGACCGGGATGACGAAGGGCACGACGAAGTTCACCTCCATCCACTCCGACGATGACCTCGTCGATGGCGCGCTGCGCATGGCCGTGTCGTTGGCCGGCGTCGCCGTGGGCGGTGCCGACGGCGTCAGCGTGTCCCTGCGCCGCCGCGGGGTCCTCAGCACGGTGGCCGCCACCGACCAGACGATCTCGAGCATGGATGCCAACCAGTACCAGACCGGTGAGGGTCCCTGCGTCGATGCGTCGACCAAGGGTCACTGGTTTCACGCCGAATCTCTCGAGAACGAGACCCGTTGGCCCGCCTTCACCCCGCGGGCGCGTGCGCTCGGGATCCAAGCCATTCTCTCCACGCCCTTGCTGGTGGACACCCACCCGGTCGGGGCACTCAACATCTACTCGCTCGCCCCGTCGGCATTCTCCGCCCGGGACCAGGAATTGGCCGCGGCGTTCGCCGCCCAGGCATCGTCAATCCTCAGCGACGCGGAGGCGAATTTGAGCGATGACGAGCTGTCGATCAGGTTCCAGGGAGCGTTACGGACGCGCGAGGTGATTGCGCAAGCCCAGGGCGTCCTGATGGAGCGTGACGGTGTCTCTGAGACCGATGCGTATGGTGCACTCCGACGATTCTCTCTCGGCAACGGGAGACCGCTGTACGAGAGGGCGGCGACCATCGTCGACTCGACTCGCCGGGGCCCGACCGATCCCGATGGCTGATTCCCCTCTCGACGTACTCGACCTCTTCCGCATCGACGCGGCGCTCTCCCACGGCGATCTGTGGTTGCGCTACTTCGAACTCGGGGGCATGAGCACAGGTCTGCAACTCGAGGCCTATCTCTACGGCGCCCTCCGGCCGACCAGCCACGACCACGACATCATCGCCCATGCGCTCAACGAGCGCTTTGTCGAGCTCGGGGGGAACCATCCGGTGCCCTATGCCGGGGACGCGCCCCAGGACCATTCCGACGGTTGGGACGGTTGGGACGGTTGGGACGGTCGGGACGGTCGGGACGGTGGGGACGGTGGGGACGTTGCCGACGCCACCGAGGGTGGGGGACCAGGCTCTAGTTGACCAAGCCGGGCGGCATGGCGTCGGTGTCGGCCACGCTGCTGGTGTCGGCCACGCTGCTGCTCTCGGCCACGCTCGGTTCGGCGGGAGCCCGTCTCAGCCGGAGGGAGAGGTAGGCGATCCCCCCGAAGGGGATAGGGAGCCAGAAGTTGACGAGCCGCCAGCACAGGACACCCGCGGTGGCGGCTCCCCCGGCCACACCGAAGCCGGTGAGGGTGGAGATGCTGATGAATTCGACCACGCCGAGGCCGCCCGGGGTGATCGGGATCACGGCCAAGATGTTGGCCAGCCCGTACGCCACCAGCAGGTCTATCGGGGACACGTGGGCCCCGAAGGCGAACAGGAAGACCCACAGCGAACCGGCATCGAGGAGCCAGTTGGCCGCGGCCCAGATGCTGGCCCGGTAGAGCAGCTGAGGGTTCTCGGCCAGGACCTTCATGCGGTCGGCCACCTTCTTGACCAGCGCCGCCACCGCCTGCGGTTTGACGAAGGGGATGTGGGACACCAACCGGTTGAGGAAACGATCCGCCTGCTTCTCGCCCCGGGTGAGGAGTATGACGAGGCCACCGAAGATCGACAGGAGCAGGACGCCGAGGATGGCGGCGAAGCCGTAATAGGGGTTGTAACCGTTCAGCGGGATGGAGATGAGCAGGGCCAGCCAGAACAGCCCGTTCAGGACGACGGCCGAGCCGATGCCCTGGGTGGCCAATCCGAAGGCGGCGGTGTTCCCTTCCACGTCGGACTCGGTGAGGAGGCGGTAGCTGACGGCGGTCCCGGGCACGGTGCCACCAGGGAGGACGTGGCTGACCGCCAAGGCCCACATGTTGATGCGGAACAGCTTGAACCGCTTCGGCGCCCCCGGGGAGAGCACCGTGTGGGTGAGTTCGGCGTAGGCGGCGAGGGAGGCCACCTCGACGGCCGCCCCGAGGACAAGCCAGAGGAAATTGAGGTGGTTGAGCTGGTGGATCTCCTTGCGGGCGCTGTGCAGCTCGGGCGGGAGCACGACCTCGATCACGAAGAACACCACCAGCACCAGCAAGGTGATCTTCACGTTGCGAGGGATCCAGCGACGTTTGATGGGGGGCTGGTCTCCCGGTCCGGCGGCGTCCATCGCCTTCATGCTTTCACGTCTTCATCTGGGCGAAGCTGACATGCTGGTCAGATGGCCGAAGAACCCCACGACACCTGGCGCTCCCGACTCGGGGCGGACGCGGGTCGCCGTGGCGTGCCGCTGACCACGATCGTCGTTGCGGTGGCGGTCGCCATCGGGTTCCTCGACCTCAACGCGGCGCTCATCCTCGGACTGTGGGTCCTCCGCAAAATAGTCCTCTACATCGTGATCGCCTTCTTCTTCACGCTGCTCTTGACCCCCGCTCTGCGCCTCCTCCGCCGGCTGGGGCTTTCGCACGGCCTGGCGACCACGGTGGTCTTCGTCGGCGGCTTCTTGATCCTCATCGGCCTGGTGTATCTCTTCGTCTCCCCCCTCGTCAGCAGCGCCGTGCACTTCGGGAAGGAGATCCCCCACCTCATCACTACCGCGAAAAAGGGCAAGGGCCCGCTGGGTCGGCTGGTCTTCCGGCTCCATCTGCAGAAATACCTGTCCGAGGGTTCGGCCAAGATCACCAGCCAGCTGGCCAAGGTGCTCAAGCCGGCCACCGCACTGTCCGTCGGCGCCGCGGCGCTGTCCGATCTGGTCGCCATCGGCGCCATCGCGGTGCTGACTCTGTTCACCATGCTCGAGTCCCCGCGCCTTTGGAACGCGTTCCTCGGCGCCTTCCGCCCGTCCACCTCGGTGCGCCTCGAGCGCGTCGTCAACGAGTCCATCCGGTCGGTGGCCGGCTACATGCTCGGCAACTTCCTGACGTCGCTGATCGCCGGCGTCGTCTGCGGGGCCACCCTGGCCATCCTCGGGGTTCCGTTCGCCGTCCTGTTGGGCGCCTTCGTGGCCCTGGTCGACCTGCTCCCGCTGGTGGGGGGCCTCCTGGCCGGGGTCCCGGTGGTCATCATCGCCGTCATCCACTCCGTCCCGGCCGGCATCGTGATGCTCGTCGTGTTCCTGATCTACCAGCAGGTCGAGAACCATTTCCTCAATCCCGTGATCATGAGCAGGACGGTCCGCCTCAACCCGTTCTGGGTCCTGCTGGCCGTGCTGGTCGGGGCCTCCCTGGGCGGGAAGATCGCCTCGGATCTGGGCACGTTCGTGGGTGCGCTCATCGGGATTCCCGTCGGCGGCGCCCTGCAGGTGGCGTTGCGGGAGATCCGCCGGGGCCCCGACGCCATAGAGGGCCCTCCGGCGAGCGCCGTCTCGTAACGGGGCCGGTACCGTACAATGACCCGCGTGCGACCTCTTGTCATCATTCCGACGTATAACGAGGCCGAGAACATCGAGCGCATCCTGCGTCGCATCGCCGACTCCCTCCCCGAAGCCGGTGTGCTGGTGGTCGACGACGGGAGCCCGGACGGGACCGGGGACCTGGTCAAGGCCGTCGCCGCCGAGCTGCCCGACGTCCACCTCATGGCCCGGTCGGGAAAATCGGGGCTGGGCAGCGCCTACCGGGCCGGCTTCGCCTGGGGCCTGGCGCAGGGGTACGACGCCCTGATCGAAATGGACGCGGACTTCTCGCACGACCCGGCCGTCCTGCCGGCCATCCTGGCCCCGCTGAGCGAGGGCTTCGACCTGTCCATCGGGTCTCGCTACATCAAGGGCGGCGCCATTCCCAACTGGGCCCGCCACCGCCACCTCCTCTCCCGGGGCGGGAACCGCTATGCCTCGGTGGTGCTCGGTCTGCAGGTGGCCGACTCGACCGCAGGGTTCCGCGCCTACAGCGCCGACATCATGCGCAAGCTCGACCTGAACGTGATCCGGGCGGAGGGGTACGGCTTCCAGATCGAAATGACCTACCGGGCGAAGCAGCACGGAGCGGCGATCACCGAGGTGCCCATCACCTTCGTCGACCGCGCCGCGGGCGAGTCGAAGATGTCCTCGCGGATCGTGTTCGAAGCGCTGGCGCTCGTGACCTGGTGGGGGATGGGCCGGCTTGTGCGGGGGCTGCAACGGGAGGGTCGTCAGTCGGCCCGGATCGCCTCGGGTAGTCGAGCGGGATCGAACGATCCGGTCAGGTCGACCTAGTCCGATGGCCACCGCGCAACTCCCGGTACCCCGGATCCTGGTGGTCGACGACGAGCCCAACATCGCCGATCTGCTCTCGGTCGCCCTGCGGTTCGAGGGCTACGACGTGATGGCGGCGGGCACCGGTGCCGATGCCCTGGACCTGGCGCGCACCTACCGGCCGCATCTGGTGATGCTCGACGTCATGCTGCCCGACCTCGACGGCAACGAGGTGGGTCGCCGCCTGCGCCTCCAAGGTGACCAGGTGCCCATCGTCTTCTTGACGGCGCGCGACACCGTGCAGGACAAGGTGGAGGGCCTGGCGCTCGGCGACGACTATGTCACCAAGCCGTTCAGCATCGAAGAGTTGATGGCCCGGGTGGCGGCCATCCTCCGCCGGGCCGGCGAGGTGGAAGCGGCCGACGCGTCCATCCTCCGCTTCGCCGATCTCACCATGCATGTCGACACGCACGAGGTCTGGCGCCACGAACACCCGATCGATCTCACCGCCACCGAGTTCAACCTCCTGCGCCACCTCCTCGAGAACGCCCGCCGGGTCATCTCCAAGTCCGAGCTGATCGACAACGTGTGGGGCTACGGATTCGCCGGCGACCCGAACATCGTCGAGACCTACATCAGCTACCTGCGCAAGAAGATCGACGTGCGCGAGCCTGCGCTCATCCACACCATCCGACGAGTGGGGTACACCCTCCGGTTGCCCAGAGAAGGGTGAGCCTGCAGCGGCGGCTGGTCGCCGTCATGTCGATTCTGCTGGTGGTGGGGCTCCTGGTCGCCGACGTCGTCACCTACGTCTCGGTGCGCTCGTTCCTCTACGGGCGGGCGGACGACACCTTGGCCTCGTCCGAGGCGCTCGCCTTCAACTACGTGGCGTACGACACCGTGCGCAAGAAGCCCCTGTCGGCATCCGACCTGTCGCGTCACGTCTCGTCCGACGTGTACGTGCTCATCTTCGACCCTAAGGGCAAGGTGGTCATCAACCGCCCCTCGGGCTCTCCCACCAAGCCCGATCCGATGCCGCTGCTTTCCGCCTCGGTCCCGGTGCAGGATGCGCCCGAGATCAGCAGCCATGAGTTCGGCCGTTACGCCGGCACCTTCAGCCCCAACCCGAACGCGGTGATCGTCGGGAGCCGGCATGACCCGGACGGGCGCTACCGGGTGGTGGCGGTGGAGGTGCCCCAGGGCACCATGTACGTCGCGTTCTCCCTCAACCCCACGAACGACACCCTCGCCTCGTTGCGCCGGATCGAGGGGCTGGCCAGCCTCGCCGTCGTGGCCATCATGGTGGGCCTGGCGCTGTGGCTGATCCGGCGCGGCCTGCGCCCCTTGCGCAAAATGGCCGAGACGGCCGACGCCATCGCCTCGGGCGACCTGACCCGTCGGGTGCCGGAGGAGACGCCGACCACCGAGGTGGGCCGCCTGGGCACGGCCCTCAACGAGATGCTCGCCCAGATCGAGGAGGCCTTCGGCGAGAAGTCCGCCTCCGAGGAGCGCCTGCGCCAGTTCGTCGCCGACGCCTCGCATGAGCTCCGCACGCCCTTGACATCGATCAGGGGGTACGCCGAGCTCCTGCGCCGGGGCGGGTTCTCCGACGAGGCGGGCATCAACCGGGCGCTGCAGCGTGTCGAGGAGGAGGCGACCCGCATGGGGGGTCTGGTCGAGGACCTCTTGCTCCTGGCCGAGCTGGATCGTGGCCGGCCGCTCCGGACGGACCCGGTCGGCCTGCACCGCATATGCGCCGACGTCGTCGACGACAGCAACGCCTCGGATCACTCGCACGAGCTGATGATGGCCCCCGGCCGTGAGGTCGTCGTCCTGGGGGACGCCGAGCGACTGACCCAGGTGGCCCACAACCTGGTGGGCAATGCGCTCGTCCACACCCCGCCGGGTTCCACGGTCACGGTATCCGCCCACGCCGAAAGGGGCATGGGCGTCATCCGGGTCTCCGACAACGGACCGGGCATCGATCCCGCCCTGGCCCCGCGGATCTTCGATCGCTTCTCGCGGGGGAATCCCGGACGGACCGGTCCGGGGAGCGGGCTGGGGCTGGCCATCGTGCGCGCCATCGCGGAAGCCCTGGGTGGTTCCGCGCAGGTGACCTCCCCCGCCGCCGGCGGGACGACGATTGCCGTGCGGATCCCGTTGGCGCCGGCCGACGTGCGCCGGGCGGTCGAAAGGGCGGCCCCGCTCAGCGCAGGTGTGCCGAGCCTCCGGGCACCAGGGACTCGAGGACCGAGCTCAGCTTGACGTCGGTCTCCGCCGCTTCGGCCCCGGGGTCCGAGTCGGCCACCACGCCCGCCCCGGCGCGCAACGTGATGGTCCGGCCGTCCGGGTGGAGGCGGGCGCTGCGGATGCCGATCATCCACTCGCCGTCCCCGTTGGCGTCGGCCCAACCGACGGGGCCGGCCCAGTAGCCGCGCGGGTCCGGCTCCAAGGTCGCGATGGTGGCCAATGCCACGTCTCTGGGCGTGCCGCCGACCGCTGGGGTCGGGTGGACCAGCTCGACCAGCTCGAGAACCCCCGGCGGGATGCCCGAGCCGCGCAGGCGCCCCACGATCTTGGTGCCCAGGTGGGCGACCGAACGGAAGGCGACGAGCGAGGGCTCGGCCGGCACGGTGAGCTCGTCGCACAGCGGCCGGAGGGCCGCGCTGATGCTGTCGACTACGAAGCGGTGCTCGGAGCGGTCCTTGGACGAGCCGGCCAGGCTGCCTTGGGCATCGGCGTCGGCGCGGGCGGTCTGCCCGCGCGCCACCGTGCCGGCCAACGGGTGGCAGGTGATGCGGCGACCCTGACGGGCCATCAGCAGCTCGGGGGACGCCCCGAAGAAGGTGCCGTCGGGCACAGGGAACGAGAAGATGGTGCACGCGGGCTCGTGCGCCCGCAGGCGGCGCAGGACGGCCGACAGCGGGAGGGGGCCGTCCAGCTCGGCGGTCACGCTGCGGGAGAGGACGACCTTGGCCAGCGTCGCGTCCGGGGCGCGCATGAGGGCCACGGCCCGTGCCACCGCGTCCTGGTAGCCCACCCTCGACAGCGCGGTGGTGAGTGCCGTGACGGCGACGTCGCCCCCCGCTCGTGATCCCGATCCGTACTGCCATATGACAGCGTCGAAGAGCTCCTCGGTGGCCGGTAGCGGCAGGTCGGTGGGGCCGACCGCGGTGGCCCAGCGGTGGGTGGTGCCGTCGGGCTCCTGGGCGATGCCCATGGTGAAGCGGGGGACGATGAGATGGCCCTGGCGGGCGCAGAGGAAGGGGAGTGCCCCGAGCGCCACCACGCCCGTGCCCGGTCGCTGCACCGCGTCATCACAGGGGATGCCGGCCAGGACGCCGGCCGCTTCGTCCGCCTCCACCAAGAGCGCGGTACCCCAGCCGACCAGCGTGAGCCCGGGGCGGTCGAACAGGACGGTGGGGCTGCCGTCGAACTGGAGCGCATCGGGCCCGTACTCGAGGGCGACGGTGCGGGCGTGCAGCCCGGGCTCGGTCACGGGGGTCCGGTTCGGGTAGCGAAGATGAGTTGGCTGAGGCCTCCGGCGAGGGGGCGGATGCCGACACCGGAGTAGCCGGCCTCGAACAGCATGCGGCGGAGCCGCGGTGCGGGCGGCAGGTAGGCGACGGAACGGGGCAGGTAGTCGTAGGCGGCGCGGTCCGACAGGGCGGCCCCGATCAGGGGGACCACGCGGGTGAACCAGACGTCGTAGCCGGTCCGCAGGACGGTGGACGTCGGTGCATCGACTTCGAGCATGGCCAGCCGTCCCCCCGGGCGGACCACGCGCGCCGTCTCGGCCAGCGCCGCCGGCAGATCGGAGAAGTTGCGGAGGGCGTAGCCGCAGACGAGCCCGTCGAACACGGCGTCGGGGAAGGGGAGCCGGGCGCAGTCGGCCTGCAGCAGGGGCGTCCCGGTGTGGTTGGCGGCCAGCATGCCCCGGCTCAGGTCGGCGCCGATCACCCGGTAGCCCCCCCGCCGGGCCAGTCGGGAGAGGTCCCCGGTGCCACAGGCCACGTCCAGCAGCAGCGAGGCCTCGGGGAGGGCCAGGGCGGTGATGGTCTGGCGTCGCCAGGACTGATCGAGCCCGAAGGTCATCAGCCGGTTGACCAGGTCGTAACGCGGCGCGATGGCGTCGAACATGGAGCGGACGCGGGCCGTCTTCTCCTCGCCCAAAGGAAGCGGCTCGGGGGTCACGCTCTAGCTGAAGTAGCGGTAGACCACTTGGGCCACGCAGGCGGGCTTCGGCGCCTCCTTGAGCTCGAAGACGAGGTCGAACACAACCTGCATCCCACCGCCGACCTCTTCGGCGCTGGCCACGGTCACCCCCATGCGCAGCTCCGCCCCGACGGGCACCGGCGAGGGGAAGCGGACCTTGTTGGCGCCGTAGTTGATGCCGTACGTCATGCCGGGGATGTCCAGGATCTTTTGCAACAAGACGGGGCCGAGCGACAGGGTCAGATAGCCGTGGGCGATGGGCCCACCGAACGGGCCCGCCTTGGCCGCCTCGGGGTCGACGTGGATCCATTGATGATCGTCGGTGGCATCGGCGAAGAGGTTCACCCGTTCCTGCGTGATCGTCTGCCATTCGGAGTAGCCGATCTGCTGGCCGACGAGACCGTGGAACTCGTCGAGCCGCTCGACGGTGGTGGTGGTCATGGGTCCGCTCCTTGGTGGTCGTGAGAGTAGGTGGGCCCTGGCACCCTAACCGGGGCGACCCCCGACGCTGGCTCACTACGCTGGTCTGGGTGCGTGACCATCTCCACCCAGCCTCCGAACCCCACCAGCACCGCGATGTCCGCGGTGGCGGTGCCCGAGCGGCGGTCTTCGGGCTGAGCGACGGGCTGGTCACCAACATCTCTTTGGTGCTGGGCGTGGCCGGGGCCAGCCCGGGGGGCCAGGTGGTACGGCTGGTCGGCGTGGCCGGCCTGGTGGCCGGCGCGTTCTCCATGGCGGCCGGGGAGTATCTCTCCATGGCGGCGCAGCGCGAGCTCATGGAGCGCGAGCTCGACGTGGAGCGCGCCTCGCTCAGCGAGAGCCCCGAGGGGGAGGCGCTCGAGCTGCGGGGCATGTACGAGCAGCGGGGCATCGACCCCGAGGTGGCCCGGGACATGGTGCACGAGGTCATGGCGGATCCGCAGCTGGCGCTCGAGACCCACGCCAGGGAGGAGCTGGGGATCAGCCCCGATCATCTGGGCTCGCCGGTGCAGGCGGCGTTGTCCTCCTTCTTCACCTTCGGGCTGGGTGCGTTCATCCCGCTCGTGCCGTGGCTCATCACCAAGGGGAACGGGGCCATCGTGGCCTCGGCGCTCCTCAGTGCCCTCGCCGCCGTCATGGTCGGCGTGGTGCTGGCCGTCTTCACCCATCGGCCGGTCCTGCGCTCGGCGCTGCGCCAGCTGGTCATGACGGCCGGCGCCGCCGCGGTGACCTACGGGGTGGGCCGCGGGATCGGGACCGGGCTGGGCTAGCTGCTGCTCCGCGTGAGCAGGTACGACCGGTCGACATGGTCGACGGTGAAGCCGAGGGATTCGTAGAGCGTGACGGCGGCGGTGTTGGAGGCGGTGGTGTAGAGCATGCCGACGGAGACGCCCCGGTTCGCCATCCACTGCAGGCCGGCCACGGTCAGGGACCGCCCCCAACCCTGGCTGTGGAGGTCCGGGTCGACGGAGATCACGTAGATCTCGCCGAGGACCGGTTCGCTGGTGCGGTCGACCTTGGTCCAGCACGAGCCGAGCAGGCCGTTCCCGTCGGGACGATCGGCCACCAAGAACCCCTCGATGTCGAACCAGTCGAACTTCATGTGCTCGTGGAGGTCGTCGAGGGTCCACCGGCCCTGCTCGGGGTGGTCGGCGAAGGCCCGGTTGTTGATGGAGAGCCAGGCGGCGTCGTCGCGGCCCGGTTGGAACGGCCGGGTGGAGACCGGACGCGCGCTGGCCACGATCTCGGGGGGCAGGGGGAGGGGGACGCGCATCTGGAGCAGGTCCCGTTCGGGCACGAAGCCGAGGTCGTGCGCCGTGGCGTCATCGGCCGCCGTGGCCTGCATGATCCAGAGGCGGACGTCGCGGTCGCCGCCCGTCGGGTGCGCGTGCAGCAGTGCCGTCCGCAGCAACTCGTGCGCTATCCCCTCGCGACCGTCCCGATGGTCGGGATCGACGGCCACGTGTACGGCGGTCGCTCCATCGAGAGCGGGCGTGACGAAGGAACACCCGACCAATCCGTCTTCGTCCTCGTAGGCCAGCACCACCTGGGCGCCGTGGCCGCCCAGGTCCGCGCGCGCCGCCGCCTCCCGCTGGGGTTCGGCCAGGGCGGGGTGATGGTCGGCCCGCTCGCATCGGGTCAGGAGGGCATCCAGCTCGGCCAGCTGCACCGCGTCGAGCTCGCCGAGGACCTGCACATTCATAGGCGGACGTTAACCCGGTACGTTGAGAGGGTGGGACGTCCCAGAACGCCGAAGGGGCGGGCGCGCGTGGTGGCGGAGCGCCTGGCTGAGGAGTATCCCGGCACGGCGAGGGAACTCTGCGCCCTCCAGCACGAGAACCCCTTCCAGCTCCTGGCGGCCACCATCCTGTCGGCGCAGTGCACCGACTCGCGGGTCAACATGGTGACGCCCACTCTCTTTGCGGCCTATCCGGATGCCGCCGCGCTGGCTCGGGCCGATCCGGAGAAGGTCGAGGAGATCATCCGCTCGACGGGATTCTTCCGGGCCAAGACCCGCAGCCTCATCGGGATGGCGTCGGCGCTCGTGGAACGGTTCGGCGGCCAGGTCCCGACCGAGCTGTCCGATCTGGTCACCCTGCCCGGAGTGGGACGCAAGACGGGCAACGTGGTGCGCAGCGTCGACTTCGGGTTGCCCGGCCTTCCGGTGGACACCCACGTGCTCCGGGTCTCCAAGCGGTTGGGGCTCACCGAGCTCGAAGACCCGGTCAAGGTCGAACTGGCACTCAACGCGCTCATCCCGGCCGCCGGGCGCGGCGCCTTCAGCCTCCGGGTGATCCTGCACGGGCGGGCGACCTGCACGGCCCGTCGACCTGCGTGTTCGCGCTGCGTCCTGGCCGATATCTGCCCTTCGGCGTTCTTGGGGGCCGGATAGGAGCCGGGTAGGAATTCGCGAAGGATGCCCGACATGCCGCACATTTGGAAAAGGGTGGAGATTACAATGTTCTCCGGAACCGGTTCCCGCCACCTGGTTCCAAAAAGGGTCGTCGCTGGGATCCGCCTCCCGGACGACCCGCCGATGCCGACCCTCCGGGGTCGGCATCGGTAATTCCCAGCCCTGGCC
>Ga0182030_10006668_pt1 | contig 24275 bp, 26 predicted proteins | sample 812S3MmetaG_FD_121299 | JGI IMG/M metagenome (GOLD analysis project Ga0182030, IMG submission 121299) | Permafrost microbial communities from Stordalen Mire, Sweden - 812S3M metaG (Illumina Assembly) | ecosystem: Environmental > Terrestrial > Soil > Wetlands > Permafrost | place: Sweden...
CCGGTTAACCGGGCAGCCAGCCGGACGTTCTGCCCTTCGCGACCGATCGCGAGGGAGAGTTGATGATCGGGGACGGTAACGAGCGCGATGCCGTCGTCCTCGAACAGTTCGACCGCCAGCACCTTGGCCGGCGCCAGCGCGTTCGAGATGAACGTCTGGAGGTCGGGGGCGTAGCGGATCACGTCGATCTTCTCGCCGCGCAGTTCGTCCGAGACGTTCGCGATGCGCGAGGATTTCGGTCCGAGACACGCACCGACCGCGTCGATCTCGGGGCGCTTGGAGTGGACCGCGACTTTCGTGCGCGAGCCCGGCTCGCGGGCGATCGCCATGATCTCAACGATGTCGTCTTGGATCTCCGGCACTTGAAACTCGATCAAACGCTGCACGAGGCCTTCGGCCGCGCGCGAGAGGACGACCAAGGGACCCTTGTTCGTTTTACGCACGTCGAGCACGTAGGCGCGGATGCGATCGTTGATGCGGAAGTTTTCGCGCGGCACTTGCTCGGAGAACGGTAGCAGCGCTTCGTTCTTGTTGTCGAGCAGCACGTACATGTTGCGTTGCTCGTAGCGCTGGACCGAACCCATCACGATGTCGTGCAATTTGGCGGAATACGTGTTGTACACCGTATCGCGCTCGGCTTCACGGATGCGCTGCACGATCACTTGTTTCGCGGTCTGCGCGGCGATGCGGCCGAAATCTTTCGGCGTGACTTCCTTATCGAAGAAGTCGCCAACCTCGTACTTCGAGCCGGCTTCGGCCTTCGAAATCTCGAGCTTCGGATCGGTGACTTCATCTTCGACGACGTTGCGGCGATGATAGACTTTGTAGTCACCCGTCTGGCGATCGATCGCAACGACCGCATTCGCTTCCGCGCCGAAATTCCGCTTGTAGGCGGAGATCAATGCCGATTCGAGCGCTTCGAGAAGGCTCTCGAAGCTGATATTGCGCTCGTTCTCAATTTCGCGGAGGGCCGCGATCATCTCTGCATTCATGCCTTGCTCTGCTTCTCTCGTTTCGCGCGCTGGAGATCCGCGCGGATGTCGTACTCCAAATTGGCCGACTTGATCGCCGCGAACGGAATCGGCAATTCCGTTTCACCCTTCGCACCCGTGCGCAAGAGAACGTCGTCGCCGCGCGTTCCGCCCAGAATGCCGCGATGGGTTTTTGCATTCTCGATCGCGATCGTCGTGATGACTTTCGCGGTGCGGCCGTCGAACCGGTCGTAGTCGGCCGGTTTAACGAGCGGCCGATCGACGCCGGCCGAACTCACCTCGAGGGTGTACATCGTATCCGGAAAGGCATCGAGGGCTGCGTTGACGCGGGCGGCGATCCGCTCGCAGGTCACGATATCGACGCCGCCTTCGCGGTCGACCATTACCGTCAACTGGGCCGTGCGTCCGGGACGAACGGTGGCCATAACGATCTCGATCGCGGCAAATTCGGAGTCACTCGGGATGGCCTGGACGACACGCTCGAACGCTTCGGCGAAGCTCGCTCCGGCCGCTGAGTCGGTCACGTCGTCCCTCCTTCCCCCGGACACAAGAGAAGCGCGGGCAGGTGCCCACGCTTCTCGCGTAATCCAAGGGGTAGTATCGCACGGACTCAGCCTATTGGCAAGCGTCCGGCCCAGGTCAAGCAAAACAAGCGAACGCTACGGTGGCGCTTGGCGGCGCGGAACCGGGCTTTTCAGGCTACCGGGGACGACGTCGATCAGACCCTTGGCGTCGCACGGCACATCGACGTTCTCGAGTTCCGGTTTGACGTCGCGCAATGGGCCGGGGAACTCCACGACGCCGGGGCCGACCGGCGCCGTCGGGTGGTAGGCCTCACGTAACGGATGCTCGGTGATCTTGAATGCACGGCAGATATCGTGGCCCAGTATCACGTTGTGCGTGCGCTCGTAGACGTACGTGACGGAGTCGGCGCGCGAAATCGTGCGCGTCGTGTAGATGAGGCCGAACGTTTTCGCGAGGACTTCCAGCGGCGGCGCGAGCGTGGCTTCGTATGCGCTCAGCACGCCGTCGGAGCTATAGCCGCCGTTGAGGTTCACGGGGGCCATCGTCGCCGTCGGCGTCGTCGGCAGCGCGGCGCGTAGGCGTTCGTTGAGCCTCGCGAGTGCGCCGCCCGACGGTGCGGCGCTCGGGGCTGCGGTCGGCGGTACGAGCGCAACGGCAACGTGGACCGGCGCCGGAAGCGGCGTCGCCGCGATCGCGACTCGGGCCGGAGCGGGACTCGCCGGCGCAGCAGAGATTGCTGCAGCCGGTGCGGCCGCGGGACGTTCTGCCACCGCTGTCGCGGCTGGACTTGGGGCTAGCGTCGCGCGCGCCGTGGGTATCGCCGTCGGTGGCGACGTCACTTCCGGCGTCGGTTCGGGAGTTGGTCGCGCGGTCGGTTCGGGAGTCGGGCGAATGGTTGGCGCGACTGTCGGGCGCACCGTAGGTGCGACCGTCGGCGTTACGGTCGGTGCGACCGTTGGGCGGACGGTCGGCGCTACCGCCGGTAAGACGGTCGGCACGACCGTAGGAACGGGCGTTGGGAGCAGCCGTTCCACGATGACGGCCGGCGGCGGAGTTGGCGGTTGCGGCGTCGCCTTGGGCACGATCCGGGCGAGTTCGCGCGGCACGGGTGGCTTCGGCTTTACCGTTGCCACCGGTCGCGGCCGCAGCACCGGCACCGGCGGTGCGGTCTCGGTCCGTACGATGATGCGGGTGTCGGCGATCACGGACTCGGGCGCACCGCCCTCGACCAGTACGCGCAACACGAACAGTGCGAGCAGCAGCAACGCGATTCCGTGGACGACGATCGAGCAGAGATACGCCACCGCAAATCGGCGCCGGTCGCCGGGCATGCCACGCACGCCGCAGTCTACCGTTCGAGCGGGTCGATGGCCTTTCCAAGCGTTTCGCGCGCGCGCATTCGTGCGCGCAGCGAACGGACGGAACTTTCTTCCGAACGCAGGACCATCTTCGCGCGCCTCTCAAGTCGAGACAACGTGCTTTCACGTATGACCAAACGGACCAAAATCGTGGCGACGATTGGGCCGTCATCCCGCGATCCGAAGATGCTGCGGGAACTTTTCCTCGCCGGCGTCAATGTCGCGCGCCTGAACTTCTCACACGGCACGCACGAAGAGCACGCGGCCGTGATTGCGGACGTGCGCGCAATTGCAGCCGAGCTCGGCATGCATGTGGCCGTCCTCCAAGATTTACCGGGACCGAAAGTGCGCACCGGACCGCTCGCCGACGGCGCGCCCTCGGTTCTGCTCGCGAACGGCGCACCGTTCATCCTGACCACCGATGCGGTTTCCGGCACGGCTGCCCGCGTCGGCGTCTCCTATGCCGGACTCGCCCACGACGTGGAAGCGGGCAAGCACATCTATCTCGCCGACGGCGCGATCTCGCTGCGCATCGAATCGATCGATGGGAACGATGTCAACACGCGCGTCGAAAGCGGCGGCGCATTGCGGCCGATGCAAGGGATCAATTACCCCGACGGAACGCTCGCGCTCGATGCGGTCACCGATCGCGACTTCGAACATCTCGCCTTCGGTCTCGACGCCGACGTCGACTGGGTCGCCGTCTCGTTCGTCCGCAGCGCCGCCGATATTTTGCGCGTGCGCGCGTTCATGGACGAACGCGGCAAACGCGTCCCGATCATGGCCAAGATCGAGAAGCACGAAGCGCTCGAAGACATCGATGCGATCGTGCTCGCGGCCGACGGCATCATGGTCGCCCGCGGCGATCTCGGCGTCGAGATTCTCCTCGAAGAGGTCCCGATGATTCAGAAGGATCTCATCGCCCGGGCGAACCGCGCGTCGAAGCCGGTCGTTACCGCGACGCAGATGCTCGAATCGATGACAACGAGTCCGCGGCCGACGCGCGCCGAAGCGACCGACGTTGCCAACGCGATCCTCGACGGTACCGATGCCGTCATGCTTAGCGGCGAGACCGCCCGCGGCGAGTTTCCGCTCGAAGCGGTGCGCATGATGGCGACGATCGCCGCCTCGGTCGAGAAACAGTATCCGCACGCGGAGTTCCATCGCAAGCATACGCGCGACGTCGACGTTCGCGCCAGCGACGACATCGGCACCTCGATCGCCGAAGCCGCTGCCAGCAGCGCCGAGCGCCTCAACCTGCAGCTGATCGTCACGGGGACGACCACCGGGAACACCGCGCGCTACATCTCGTCGTTCCGGCCGCGCGCCAAAATCATCGGGCTGACGCCGCTGCCGTCGATCGCGCGGCAAATGGCGATGATCTGGGGCGTCGAGTCGGTGCTCGTGCAACCGTATCGCTACATCGAAACCCTCATCGAGATCGCCGAACAGCGCGTCGTCGCCGACGGGCTCGCGAAATCCGGTGAGACGATCGCGATCACCAGCGGCATGCCGGTCGGCGCCGGCGGAACGAACGTCCTAAAAATTCACCGCTTGCCGTAAATTTCGGCGCGCTGCCGCCGCGCGGCTTCCCACAACGTCGTGGTGTCGCTGCCGCAACCCACGAGCGTGTAGCCGCGCGCGATGCACTCGTTCGCCATCGCGGGCGAGTTGGCGAGAATGCCGGGGATTTTACCGGCGCGCGCCGCCGCGGCGGGCACCGCATCGATCGCCGCGCCATACGCGCCGGTTTGATCTTTCCACGCGCCAGGGTATTCGAGACCATACGACGCGGCGAGATCGTTTGGGCCAACGAAGAGACAGTCGATGCCCTCGACGGCGGCGATCGCATCGATGTTCTCGATCGATTGCGCCGTTTCGATTTGGGCCATAAGCAACACTTGATCGTTGGCCTCGCGAAAATACGTCGGCCCGTCGGTTTCGAACGACAGCGCGACCTTCACACCGCCGCGGCTGCGCGCACCCAAGGGCGAATAGCGCACGTCGGCAACCGCGCTCCGCGCGTCCTCGACGGTGTTTATCATCGGCACCATGACCCCGGAGGCGCCGTGATCGAGTGCGACTTGAATCGCCGCACTCGTGTTCCAGGCCGCGCGCACGAACGGTTCGGTATCCGTCGTCCGGATCGCGTTGATCATACCGCTCAGCGCCGCCATCGGAACCGGACCGTGCTCCATGTCGATCACGAGCCACTCGTAGCCGCTGCGCGCGAAGATCTGCGCCGAAACCGGATCGGTGATCGAGACGAACGCCCCTACCGACACGCCGCCGGCATAGCAGGCGGCACGAACGAGATTCTGACGCACGCTAGGGTTTCTGCTCGCGCGCGTGCGCATCGACGCGGTCGATCAGCACTTTACCGAACACCGATTGATCGAGTTTCCGGTAGCCCGCCTGCATCGATTGCTCGAAGCACTGTAAGTTGGCGGCGGTCTGCGCGACCGGCAGATCGAGCGCGCGCGCGAACTGCTGCGCGAGGAACAGATCCTTCGCCATCCACTCGGTGGCGAATCCGGCCCGCCACTCATTCGACGCCGGACCGTTCGGCTGGATGCCGGGAACGGGAACACGTTGCTGGATCGCCACGCAGTTGGCGGTCGACACCGCGAACACGTCGGTCGCAAGTTTGGCGTCGACCCCGGCGGCGTGCAAGAGCGCGTACGCCTCAGCGAGCGCGATCGTTTGCGCGCCGGCGATCATCTGATTGCAGAGTTTGAGCGTCTGCCCCATACCGGGACCGCCGACGTGAAAGATGTTCTTCGCCATCGATTCGAGGACGGGCCGCACGCGCTCGAGCACCGTGGTGCTCCCGCCGATCATCATCGTCAAGGCGCCGGACTTCGCGCCGATCGTTCCGCCCGAGAGCGGTGCTTCGATCATGTCAATGCCGTGCTCCGCACACTGCGCGATCAGTTGTTGCGATGCCGTCGGGTCGATCGTCGATGTATCGACGAACGTCGCGCCGCGCGCGAACCCGGCCAACATCCCATCCTCGCGCAGTAGTACGTCGCGAACCTCATCCTGCGTCGGTAAACAGGTCAAGACGACGTGCGCATCGGCCACTGCTTCGCGTGGAGACTTCGCGACCATCGCGCCGGCGGCGAGGAGCGTGCCGGCCTTCCCCGCCGTGCGATTCCAAACGGTTAGCGGAAAACCGGCGGCCAGGATGTGTTCCGCCATCGGCAGACCCATCGCGCCCAAACCCAAGAACGCAACGCGTACCTTTTCAGCCATTAGACGTTTCCTTTCGCCTGCGCCACGCCGATCGCGGCGTAGCGTTCCGCCAAGCCGTTGTACATCGCGGGCACACCGGGTTCGGGGCTGCCGAACTTCGCAATCTCGCGCATCTCACCGTCCCAGCGATACGCCTTCGGATACATCGTCGGGATCTGGCGCGTCAACCACGCATACAGTGCCGGCTGACTCGTGGAAAACTCTTTCTCGAGCGCTTCGCTCACACCAGAGTGTTCGGCGCAAGCAAACATCGCCGAGCCGATTCCGGTGATCCCCTTCGTCAGCCCGCCGTAGCACATCTTAAGCGCGGAGGCGGTGCCGATCGGACCATCAAGCGCGCGCACGGTAAGACCGTAGGCGATCAACTGCTCGAACTCGGCGACGTCGGCACCGCAGGCATACACGTGCGGGCCGTCGCTGCCTTCCCGCGGCGTCCCGCCGATGATCCCCGCATCGACGAAACGGATGCCGGCGGCGGTAATGACAGCGGCGATCCTTCGCGCCGTCTCCGGTGCAACGGCGTTGCAGTCGATGAAGAGCGGCGCCGTCGTCCCGCCGGCGTACGCGGCGGCGAAGCTTTCGGCGACGCCCAACGCTTGATCGGGCGGTACGATCGAGAGTACCATCGTGCAGCTGCGCGCGATTGCCGCAAGGTCGTCGACGACGCCGATACCGGCGCGCGCGATGCGCTCGGCGCTGGCCGCGCTCCGCCCCGTGAGTGTCGTGCGCATGTCGACGCCGTGCGCCGCAAGCCAGCCGCCCACTCCGCTTCCCATCTCGCCGGCGCCGATCAATCCGACGCGAAGATACGTTGTGTTTCCCTGCATGAGGGTGAGAACTGCCGGATCGACGGTCCCGCACCTGCCGGACGGCGGCGGCCGCGCTCGATCAGCGGTCTGGGACGGTCGCGAACATCGGCGAGTCGACCGCTATGTTGGTGTAGGTCGCGGTTACTTCTGCGCGCATGTGCGGGATGTCGAGCGTTGCGTGCTGTTGCGTCACGACGTCGGCGGAACCGATCGCGCCATAGGTCTGCGTTAGCACGATCGTGCCGCCGTCGTGACGCTTCCAGGTTGCTCTAAGCATGCGCGCGTGCTTGTTGTCGGTCTCGATGTCGAGATACATGACGAGGCCCGGCTTCTTCGGCGTGAGGCGCAGAATCGGAGCCTCCTCGCTGCTCTCCGGGGCCATCGCGATGTCGTAGCGCTGACCCCACGATGTCGGATCGCCGAGGTCGTAGTGCAGATCGTCGAACTTGGCGGCGATGTGCGGCAAGTTCTGGAGCTGGTAATGATAGAGTCCAGGCTTACGATAACTGCTCGTCCCGTGAACCGTTAGACCGATGAACGGGAACGAGTGGAGCTTGGCGTGCAGCTCGAGACTCGCCGAGTAGCCTTCAGGCGTGCGCGGGTCGGTCGCCAGGCGCGCTAGGACGACGGCCGGAGCCGGCCCCGCGCCGGACGCCGGCGGGATCGCCGCGTCCTGGGCCCATGCCGGGCCGGTAGCCAGCACCAAAGCGGCAACGAGAGCAACGAGCCGGGCGGGCCGGCACGGTGGATGCCCCATGGCGGGATGGTACGTCAAGCTGCCGCCGGATTCCAGCATCCGGCCCCACTTTCTCATCCCGTTACAACGATGAGCGAGCTAGCGTCCGGCGCGGGTCGAGGCCACGAGCGTCGCCGCGTGTTCGAGTGAGATGCGTTTGGTGTCACCCGAGAGCATTCGGGCGATTTCAGCCAAGCGGTCGTCTTCTGCATGTAGCGCGACGACCTCGATCGTGGTCTCATCGTCGTCGCCGTACTTGCGCAAGACGTAGTGCGTGTCGGCCCACGATGCGATCTGGGCGAGGTGCGTAACGCAAACGACCTGCGCCACGGTCGCTAGCCGTTGCAGGCGCGCACCGACGGCGACCGCAGTCGCACCGCCGATACCCGCGTCGATCTCGTCGAACACGAACGTCCGGGCATCGCGCCGGTCGGCCAGCACGACGACGAGCGCGAGCAATACGCGCGACCTCTCGCCCCCCGATGCGATGCGCGCGAGCGGACGTTCCGGCTCACCGGGATTCGCGGAAAATCGAAATTCGATCCGGTCGCCACCGTGCGCTGCGATCTCGTCGAGCGGTTCGACCGCCACCGCGAAACGCGCCGCAGGCATTGCCAGCGCGTGCAGTTCCGCCGCCACCCGTTCTTGGCATGCCGGAACAGCGGCGATGCGTTCGGAATGCAGCGCCGCGGCATCGCCGGCGATTGCGGCATCGAGCCCTTCCAGCTCGCGTTCGATCGCCGTCAAGCGTTCGTCGCGACCGAGGTCTTGCTCGAGCGTCGCGGCGAAGCGATCTCGCGCAACCAGCACCGCGGCGATCGACGTACCGTACTTCTTCTTCAAGGTTTCGATCGCATCGAGGCGGCCGGTCACCGTTTCCAGTTCGTTCGGGTCGAGTTCGACATCGTCGAGCGCGCGTGCGATCTCCGCCGCAAGCGTATTGGCATCGGCTTGCAGCGCGCCCGCACTCTCGGCCAGCGCGGCAAACGTCGCGCCGAAGCGGGCGATGACGGTGAGACCCTGCATGGCGTCGCCGAGCGCGTCGACCGCGCCACGTTCGTCCTCGAGGGTCGCGCGTGCGCGCGTCAACGCATCGGCGATGCGCTCGGCGCTACCGAGAACATCGCGCCGCTCGCGCAAGCGATCGTCCTCGCCGTCTTCGAGCGCTGCCGTTTCAATCTCACCCAATGCAAACCGCGCGAACTCGCGTTCGGCCAATGCCCGATCGCCGCCGTCGCGTAGAGTATCGCGTTCCACGCGCAGTTCCCGGCGCGTCTCGTAGCGCTCGCGCAAACGCTCGCGTAGCGCCAGCGCCGCATCGCCCGCGAAGCGATCGACCAGATCGCGGGCGAAGCCGGGCTCGAGCAACCGATGCGCCTCGCCTTGACCGACCGCGTCGACGACGTGAGCGCCGATCGTGCGCAGTTGACTCGCGCTGACCGCGACGCCATTTACGCGCGCTTGCGAGCGGCCGGCCGCGGCGACCTCGCGCACGATCACGACGTCGTCGTGGCCGCAAGCTCGATGCCCATCGTCGCGAGCAACGCGCGTAGCCCCTCGCCCGCCGCAATCTCGAGCGCCACGCGCAAGCGCTCGCCGCGAATCAGGTCGCGCTCCACGCGCCCGCCGAGCGCGGCGTCGAGCGCACCCAGCAGCATCGTCTTGCCGGAACCCGTTTCGCCGGTGAAGGCGGTGAACGCGTCGCCGAACTCGATCTGCGCGTGCGCGATCAAGCCGACGCCATCGATCGTCAGCCGCAGCAGCGAGGGGTTCACCCGTGTTTGATCGGGACGCCCCATTGCAGCTTGTCCTCGAGCCGGGCAAAGAACGCGTGATCGCCCGTCCGCGCGAATTTCACCGGTCGCGGCGCGCGCACGACCGTCACCAGATCGCCCGACGAGAGATCGCTGACGAAGGTACCGTCGGTTTCGAGGTTGGCATGCACGATCTCCGAATCGCAGCTGATCTGAATCGTCGACGACGTCGGGACGATGAGCGGACGCGCGAAAAGAGTATGCGGCAACAGCGCGGCGATGCCGAACGCATCGACTGTCGGTGCGATGATCGGTCCGCCGGCAGAGAGGAAGTACGCGGTCGAACCGGTCGGCGTCGCAACGACGATGCCGTCGGAGGAGATCTGCGCGATCTGCTCGCCGTCGAGCGTCAGGCCGAAGGGCGCCATCCGTGCTTGCACGCCGCGGCGAACGACGACGTCGTTGAGCGCGAAGTGGGTGCCCTCGCCGTTGACCGACGCTTGAAGCGCCAATCGCTCTTCGACCGCAAATTCGCCGCGCAGCACGCGACCGAGCCGCTCCATCCCATCCGGCGTCGTTTCGATCTCGGTTAGAAAACCCAACCGGCCCGTGTTGACGCCGAAGATCGGGACGTCGAGCGGCACGGCGAGCCGAACGCCGCGCAGCAGCGTGCCGTCGCCACCGATCGTGATGATCAGTTCCGCATCAGCGAGCGTCGCGCCCTTGGTCGGCACGAGACCCGGTGCGTCGTCGGCAATCGCCACCGCGATTCCGGCATCGCCGGCCATCCGGATGATGTCGAAGGCGCACTCGATGGCGGTTGGCCGGTCGGTGGCTACCGAAATTGCGATCGTTTTCACGCTGCGTTCGCTTCCGCAACCAGCACGTCGATCCGTGCATCCTCGACCAGCGCGCCGTCGCGCGCGATCCGATAGAAAAACTCGATGTTGCCGGCCGGGCCGCGCAACGGCGAACTGCACGCGTCGATGGCCCGCACGCCGAGCGCTTCGATCGCATCGCGCACTTCGCGCAAAATCGCCGCATGCACGGCTGGGTCGCGCACGACGCCGCCGCCGCCGATCCGGTCGCGGCCTGCTTCGAATTGCGGCTTCACGAGCGCAATCATCGTTCCGCCGGGACGTAAGTACGCTACGGCGCGCGCCACGATCGTGCGCAGCGAGATGAACGACGCGTCGACCACGATGAGATCGAAGCCGTCCGGAAACGCTTCGTCCGCCAGCAAACGGAAGTTCGTCCGTTCGATGACGGTGACGCGCGGGTCTTGGCGCAACTTCCAGGCCAATTGCCCGTAGCCGACGTCGAGCGCAACGACGGAGCGCGCGCCGTGCGCGAGCAACGCATCGGTGAAGCCGCCGGTCGAAGCGCCGACATCGAGCACGTCGAGACCGGCCGGGTCGAACGCAAACGCCGCGAGCGCGCCTTCGAGCTTCTCACCACCGCGGCTAACGTAACGCGCCGGGACATCAACCACGACTTCGGCACCCGCTCGGACATTTTGCCCGGGTTTCGTCCGCGGCTCGCCATCGATCCGCACGCGCCCGGCCAGAATCATGCCGCGCGCCTGCGAGCGCGTCATATCGGCTTGGGCCGCAACGACGTCATCAAGGCGCCGGCTCGTCATTAAAATGGGGGTTCGTCGTCGGGGCGTACGTCGTCGTCGGCACGCTCGGTGATGCTCGGCGCGGCGGCGGTTCCGTCGGCGGTACGCAACGTCTCTTCGGCGTTCTTCAAGAGGGCCTCGCAGCGCGCGACGAGCGTGCGGCCTTCTTTGAAAAGCTCGACCGAGCGTTCTAAATCGACGCTTTCGCGTTCCAATTCGTCAACGACCGCCTTGAGGCGATCGAGCGAACTCTCAAAAGAGGGTGATTTGTTGTCCGCCATCCGCTCCATCGCGTTCGACGCGTGCTCGTAGGGTTCCGTGAGCGAGTTGCGCCGCGATCAACGTCCCGGGCGGTGCATCGGCCGCGTCCCGCACGAGGCGCCCACCTGCGGTAACGATCGCATAACCACGTTTCAGGAGCGCTTCCGGATTATTAGCGTCAAAGCGCGCCTTGAGCGTCTCCAACCGTGCGGCGTCCCGAGCGATGACCCGTACGTATGCCGGGCGCAGCCGGGCGACCAGGGGCGCGAGTCGTGCCCGCCGCTTGACGGTGAGCTCGCCCCCGATACGGTCGAGCGTCTCGCGAAGTTGGGTCACGCGGCCGAGGCGGCGTTCGAACAACGCGCGCGGTGACGATGCAGTGAGACGCCGTTCGACCGGGAGCAACGTCGCGCGGGAGCGCGCTATTTGGCGCTCCGTGCCCACGGCGACGGCGTTACGCAGCACGTCCACGGACTGCCGGCGCGCCTGCAAAAGCCGCGCCGCATCGGCAAGCGGCGAGCGGTTTTCGATCCGGTCGAGGGCGGAACGCGCACGCTGCAAGCGATTGGCGAACGCTCGCCGGGCCGACGCCCCGCGCTCGGACACGACGCGCAGCAAGTCTTCGCGTTTCGGCAGAACGGTTTGCGCGGCCGTCGACGGCGTCGATGCGCGCACGTCGGCGGCGAGTTCGATTAGCGGTTGATCGCGTTCGTGACCGATCGCCGCAACGGTCGATGTCGCACAGGCGACGATCGCCCGCACGACGCGCTCGTCGGAAAACCCGAACAGGTCTTCATAGGAGCCGCCGCCGCGCACGACGACGAGCAGATCCGAGCCCGATGCATCGGCGGCGCGAATTGCTTGCACGATCTCAGGCACGGCGCCGACGCCGTTGACCGGCGTCGCGAACAGACGCAACGCGACGTGCGGCGCGCGCTGACGAGCTTGGGTGATGAAGTCTCGCGTGCCGTCGCCCGTCGGCGAACCGACCAGCGCAACCCGAAATGGAAAACGCGGCACCGGCTTCTTACGTTCGGCTGCAAACAGGCCTTCGCGTTGCAATTTAGCGCTGAGCTCTTCGTATTTGGCATGCAGCGCACCGACGCCGGTGAGTTCGAGCCGCGTTGCGACGAGTTGGTAACTCGACGCGGCGCGCGCGTAGATCTTCACCTCGCCATAGGCGACCACGTCGGCACCGTTGTCAAACGCAGGGAACGTCGCCGAACGCTCGGCGAACGCCACGCAGTTCAGCACGGCGTCCTTGTCCTTGAGCGAAAAATACACGTTGCCGTTCGTTTGAACGCGCAGGTTCGAAACTTCGCCTTGCACGCCGACGAAGTGCAGGTGCCGGTCGTCCGCCAGCTTCTTCTCCAGATAGCGGGCGAGCCGGTTCGGCGTGATGACGGGAGTGTTCGCGCTCGACGGCACGCTCACGGCGTCGGTTGGGCCTGCGGCTTCGTGTCGAGCGAATCGAACTGCGAGCCGTCGCCGACCCCGTCGGCCGGAGCGGCCGGAGCGGCCGGCGCGGCAATCGCGGCCCGCGGAACGCGCACGGCCTTCTTCGTGGCCGCGGCAGCCGTCTTCGACGATTCCGATGCCGGTGGCGGCGTCGAGCCGTCGCCGCAAATGTGCGAGGGTTCGGTGCCGGTCAGAAAAACTTCGGGCCGGCCCGTGTCACAGAGCGTCACGCGCCGAACTTCACCGGCCGGTAGCACGAAGTCGTGCTTGGGCGTTTTGGCAAGCGCGGCTTTCATGAAGCGCGCCCAGATGCGCGCCGGGATGTTGCCGCCGTAACTCTCGTTCATGCGCTGGTAGTTATCGTTGCCGATCCACACCGCCGCCACGAGGTCCGGCGTAAAGCCGACGAACCACGCGTCGCGAAAATCCGACGTCGTGCCGGTCTTGCCGGCGGCCGGACGGCCGATCTGCGCGTTTGGGTAACCGGTGCCTTCGTTGATCACCGATTCCAGCATCGACGTGACGACATACGCGGTGCCCGCGCTGACGACTTCGGTTTGCTGCGGATACGAATTGTCGAGCACCGGCGTGCCGAACGAATCGCGCACGATACGAATCGGCGTCGGATCGATATGAATGCCCGCGTTGGCGAGCGTGGCATAACCCGCGGCCTGGTCGAGCGGTGCGACGCCGCTGGTGCCGAGCGCCAGCGAGAGGTTCGCTTCGAGCGGCGCTTTCACGCCCATCCGCTTGGCGTACTCGATCACGCGATCGATGCCCAGCTGATCGGCCAATTTCACCGCGACGACGTTGCGTGACTGCGCGAGCGCGTAGCGCAACGTGATCGGCCCGAGAAAGCGATTGTCGTCATCCTTCGGCGCCCAGCGCGTGCCGTCGCCCATCGGATAGGAGATCGGCGAATCGTCGATCATCGCAGTCGGCGGCATCCCGCTGTCGATCGCCGCCGTGTAGACGTACGCCTTGAACGACGAGCCTGGTTGGCGCCGCGCCTGCCAAGCGCGATTAAATTGATTGGTGAGCGAGAACGGGCCGGCACCGCCGACCATCGCCAGAATCTCACCCGTCGACGGCCGAATCGCAACGAGTGCACCTTCGTTTGCCCCGAGGCCCTCGGATTTACCCTGCGTGATTCCCCAGTCGATCGCGGCCTGCGCTGCGCTCTGCATGGCGGGATCCATCGTGGTGTAGACCTGCAGTCCGCCTTCGAACGTCGCCTGCGAGCCGAACTGCGTTTCGAGCAAGTGCGTGACGTAGGTCGTGAAGTACGGATACTTGTACGATTGCAGCCCGGTCGGCCGTTCGTGAATCAAACCCAGCGGACGCGCGAGTTCGGCATCCATCTGATCCTGCGTGATGAAGTCGCTCGCGACCATGCGGTCGAGGACGTGGCGCTGACGCTCCTTCGCGCGATCTAAGCTGACGAAGGGTGAATAATCCGAGGGCGCGGCCGGCAACCCGGCCAGCATCGCCGCTTGGCCGATCGTCAAGCGCCCGACGTCAGTGCCGAAATACGTGTGCGCCGCGGCCTGGATCCCGTACGCTCCCGAACCAAAGTAGATGATGTTGAGGTAGCGCTCGAGGATCTCGTCCTTCGTGTAGTAACGCTCGATCTCGATCGCCAGCAGCGCCTCTTGCACTTTGCGCGCGATCGAGACCTGACCCGAGAGGAACAGGCGCCGGGCGAGTTGCTGGGTGATCGTCGAGGCGCCTTGGAATTGCTCGTGCCGCCAATCGGCGATCCCGGCGCGCAGGATGCCGCCGAAGTCGACGCCGTGATGCTGGTAGAAATGCTGATCTTCGGTGGCGATGAAGGCGTTACGCACGGGCACCGGGATCTGGGCGATCGGCACCCAGATGCGGTTCTCCGTGTAGAGGTTCGCGAGTTGCGATCCGTCGCGCGCGAAGACGCGCGTCGAGCGCGATGGCTGATAGTCGGCCATCCGGTTGATGTCGGGCAGATTGCGCGAGTACGACGCGACGAGCCCCGCGACGATTCCCGCGCCCAGCAGCGCGCCGAACATCACGACGAGGCCGATGATGCGAAAGGCACGCCCGGCGCCCGACGGACCCGGCGGCTTTTTGCGTGATTTGCCGCGCGTGCCCGGCCGCGCAGCGCTACGTGCCACGGGCCGCCCGCGAGAGCACGCCGTTGACGAACCGGCCCGAGTCTTCGGTCGAGAATTTCTTCGCCAATTCGACGGCTTCGTTGATCACCACGGGAGTCGGCGTCTCCGTCCGATGGCGTAGTTCGAACACGCCCATGCGCAGCACGATGCGGTCGATGGTCGGCAACCGTTCGAGGGTCCAACCTTCGAGCAGCGGCCCGATCAACGCATCGCTCTCATCGGCGAACTCGAGCGTTCCAAAAACCAGATCCTTCACGAACTCACGTCCATCGGCGCCGTCGATGCGCGCGGTCGTCTCGATCAGCATATCTTCGGCCGTGCGATGTCCGACTTCGGTTCCATACAGCGTCTGCAACGCCAACTCACGCGCAAACCGCCGCGACGAGCTCATACGGCGGCCGGCGTTCGCTCGAGCAAGTAGCGGGGCAGCCAGTCGACGCCGAGGCCGGCGCGCTGGAACGCTTCGTCGCGCATGATCTCGCGGCAGAACTCCACCGTCGTCTTCACGCCTTCGATGCGCGTCTCGGAGAGCGCGCGTTCCATGCGCAAGATTGCCGACTCGCGGCTACGGCCGGTGACGATGATCTTCGCCAGCATCGAATCGTAAAATGGCGGCACCACCGAGCCCGAATAAACGTGTGTGTCGACGCGCACACCTGGGCCACCCGGAAACTCGACGCGGCTCAGCGTTCCCGCCGCCGGCGCGAAATTGTTCTCGGGATCTTCGGCGTTGACGCGCACTTCGATCGCGCACCCGTGTGGTATCAGATCGGCCTGGGTAAAGCCTAACGGCTCGCCGGCCGCGATCCGGATTTGCTCCTTGACGAGGTCGACGCCGTAGACCATCTCGGTCACCGGATGCTCGACCTGAATGCGCGTGTTCATTTCCATGAAATACACGTCGCTGCCGTCGACAAGGAACTCGAGCGTCCCGGCATTGGTATAGTGAACAGCCCGCGCAGCCGTCACCGCGATATCGTGGAGGCGGTCGCGCACGTCCGGATCCAGCGCCGCGGCCGGCGCCTCTTCGATGAGTTTCTGATGAGAAGGTTTCTGTACCGAGCAATCGCGCTCGCCAAGATGCACGACGTCACCATACTGGTCGCCAAGGACCTGTACTTCGATGTGCCTCGGCGAACGAATCAACTTCTCGACGTACATGCGTCCGTCTTTGAACGATGCTTCGGCTTCGGCCGACGCGTTCTGAAACGCCGCGACCATCTCCGCCGGCGACTCGACCGCACGCATTCCCTTACCGCCGCCGCCGGCCGTCGCTTTGAGCAGTACCGGGTAACCGATCTGCTCGGCAAAGATCGCGGCCTCTTCGGGCGATGCGAGAATGCCACTGCCGGGCGTCGTCGGAACGCCGGACTCATGCATGATGCGGCGGGCCGTCGCCTTGTCGCCCATCGCCGCGATCACGCTCGGCGCGGGCCCGATGAACGTGAGGCCGTGATCGCGCGAGATCTCGGCGAAGCGCGCGTTCTCGGCCAGAAATCCATAGCCCGGATGGATCGCGTCGGCGCCGCAGATCAGTCCGGTCGAAATGATATTGGCGATGTTGAGATACGACGATGCGACCGGTCCCGCGCCGACGCAAAACGCTTCGTCGGCATGGCGTACGTGCAGCGAGCCGCGGTCGGCTTCGCTGAAGATTGCGACGGTCGCGACGCCCAACTCGTGACACGCGCGGTTGATGCGCAGCGCGATCTCGCCCCGATTGGCAATGAGTACCTTACGAAACATCGGTTACCGTTCGATCGCGAAGAGCGGCTGGCCGTACTCGACCGGCTGCCCGTCCGTCACATAGATCATGACGATGCGGCCGGGGCCGCGCGAGCGTACCGCGTTGCGGATCCCCAGCGTTTCGACGAAGGCCAGCTCGCGGTCACCCTCGAGCGCCATTCCCTCCGTGACGGCCGGCCGCAAGAAGCGTACGATGCCGACCACATCGGCGAGAATCGCATCCATCGCTCGTGCCGGCGCCAGCTCGTTCCCCGGACGCGCGGTCGCGGCGGCCGCCGAAGCGGTCGTGGGCGCGCGCCGGAATTCGACCTCGAATTCGCCGTCCCGCACCTTCAGCCGCGTCAGACCTCCGTCGTTGAAGGCCTGGGCCAGCGGGCGCACACGCTCCGCGATTGTGTCTTCGAACATCGAATGGCCGATTTTCGAGACAATCGGGAGCGGTCCCGCCCGGCTGTATCGAAGAGGGACCGAACGATTGTCTTCGGAGAGGGCGATTGAGCGCATCTCAGGTGGCCGTAAACCTCGATCCGTGGTTCCGCGTCGTCTATCCGCAGGATTTTGCCCTGCCGGGTGCTCTTTTGCTTGCCCTCGATACTGCCGGAATCGCGCATCAGGCCGGATCCTTTCCGCACCTTAGCGACGACGCCGACATCGGCGTCGCCTATGTCGTCGAAGCCGAGCGCCTCTCCGCGCTCGGCTCGCACAAAAAAATCACCCACGCGCTTGGGTTGATCGAGAGCGAGGAAGGCGCCGTGACGATCGTCATCGCCGACGCAGGCGACGCATCGATGATGTGGCTGGCCGAGAGCGACCACGTCGCCGGCTGGCTCGTGCGTCCACTCGATCCCGCGGCGGTCGTCGCAACCGTAACCGCCGCGCGGCGCATGCTCAAAGACCGGCGCGAAACCGGCCGCATGCGCGAGATGGCCGAATCGATGACGGAAGAGACCGACCGCTTGCTTTCGATCGGCGTTGCGCTCTCGGCCGAACGCGATATCTCGAAGCTGCACGAGCTGATCGTCCGCAACGCGCGCGAGTTGACCCGCGCCGACGGCGGCAGCCTCTTCTTGCTGGAAAAGGCCGAAGGCGAGCCCGACAAATTGCGCTTTGCCGTCGCGCAGACGGGTCCCGACGATGCCGGCACGCATCTGGGCGCGGTCTTGCCCCTCACGCGCGGCTCGGTCGCCGGGTACGTCGCGCTCACCGGCCAGGTCCTGCGCATCCCCGACGCCTACGAGATTCCCGAATCGGCCGAGTACCGCTTCAACCAGTCGTTCGATAAACAGAACGGGTATCGCTCGAAGTCCATCATGACCGTGCCGATGCGCGATCACGAAAACTCGATCGTCGGCGTCATTCAGTTGATCAATCGCAAGCCCGAGTTCGAACTCGTGCTGACCTCGCCCACGATGACGGAGCAGGTGGTCAACCCGTTCACCGAACGCGACGAGAGCGTGCTGCTCTCACTCGCCTCGCAAGCCGGCGTCGCGCTGGAAAACAAAGCGCTGCTGGCATCGATTCAGGATCTCTTCGAACAGTTCGTGCGCGCATCGGTCAAGGCGATCGAAGTCCGCGACAAGTCGACGCAGGGCCATTCCTCGCGCGTCGCCGAGCTGACCGTCGCGCAAGCCCTCGCCACGAATGCCGTCGCAGCCGGACGCTTCGCCGATCTCCACTTCAACGAAGACGCGCTGCGCGAAATGCGCTACGCCGCGCTGCTCCACGATTTCGGCAAGGTCGCCGTTCCCGAGTACATCTTCGGCAAAGCCAAGAAGCTGCCGGACGGGAAACTCGACGCGATCCGCCTGCGGTTTCTCCTGGCGATCAACCAGATCGAGACGCTCGCCGCGCGGCGTAAGTTCGAACTCTTGCAGACCGGCGTGGCGATCGACGATCACTTGATGATTGAGATCGAAGCCGACGCGGCGGCCCGCGCCGGCGAACTCCAAGCGCTTCTCACGACGGTGGAGTCGGCCAACGAGCCGCGCGTCGTCGCTGCCGAAATCGGCGCGCTACTCGACTCGATCCTCGGTAAGACGTATCGCGACGTCGAGGACGAGCGGCCGTTGCTCGATACGGTCGAGTTCGAGTTCCTGCGCATCCCGCGCGGTTCACTCTCCAACGATGAGCGCCAGAAGATGGAACAGCACGTCACACAGTCGTTTTATTTCTTGCGCGAGATCCCGTGGGCGAAGACGCCCTGGCGCAACGTTCCCGACCTCGCCTATGGACACCACGAACATCTCGACGGCACCGGCTACCCGCGCGGGCTCAAGGACCTGGAGATCGCCCCGCAGGTGCGCATGCTGACGATTGCCGACGTCTACGACGCATTGACCGCCAAAGACCGGCCATACAAAGCGGCGATGCCGGTCGATCGCGCGCTCGACATCCTGGTGAAAGAGTTCGCCCAACGCGGCAAAGTCGATAGCGAATTGCTGGATCTCTTCATCGCGCGTAAGGTCTACGAAACCATTACCGACGGCACGAAACCCTAAAAGCCTTCAGCGTCGTGGTGATGACGCGGGTCACAAGCTGGCGCTCGGTCAAGGGATATAGCGTAACCCACGCGTAGGCGCAAGTACGCCCATGTTTGCTTTAGCGCTTGTAGCAGCAGCAGCAATCATTTTAGCAGCGATTTTCATCGTCGAGAGTCTTCGCCTGCGTGCGGCTGAAAAGGTCCGCAGGATGCCGCGCAGCACAGCGCGCCGCCAACCGCAGCTTGAAGATGCAATTCGCGCAGCGTTCGACGGACCCGCCGAAAAGCACGGACAACTTTTCCTCAGCTATTCGGTGTGGAAACGCGACCAGGAGACGCGCCTCGAACTCTTAGCCGGCGATCCGTTCGGCCGCCTCAACGAGTTCACGCGCAGCCTGATCGTGCGCCATCTCTGGCGCGCGCTCGAGAGCCTCGCACAAGGCTCGGTCGTCATGGTCGACAATCCGCCGCAAACGTGGACCCAATCGATCGACGTCACCTTCCACGATCACGGCATCGACCCGTGGCGCCTCCCGCCGATCGGCCTCATCCCCGTTCCGCAATTCGCGAAAGAGTAAGCTAACCGCTGCTACTATGTCACCCTGAGCGTAGTCGAAGGGCAGCCGCGATCGCGATGATTGCGGCGGTCCTTCGACTACGCTCGGGATGACATAAGGGCACCACGCTGCCGGCGATTACGGGCGGTAGACGAGGCCGATGCCGATGACTGGTTGGACGAGGCGGGTGCGGAATTGGGCGGCGGTTGCGGCGAGATCGGATTCGAACTGCGCGCTGCCTTGGAGTGGGCCGGTTGCGTTTGTTGAGAGCGTCCCGTTGCGCACGACGATGCCGGCGTCGAACGCAATCGTCAGCCCCTTCAAGATACCGGTGCCGCCACCGAAGCCCGCGTAGATTGCCGGGCGGGCAAACGAAATGTGGGCCGAGACGACGCCCGCGTTGTTGACCGGATACGCGTTGCCGTTGAGTAGATAATTTCCGCCGAGGCTCTGCGCGACTTTGTCGACGTGGTCGCCGCCGAAGAGCAAGCCGCCCGAGAGGCGCCAGCGGCCGCCGTAGGGACGCCAGTCCATGGCGACCAGTGCGTTGTTTTCGTGGAACGTCGACGTCCAGGGACTGCCGTCGTAATTGCGCTGGCCCGACTCCGAGAGCCAGCCGGTCGTCACGCGCGCGCTTAAGTCGAAGAGCAACGGACGCTCGAGCGTAATGCCGTCACCGAGCGTGCTGACGTGCACCCCGAACGAGACCGGATCGAACGAATCGGCCCGAGCGACCGCCGGGATCACGCACAGCGCTCCCAGCAGCATCGCGACGAAGCGCCATCTCATTATCGCTCCCCTTCGCGCTCGAACGCTCCGATTCGTTCAACCGCCGCAAGATCGTCCGGCGGCAGCGCATCGCGAGCCGCGGCGAACGCCGGCTCGATCTCCGCGAGCGGCACGAGCGCGAAGGCACGCTCGAGCAATCGCGCGTGTGGGATCGTCAACGCCGCGTCGTGCCGCCGGACCCCATCGAAGTCGAGAATGTCCAGATCGACCGCCCGCGGTCCCCAGCGCACGCTTGCGACGCGGCCGAGAGTCTGTTCGAGTGCTTTGAGCGCCGCGAGCAACGCGTCGGGGTCGAGCGCGGTTTCGAGCGCGAGTGCGGCATTGACGAAAGGCGGCTGATCCACGCCACCCCATGGCGGCGTGCGGTAGAGCGATGAGACGGCCGTCACCACGCCGATATCGCCCAACTTCGCTTTGGCCTCGTGCAGCGTCGCAACCGGATCGCCGAGATTGGCGCCAAGCCCCAGCAGCGCTCTCACCCGCGCGCAGCGTGAAGGATCACGGCCGGCGTAGCGCCGGCGAGCAACTCCGGTTTGGCGATACGCACGCTCGCGTGCAACACCCGCGGATCGGCGAGAATCGCATCGAGTATATCCGCCGCCAAACGCTCGATCAGGTTGTAGGAGCGCTCGCGCACCAATCGTACGACCGTCGCATGCAGCGTCGAGTAATCGAGCGTATCGGTCAGCGCATCGCTCTTGCGCGCCGCCGACAAATCGAGTTCGAACGAAAGATCGATGTCGAACGGCTGCGCAACGATCTTCTCACCCGGATCAGCACCGTGATGCCCGAATGCGCGAATCCCGCGCAGCTCGATCATGTCCATTTTTAAAGGCGCTCCGCCCCAGGCTGCGCGCCCCCCACTACGTGGGGCCCCCGGTCCGAGCTCGCAAGAAGCCTAACCGAGAGCGAACGATTCTGCTGCGCTCGCTCCGCCACCATCACCTTAGGCCGTCCGTCCAGCCGGTTGGGCGCCAACCGCGGACGATTGCATCGGTGACGCGTACGACGTCGCGTTGCTCGGCGACGTCGTGGACGCGCACGATGTCGATCCCGGCCGCCGCCGCGAGCGCGACGGTCGCTGCAGTTCCGAACGCGCGACCGTCAACGTCGCGCGCGGTAAGCCGTCCGATGGTGGATTTGCGCGACGTTCCGAGGAGCGTCGGGAAACCTAATGCGACGAGCCGGGGAAGCGCTCCCAGCACGCTGAGGTTGTGTTCGGGCGTTTTACCGAAACCGATCCCCGGATCGAGGATCACGTGTTCGGCCGGGATGCCCGCGCGCACGCAGCGCTCCGCCGCCGCGGATAGCGACGCGAGCACTTCGTCCATGACGTCTCCTTCGTAAATGGCGACCGCCTTGTTGTGCATGACGACGATCGGCGAGACAGTTTCGATGCACGCATCGATCAACGCATCACTCGCACCCCAGATGGAGTTGAGAATGTCGCCGCCGGCGGCATGCGCGCGGCGATACACACCGGCCTTGAACGTATCGACCGAGACGAGCGGCTGCGCATCCGTCGCGCGCAAGGCCTCGATAACCGGAACGAGGCGCGCAATTTCGGTTGCCGCATCGATCGGCTGGTAGCCGGGTCGCGTCGATTCCCCGCCGATGTCGATGATGTCGCATTCCGCATCGCGTTGTTCGAGCGCGCGCGACACGGCGCTCGCCGTATCCGGGACGCCATCGCCGGAAAATGAATCCGGCGAGACGTTGACGATCCCCATCACGTAGGTGCGCCGGCCCCATTCGAGCGTCCGCCCGCGGACGCGCAACGCGCCGCGGGTCGCCGATTCAGACACCCGAACTCACGACGTTGGCAAACCACCACTCGCGCAACCTCGCGACGACGAACGTCGAGCCGGTGACGACGACGATGTCGTTCGCATCGGCGTTGCGGCGCGCGATCGAGAACGCATCGACCGGATCGCCGATCGAACGGCCCCAGATGCCGAGATCTTCGGCGATGCTGGCCAACCGCTGCGGACGGATCGCCGTGCGCCCCGGAATGCCGAAGAAGCCGGTGAACGCAAACGTCGCGGATAGCTCGGCGAACGGTTGCAGAATTGCCGCGACGTCTTTGCTCTCGGCAATCGCGATGACGAACGAGAAACGGCGGTCGGGAAACGCCGCTTGCAACGCGGCAACGAGGTGCGCGGTTTTGTCGGGATTGTGCGCGACGTCGAAAACGACGCCCGGGTGCGATGGGAAGAACTCCATTCGGCCGGGGATGACCAGGCGCGCAAAGCCCGCTTCGATCTGGGCGCGCGACGGCCGCAGGTCGTCGGCGAGGAGTTCGAGTGCGCGGATCGCGGTCGCAGCATTTTCTTGTTGAAACGCGCCGAGGACCGGGAGTGAGAGTTCGTACCGATCGACCGGCGTCACCACGTCGAACGACTGACCGTAGCGCTCGCCCGAGCGCGGTTCGACCGTCACCTCGTCCGCAACCGAGATAAACGGCGCTCCGGCCAGCGCGCAAGCGGCCTCGATCTCGCGGCGCGCATCGGGATCGCGGACGTTCGAGACCAGCGGAATGCCGCGCTTCGCGATGCCCGCCTTATCGCGCGCGATCGCGGCCGTCGTATCGCCGAGAATCTCGGTGTGATCGAGCGAGACATTCGTGATGATGGAGACGCGCGGTTGCAAGACGTTCGTGCCGTCGAGGCGTCCGCCGATCCCGGCTTCGATCACCGCCGCGTCGACCTCGGCGCGGGCGAACGCGACGAACGCGAGCGCGAGCAGCACTTCGTAATATGACGGGCTGCCGTGCTCCGTGGCCACGCGATCGATCGCGGGCATCATTTCCTCGAGCAACTCGCCGAATAGGTCCTCGGAAATCGCCGTGCCGTCGATGCGGATCCGTTCGGTCGCCGAAACGAGATGCGGTTTCGTGTGCAGACCGACGCGCTTGCCCGAGGCTTGGAGCGCGGCCGCCAACATCGTCGCGGTCGAACCCTTGCCACTCGTTCCGGCCACATGCAGCGTTGGATACTTGAGCTGCGGTTCGCCGAGCGCAGCAACGAACGCCCGGATCCGGTCGAGGCGGTTCGGAGCCCGGCGAGAGGCGTGCTCGTTGATCAAACCGAGCAAATAGGACTGCGCGCTGGCGAAGTTCACGGTTAAAACACTTCTACGGGCCCGGGCTTTCGGCTTCCGTTTTTAGCCGTCTGCGACGTCGCCGCGCAGGAGGTCGATCGCGTGGGGCAGCGCGGGCAAGATCACGGCAAGCGTCTCGCGGACGGCCTTCGGGCTGCCCGGCAAGTTCACGATGAGCGTCCGGTCGCGAACCCCGGCCACGGCGCGCGAGAGCATTGCGGTCTTGATTACCGCCATTGAGGCCGCTCGCATCGCTTCGGCGATCCCCGGGACTTCGTAGTCGAGCACGGCGCTGGTCGCCTGCGGGGTGCGGTCGCGGGGTCCCAGACCCGTGCCGCCGCTGGTGAGAATCGCGCCGACGCCGCGATCGCAAAGCTCGATCAAGGCCGCTTGCAGCGCTGCCGGATCGTCGGCAATCACGCGTTCGTCTTCGATGGAATACGCCTCGCCCAGCCCCGCGCGAATGACCGGGATGCAGCCGTCCGGCCGTTCGCCGCTCGCCGCTCGATCGGAGAGGATGATGATCGCGATGCGGTACGGTTCAGGTGGCGTGCCAGTCACCGCTTTTGCCCCCGGTCTTCTCCAGCAGGCGCACGCCTTCGATCGCGATGCCCTTGTCAACCGACTTGCACATGTCGTAGATCGTCAAGGCCGCGACGCTTGCCGCAACCATGGCTTCCATCTCCACG
>Ga0182030_10006669_pt1 | contig 24275 bp, 16 predicted proteins | sample 812S3MmetaG_FD_121299 | JGI IMG/M metagenome (GOLD analysis project Ga0182030, IMG submission 121299) | Permafrost microbial communities from Stordalen Mire, Sweden - 812S3M metaG (Illumina Assembly) | ecosystem: Environmental > Terrestrial > Soil > Wetlands > Permafrost | place: Sweden...
GACGGCGGCACCGCGAGTTCGGATGATGGCGACCCGGATGAGCCCGGTTCCTTCGACGACGGTGGGTCGGGCTCCAGTTGTTTCGCGCCCGACACACCGGTGTTGATGGCGGATGGGTCGGCCAAACCGATCTCGGAGATTCGCATCCACGACCGGGTGAGAAGCGGCCGGCAGCCGTGGAATGTGGCCACCGTCGCCAACACGCTCCAAATCAACGCTCGTCAGGAGCGGATTCTCCGATTCTCCGCCCCGGGTTCCCGGGCCAAACGCGAGATCATCGCCACCCCGGAGCACTTGATCTGGGTGGACGGCAAAGGCTGGGTGTCCGCGGCGAACGTGGCCGCCGGCGATTGGTTTTCTGGTCCGGCCGGCGAGCGGCTGCGGGTGGCCGAAAACGTCGCCGCGACGTTGGATCTGCCGGTGTTCACCCTGAGTTTGCAGGGTGACAGCGCCTTCTACGCCAATGGCGTGCTGGTGCGGCACCTGTGCGGCAGAACCCCGCCACCCGCACCGATCACCTCGTTCAAGGGGGGCAAATGAACCACCCGTTTCAAGCGCTGCCAACCTCGCCTCGTATGACCACCTCCGTCCCTGGAAATCGGCTCGGAACCCGCCGGGGGCCCGTTGCCGCGGCACAACCTGGACGCCGCAGTGCGGCCGGCGGGCACTGTCTCCGGCCCTGGCTGTTTTCCGTCCTCGGCATGGCCGTTTTGCTCCTGCTCGGGGCAACCACCGCCGTCCTTGGCCAGCAGCAGCAGCAGGGGACCTGCACCCTCATCCAGATGTCGTTGTCGCAGCAACTGACCATGGAGCGGGTGGGGTTTCTTGCCACCCTCACCATTTCCGACAACGACCCCACCGACCCGATCACCGGCTTCGCCGCCAACCTCACCTTCGAGGATCCGTCCCTCTCCACGAACGGGGTGGTCAATGACTCATCGAGCCTCTTCTTCGTCCAACCCCCGACCCTGCTGAACATCCAGGGAGTGGCGGGGAACGGCTCCCTCGGGCCCGGCCAGACCGCGACCATCAGTTGGTTCATCATCCCCACGACCACGGCCGGCGGCGCGTCCCCCGGCGGCAAGGTCTATCGTATCGGAGCCTCATTGAGTGGGCAGTTGCGGGGGATACAGATCCCCGCCGCGACCCTGACGGTGATCCCCGCCCCCGTCACGGTTTACCCCGACGCGCAGTTGCAGATCACCTACTTTCAGCCGCGGGACGTGCTCGGCGACAACCCGTTCACACCGCAGGTGGAGAGCCCCGTCCCATTCACCTTCGGTGTGCTGGTTCAGAATGTCGGCTATGGCCTGGCGAAGGGTGTGACCATCGCGTCGCAGCAGCCGAAAATCACGAGCAACGTCCAGAATGCCCTGATCATCGCGCAGTTGCTCGGGTCCCGTGTCAACGACTCTCCGCTGTCGAATGCCAACCTGACGGTGAATCTCGGCAACCTGCAGCCGGGCCAGACCACCAAGGGTGCCTGGGACATGATCGTCTCGCTCTCGGGCACCTTCCTCTCGGTCAGTGCCAGTTACTCCCATTCCCCCGCCTTGGGCGGCAGCGAGACCTCCCTTATCAAGGGGGTCAACGCCTACCTTTTCCTGCACGAAGTCTTGGATGACACGCCCGGGCGCGACAACGTCCGTGATTTTCTCGCCGACACCGGGGGCGGTTTGGATGCCGTGGGCAACCTCATGCCGGATTCCGTTTATGAAAGCGACGGTGGTGTTTTCCCGGTGACGGACGTGACCAACGCCCCCAGCGCGCTGGTCGGGAACACGCTGCAGATCACCCTCGCCTCCACCAATCTCGGCTGGACTTGGATCCGCGTGAATGATCCAAAGCAGGCAAAACTGCCCCTCGCCAGTGTGGTCCGATCCGACGGCAAGGTGCTGAACACCAACAACTTTTGGACCAACGTCCACTATGAGAAGCCATCGAATTTCGAGGATTTCTACCTCAACGTCTTCGACTTGGTGAGTGGCGGGCCATACACTTATGAGGTCACCTACGGGCCCGCCCTGGTGAGCACCAGCCCCCCGGTCACCGCGCTGCTCTTCGAGGGAACCGCGACCCTTGCGGATGGTGTGTACCAAATCACCCCGGCCACCCAGATGTATTTCATCTCGCAGGACGTCACCCCGGTCAGCATCGTTTACAGCCTGGACGGCGGGCCATTTCAGCCCGGGCTGCCGTTCACCCTCTCCACCCCGGGCTTGCATGAGGTGGTTTATTACGCCACCGATGCCAGCAATCTCCGGGAGACAAACCACACGGCCTACCTTTCTTTGTCGGCGGTCGGGACGTTAGGCTTTGGCGGAGTCAGTGTCTCCTCGCAGCCGTTTTATGCCACCGGCGGGGCACTCTCCGTCCGTCCTGGCACCCTCCCGATCTCTTTCCAAGCCCAGCCCGATCCCGTGGCGGTGAACGCGCAGATCGACATCTTCCCCGGCGTCGTGGGGTGGCCGACGGTCTCGGGCGTGCCCTCCTCGCCGACCGCCGCAACGGCCGCTTCCCTGGCCGTGGCCGGTCAAAACGTGGATTACTACATCTACAGTCTGAACGGGCAGGGGTGGAGCACGGAGGCGCCGGTCGGCAACGACTTGACTCTCTCGGGGCTGGAGGTGGGGACCAACTCAGTCGCCATCCTCGGGCGCTCACAATACGGTGGCTACCTGAGCCCCACCAACGCGTTGGCGGTCAGTTGGGTCATCGACCCCTCAGCGCCGCCGACCACCATCACGGGCGGTCCGGCCACGCCCACCCGCGGCAACACCGCGCAATTCTCCGTCGCGGGCGCCGGCATCACCAACTATGAATGGACGGTGGACGGCAGCTATTATCGGGCCGGAGTTCCGGTGAGCACGGCGATCAACCTGACGAATCTGGCCGCCGGTCCGCACCTGCTCGCCGTGCTGGGCGAGGTTGGCGGCGTTTACCAGCCCACCAACAACCCGACCACGCTCGGTTGGACCTACAATTCGCTTTATGGGTATTCCCAAGGACCCGTTTCCCCCGTCCGCAGCATCGGATACACGAACGTCAGCACCAACCTCGTGACCTTCGCCTGGGATGGCGAGAGCGACGGTGGCGTGGTCGAGCCCCCGGGCTGGTACACCATCCGGGTGACCCTGACAGACGCGCTCGGCGAAACGAACTTCACCGTGGCGCTGGCCCAGATGGGGGCGGTGGCGGGCAGCAATTCGGTGCTCGTGGGTGCCTCCCGCGGCCCCGCCAACCCCTACGCGCGGGGACGCTGGGCCGTCTGGCAGGACCAGAGCATGGGCAATTCGGGCGTTTACGCCGCCGATTTGACCACCGCGGCGCGGGCCATCATCCCGGTCAGCAACAGCGCCTTGAGCCAGCAGAACCCCAAGACAGACGGGCGCTACGTGGTCTGGCAGGCCCGCCAGACGGATGGGGACTGGGACATCTATTATGCTGACCTCAGCAGCACCAACGGCCCGCAACAAGTCACCTTCACCTCCGATGTTGATGAGGTGAACCCGGCCATCGACTGGCCCTGGATCGTCTATCAAGCCCGCTCGAACCTCACCAACACCGCCCCTTGGCAGGTGTTCGCCTACAATCTCGCGAACGGCCAGACGACCGCGGTTTCGCCCTCGGGTTCCGACGAGGCTACTCCCGACGTGCAGGCGGGCAGGGTCGTATGGCAGGATTGGCGCGACGTTGGGCCGGGCGAGATCTATCTCGACAACCTCGAGACCGGCCAGTTCCAGCGCATCACCACCAACACGTTCGGCCAATACAGCCCGGTGATCTATGACAACTGGATCGTCTGGCAGGACAACCGGAACGTCGAACTGGATCTCTACGGATTCGACCTCCTGCGCAAGGTCGAGGTTCGGATCACCGACACGCTCGAATCGGAAACCAGCCCGCGGTTGAACGGGCCCTGGGTGGTTTGCCTCGAGGATTCGCTGGGGGCGGGCACCGGCAATGGGCGGCTCGTCCATCTGCCCACGCTCACCACCATCCCGGTGACCCGGACGCCTACCTTGAAGGGCTCCCTCACGCTGGCCGATGGCAATGCGGTGTGGATTGAGACCACCAACAACCAGTCCTGGGTTGCGGTTGCGCCGCTGCCTACTTTGCAGCCGGTGTTCGCCCAGCACAACACGGTGGCGGTCACTGACGCCATGGTGGCGGACGCGCAAAACGCTTACGGCTTGCTGTCGCTCTGGGGGCCGGGCGGGGTGCAGTCCGTCACGGCTTACGGCCCGCTCGTGCCCCAGGTGGAGGCGCAAACCGCCCTCATCACTGGCGGCGTTCCGGGGGGGACGGATTTCGGTCTGGTGTCAGGATCCTCCCTTTGGGTTGGCTTCGGAGCCGACTCCGTGCTCGATCTCGGCGTCAACAACGCCGCGCCGATCAACCTTGCCGCCGGCCCGAATGTGTTCGGTTACACCCGGTTTCCGGACGGCTACACCGCCTTCCAGCTTCTGACCCAACTCGGTCTGGCCAATGCCCAGGCGGTGCGCATGCTGGACGCCCAATCGGGGCGCTGGGTGGTGGCCGAAGTCTTGGACGGCGTTTTGGCCGGAGCTGATTTCCCGATCCCCACCGTGGCTGTGGTCATGGTGGAGATGGCCGCCCCCGTCACGCAGTTTACCCCTCAATCGCAATAGAAGCTTATGCGTCCCTCGTTTTTCCCCGGTGTTCGATTCCGGCTGGCCGCCGCCCTGCTCGCGATGGCCCCCTGGTGCTCGCAGGCCATGTCCGTCACGGAACTCCAAACGGCTTTGAAAGGGGCCGAACGGGTGACCGTCATCGATATCCGTCTCCCCGGCCTGTACCGTCGCTCCCATATCGTCGGTGCCATCAATGTCCCCGCGACCGTCCTGCCTCACCGGAACCTGCCGGCGCTGGGGCGGGTGGTGATTTGTGACGGCGGTCTGGGGAAGGAGGATGCCGATGCGGCGCTGGCCGCGCTGGCCGCCAAGCCGGGCATCCATGCCGAGCTCCTCGACGGCGGTTACGCGGCTTGGGAGACCGCCCAGGCATCCACCACCGCGGCGAAGGGGATCCGGCGGGAGGTTCACAACCAGATTTCCTATGCCGAGCTGAAGCGGATCAAAGGCGGCGACGTTGTGCTGGTTGATCTCCGTTCCCCCGCGGGCGCCCCGGTGGCTGCGGATCGCATCGCCGCGGGGGGCAACGAGCCCCTGACCGATCTGGCAAGCGAATTTCCCGGCAAGAAAATTTCCCATTCCCCGTTCGGGGGCGCGCCTGCCGAATCCCGTACTCCGGCCGGCTCGACCACGCCGCCGCTGCTGGTCCTGATCGATTCGGGCGACGGGATCTCGGAGACCATGGCGCGGACGTTGGAGGCCAACGGCACCAAGCGATACGTTATTCTGACCGGGGGCGAGTTGACCCTCGCCCGCCAGGGGCAGCCGGGCCGGCAAAGGAACAGCCCCGTCATCCACCCGCCCCCCAAAACCACCGCCCCCACCACAGGCAACTCCAAATGATTATGCGTCGCTCGAATATTCTGGCCCCGAGGCTGCGCAGCGGAACCGGCTCTGCCGGGTTCCCGCGGGAGGGCGGCCACGTGGCCGGTCTTCCGCACTGGTTCACCTCCGCGTTCCGCGCGGGGAGCGTGGCGGTTTGGCTGGTCGGTTGGCTGCTGGCCACCCTCCTCCCGGCTTCGTCCACGGCTGGCCCTGTCGTCACCAACGTGGCCGTGGTCAACCTCACCCCCGGGACCTTCTCGGTCCTGTGGTACGCCACGCCGGGGACGGTGCCCACCCTCAACGTTTTCGCTGATCCGGCCGGCCACACCAACCTCGCCGGGCAGTTGGGAATCGAATACTATCCTTTGAACACCGGGTCCCCCAGCGCCACCAACTCCTATGACCGCCGGCTGGGACAGGCAGTTCTCAGACAGAAAACTGCCGCGCAGGGCTTCGTCCTGGCCCGGGTGTCAGGGTGCGGGCCCGGCCAGACTTTCTACTACCAGTTGCGCAGTGCGGACGGGCAGGGCGGGGTCACCACCTGGCCGGCGAGCGGCCCCTTGCCGGCCGCGACCACCGCGGTCGATTCCTCCTTCGTCATCCAGTCCCGCCAGCTCGCTTTCAGCGTTCCGGGTATTGATCCGTCAGGCTCCGTCGTCCTCCTCTCGAACAGCAACTCCCCCAGCTTGCTTGCCGCGGTGGTGGGTGACGGCGTCCGGAGCAACGAGGTCTATTTCAGCTTGAGCGACCTGCTGGATGCCTCCGGCAAGACGAATTATCTCCCGGTGGGGAACCAATCGTTCACCGCCACAGTGCTGGGGGCGGCCAGCCCCGAGGTCCAGACCTACAGCCTGAACTTCACCACCGGCTTCCTGGTGGGGCAGGGTGCCCTGATCGATCTGGGCGATTACGCGGTGCTCAGTTTCGGCTCAAATTACGTGCAAGCCGGGGCGAGCGGCAGCCTCCCGGTCGGGGTTTATGCCAGCGCCATCACCAACCTCACCTTCTCGTTCCAAGTGCCGTCGAACGTGTTCAGCCACCTTGCCTTGCAGCCGGTTTCGCCGCTGGTCGGCGTGGCCTCCCTTCACTTGGTCAATGGCACCACTGCGGTCGCGAGCCTGGCGGCCGCCGTCGGGAAAACGCTCGAGGGCGACCAGCAGCTCGCGGAACTCCAATATGACACGATTCCGAGCCAGCCTTCCTCCTTTGTGCCGCTCGTGCCATCCTCCCTACAAGCCGTCAACCCGGACGGTTCCTTGGTGGTCAATCTCGCCGCGTCGCCGGGCCGGTTGGTGGTCGTCAATCACCAGCCCTTGGTCGAGAACCTGTTCGACGCATCGGGCGACCGCAGCCTCGCGCTTTATGGCCTGCCGGGTTTCAGCTACGAGATTCAAGAGTCCGTCAACTCCTCGCCTTGGGCGAACATTATCACCGTGCCGATGACCAACCTGCTCGAGGTCTTTCCGGGCATGGACACCAACGCCACGCTGGTGGCCTACCGGGCGGTCGAGTTCACGGCCAACCCCCCGATCCTTCAAGCCGGACTCAAGGGAGGCAAGGGCACCCTCTTGCTTTATGGCGTTCCCGGGGACGATTACCTGGTGCAGTACGCGACCAACCTGTCCCATTCGGTGACTTGGTATCCGCTCCTGACCTGCGCTCTGACCAATTCGTTCCAGTACGTGGGCAACGTGCCCGCCACCAACCGGACGATCTTCTACCGCCTCCTGCGCCAGCAGCCGAAGCCCCCGCGTCCTGCTCCGGCTCCTGCGCCCGCCCGCTAAGCTAATCGTTGGGGCCACGGGGCGGTTGGGGCGCCTCGAAGCACCCCGACGCCCCGGATGACTCCCTCGCGACCAGGCGCGGCGGCGGTGCTGAGCGCCTGCCGTCGTGTTTCGGTTTGATGGTCGTTGCACTCCCTGTCCGGTTCGGTTTTAATCCCGGGAGCCAGCCGCCGCACTCCTGTGACCGGCGGGTTTTATGCCACGATTTCTCAAGCCGGGCGCTTACGCGTGGTTGGTCGTCGCGATGCTTTTTCCCGTCGCGGTGTTGAACTACCTCGACCGCATGATCCTCGCGACGATGCGGGTATCCATCCGCGCCGACATCCCGAGCATCGCCAATGACGCGCAGTTCGGGATCCTGATGGCGGCGTTCATGTGGGTTTACGCCGGCCTCAGCCCGGTGGGGGGGTTCCTCGCGGACCGCTTCCAACGCCGTTGGATGGTGATCTTGAGCCTCTTCTGCTGGTCGGCGGTGACGTGGTGGACGGGCCATGCCCGGACGTTCCAAGAGATGGCGTGGGCGCGCGCGCTGATGGGGGTGAGCGAGGCGTGCTACATGCCGGCGGCGCTGGCCATGATCGCCGACTTCCATCCGGGCGCCACCCGGTCGCGCGCCATCGGACTCCATATCAGCGGGGTTTATGCGGGCCAGGCCATGGGCGGCGTGGGCGGGTACATCGCCGATACCAGTTCCTGGCGCAACGGGTTTTGTTGGTTCGGTGCCGCGGGGTTGCTGTACTCGCTGGTGCTTCTGGCCTTTCTCCGCGAAGCTCCGCGTTCAGCAGGCGCGGAGTCGATACGGCGGCCGAGCCCCGGCGCGACCCTGCGAGGCTTGTTCGGGAGGCCGGGGTTCCTCCTCCTGCTGGTGTATTTCACGCTCCCCGCGTTCGGGGGGTGGGCCGTCAAGAACTGGCTGCCCACCCACCTCGCCAGCGCGTTCGGCCTCAAGCAGGGACCGGCCGGTTTGTCTGCCACCGGCTATGTCACCCTGGCTTCCTTCGCCGGGGCCATCCTCGGCGGGGTGGTCGCGGACCGGTGGATGCGGGCGAACCGCCGCGGGCGGATTCTCACCTCCGCCCTGGGAACGGCGCTGTGTGTGCCCGCCCTCCTCGGGCTTGGCTTCGCGCCCACCCTGACGGTGGCCATCGGCTCCATGGTGGTCTTCGGCGCGGGTTTCGGCTTCTTCGATGGCAACAATATGCCGATCCTCTGTCAGATCGCCCGGCCGGAGCATCGCGCCACTGGCTACGGCTTCATGAACCTGGTGAGCATCGGCATGGGGGCGGTGGTGACCTGGTGGATGGGCACGCTGCGAGACCGCGGGGTACCTTTGGGGATGGCGTTTTCGCTCTGCGCCGGCGCGAGCGCGGTGGGTGTGTTGAGCGTGCTGGCCATTCGCCCGGCGTCGGCTGAGGAGGGTTAAACTTCGCCCCTGCCCGCCTGGACCCGTCGGCGCGGATCAGAAACTCTGGTCCACCGCGGCGGCCGCGACCGGATCCACGGTCCAAGAGCCGACTGAATCCCCATCGGTTCCATCATGGGCTTTGTCGTCATTGTTCCAACGTCGGCGCCAGGGTGTGCTTGACGGGTTGACCGCGTCGGGGCGCTTGCCGGTTTCGCTGTGACCGTCGGCGAATAGAAAATTAATGTACCCGCTGTGGCGGTTGGAAGGCCACTGGCTGTGGCCGGCGCTGGTGTCGGTGGGATCCAGGTTCGCGTCGAAGCTGATTTCGCTGGTGTTTGGCTGGGCCCGCACATCCGCGACCAGGATGAAATCCACCGGACGGGCCACCATGGACTCCGTCACTGGTCCCGCGAACACCCCGCCGAACACGTCCCCGCCCGTTCCGAGCGTCGGTTGGTGCGAGAGAGACAGTCCCCAATCGTTGTCCCCGTAGGAAAAGCGGGCGTTTTGGGTTACGATGAACGGGTCGTTGACTCCCTTTTCATTCGGGCCGCCCAAGGTCGTGTTAAGATTGGTGTCCCACCAGGAGTTTTGGGGCGCGGCCGGGCAACTGAACGCGTTATGGTTGTTGCCCATGTAGGCGAGCGTACGCGTCATCCAGATGTAGCTGTAGGCGCCCCCGCCGCTGAAGAACCCGCCGCTGCCCGGATATTGCTTGTAATCACTCACGTACATCACATAGGCCAGCCCCACTTGCCGGAGGTTGTTCCGACACGCGACCTGTTTGCCCTTCGCCCGCGCGCGCGCAAGGGCGGGGAGGAGCATGGCCGCGAGGATGGCGATGATGGCGATGACCACCAGCAGTTCGATCAGCGTGAAGCCCTTGCGCAGGCTGCGCCCCGGGCGGTGGGTGGTGTTCCGACGGCTGGCTCGCGTGAGCAGTTTCATAGACGATCTTTCCAATGGGGACGGTTGTCTTCAACCCCAAGGGTAAACCATCCCCCACAAACCGCAACTGCCGGCATGTCACGCAAAGTGGGTACACCGCAGATTGGGGCGATGGTTGACAGGCCCGGCGGTGGGGCGCATCTTCCGATGCATGAGCGATGTCATTTTCCCGCGGTCGCCCCGCGAGGTCATGTGCGGTTGGATGCATCTTCCCCGGTTCTTGGACAAAATCCGCCTTCATCTGGCGGGGCGGCTGCCCGCCGATTACCAGGCGAACTTCGGCAAGGGGTTCGATGCGCTCTGGCTGGAGCGGGCGGGCGTCGACTTCGCGACTTTCACCGAGGTCGTGCGCCACTCGATCACCGACGGTGAGGTGTGCGACTGGGTGGCGAAGAACGTGAGACAACCCGACACCGTCAAGGAAGCGCACCGTCGGCGCATGCTCGACTATCCCCGGCCCGGGGATGCCGAGATGCAGGCCCGCCTCGTGCTCCGCAAGGAGCAGGCCGGCCTTGCCCACCGGAACGACATCCGCAACTTCGTCGACTTTATTGACGCGGACGAGAAGCGGATCTGAGCCGCGTGGCCGGGTCGTCGCTTAACGTTCCGGGGTGAGCGTCAGGCGTCCGCCTGACGCGTGGACAGCGATCCGGTCGCCCGCCTTGGCCTCGCCGGCCAGCAGTTTTACCGCGAGGGGGTCCAGCAGGAATTCCTGCAGTGCCCGTTTCAACGGACGGGCGCCGAATTGCGGGTCGTTGCCCTCCCGGGCGATGAACCGGCGGGCTGTGGCATCCACCTCCAGCGTGATTCCCTGGCGGGACAACCGCTCCTTGAGGGCGTTGAGCTGGATCTCCACAATCCGGTCGAGCTGGCGGTCATCCAGACTATGGAACAGGATGATGTCGTCCAGGCGGTTCAGGAACTCCGGCCGGAAGTGCGCCTTCAACCCGGCCCGCACCTGTCGTTCCATCTCCTTGCGGTCGGCTGCGGAACGTTTTCCGTCGGTGAAGAACTGCTGGATGATCTGCGAGCCCAGATTGCTGGTCATGATCGCGATCGTGTTCTTGAAGTCGACCGTCCGGCCCTGGCCGTCGGTCAGCCGGCCGTCGTCCAGCACTTGCAGGAGGATGTTGAAGACATCCGGGTGGGCTTTTTCAATTTCGTCGAGCAGGACCACTGTGTAAGGACGCCGCCGGACGGCCTCGCTGAGCTGGCCGCCCTGTTCGTAGCCCACATAGCCCGGGGGAGCGCCGATCAGGCGCGACACGGCGTGCTTCTCCATGTATTCGCTCATGTCCACGCGGGTCAGCGCGCGCTCATCATCGAAGAGGAACTCGGCCAGGGCGCGGGCGGTCTCGGTCTTGCCCACGCCGGTCGGGCCCAGGAAAATGAACGAGCCGATCGGCCGGTTGGGGTCTTGCAGCCCGCTACGGGCGCGGCGGACCGCGTTGGCCAGCGCCGCCAGAGCCTCCTCCTGCCCCACGACGCGGGCCGCCATCCGTTCCTCCATCCGGACCAGCTTCTCCCGCTCGCCCTCGATCATGCGGGAGACCGGGATCCCGGTCCACGCCGCCACGACCCGCGCGATGTCCTCCTCGGTGACCTCCTCATGGAGCAGGCGGTTCGCTGCGGGTTTGTCGCGCATCGCCTGTTCGGCCGCCGTCAGTTTCTTTTGCAGCGCGGGCAGGGTGCCGTATTGCAGTTCGGCGGCCGCTTGGAGGTCGTTCCCGCGCTGGGCCTGTTCGAGAGCCAGTTTGGCATCCTCGATCTGATGGTTGATCAGCGCGGCGGCGTTGATGGCGGCCTTCTCGTTCTGCCACTGGGCTTTGAGGCCGGTGGCGCGTTCCCGCAGGTTGGCCAGGTCTTTCTCGAGCTTGCGCAACCGGTCCGCGGAGGCGGCATCGGTCTCGCGTCGCAGGGCGTTCTGCTCGATTTCCAGTTGCTGAACCTGCCGCTCGAGCTGGTCGATCTCGACCGGCATGGAGTCGATCTCCATCCGCAGCCGGGAGCCCGCTTCGTCGACCAGATCAATCGCCTTGTCGGGGAGGAACCGGTCCGCGATGTAGCGGTGCGACAATCGTGCCGCGGCCACCAAAGCTCCGTCCTGGATCCGCACCCGGTGATGCACCTCGTAGCGCTCTTGCAGGCCGCGGAGGATCGCAATCGTCGCCTCGACCCCGGGCTCGGCAACCAGCACGGGTTGGAACCGGCGCTCGAGGGCGGGGTCCTTCTCGATATGCTTCCGGTATTCGTCCAGCGTCGTCGCTCCGATGGCACGCAGCTCGCCGCGCGCCAGTTGCGGCTTCATGATGTTCGCCGCATCCGAGGCCCCTTCGGCCGCCCCCGCCCCGACCAGGGTGTGGAGCTCGTCGATGAAAAGGAGCACCCGGCCTTCGCTGGCAGTCACTTCTTTCAGGAAGGCCTTGAGCCGCTCCTCAAACTCGCCCCGGTATTTCGCCCCGGCGATCATGGCCCCCAGATCCATCGCCACAAGGCGCTTGTTCTTCAGCGACTCGGGCACATCCCCGCTGACGATCCGGCGGGCGAGTCCTTCCGCGATGGCGGTCTTGCCCACGCCGGGTTCCCCGATCAGCACCGGGTTATTCTTGGTTCGGCGGGTGAGCACCTGCATGACGCGGCGGATTTCCTCATCCCGGCCGATCACGGGATCGATTTTCCCCTGCCTGGCGAGCTGCGTCAGGTCCCGCCCGTACTTCTCAAGGGCTTTGAACTTGTCCTCCGGGTTGGGATCGGCCACCCGCTGGTTGCCGCGCAGGTCGGCGAGGGCGCGCAGCACGAGATCCCGTTTGAGGCCGTGGTGCTGCAGCAACTTGCGGAGCGCGGGGCCGCCGGCCTCCATGAGGCCCAGGAGCAGATGCTCGGTGCTGATGTAGTCATCCTTGAGTTTGCGCGCCTCTGCCTCGGCGGCCTCGAGGCTCTTCCGGAGATGGGGGCCGGGGAAGAGTTCCGCGGCGGCACCCTGGACCTTGTGGCGCCGCGCCAGTTCGGCCTTTGCCTCCCCTTCCATCCGTCCCGCGGCTGCGCCCAGTTTCTCGAGCAGTTCCGGGATGAGGCTCTCCGGTTGGGCGATCAGTGCCAGCAGCAGGTGTTCCCCGTCCACCTCCTGGTGGGACATGCCGCGGGCGATTTCCTCGGCCTTCCGGAGCGCCTCCTGCGATTTGATGGTGAACCGTTCCTGTTCCATGGTTGGTACTGTTAGACCAAAGCAGAGGCGCGTCAAGGCCCGCTTCGGGGCGCCGTTCACCGCGACGGACATGACCCCGGTGACTAAAATGGCGCGGCGGTGCCCGGTCGGGCGCCGAGCCCCACCCGATGAGTGCCGCGGGTCGGTTGCCTCCGATCTGGTCGGCTCTTTCCGACGGCGGATCGGGAGCCGTCAGTGCCCCCCGACGGACGCCGGGCTCGACAGGCTCTCGGCCTTGCTCAGGCGGGGCCAGGCGAAGCCGTAGGCGGCCACGATGGCGAAGCAGAACAGTGGAAGGATGAACCCGCGCGACATGTTGGTCTGGTCGGCGATATAGCCCATCACCTTCGGCAGCACCGCGCCGCCCATGATCGCCATGACGATGTAGGCCGAGGCACGCTTGGCCCGCGCCCCCAAACCGAAGATCCCCAGCGCGAAAATGGTGGGGAACATGATGGACATGAAGAAGTAGCTAAGGAACACACAGGCAACCGAGAGCCAGCCGAGCTTGCAAAACACCAAGCCGCAGATGACGACGTTCGCCAGGCCGTAGATTCCCAGAATCTTGTGCGCGGAGAACTTTGCCAGCAGGGCGGCCCCGCTGAACCGGCCGGCCAGGAAGCAGAAGAACCCGGCCGAGGCGAGCCGGGCGGCCCCTTTGTCGCTCAGGGTCAGCGCGCCGGTCTTGCCCGCCTCGAACCAGTCCTTGAACATGCCGGAGGCCCAGTCGGCCGGAATCGGCGGCGTCTCCGAGGTCATGTAGTTAATGAAGAAGCTGAATATGCCAGCCTGCGCTGCGACGTAAAAGAACTGCGCGACCACTGCCATCCAAAAGTGGGGGTGGCTCCAGATCGAGTGCGATGCGCCCGGGTCGGAGTCGTCCAGATGGTAGTCGTCGGCTGACTTCACATCCGGCACCGGCGAGAAAACGAAGATCACGGCCAGGATCACCACCACGACGGCGACCGCCGCGTAGGGGATCCACAGAGTGGCACTGCCAGTGCTCTGCCCGGCGGCATCCTTGGAATAAAAGAAGGTGGCTCCGGCGATCGGGCCGAAGATCCATCCGATGCCGTTGCACGACTGGGCGAGGTTGATCCGGGTGGCGCCGTATTTAGGGGGGCCGAGGACCGTGGTGTAGGGATTGGCGATCGTCTCGAGAAAGGTCAGGCCCGCGGCGATGACGCAGACACCCACCAAGAAGGCCCAGAACGAGGCGATCTGGGTGGCGGGAATGAACCAGAAGCCTCCCACGGCCACCATCAACAGCCCGGCGATGATTCCCCCCTTGTAACCCAGCTTGGCGGCCAGCCAGCCGGCCGGGAGCGCCATCAGGAAATAGCCCAGGTAATGGGCGAACTGAACCCAGGCCGACTGCGACTTGGAAAGGTGCAATTGGTCCTGGAAGTGCTTGTCCATCACATCGATCATCCCGTTGCAGAATCCCCACAGGAGGAAGAGGGAACTGACCAGAATGAAGGTAAAGGCAACGTTCCTCCCGTCCGCGAGGGTGAACGGACCCTGGGAGACCGGAGTGCTGCGGTCGTTTTGATTCATGACGTTTTGCTGGTGGTCGATCCAACCCCTCCACGCGGTGTGGTGGCGGATTCCAACTGGCGCAGAATGCCGCCGGGCTCCGCCACGCCCATCGCGGCGATGGCTTCCGCCCGTTCCCGGGTGTCGGCGACCGCGTAAATACGCAGTTCGTCCGCATTGCCCGACGGGCGGAAGTGGGCTACGTCGCCATTATCAAAATTGACACGGACGCCGTCAACATAATTGAGGCCGCAGATCGCCCCGAACCCTTGCGAACGAGGGAAGAATCCGGCCAAGTCGCCCAAGATCCGTCGGGTCGCCGCTTCGGTCCTCGCGCCGGATTCGAGTTTCCTCCCAGCGGCATCCTGGAGGCCGATGGTCTCCCCGACCACGCGCACCTCGCATACCGTTGGATCCGCCGGCGAGAAGGCTTGGATGATGCGGCGGCTGGCCGGGCGCGGGAAGTTCTTGAGCAGCGCCGCCCGGCTGAACCGGGCGGGCAGGCGGTTGAACAGGCTGGCCAGGCTGTGACCCGCCGCCGCGAACAGCACACAGAGGAGCGGGAGGAACGCGTCCCGGGTGGGCAGAGGGCTCAGCACCGCGGTGCCGCGCTGGATCGCCGATCCGGTCAGGAAGCCGCCATTGGCCTCCCAGCCGCACACCACCCGGCGCCCCTTGGCGAGGGCCGTTTCCATCCCGGCGATGACGAACGGGGAGCCGATCCTTGTTTTGGGTTCCACCACGGACTGGAGTTCACCCCGATCCACGGCGTCGTTGCAGCTGATGGGCACCACGACAGCGTCGGCTCCGAGGAACCGGGCGGTGATGATCCCCAGCAGGTCCCCGCCATAGAACCGGACTTGGCATGGCGCGGCGCCGCTGGCGGGTTCCACCCCGAGCAGCAGGGGGCGATCGCTGTCGCCGTCGGTGGAGATCACCGCGTCCAGCGGGCCATAGGTGCGCCAGGCGGTGGCGGCCAGTTCCTGGATCGCCGCCAGCTCAGGCACCCCGATGTTCTCTGTGTCGATCGGCACGAAGGTCTCGCTGCGCCCGGCGCATATCACCTCCGCGCCGAGGCGGCGCAAAACCTCCGCCAGCAGATCCCGGCCGACGGCGGAGTGTTGATAGACGAGCAGCCGGCGTCCTTTCAGCCTCCCGCCTTGGAAGAAAGCGGTGTAGCGCTCAAGATAACCGGCGACGGCGTCCGTTGCGAGGGGCAGGGGACGCTGTCCGTCTTTGAACATTCCGCGCTCGTCGAAGGGTGACGCAGCGAACGGGCGGGCATAGACCTCATTGCGGACTCGCTCGACACGGAGTTGGATCGGCGCCTCGTCCTTCTTGAGCAGTTCCCCGCGGGCCGAGTTCGTTTTGTAGCCGTTGCGGTCGAAGGGAATATGGCTCCCGGTGACCATGATGCTGCCGCGCCCGCGCTCAAGGGCATGGCAGGCCAGGGCCGGGGTCGGAATTCCCCCCAGGAACACCGGGCGCATCCCGGCCTCGCGGATAGCCGCCTCGATGGCCTGGGCCAGTTCCCCCCGGCCCTTCTCCTCCGGCACGAAACCAGTCGAACTTGGCCGGAGATCGCAGGCGTAGAAGAACTCGTCGCCCGGCCGGATGCCGCCCTCGCCGGGGGGCAGGCTCTGGAGGTACTGTAGTTCCGCCACCGCATTGATGATAATCTCCAGTTGGGTCAGGTTCACCACCAGACCGCGCCGCCCGCTGGTGCCGAAGGCGAGGGGAACCGGTTCATAGATCAACTGGTCGCGCAGGGATGGGGTCATGATGGTTCGAGCAATGCAGCGGCCGTCAGGCAGTGGGGAGGGGCACGGCAGCGCCGGCTGACGCTCCCGTTACGCCCGAGTTCAAATGTGCCTACTGCCGGATCAAATCCAGCCCGCGGAGGTTGACTGCTTTCCAGCGCGCGCCGTCGGGTGCCCGGATCGCCACCTCCTGTTTTCCGGCGGTGGTGAACTCGATCGTGCCGAGCGCGACGGTTTCAAAGCGTGCCCAGTCCCCGGTCGGCGGCAGTTTGGCGGTGGTTTTCTTTCCTCCGGCCTCAACCGCCACCTCCGCCCCCGCGATGGCGGTGGCGAAACTGCCGCTTGCCTGATAGGCACCCGGCGCCGGGACATTGATGGTCCAGGAAACCCACTCGCTGGCGCGATCCCAGAATCCGATGTTGCTCTGGCCATCGTGGTCCTCGGTCTTGATTTGGTCGCCGTGCAGTTCGGCGTCATCGGCCCCGAGTTTGAAATTCCCCTTGGCGTCCGCCTGGCCCAGTTTCGCGGCGGCCTCGGGCAGGGGAGCCGCCTTGAGGCCGCTGCCGGTGATGCGGAGCGCGCAGGCGATCTCGCTGGTTTTCTTCGCCGGAAGCGCGACGAACAACCCCTCGGCAGTCTGCTTGAACTCCAGCGCCCCGTCCGCCCCCAGGAGCTCCACTTTGGAGATCTGGTTTTGGGCCGCGTCAGCCGTCTTGGCGAGCGAGCGGACCACCACTTGGTTGTCCTCCGGCCAGCCCAGGGCGTAGGCGTAGAGGGTCGCGCCCTTGGTGGTGAAGCGGATCTCCCGCGCGTTGTACTTAAAGTCCTCCTTGAACGCCCCCCCTTTCACCCGGACCGCGCTTTCGCCATAGACGGTCCAGGGGCGCGAGCCGAAGATGCCCTCCCCATGGACAGCATTCCATTCCGCCAGTTGGCCGAGCATGGTTTCGACTTCGGGGTCGAGCGAGCCATCGGGACGTTGGACGATGTTCAGCAGCAGGTTCCCGTTCTTGCTGACGTTGTCGACCAGCATGTGGATCACCCAGCTCAGCGGGCGGAACTTCCAGTTCCGGTCATAGAACCAGTCGCCGATCGAGGTGTCGGTCTGCCACGGGTACGGCTCGATCTTCGGCATGATGCCCCGTTCGAGGTCTTCGACCCAGCGGCCTTCGGATTTCTGCTTGCAGTTGTAGATCGCCTCGGTGGTGCCGCCGTGCAGCGCGGCGTCCGAGTTGTACAGATGGGCGATGAGGCTCAGCCCGACTTCGTTGCCGAACGGCACCCCGCCATCGGAGTAGAGCAGGTCGGGGTGGTAATTATCGACCAGCTCCTTGATCTCCTGGAACCACTGGTGCTGCCACTTGGGGTTGTTGCTATACCAACCCGTGTCACCCGGTTCAGCGGGGAAGTGATACAGGTCCCAGTTCTTGGGATCAGCGCCATCGTACGGGACGCCCGCCTTGGGGCCGGTCTTGTCGGACCGATGGCTGCTCTGGAACCAAGTGAAGCTCGCGCCGAGGTGTTCGGAGACGCCGAACCGGAGGCCATATTTGCGCGCGGCCTTCTGCCAGTCACCCACCATGTCGCGGTGCGGGCCCATGTTGGCCGCGTTCCACCGGTGGAGCTTCGAGTTCCAGAGGAAGAAATTGTCATGGTGCGTCCCCATGCTGACGAAGTACCTCGCGCCCGCTTGCTTGTAGAGCTGCATCAAGCGATCGGGGGCCCACTTTTCGGCCTTCCAGAGCGGGATGATGTCCTTGTAACCGAATTCGGAAGGATGGCCGTAATGGTTGGTGTGGTGGGTGTAGTGTTTGTTGCCGGGCTCGTACAGGCCGCGGGCGTACCAGTCGCCGTCCATCGGTACCGCCTGCGGACCCCAGTGTGCCCAGATGCCGAACTTGGCGTCGCGGAACCAGTCGGGGCATTGGTACCCGGCGAGCGACTCCATGGTCGGCTGGTATTTGCCCGGCGCGATGGTGAGTGGGGGCAGGTCGGCGGTTTCGGCGGCGCGGGCGGCCAGGCCGGCAGCGAATAGCAGGCTCAAACCGAGCAGGTTCAGACTGGGTGTTGGATTCATAACGGGTGGGGTGGGGGTGGGATCCGCGGTTCAGAAACCGCGCAAATCGGTGCTCGATCGCCGGGGCAGGCCCGGGGCGGGGGTGCGCTTGAGAACGAGGTATTCAATGCCGCGGGCGGCGCAGAACTCGCGTTTGCCACCCTTGTCCCCGTCCTCGTTCACCGCGTAAATCGCGGGCTTCAAGCGGTCGATCTCCGGTTCGGCGTCGAGCCAGCCCATGCCCGTCGAGATCAACGCTTCGGTCACGAAACGGATTGAGCCGGCCAGGTAGCGCCGCTCCTGGTCCGGGAGCAAGGGGTGGCCTTCCCCCTTGAGGTGCCGGATGTTCGCGTCATGTCCGACGATCACGTAGAGATCCCCGTGGGTGCTGACTTCCTCGAAGAAGCGCACGTGGCCAGAATGGAACCAATCATAGCAGCCCGTGACGATGACCTTCTTGCGGCCCGTGGTAGGCGCCGGGGCGGGAAGGGGGAAGCCGCCCAATTGGGCCGCGGGGAGGATGCGGTAGTCGAGTCCGTGCCGGCGGGCATGATCCGCCCGGGCCGCGTTGGCCGCACTGGCGAGGTCCACCCAGAGATCCGGGTGGATCCCGTCGGCGTCGGGCAGTCCGGCACCTTGCGAGGGAGGGTAGGCCGGGACCACCCGGTGGACGTAACGGACCGCCTCGAGAAAGTAGAGGCGCTCGGCGAGCGGGAACTTCGGGGGCCGTCCGGTGATTTCCGCGACGGCCTCGTCCGTCCAGAGGAGCACCGTGAGCGGGCCTTCGCGCGAGGCTTCCTGGAGGAAGCGGAGATCCTGGGACCGGACATCATCGAAGGCGCCCGAAACGACCACTTCCTTGGGGATGCTTTGCATGCCGGCTAATGGGCGGAGATGCGGATGCTGACGTTGAATGCGCCGGGAACCTTTTCCTTGGAGATCACGAACAGGTAACCCCCTCCGCACCCCGAGACGGCCGCACCGGGGTAGTCTTTCTGGTAGGCGCGGAGGATGGGCGGGGGATCGACTCGGAGAATCGGGTGCCGGAGGGTGTGCGGGAGCAGTTTCCCCCAGCACGCCATCGAATCATTCATGGACGCCCCCAGCCCCTCCAGGTCCCGGTCCCGGATCGCTTCGAAGCAGCGCCGGCCGGTGGTACCCAGCCGGGCCACCCAGGCGGGCGAGAGGTTTTTTTCTCCGAGGGGGTTGTAGCCCTCCGGCCGCGGCTCGAGGGGGAGCACGTGCAGCACCTTCTCCAGCCAGCGGACCGATGCGAGGTTCGTGAGGGATTCGATGTGGGAGGGGAACACGCCCCCGTGGACGGCGTAGTCATAGTCCAGCCGGCTGATTCCCGGGTAGATCAAACCGATCATGTCCTGGGAACCGCTCGGCTCGCTCCTGCCCTGGTTCTCCGCCGCATAAAGTTCGCGCACCAGATCGGCCGGGGGGCGGCGCGGGAGGCGGCGTCCCCACAACTGCGCTGCCACCGCGCGGGTGCCGCTGGCGCATCCCGATCGGTCCATCACCCGGAAGGTCGGTTCGAGTGACACCACCACCATGGAGCCCGGTGGTTTGGGGTTGAGCCGGGAAACGAACGGCTGGTCAATCCAGCCTCCGGCCAACGCCAGGCGGTTGGGAATCTCCCCGAGCCAGCGTCGAACGGCCGGGGTTTGGGCTGGCTTCGCCATGCTTTGGAAGACTAATGGACTGCTAATGTGGTCCGCGGCCTGGGCCGCACGCTCAGGGGGTCGGCTTGATTTGGATCGCCTTGCCCCGGTAGGTGACTTCGCGCTTCTCGTAGATCAGCGGGAACCCGCTGATCTTGCTGGTGGACGAGTGCTCGATGACCGCGTCCGCCGCGGGCTGTTTCTCCAACGCCTTGTGGTAGGCCCGCGCGGCGACCGGGTCCTCGAACAGACAGATGCCCGTCCCGGGATAACTGGTCGAGACCTCGTCGCCAAAGAAGCGGATGCCGAGCACCTGCCAGTTCTTCCCGTCAATCACCTGCACAAGGCCCAGCAGGTAACTGTCCTGGGTCGACTTGCCTTCCACGGTATCGAGGACCTTGAGGCTGGACGGGGGGAGCTGGGTCTCGACATTCAGCCGGCCGAACTTGACCACGGGGCGGTACTCGCCCGTGGCGCAGCCGGTGAAGAGGGTGGCCGTGGCGAAGCCGCCGACGGCGATTAAACCGAGTGTTTTCGTTTTCATGTTTATTTTGAAAGGCCGGGGCGGAGCGGCGTCCCACCCCGCGGAAATCATTCCCATTCAATGGTGCCCGGCGGTTTGCTCGTGATGTCGAAACAGACCCGGTTGACGCCCTTCACCTCGTTGGTGATCCGGCTCGACAGCCGGTCGAGCAGGTCGGGCGGGAGTTTAACCCAGTCCGCAGTCATGCCGTCCTGCGATTCCACGGCCCGGATGGCGACCGTGTAATCGTAGGTCCGCTCATCCCCCATGACGCCGACGCTCCGCACCGGTAGGAGGACCGCGAAGCTTTGCCAAATCTTGTAGTACCAGCCGCTGTTTTTCATCTCTTCGACCACCACCCGGTCGGCGTTGCGGAGGATCTCCAGGCGTGCCGGGGTGACCGCGCCCAGGATCCGGACCGCGAGGCCGGGGCCGGGGAATGGCTGGCGCAGCACGATTTCGCGGGGCAGGCCGAGCTCGAGCCCCAGTTCCCGCACCTCGTCCTTGAACAGGCGCTTCAAGGGCTCCACGAGGAGCAGTTTCATCCGCTTCGGGAGCCCCCCCACGTTGTGGTGGCTTTTGATCATCGCCGCGGGGTTGCCCGCGATCGGCACCGACTCGATGACGTCCGGATAGAGGGTCCCTTGCGCCAGGAAACGGGCCTTCCCCACGCGATGGGCGGCTTGGTCGAACACCTCGATGAACGTCTTCCCGATGACCTTGCGCTTCCGCTCGGGGTCGGTGACCCCCTTCAGATTTCGCAGGAAGCGGGCGGACGCGTCCACATAACGGAGTTTGATGCGGAAGTTCCGACCGAAGACCTCCCGCACCACCTCCGCCTCGCGGCCGCGGAGGAGGCCGTTGTTCACGAAGATGCAGGTCAGTTGATCCCCGATGGCGCGATGGATCAGCGCGGCGGCCACGCTGGAATCCACGCCGCCGCTCAAGCCAAGGATCACCCGGTCCCCGCCGACCTGGGCGCGGATCTCCTCGACCGCCTGATCGATATAGCTGCGCATCGTCCAGAGCTTCCCGCACCCGCAGATCCGATGGACGAAATTGGCGATGATCTCCTTGCCGCGCGGCGTGTGGGCGACCTCGGGGTGGAACTGTAATCCGTAAAACTTCTTCGCCGGGTGCGCGAGGGCGGCGAAATCCGAGTTCTCAGTGACGGCGACGGGTAGGAACCCCCTGGGGGGCTTGGTGAGTTTGTCGGCGTGGGAGTTCCAGACCTGGAGGGTGCCGGGCAGGCCGGCGAACAGGGCGCAGGCGGCGTCCCTGACCGTCAAGGTCCCCTTGCCGTACTCCCGCTTCTGCCCGGGCTCGACTTTGCCACCGAGGAACTGTGCCATCAACTGCAGCCCGTAGCAGACCCCGAGCACGGGCACCCCCAACGCGAAGACGCCCCGGTCGGGCAGGGGGGCGTTCTTCGCATAGACGCTGGCCGGGCCGCCGGAAAGGATGATGCCCTTGGGCTTCAGCGCGGCGATTTCCGCCGCCGGCGTGTCGAAACGGAGAATCACCGAATAGACATTGCACTCGCGAATACGCCGGGCGATCACCTGGGTGTACTGGGAGCCGAAATCCAATATGACGATCTGTTCAGTCATGAGAGTTTGCCCAAAGGAGTTTATTACCGGGAACCGGCCCGGGTTGCGAGCCAAAAACGGGGACCATCGACGGTCAGCGCGGCCAGGGCCGCCGCACGGCCAGGTCGCCGGTCATGCGGCCCCTTCAGGAAGGAGCGGAGGGCACCCCCGGAGCCGCCGCCTCGCGGGGGGGGGACGCTGTTGGCCACTGCACCGTCACTGCGGTCCCATTGGACGGGAGCCGGATCCCGCGGCGTGCGAATTCCTTGAACCCGCTTTCCAGCAGATCGGCCTTGAGGGTGCCGGCCGACTTGGGGTCCGCCACCCAGACGTTCAGGTTCAGGCCCAACCCCGCCGGGCCCACCTGGTTTACCGGGCAGCCGAGCACCTGCTGGGCGAGCGGGTGCGCCTTCGCCAGCCCGAGTAGCACGGCGCGGACCTGTTCCACGTCCGATTCCAGCCCCACGGTGAAGGGGATCGTCACCACCAGCCGCGGGTCTTCGCCCGTCAGGTTGATGATCGTCTGGCTGGCCATGACGTTGTTCGGGACGACGATGCGGCGGTTGTCATCGGTCTTCAGGATGGTGTAGCCGAGATTCAGGCTCTCCACTTCGGCGGTGTCAACTCCGGTCGGCGTGTTCAGTTGCAGACGGTCGCCGACGTTGAACGGCCGGTAGAGGAGGAGGGACATCCCGGAAATCAGGGTCCCAAGCGTGCTCTGGGCGGCGATACCAACCACGACCGAGATGATGCTGACGCTGGCGAGCCAGGCGGTGCCCACATGCGCCAGCGCCGGGACCATGTGGGCGTAGGAGATGAACGCGAAAAGGTAAACGCCGGTCTGGGCCAGTTGACCGAGAAACTTGATCGTGGTCCGGTCCACCACCGCGCGGCGGTCGTAGGCCAGAATCCGTTGGATGCCCATGCGGAGCGCCCGGCCGATGGCCCAGGCCAGCGCGCCAAACACCAAGGCGTAAACCACCGCCCCCAAGGGCTTGGTCGGATCCGCAAACTCACCGGTCTCGAAATGATCGAAGATGCGATCGATGATTCTCATCCCGCCGCGAACTTTACAGTTCGCGCAGCGCCGAGGCAATCGGCAAGCGGGCGGCGCGGATCGCCGGGAAAAAGCCGCCAATCATCCCGATGCCGGTCGCCCAGATCATCCCGCCGACCAGCAACTGCGGAGTCACTTGGAAGGCGAAGGTGACCTGGCTGAAGCTCTGCCAGTTCATGGTGGAAGTCTGGTGGCCGTTGAAGACGAAATAGGCGAGGGCCGCTCCGACCACGCCGCCCACGAGCGCAAGGGCGAGCGACTCCAACATGACGGACACCGTCACGGCGCTCCGCCCGAAGCCGAGGGCCCGGAGGGTGGCTATTTCACGGGTGCGGGTCGAAACCGAGTTGTACATCGTGTTGAGCGCCCCGAACACCGCCCCCACGCCCATCAGCACCGCGATCAGGGTGCCCAGGCTGTTGATCAGCTTGCTGATCATGGAGGATTGATCCGCATAATACTCGGTCTGGCGGAACACCTTCACGCTCAGCCGCGGGTCCGTGGTCAGCGAATCCTTGAATTTGTCGAAGGCCGCCGCCGAGGTCAGCTTGGCATAAACCGCCTGGTAGGTCTTCCCCCGCTCGTACGCATCCTGCAGCACCGAGGCATCGGCCCAGATCTCCGATTCCGCCGACCCGCCACCGGCGGTGAAGATGCCGGTGATCAGCCAGTCGGCCCGCCCGACCTTGATGGTCTTGCCGAGGTCGAGCCCGGCGAATTGGGAGGCGGCACCCGAGCCCACCATGATCTCGTTGCGGCCCGGCTCGAACGCCCGTCCCTGCACGATCTTGAAGTGGTCGCGGACGGCCATCGCCTGCTGTTCCACGCCCCGCAGCGGCACGTTGGCGTCCGTGCCGGTCGAGCGCTTGGGCAGGTCGATGATGACGAACAACTCCGCGGAGGCGATGGCTCCCCGATCGTTGCGGGCGAGGGACGGGGATTCGGTGATCACCCGGGTGGTCTCCTTGTCGAGACCGCTCGACATTTCGGAATCGGCCCCGCTGCGCAGGATGATGGCTGAATCGGGGGATCCCGAGGCGGCCAGGGTGCTGCGGAAGCCGGCGGCCATCGAGAGCACCCCCACCAGCACCGTGACGACCCCGGCGATGCCGAAGACGGCGGCGGCCACCGAGCCGCGGCGTTGGGGAATCCCCATCAGCCCGAACCACGTCACTGACGCGACCTGAGTCAGCCGATTGAGCGGCCCTGCCATGTCACATCCTCCTCAAAGCGTCCGCCACGCGCAGGCGCATCGCCTGGATGGC
>Ga0182030_10006670_pt1 | contig 24273 bp, 25 predicted proteins | sample 812S3MmetaG_FD_121299 | JGI IMG/M metagenome (GOLD analysis project Ga0182030, IMG submission 121299) | Permafrost microbial communities from Stordalen Mire, Sweden - 812S3M metaG (Illumina Assembly) | ecosystem: Environmental > Terrestrial > Soil > Wetlands > Permafrost | place: Sweden...
TGTATGGGATTCTTATTTGAAATCGCTTGATAGTTATGCCGTTCTTATTCTTGGGTTCAGGATCGTGTAACTCCGAAATAGCTTGAAACATACTTTGAAAATTCATCAGTCAACCAATGATGATGGGCGTGATTGACCGTCGTGCAGGATTGCAATTATTGATTAGAGCTATATAACACATATTATATGAACGTATGATGGATTCTGGGATGTAAAAGCTTGGTCTCCCCCCCTTTCCTTCGTGTATGCATGAAGTCTATGCAATCTTCGCAAAGTCTATACGACGGCGTCTTGCCACATTCCACGAAAGCCTGCACCGTTGGGCCCTAGTAAGTACTCTTATGTATCAGAGTTTCCTGTTACCGCAGAGGGCTTGGGCCAAGAAGCTTCGAGTGCGGTGGAAGAGACCGAGTTTTTGTATAAGTATATACGTTATACTCCTTAGAAACGGACAAATCTGACAAAACATCCCCTCTAGAACTCAAGGCGGAATCAGAACCGTAAGGGTGGTCGTAACGTTCCATTCACCGCATCTGGCACCCTGTTACTTGTACTGGGTTGTTCGGTAGCATGTGTCATCTTGATAATATCTGATAGGAAACTAATCTCATCATGGAGTGTGCAGCCAGCAGTGTTACTCGCGATATTCGTAGCAGTCGCAAATTCTGTTCTAGTATTTGGGTTAGCTAAAGGTGTGGCCATATATTGGTGGAGTAATGGGGCCACCCTAAAAGGATTACATGACAAATGAAAGTTTGGGACAAATGCTCGGGGACGTTTGAGGAAGATCTGGGCTCTTCGATATTGTCACCCTAGCCAGTATTATGACGACGTTGATTGTTGTTGATGCACCTTTGCAGCAGCGAGCTTCGTCCTTTGTAAGTCAAGAAATGGATGGATCTGTTCTCCAATACAGACGTCGATTCTTCCGGAACTTCAAACAGGGTATATCGTGAGCGCATGGGATTCAAAAGTGGTGTGACTTTGCATAGAGCTTTATTTCCACCCGAGCTCCCTATCCTAATGGTTTGGTACCTCCGTTTATTCAAGTAATGCAGGATTACATTAATCAGTCTCCCATTAACACCGGATTGAAAGGCTGCATGGGAAATTGTAAAGTTGATGTTCCCGCTGCGGGCTTTGCAGATTGCTAGATGAAGGCATCTTTAATCGACTACAACCAGAATTTGCTAGGACCTGATGGGAGTGGCACTGATTCGAAATTCGATTTCCTTCCTGCATTTGCTTTCGACTTCGCCTGGATGAGTAGGGGACTCCCAGTTTACTCGCAAAGTCGAGTTATCATAGTGTGTCGTATCAAACACTACGGATTGCTCGAGTGAACTAGTGACAATAACTTGCACGTTGACTCCAGCAGTATTGCAGAACCACATAGGCTTGACTGGCAATAAAGTAGTGCTAGAACCTCCTCTCATCAACCTTACGTCCTAGCCTTAGCAAAAAAATACTGCCAGATCCGACGGAGAGGAAACCAGTTGTACGTTAGGAGAAATTGCGATACCAGCATCGTATCTGTTCAATGCAACTGTGACTCTTCGGTTTGCGGGAGCTGTCGATTGGAACCGAAGTGGCTTGAAAACCATTGCAAAGCACATATATGAGGTGACGTACAAGAGGGTGACTGACGATACAATTGGCAAGATCCCACAGAAAACCTACTCGCAAAACTGAATAATATCATGCTTCAAACGGCAGTATAAGCTGGGAACAGGACCACCATCACTCCAGGATCAATCGAGAATAATCCTCCAATCAATCGAACGCTAACAGGCACAGCCAGAAGATCTCAAAAATTCTTAAGACCCATTTTGCATTCCTTGGCGCAGCTGCCGGTGTGATGCCTCTCGATATAGCGCTGTTACTTCCCACATTCTATCAGTTCTGGTTACTGAACAGACACGTCACCTTTTCGCCGATCGAAATTGCGGAAGCTTTCAAAGCACCTTCTCTGAGAGTGAATGATCCTGCTGTTAAGGATGACAAGGTCGGAAAATTACTGAAATGCATTGGAGATATGAGAGTGAGGTATAGAGCTTTTGATGTCGATGAGAATGGACGACCGGTAGGCCAGGTTGACGAATTAATAAGCTATTCTATGGCAGGGGAACTAGTGATGATATAGGAAGCTTGAGAACTCCCGTATCATCATTCAAATGCCGTGTAGAAGACTCTCCAAAGTAGCAAATACTTTCCACGGGTTCCTATCCGTTCCTTGAACCAGGCTATCTCTGATTGTGATTGCCTGCGTAACACCCATTTTCTGGCCAATAAAGAGCAAGCGGTACAGGATCCAATCTCGAATATACCTCGGACAACTGGCCGAGCGAGCAGAAATATATAGGGGAAACAGGAGAGCTAAAACTCGATATCGTTCTGGCGAATCTGCAGTATGAGCCGGTACAGTGTATTGCGGTAGAGATGCACAAATCTCTGAGATTGAGGTAACAGCCATCGAGCTTTGGGTGTCTGTTTCGAAATCAAGACATGGATTTTCACTCTCGTAAGTTACTAGGTACTCCTGAATTAGATCGTAGAGTAGTATTTGAAAACCTCGGATTTTGTTCCAGTCTCGTAAAATATCATGATCTGAATAAACGTGGAAAAATTCGCTCAAAATGGCATCTGAGACATCGACTCGGGTGACAACTTCGTATGTGCATTGTTGTGACATAGCCAAGCTCAAATCCTGGAGCCTATCGCCTATTTCTTTCGCTGCTGCGACAATCCTAGACACCGGTAGCTCCTTTTTCTTCATCGCGTTTTGCAAGAGGGTAAGTTCTAACATCACATCTGACAAGCCCCAGAGAGGATCTGTAGCATCAAATGACTGAGACGCTTGAGAGCGAAGCTTGAGATATTTCGTGGGCACTTCAACTTCGCGTTCGTCACAACTTGTAACGACACTTGTGTTGAGTGTTAAAAATATCCGCCTTGCAATTGGATCTTCAAATTGCTTCTTTCCTCGTAGGAGAACGAGAGTTATAGCGCCGTCTAGGTGTTTCGTATGATAGTCGGAGCCGTCTTGCCCTTGAATCCTTCGCGTTAATCTTTCAAATAGATTCATAAATAGGACGCTAAGTAATGTGGTGTTCTTGGTCGCTACATGAGGAGATTGTAAGGCCTTTTTGAGGAGCAGTAACGCGGAGCTGTAGATTTGTCTAGCTTTGCAGAGGAGAGGAGTTGAACGTTGTCCTACAGCCATATTTACCAACCATACTGCTTCGATCTGCGAAGTTGAGAGTCAGTTAGTAGAGACACAAAAGAATCCTCGCGTTTCATGAGAGGATATGATACTTGTTGGATTATTATCGGATTACTTACCGAACAACTGAGGTGCTCTATGAATAAATCGGGCGTATGAGGATAGAAAACTGGTATATAAGTGAAAGCTGATCGTTCAGGGACAACATACTGAGAGATAAATATAGCTTTGGCACGGTCCTCGATATGAGGTAAGAGGAACAGTGGCTCAAGAAGAGAGTGCTGCTCCTTTTTCGTAACTTTTTTTTATAACACTTTTAGTCTCATCTCTGAAAATTAGATTTTTGGGGTCAGAGTAGCCCGGGCTGATCATGCAATTAGTATGCGTCTTTACAAGATGATTCAGGAACTGAGGCGCCGACAGCACTCAGGACTTATGTCAAGAGCTCGTGATCCTTCAGTATGATCAAATTAAGGACAGGAAAGACAAACCATGTGAGCTTAGCTCTCCTACATTGTCCACAGGAGCCTTCTTTCTTATCGCACTGTATTGACTGGTTAGTGCCTGAACCTTCCTCATAGTCTCATAGATTGATTGGAGCTGACCTTTATATTCCTGTTCCGGCATTGACGGCAGCACTTGGAAGGTTTTCCACAATAAACCATGATGCCTGATTGAGGCGTCCTGCTGACAATGTGGATAGGTGGAGGGGTGGCCGGGAAAGGTCAACAATTGGACCTGGATCTCAGGATGTAGCTCGAAATCTGTCTCTTTTAGGATACCGGGTTGTCAGTGATATGGACATGGATGGGTTTTTAAACAAATAGCTGTTGACCTTTCGAATCCGTGATAGTTAAGTTGATCTGCACTATGCCCATTACGGATACCTGCTGGTCGTTGCTTATTGGCCTACAAAAGCGTAGCTCGTATAATTTCACCTTTCGCGACAACCATAATGCTCTCATGTACGTGATTTAAGTAACAAATTAAGTCTACTATGAGACAAGCTGATTAATAATCAGGGCCTAGTATCTTGCTACAAATTCCATGCTCCTGCCACCATCGACCTTATAATTCTACCAAGCCAGCAGCAGCCCTTGGATATCGTCCTTTACTACCGAGAAACTTTCTAGTATGGTATTGATGTATTTCCAGTCGCTCTCTGTCAGGCCCACATCCGTCCAGTTTCTACGAATCCTTGCTCCTCACTCCGAAAACAGGGAGAATGAAAGTCATTCCTGGTTTTCCGCTATGCGACTTAGTCCACGATAAAGCGAATTGAGCCGTCTTACAACCTTTCTCTTCATCTAGTTTTTGCACCTCTTTCACTAATTCCAAGTTATTTTTGAAGGCTTGGGCCTGAAATTGAGGGAAGGACTTGCGATGGTCATTCTGTGGCCGAACGTCTAGCTTCTGAATCCGACCGGTGAGCATTCCAGCCCGCCAGTGGAGTATGCCCAGCAACAGTGATGCCCAGCTCCGCGCAAGTCTCTACTACGTCGTTCGAAAGCATGTCCGTTACCCAACAAAGATCTCTCCTCTACCATGTCAATTCTAGGAACTTTTGCCGCCCTTCTAGTTGTTTCCAGTTTGAATTTGGACAGTTGAATACCCCAATCTTTCCTTTCTTGGCAAGCTGTCCGAGCGATTCGGTGGTCTCCTCGATAGGAACTTTTGGATCGACTCGACAATATCCGAAAAGATCAACAGTTCTATTGCCGTCTAAGATCTTGTTGCAATTCTCGACACTCTCGCGCATGAACTGGTTTGATCCGTCAATCTTGAAGGTGGCCATGTCGACGAGTCCAGACTTGATACAAAGGACAATTTTGTCTACATCGTCGGGATATTTCGAGAAATACCTCCAAGCTAGATGCGAATCATTGGCAGCAGGAGTACGATAAAAATCCGCACCGTTCCAAACGTTTGCTCCATATGCTAGGGCTTTCTTTCACAACTTCGAAGACGAGATCATCGGGAAGTGCTCCCGTGTGTGAAGTGAATACTAGATTTGTCAGTCCTATTTATTAAAGATTCTTAGAACCTCTACTCATAAGCCCCAACCCATTTGCCGTTATTGGCTTCCCAACTAGTGTAGACTGATTTATGATAAGCGAAGTTTTACGTAGAAGATTATTGAGCTAAATACAAGGAGTAGATTAAAGGAATGTCCGGGTTATAAAACATTCTGATCCCAATCGACCAGAAGGAGAAATGGCGATGTCTCCAATTATCGATACCCCATTTAACTCCGCTATTTCCTCATCAGCAACAACGCGGATCCCGGATCCAGCCTGGTGCGAAGTGGCTCAGGCAAAGTCCCACTAGAAGCCTCGTACAATTGGCATGAATCTCGAATGTTGTGGAAAGAACCTCTCGGATTACTTAAGGAAATTGCCTTTCCTGACCTGATTTGGCACCATGCTCTAAATCTAATGCCATTCGAATGGTCAAGGTGAGACATCATTTAGGTAAGGTAATGGAATAGTACTCTGACTGCAATTGAGGCATGAAGTAAAAGCCTGCATAAAAATGGCTTTGTTGACGAATATAGAGTTTTGAATGGGCCTGGGTATACGTGCTCTGGACAGTCTCAACACACAGAGCGTTATATATGTGTTATTTCTAAGGGAGACTGGAAGCACTTGCTCAGGTAATAGACAGCGGATAGCAGCATGGCTTCTGGACGCACTTCTTGAAAAGCCATTTCAGATGAATGGAATGTATTGCACACCATAAATGAGTCCGATTCGTAATGGCCAAGATGAATCGGACGAGCTAGACCCTATAACTTCTCTGCATCTTGCAAACTATGTGAAGAAGCTAGTTTGGATATGATAACTCCAGGAATCCGCGCAGGTATCACAAACGTCCACCGCTGAACTGGGGTCCGATAACACCGTGCTGTAGTACCGCAAGATAAGACCCAGAAATATCCCGTGATTACCATGAAACATGTTGCACCAGCAAAGAACTCCCCAAAAGAAACCAGCCCAGATGCCTTCTCACTTGCCAAAAAATGTGCCAGACCACCCATCTACCTGCTTGTATGTCCAACCACTATTTTGCCGACTTCCCTTCTTACTTCCCACCGCCCTGTTGTTCCACAAACACCTGTATCTCATCTCCGTCATCCATCCCAAGCGAGGCTGGTGTGTCCTTAGGTTGGATACGTAGTCCATGCAAGGTAAAGCGGAGAGCATCTACAGCCTTATTCTCGCGCACGCAGTATGCTTTGATCACCTTTGACATCGGGGTTGTGTACTTGATCTTGAAAACGGTTGGCCGGCCGTCCTGAGTGTCTACGACTTTGACTTCTAGGTGCTGAACCTCGGGTTGTGCGGGGGGTTCATCTGGCTGCCCGGAGGGACCAGGAGTGGGAGTTCCGTTGCTCTCGGAGCGTGACATTTCTGCAAGCGACACCCTTGAATGACGTTAGCTTGATCATGCACATAGATATTTGTGTTCAAATTCAAGTTTAGCAGTTCCTTACCCGTTGAAATGCGACAGTAACTTGCTTGTTGGTTATGCGCCTTTCACGAGGCTGCGCTTGGAGAGAATGTTAGTATCAAGTAGCTCGAGCATTTGGGAAGACGATATGCCTACTTTACGAAGTATTGACCTTCTTTGCTGAATTAGGTAAAAGCGTGGGAGGGAGATCTGTGCGAATATTCTTGAGTGTTTTGGTGTTTTGTTCTTGATCATAGAAGTCCGACGAGGTATCGCAACGCGGGCGGAACACCTGATCACGTGGACCTCTTAACCAATGGAAGGTACCTTAAACATCTCGGGCTTGAAAATAGGAAGGTCATCGAAGGAAGTGGCTAGTCTCCAAGCAGTTCTTGTAAGTTGTAGTTCCCTCTAATCGTTCGAAGTTTCGAATCAGTTCTGGGCCACAAAATTTCAGCGTCATCTCTTCAAAGACAAATGTCTCGATGACGGACAAATGAATGAGAAATTTTGGGAAATTAAAACTCTACCCAAAAAATTCTGATTCTTCAATTCATATACAACAGCCCATAAATTCGAGTGAGTTTTATAATTTCCAAGAAATAACCCTCAAACCTCCGTCCCATTTCTCTTTCGCTTCTTCTGCGGGCTCTCACTCTTCTCCTCCTCTCCCAACTCCCCATGCTCACCACCTTCAAAACTTATGTAACTCTTAATAAAATCATGATCAGAAAACTCCTTGTAAGCTTTCGCGGCATTTTCGATCCTCAACTCTCTATCGAAAACAAAGCTGGGCTTTGCCCGTCCACTCTCAATAAGCTTTTTCAGAATGGGTTGATATTTGCGTAGAGGCACGATCCCCCCCTTGATAGTTTGGCTTTTCAGCCATGAGGTGCCGACCGGGATCTGGAAAATTCCTTGCTTCTCGTCGGCTGTTGCAGCTCCTAGATACGTTGTTAACCATTCTTTTATACTCGAAATGGGAAAGAGGGAGGTTTTTACCTGCATCGATTGGTGAGTAGACACCAATCAGGCCAATTCCACCACCAGATCTTGTGACATTGATCTGTAAACGATTGTAATTAGTATTGAATAAAGGAAATAAGACTCTAGAACCGATCGAATGTACACTTACGGCTTGTACAATAACTGTGTTGCCGATATTGACGCCTTCCGCATTAACACACTCATACCCGACACAATCACAAGATCTATCAACACCATCAGGCTCGAACTTCAAAATCTGCGCGACAGGATCCCCATCAGTGAAATCAATGGGAATGGCCCCGATGCTCTTTGCTTTGGCGAGTCTTTGAGGGACACGATCCACGCTGTAAACCTTATTGGCTCCACGAAACAAAGCAGAATAGGCACAAAGAAGTCCAACGGGTCCTGTATACCAAGTCAGTCGTGGAATCACGTCACTGGATAGATTAAAGCTCTCACCTGCACCAAATACTACCACCGTATCCCCAAACTCAAATCCAGAGCTATCTAACGCCCAATTTGCCGTAGGAAAAATATCCGCCAACAAAACATAATCCAACTCATGCTGTCTCCCCTTCGGCAAAAGAATACAATTATCCGACGCAAACGGAACGCGTACAAAGCCGGCTTGACCACCAGTAAACTGCTCGATTCCAGGAATAGCTCCGAATCCCAGACCGCCGAACTCAACATCTACTCCGTCGAGACCATTTTCGAATATAACACCGGAGACGATGACTCGGTCTCCCACTTTGAGATTGCCCACGCGGTCGCCGATTGTGTGAACAATTCCTACGATTTCGTGGCCTAGAGTCAGGGGTGGGTTGGTGGGGATACGTCCGTGGAAGACGTGCAGGTCAGAACCACATATGCCGCTTGAAGTGACGCGGATGACAGCGTCTTGCGGTTTGAGGATCTTCGGGATGGGGAGGGTTTTGACGGAGACGGAGAAGGGCTTTCCTTCGAACTCCACTGCCTTCATTTTCCCGTGATCATGGGCGTGGGAGGGCATCTTGAATTTTGTAGAGGGAAAAGAATGAGAGGGAAGAAACAAGAAGATCTAATCCGGAATTATGGATGTTCAGTTTGAGGTACTAATGGTTGTTTTTATACTCCTGACACATGATCCGCACCCGGGGCTGATCATACCAAAATTCATCTCCGGCCCTTGCCAGCCCTTATGTAAGAACTGCTCACTGTACCCCGAAGCTCGTGAACGTCTCAGCTTCTGATGTGAGAAACAAGAATGATCATGAATCATACGTCAATTGCTCTCAAAAATCGGAAATGTCAGCGCCGCGAGAAACCGAACCCGAAAGTGAAGGGAATTTACGGCAAATCCTTGTAGGCTACAAATCATGTAAGCCTGACACCATAACGCTTGTAAGATCTTGACACTTGCCAGGGTGAAAGATGGACATGAAATTTCGTTGAATGAAAAGTGTTTGATTCATTCTTTTTCGGCTGGCCCCGGTTTAAATGAGACTCGTTCCCGAGGTGGTAAAAGCAGCTGCTGAGGAATGATCCCGCGCCGGTGAATGCGGAATTCTAAGTTCCCTTGCTACGGGCGTTTAGAATAGCCATTTGAAAAAGAAACTTGGATGGGAGACATCCCGGGCGGTCCTTTCGCAGGAGTTTGAAATCTCCAACAGTCATAATAGCCAATCATGGGATTGGTGAAAACCACACCCATTCTCAATGAACATTTAAATTTAGTATTGTCTTTCCATAGCAGACTTTTCCTTGGCCTGCCAGCTCACGATATAGACAGCCTTCGCATATTTAACAGTGGTACTGGTCACCAGGACTCCTTGATTGTGTGGCTCCTTAGCCTCTAGACTTTTCCTTCCTTACGCAAGATCGACTTTTAGATTCGTTATATCCAAAAATGGAAGCCGTCAGATCATAGATCATAATATCGTACATCTCGAGTCCTTCTTCCTTCTTCTAGGGTGCCTTCGTCTTCTTCTGTCCCTGGCTCCTGGGTCGTACGGTGATTGTGGAGAATCATAACCATAGCCATACATAGCATCATCATCGACACTCGGTCCGGCTGTAGTGTCTCGGCGAATAATCTGCCTGCAGAGATCGATGAAGACTTCGTCCACATTTGCTTTGCATTTACTTAGCTACACGATCCCAATCCAACATTGAAAAAACTTACCTCGCCGTCGCGCTGAAGTCTCGTAGTAGGGAGCATTCCCCCAACTCTGTGAAACGCCGAATGCTTTTTGCCGGGAGACAACTCGATCCTCCTCGAGGTCTGATTTGTTCCCTACAATGACGATTGGAACGTTATCATCATCTTTGATGCGGATGATTTGCTCTCGAAGCTCGGCTAATTCAGAGAGGCTACTTTGTGAAGTGATAGAGAAGACGAGAAGAAATCCTTGACCTGTCTTCATGTATAGCTCTCTGTATAATAGCTTAGCATCGTCGCTCTTCAAGCATGTTTGATTTCGAGAAATCGTACCTCATCGCAGCTAAGAATGGTCAGATATCATCATATTGTGAGGGTAAAGATACCCACTGAACTGTTCCGTCCCAGCTGTATCCAATCTAGGAAACAATGAGCGGAAATCTTCAATAATGGATTTCTCCTACATTTCTAGCATGCACTGACGACCCTGTGGTGGGAGGTTAGCAGCGAAGTCGTAAATTTTATCATTTCACTCACATCGACCTCGATTTGTTTACGGTACGAATCCTCAATCGTCGGATCATAACTCTCAATCCATACATTTTGGACGAATTGTGCTGGAAAGTAGATCAGAAATGAACCGCGCAGGGGGATCTTCGGCCTTACCCGTGAGGCAACTTTTGCCAACACCACCTGAAAATTTGTTAACTATGAGACCCACAAAGTATCTCAATACCACATACCAGCACCCAGTACAACGATGTGGTAGTCTCTTCTACATCATATCGATCAGCTTTTGTTTTGAAAGCTTTCGAACCCCGAATTTGCTAACCTCTGAGAAGTCCTTGCTGACATGCTGTGCCTTCTAAAAAAAGAGTCAAGTAGAACCCTGAGAGTCCTCAAACTACCTCACCACCAGCTAGGACCGCTTTCCTGCTGTGGACTCTTGAAACACCCCTCTGGATCGATCTTGGGGGTTTAGAACCGTGGTTGAGCATGTAGATAGGTTTGAGAGTAGAATTTTCAAGTGCACTGATCATGGAATGCCTGAGAATTTAGTGTGGGTTGGTACCCGAGAGCCAGAACCAGTAGAAGCGTGTGGCGTGGCGCATACGCTTCTCCGTAAGAGTTCGTGATGCTCATGTCAGAAATATCTGAAGGATTCTTTGAAGCGCGTAGATTCTTAGAATATCAAGGTTTCAATCGAGATGAGAATCAGAAGGCATGGACTAACCGCTAAAAGTTGCCTCGCTTTATTAAGGGGTACTCTCGCGTCTAGCAGACCATTGATAACAGTTGTTAAAAGTTCGACGATTCCTAAGGAATATCCAAATTTGGTGGGTTCTTTGCAATCCTAATCAAGCATTTTACGGGTAAGTCCATTAGCAGAAAATAGAAACTGCCCGACGTTGATTTGTGGCGGTACTCTGGTACCTAGGTACAGTTGGTGACAGGGCTCGCTTACTGTGGGTCCAAAAACTCCAAAAAAGATGCTACTGTAGTACAAGTGGCCCAAAGACAAGAACAAAGAAAGTACTAGTATGACCAAAAAAAAGGGGCAAAAAGATATTTTGCAACTGCCGTGAATCGAACACGAACCTCCACCTTGGAAGGGTGGAATCCTAACCATTGGCTAGTCACATGTTAGTATTTGTAGTAACGCGTTTCGCATGAGCTTGCACTTACACCACAGAAGCTGGACTGTTTTTGAAAGGGATTGCTTATTTAAATTAATACGTAGCTACAAAAATTACAAAAAATGCAGCGCATTATGAATATCAATTGCAATTGAAGACTCGAATAATTTGTCTATAAGTCGTGAAGTATCCCGAATAACACGTAAACTATTTTATTTGTGCTCTTAAGTAGTCTTCATATGCCATCATTACTCTCAATATAAAGCCATACAGTATCAGGATTGGTCGGAGAGAAATCGCAAAATTGCGTCACAGCCCTCTAGGGAACTTTTCATTTCAATGTAGATTTCTAGGTAGACATCTCAATATAACGATAATTAAGAAGATTTTTGATCAATATAGATCGATCAATTGTAGTCGATATTTCCTAATAGAAGTCAGCCTTGAAAGGGTTTAACCCCACTAATTCTTTCGAGAATAGTTGCCCTCAACTTCCACTTTGACTCGGAAGCCGAAGGCTTAAGAAGAGCCTCAAGTCATTTGTATCAGAAGATACCAAAGTAAGCACTAATTGTTTCGTGTGGCAAAAATACTCCGTTCTACATGCATGAGGATTTGACCATCGGGTCTGATACGGCAGCAGACTTTCGCGGCTATGCACGGTGTGAGAGCCGGGGATTAGGCCCTGCGTTAGCAAATAATAACCTTCGAGTACAACAAAAGACAGCGCATACATTCTCGCAGGATTGCGGGTGCCGTAAGTCTCACTCTGTGATTTCGTGAAAGTTGACAGCCCTGTGCCACACTTCGGAGAGAAAGATATTTTCAGCGACTCTTGCCGCTCGGAATCGACCCTCTGACCTGGTTGATGGTGGAGCCGATCTTTTTCCACGCCGCGTATTTGTTTGCTTTCGCCACAAGTATCGCTGAAGAAAGATTAAAATGAGATATTAGGATAATTTATCAGATGACGGGTTTATGAGTTTGCGGACAAGGAGGATCCGTTTACCTACCAAATTCTGAAGGGACGCGGCCTCCAGTATCGGATAACGGCGAGGAGTTTCCCTGCCTGTAAAAAAGGAGAAAATGCAGTCGATGCATTTTCGTGCAGTAAAGTGATGCAGTGTATCGAAGAAAGTTAGCGACCTGGGACAAGATAGAGTCTGTTCCCGGGGCCCCCCCCCCCACATTTGCATATGTTCTAGGCCTTGCGAACCATAAACCTCAAATACAGTAAAGATGTGCACTGCTGCGATATATCTTTTGGAATAGGTCATCTTTCCTTTCCACGTTGATCTATCACCAGATCAAGCTCGGGGAATGTAGCTTGAGGCCAGACTGACGGGATGTATAGCCCCTCACACCCTCAGTTCGCGGACCCAAAAAGCAAGCCCCTGTCTAGGAGGAACAGTGCACGGTTGGTGACCTATGAAAGGACCTCGTTCCGGACGAGGATCCCTGAACCTGGTAGGCAAGCTTGTCAGAGGCGTCAAAGCTTTTGAAAATCCTCCCAATGACAGGGCTAAGATAAAGGGGAACAAATCCAGGCTTTGGGGTGCTGGATACAGATACGGGATGAGATTGAAATTTACCAAGAGCCCCAAGAAGGCGTTGCGGTTCAAAGTGAAACACAGTCATTACGATCGACAGAGTCCCTGAAACGTAAAGTTCCACCGGAATCGTCACCGCTTTCTAATGCTGATATATCACTTTCCCCTACAAGCAACGGCAGGTATGCCGATCTGCCATGTGCCTCGATACCCCAAAGTTATATTTACTTTGGATTTACAGGGTTTGCTAATATATTTGCTAATATAATAATTCTTTCTCCGCTACCTTGTCCTACCTTATTCTGAGACACACTGCCAAGTCCTGAAATTACTAGGGCGGCTTGTCTTCCAGCACCAATCAACCCATTTCACCACTTGGTATATAATACTACCTATAACCTATATATGCCGCGTCAAGAAGCCTGTGTAACCCACCACTGTCCGTTGGCTTGTCACACAGGACCCGTCATTGCCGAGCAAGATCTCTTGCATATTGGACGACAGAAGGAGTTATTTTTCTGAGCAGCAGGTAGCCATCCGGATCATTACATGATCGCAGGGTCCTTCCAGGGTACCAGGTTTCTCAACCGCTGAGACATGGACGCCTCTAGAAACCTCTGCCCTGCGAGACCAGGCACAGATAACGCCTCTGACTTGGCCCAAAACAGCCCAAATCACCCCACCATCAAACCCGTTTGTTGCGATCAAAAGACAAAGAAGGCATGTTTAGCTACACATCGATCTCGAGGTAGCCGTAGGGACATTATTTAGGAGTCCGGAATATTCCCATACCTAGGTACAAACGGATGAGCACACGTGGAGATGATAATGAAAGAGCAAACAAATGATATGTCATTCGTCGTATCTCTGTCAGATTCCCGAGGATCGAGAGGCTGGCGATATGATTTGAGATTTGAACGTTCATTGGAGATTTATAAGGCTTTGGTCCCCTACACCGATTCTTTTGTTTCATTTCTTCTTTTTCACTCTCCTGCGGCAGCTCTCATCGGCTTCACCCTCCCGTGAAAGACTGCCAAATGCTAAATGCTAAATGCTAAATGCTATTGTCTTGCGCCAATTGATTCGTGAATCATGCGAGCCTAATAGATCGAGAAAAGACTCGGCACGTACACAGGGATGGCAGATTCCCCAATCGGTAGTCCAAGCTGGAGATAGTAAGGTAAAGTCCAAGCTCCAAGCGTCGCTCTTTTAGTCGCTGGCCTTGTCATCAAGCTTGTTGAACGCTGAACGAAAGAAAGGCAGTTTGTTGTGGGCTTCGTCTTGCACTAAAGTCATATCCAGCTTAGCAGACTTCCACTAACAAGGGGGGGCTTATCAAGCGATCCACAGGCGGACTCTTTCACAGGCCCCAAGCCCAAAAAGTGTTCTTTCCAAACCTCCACACCTTTTTGAACCCCCCCTCTCTCCCCCCCCCGTACGCAAACTACTGTACTCCTCCTGCAACCAGGCGATTATCACCAAAGAATTAATTCCCCTGCCCATCCCATCCACCCACGACCTACCCATACATCACCAAAATCCTTCCTTCGGTCACTCTCTTCCTCCTCCTAATCTACCAGCATTCGAATTCTGTCCGCTCGAGTCTTCATTCCCGAAACTCTGTTTCTGCGTTGGAAGCAGCCAGCCGAAGCTGGGTCACGATATTTCCCCAGAAATTGGCGATTACTGCAGATAAGTACGCGCTTGAGGTGCATTTCGAGTTCCTGGATTCGGTCGGTCGGGATATCTGACAAGTCGACTATACGAACAATTGCGACAATCCCCCCATCAATCTTTTCTCACTCATAGCAACATTATTCCTCGTCGCGCGAACCTTTCGTCCCATTCTTTCGTTATTCGAGTCTCGAGACACATGCGACATTCCTCCGATCTATTGACTCTACCTTATCGACTTTGCGCGTACCCTCGATTCGACCGTTACTACTGTTTTCGCAAAGTCTGTTCCTAAATACTTGTACTACAAAGGCATGAACGGGGTTTTAGTTCATTCTGGCGCAAACGTAATAACGTCGAGTCCTCAAGATTACCATACATCTGCGTCAGATCGCGCAGGTCTTTATTCCAATAACGCAACATCAAAGCATGCCATGAACGCTTCCACCTTTGTCCCGTCTGGCCAGGCCTTCCGCCAACCCAATGGAGGGCAACAAAATTACCAGTCATTATCAATGACTACCATGAATGCTTTTGCAGGCGAGGGTACGCCGAATACCTCGCAATCAGCCGGAGCTACATTCTCGTCCGGGCCCTCCTCAATCGTGATCCGAAGACTTCCGTTAAACACAACCGAGGACACCTTGAGAGCAATGGTGGTTTTTTCGAAGGAATTTATCGAGGCGGAGGTATTGTCGGTTGAGAAGTCGGAGGATCCTGGATTTCGTTCTGCCGTTCTGCGCTTCAAGTCTCCTGCTGGAGCTATCGAGGCTAAGAACATGCTCGATGGGAAGCCAAACGTCGCCAATGATGCCCAAATGATTGTGGAGATATATTATGGTAGCCCAACGGCCTCTCGAAGGTATACGGTCGACAACTCCACAAATCCGGGTCCCTCCAGCTCAACTTCATCGACAGCTTCGTCTGCAGGACCTACCCCTCGTCAATCTTCAAGGTTCAATGGCACTTTCCAAACAACACAAAGAGTCTCTCCACCGACCAATGGTACATATGCCAGCAACGAACTTCCAAATCCGGAAAATAGCGCACATTACCAAAGTTTGTTCTCCCCTCAATCGCCCATCGGCAATCATTTGAATGAACGGACAAGAATCACGGGAAAGTCACTTATTAATAATGATTCCGTGGATGATGATGAAACTGGTGAACTTCTCAAGGACCCGGTCGCCTATGCTGAAAATGGTCCCTCATCGATCCAAGGACGCCGACCGACGAATCCTCAAATCCCTATTTCTCGCATGACAGGACTCTCTCTCAATACAAACAACGCTGCTGGTTCAGCACCACTGTCTTCTTATTCTCAAACTCCTCAGGCGCTTTCATCTGCAGCACAGGCAAATCCCATGTCTCCATCAACCTTGACGAATGGAGGTCCACCTGCAAACTATCAACTTGGAAGTCAGCATTATCAGCGCCATAACTTTCCTCCTGTCAATCCTGCGGATCAAAATCCACCTTGTAATACTCTTTACGTCGGAAATCTTCCAATCGATACATCTGAAGATGAGCTCAAGGCAATGTTCTCCAAACAACGTGGATACAAGCGGTTGTGTTTCAGAACCAAGCAGAACGGACCAATGTGTTTTGTCGAGTTTGAAGATGTCTCTTTCGCAACTAAAGCTCTTCATGAACTTTACGGTCATCCACTTCACAATAGCATCAAGGGCGGAATCCGTTTAAGCTTCTCCAAGAACCCGCTTGGTGTCCGCTCCGGTCAAGGAATGACGACACCGGGTCCTCCAATCTTGCCAGGTCAGATGCAAGGTATGAACGGGGTTATACTGGGTGGACCGGGTGCATCATTTAGCACAGCTAGTGGCCCTCCTCCTGGTTTGGCTGCTCCGCCCGGACTTGGGCCGAGCAGAATGGGTTATACCAATTCTATGAGCCCTATGAACGGAACTAATGGGCAATATCCCGCCACTTCATACGCTGGGACTAGCAACACTTGGACTGGGCCAGTTTTTAATGGAGCTATGACCGCTGGAGGTCCAGCGACCATGATGAATGGTGGAGGTAATGGATTCCCTCCTGCATACATGATGGGAAGGTAGTTTGTCTGGCGTTACTATCAGGAAAGGCGTTTGGGGGAGGCTAGATTCTTTACTTCTCGTTTTTACAGCTAGGGAGCGTTGTACATGGCATTTGATTTTCAATTCATTTTCGTTTCATAGGGCTCATCAGGAGGAGTAGGTCTTGTTTGCTGCATTGGGTCGTATTTCGCATTCCACATGTTTGTAGCGTGCTCTTCACGGTCATGATTCCCCCTACGCGTTGTAGCAATTACGGGAGTTGAAGTAGGATCTGGAAAGGGAGGATGGCATGTTCTGGTGTTTACTGCACGATCTACTTTTTTTCTTCATCATCCGGCAGGCGTACTTACAGAAGAGAGCGCAAGCTGGCAAGCTTGAAAAATCCAAATGTACGATGCGCGGCAGAACTCTGGGCATGAAATGGCATAGTAAATGAAAGAGGGCTGAAAAGGCGTCCGAACAATTTTGTCTCTTTTATTAGCATCTATCAAGGGCAGCGTTATGGAAAGGCTTGCATTAATGAGATTCGGGGGGAGCGTCTTTTGCTTGGCATATGCGGTGTTCTGGCATTTCAGAAATAGCTACTATCTTAGATTTCTGCAAAGAACATTCATCAGTCTCTTAAAGAAGATTCGTACCGTGACAATGAAAGAATCCGGGCTAAACTTGAATATGTCCTAATTAATCGTCTTAGGCTTAGCGTGAATCTACGTCGCTAAAGAGTTTCTTCGATTTTATTTTGAGCTTCAACTTCTAAGAAAACCATACTCTACCAACAAATTAGTTTCCACTCGCAGGGGACCTGCACTTCTATAATCATTAGTTAACATTTTGATTTATGATCACCTCAATACTTATCCATCAGCGCAACATCCCATCTTCGACTATTAGTAAGCTGCAACCCCTTCTCATTTTGCTCCCAATCTTTCTATGATGAACTTCGCTGCCGCCCCAAACTTACCACGAGCTTCGGCTTCCATGGTGATTTGCCTGTCTTAACCAAACGGACTCTCTGATACAAATCAAACCCATCCCTCATTACTTTCAAAACTTTGAACAAGGAGCAAAGCTAATGATCTTCAGATTTTCAAGCTGTGAGTTGCACCTTTATTTAAAGAACAAATCCTTCACGACCTACATGATGAGCAACACAAGTACTATCAAATGCAGATCAATAATGACGAGCAAACTGGTTCGATTACCTGATACACGTTTTGGAGAATGTTTTATGTTGAGATTTGATGTGATGGGGTTGATGGATGCTGATTGAGTATCTAGAGCAGCTATAGAGATCACGACGGAGGTTGTGCGAAGTGCTTATAGGTATTTCGCTCATTCTCTTTTCTGTTCAACCCGTCATTGTGGCTCTTGCCATTGCTTATGATGCAACACATCCATGCTAATGCTGAAGGCACTTGTGCCCGATGCTGAAAAAATCTCAGACTTTTCATCTTTCAACTGAAGCTTTTATTATTGCTCAAAACTTCTCGACACGACTGTTCTTGAACATCGGGCTAATAGTATACAAGTCTAGGATTCGCCATCTACAGTGACTATAGTGTACACCTGCAAGTACCTCGTAACCTCGACCTACCTCTTAACAATACCAATTTTTCAGCCTGCAGAGTACACTCATAAGCCAGGCCCGCTTTACTTAGCCTAGAGGAGATGTTCATATATCGAAATCCATCCTTTTTCTACAGTTGTCGTTCATTACTCACTCTATTGACGTGACGTATACAATTCCATGTGTCCACGAGAATGGAAATACTTGAATGCCCTTGGAAACTCAGACCGCTCACATGTCTAATCCACTAAGATCGGCGCTCGTTGGCTTTCCTTGAATCATCTCCGCCATGACCTTACCAGTACCAAGGCTGTTGGTTATTCCCCAAGGGCCATGTCCTGCCGCCAACCAGATGCCACCTTCTCCTACTCTTGTGCCTATACCACCCAGGTCTTTATCCGGTATTCGTGCCAGGATTGGCGCGCCCCTTTTTGTGACAGGTCGAAAGCATAACCCTATCCTCACGATCTCCAAGTCATCTACCTCTTCATGCGCCCACAAAAGCCTCTTCGCTGTCTTTTGCAGCGTCTTTACTGTCGTTTCATCGGCCTTTGATTCTGTTGCTAGACTAGGGAGCGGTAAGGATGGATCATTTAGCCCAGCAATATAAATCTCTTCACCGGATCTTGAAAATATTTCCGGGGAATAACCTTCATCTGTTGTGAAGATAGCATGAGATCCCTTTTTCTCAAGCTCTTTTGTCCATCTCGGTGATCGCACAACCAATGAGTGACCAGCAAGACTCGAGATCGGAAGTTTCCTCTTTGCGCCTGGAAATAGTGTTGAAAAGACGTGCGGCGACCATGCTCCAGCTGCAATAAGGATCCTGGTACATGGGATGTCTGTTTCAGCGTGGGTTTTTGTATTCAAGATCCGAACGCTGGAAAGTTCATCACGCATATCCTTCCCTACAGAAATTGTCCTCGCAGGATGATGCAATTGAACACCTCTCTCAAGACACCTCTCAAGAAGAAACCGACAAAGCCGTAACGGATCCCTACATCGTGAACGTAAGCATGATCAAAGACCCTTTGAAAGACTCCTCAAACCCACACTTGAGCCACACTCCCATCCTCCCCAATAATCTCCACCTCATCCCCCTCACTCCTCCTCAACCACTCTGGCCAATCCCCACCACCCACAAAGTCACTTCCCTCCCCAACAACATCAACTCTACTCCCAGTCCCCTCTCTCAACCAATCCTCTCCTCTCCCATTCCCTTTCATCCTTCCCCTACCAGTCGTATAACTCACCCCCTTACTCCGCAAATACCCCCACTTCTCCGCACCCCCAAACTCCTCAGCCAACCGTCTATGCTCCTCGAAACTCAATTTCCCTAGTTCCGCGAGAGAAGGCGAAAACCAATCTTTTGCTAGAAAGCCACCGGCGAAGCCTGAGGCGGAGGCGAAGAGTGTGGGCGAGGGATCGAGGAGGTGGATTGTGGAAGGGGCTTGAAACTGGGAGAGGTAGTAGGCGGTTGAGAGACCAATTATACCGCATCCAAGGATTGTAATGTTTGTTGTCATTTTGGAGTTATTTAAGAAAGCATTAACTAGAGAATGATATTGTGAAGATCTGAGTTGTGCTCTTGAGATTCTAGATTCATAAAATAAAAAAGTTGCCCCGCCTCGAAATGACGTTTCCTGAACAGGGATCCAACAACTTAACTCTGCAGCACCTCCAGCTCAAGTACAGACAGAACGTTTACATATCATACATAAATCCAAAAACAGAAATCATGTCCTCCCCCAAATCAATCATAGTAACAGGAGCCTCCCGAGGAATCGGCCTCGCGATCGCAAAGTACCTGCTTAAAGAAAAGCATCAACTCTTTTTGGTTGCGAGGACGGAGGGGCCGTTGAGGAAGTTGAAGGAGGAATTCCCGGGGAGAGTGGAGTTCTTGGCGGCTGATTTGGGGGATTTCGAGGTATGTTTGTGAAGTTTTAGGGTGTTTGGGAGGGAGCACGCAGTTTAGAAGATTACCTAAGTTTGAAGTAGATGAAGGAAGGACCTCAAAAGTATGGGACATTAATCGGGCAAACAGGAAGGATTCGAGGATCTTTTATCAAGTGACATAGATTTCTTCGAAGAGTTTAGCAGCTTAATGTTGGTATTTTCTGAGAGAGCTACAACTTAGCAGTTACCCATGACAAGCCTCATTCCTTTACGCTCTCTTCTCCTCTCTCAATCCTCCGCAGTATTTCAGCTCTCCTATCTAGCAATTATGCCCTAAATCTCACGCTCACATAGCCCCCAGGTCGGGCCCAAAGTCGTCAACCTTGCAATCCAATCCTTCTCCAAACTCGATGCCCTGATCCTAAACCACGGCACCCTCAGCCCCGTCGCCAGAATATCAGAAAGTACTCCTCAATCCTGGCGTTCTTGCTATGACACCAACTTCTTTAGCTTCTTATCATTCGTCTGTATTCTCCCCTTTCCGCCAAACAAACAATTAACATCTTCACCCAGCTAACCCCCGCAATCCCCCACCTCCGACAAACACACGGCCGTGTGATCCTCACGTCCTCAGGAGCATCAACGGGAGTCTATTCTACCTGGGGCGCATATGGCTCTTCCAAAGCAGCAGTAAATCATCTAGCGATGACGATGGGCGTTGAGGAACCAGAGATAACGACAGTGAGTGTTAGGCCAGGCGTTGTGGATACGGATATGCAAGGGGAAGTGAGGGGCCACAGGGAGAGAATGGATAGCAAGGATGTGGAGAAGTTTAGAGGGCTATGGGAGAGCGGGAAGTTGCTTAGGGCTGAGCAGGTGAGGACTCTTCATTCTACACCAAGAGTCACTTAAGATGGAAATACTGACTTTGGATAGCCTGGAAATGTGATCGCGAGGTTGGCGGTGGGGGCTGAAAAGGAGTTGAATGGGAAGTTTTTAAGGTGAGGGCATCTTTCCGGACGTGTTTGGGAGTAGCTGCTAATGTGTGTGCAGTTGGGATGCAAAAGAGCTTGCGAAGTATCAAGATCCGTAGGCTGGATAAGATAACTTCTCAAAGATGACAAAGCTCACTCTTTGTGGCGTGGCCATACTTTCTTGCAAAAGGCTATATGGTCGTCTTATAGATATAGATATCGACTAGCCGGTTGGAATTAAGTAATTGTTAGAGCTCATTCAGGTCAGCTTTTATGGTACGGGTCGAAATGGTCTGAAAATCTTTGAGCGGCCCAGAATCTAAGACTTCATGGTCAAAATTCTATATACAGCCAGAGAAAGAATTTTTGAAACTAGCAATACTCAGACTCATAATACATGGTCTCTCGTATTACCTATTATCACCCATTATCACCCATTATCACCCAAACGGTAATAATAAGACTGCAAAATGTATATTGGACATTATAATTCTTTCTATTAATTCGGACTTGTACTAAAGTAGTACTCATCCCACAAATACAAGTAATCATCCAAAATCCCTGAAAGTAACGAAGGGAGTCTCTCCGAAGTCCTATGCAAGAAGCCCTTTGTCACATTTTCATAGAAAGCGCCCCTCATCCCATACTTCAACATAGCCCAACCCCTCTTACTCGACTCCTCTCTCTCCAAAGCCGTCGTCCTCAACCCATCCTTCCGCAGCTGCCTAGCAGCATAATCGATACTTAGCGCCAATAACCACGGCTGCCAATTTTTCCTATCCTTACTCCTGGCCATCGCAAACGCATATACCACCGGTTGAAGAATATGTAACCACTCTCCCAACTGCGCTGACCCATTAACCTTATTTAGCAACGCATTTGGTGCTTTGATATCATCGGCAGTCAAAACCTTCGACAGTAAATAAGTCGAAATATCCCCCGGATTCGGCAACGTAGGCAGACTCAACCCCGTTCTCTTCATCTTATACTCCTTCACCTCCACCCTCACCTCCCCCGTCCCGTCAGCCTCCTCCTGCTCCTCTTCTTGCGTCCCCTCCTCAGGAATAACCTCTCTCTCCGGCAACGGCGGCGTAACCAACGGTCTCGAATTCGTAATAAACAGTAAAAGAAATCTACAAATTGCTTTCGTAGTCTCTATCAAACAAACAATCCTCCATCTCACCCTTTCCCCTTTCCTCTTCGCCACCATCTCCCATAATAATTCCGTGTATTGAATCATTGATAACAGCGTCGCTATCCTCCTATAAAGCGTTGATCTCTGCGTCCAAAACTTCGTATACCGGTTATGAGGTGATTGTTGGCGTGGCATTCCGGGGAGTTTGGAGATGGCGCGCGCGAGGAGACTGTCATGATACATCGACAACAGCTGAATAGATGAATGCAAGCCCTCTGAGGCTAACTCTGCATCGCGAAAACGGCCGGGGATGATGTAGGTTAGAGATCGCAGGGCGGATTCGATTTGGGTTACGGAGCTTTGGTTTTTGGTTATGAAGTCGCTGTAGAGGGAGAGCCATTTTGGGGATTGGGAAAGTGAGGGAGGGAGGTGCTGGCGGGCGGTTTTGAGGGTATCCATTTGAATGAATGGGGGAGGGATTACGACGGTGAGGAAGATGATGTTCCCGCGTAGATGAAGATGGATGATTCCCAGCCCCCTAGGAGTCGTGTGCCTCGGCTCTGAATAAGATAATCATCAAGATAATCATCACGTGCGAGCGGCGATAAGCCTCGATATCAAATTCTTTGGTATCAACGACCACTTCAGCATCCTCACCGTAATGGCACCCAAACGGCGGCGCTCGAGCCTAGAAGAGTCCTCCCACCGATTTTCAAAGAAAATCCGCACTCGAGATCCTCAAGATCATATCTCCACCCTCTCCGACGAACTCCTAATCCGGATCCTGCATCTCCTTCCCCTCCCCACTCTCCTCCGCTGCCACCTCCTCTCCCACCGCTTCTACACCCTATCCACCGACTCCCAACTCTGGAAAAATCTCTACTACAACCGATTTGTCCTACCCCGAGCGCTCCGCATCCCAGGCATCAAACTCTCCCAAACCCAATCCACTGACCTAACATTCTCTTCGCGCCGAAGTAAATGGCTAGACGAAAACACACTCGTAAACCGGTCCGATGGCAAGACCACGAATTGGAAGGGCCAGTATAAGTTACGGCATAATTGGTCGATAGGCGCGTGTGAAGTACAGGAGATCCATGTTGCGGATCGCCCGAGTGTGCCGGGGATGTTAGTTAGTTTAGCGGAGGGGATGGTCGTTACAGTTGATAAGGAGGATGGGTTACGGGCTTGGGACTTGAAGGGAAGGAATCTGATTGCGAGGGAAGCACTGGGAGAGGGGGATGTGCCGACTTGTTTGGCGGTTGATGAGCAGGTCGAGAAACAGGGGTTAGGAATTGCGGTGGGGTTTTTGGATGGGGGGTGGGGGACTTGGAGGTTGGATGGTGGGGTGTTTGTGAGGGCGTATAGACATGAAAAGTCGAGTAATGGGAGGTTGAGTGCAGTGGCTTATGCGTATCCGTATATCCTTACTATCACGGATGCACAACTCCTCTCTCTCTATACCTTTGCTCCGAAATCTCCGATGCCTGAACCCATGGAAGAGACCACTCGAGAAGATGCAGGAGAAACTTCCCCAGAAAACACCCAGAACAGCCTTCCCCATCCCTCAGACGCTCCGTCCCAAGATCCTCCTCAACCCTACCTCCTCGCCTCCCTCAAATCCCACACCTCCTGGCCGCCCCTCTCCCTCAGCATCCGCACCACACCCTCCACCCTAATCGCCTCAATCGCCTACTCCCTCCCCACCTACCTCTCCGGGTACACCATCGGTCTCCAAGAGCTACACCTCTCCCTCTCAACCTCCCAAATCACATTCTCACGCCTCACATCTTCATTACCACAAGGATTTTCGTCCCTGTTACCAAACCCCCCCTCGAGCCCCTCCGCCCCAAACTCAGGCACCTCGTCACCCATTCCCAGCCCAAATCCCAACTCGAATCACTGCCATGAGCTAGAAGGGAGCAAGTCCAAACCGACATCCCTAACCTACACACACCCCTACATCCTCGCCACCTACCCCGACAA
>Ga0182030_10006671_pt1 | contig 24270 bp, 18 predicted proteins | sample 812S3MmetaG_FD_121299 | JGI IMG/M metagenome (GOLD analysis project Ga0182030, IMG submission 121299) | Permafrost microbial communities from Stordalen Mire, Sweden - 812S3M metaG (Illumina Assembly) | ecosystem: Environmental > Terrestrial > Soil > Wetlands > Permafrost | place: Sweden...
AACGCAGACCTACACCAGCTTTTTTTGCTAAACCTTCTTGCGTTAGATATTATCTTTTACGTTGATAATTAATAAATTATGATAAACTTTTCATGATTAACCGGGATATACTTATAATTCCTGTTTTTATGATTAGTTTTCTGGTTTTACTATTTAATAAAAATTTTTTGAGTACAAATATTTTCTTTACTTTTATCCTTTTTTAACCATTAAAAAATCATAGTATGACAGTAATATTAGGTGTATTATTCATCATGTTTGGTGGTTTAACATCAGGTGCATGGTATTTGCCATTAAAATATGTAAAAAAGTGGTCCTGGGAATCGGGATGGCTTGTTCAGGGAATTATGGCTTATATCATCGGTCCATGGGTGATGGCTATTATCACCGTTCCTCATCTGGTACAGATTTATAGTCAATCGCCTGCTATGAGTATATGGCTTCCTGTTTTATTTGGTGTTGGGTGGGGTGTTGGCGGATTGACATGGGGACTTTCAATAAGGTATCTCGGTATTGGTCTTGGCAATGCTTTGCCGCTGGGTATTACATCTGCGTTAGCTACGGTGATGCCAAAAATAGCTGATGGAACTTTTAGTGCTTTTTTTGAATCTGCAAAGGGAATACTCAATTTTTCAAGTGTAATCGTTTCATTGATTGGTATTTCATTATGTGGATTGGCAGGTGCATATAAAGATAAAGATTTAAACAGGAATAAAGAAGAAAAGAAACAGGAATTTGATCTGAAGAAAGGCTTGTTGTTCGCTTTGATTGGAGGAGTGATGAGCGCCTGTTTTGCTTTTGGCGAGAAAGCCGGTCAGCCTATAAAAGATATGGCCAGTCATTTTAACCCGGGTTCCATCTGGAACACAAATCCTATATTTTCAATGATACTGATAGGCGGGTTCCTTTTTAATTTTACATATAGCTTATTTCTAAATTCAAAGAATAAAACTTTATCAGATTATTCTAATAAAGAAACTCCTTTACGGCAAAATTATATATTTGCCCTTCTTGCAGGTGCAGTATGGTTTTCTCAATTTGTTTTCAAGGGAATTGGAACATCAACAAGCAAAGAGCTTGTCGATATTTCATGGAGTTTATTGTTTAGCTTTGTTATTGTTTTCAGCAATATTATTGGCATTATTGCGAAAGAATGGAAGGGTGTATCAGTAAAAACAATATATACGCTTATCAGTGGAATGGTGGTATTGATAATATCTGTTTTCCTGGTCGGTATCGCGGGCAGTATTAAATAGGTGTCCCGTTCTGAATTTTAATATAAATAAACAGTAGTTAAAAAGATGAAAAATTTATCAGTTATTTTAAATGCAGTGTTGATTGTAGCAGTTGGAGTTCTTTATTTTCTTCACTTCTCATCGCGAAACAAAGAGGGAAAAATTTCCGGAACGCAACTGGCATCCTCTATGCCATTACCAGAAAGAGGGATCGTGTATATTAATTCAGACACTCTGAATATCAAATATGATATGTCGTCTGAGATGCGTAAAGAAATGGAAATAAAACAAAAAAGAATGGAAGGAGAACTTGAAGCCAAATCTAAAGATCATGAAAAAAAAGTAGCAGATTTTTATGACAAACAAAACAAAGGTGTTTTGTTAAGATCAGAAATGGAAAGCATTTATAAAGATCTGTCAGCCGAGGAACAGAATCTTTTAAAACTAAGGCAGGAAATGACCATGCAGCTTCAAGAGGAGGAACAGGTGATGAACCGTAAGCTGATCAATAATGTGGTTGAATATCTTAAAGAATTTAACAAAAACGGGAAGTACACTTATATATTTAGTCGTGCATTTGGGAGTAATCTGTTGTATGCTACTGATTCATTAAATATCACTGAAGCTGTGGTTAAGGGATTAAATGAAGAATATGCGCATAGTAAAAAAGAAAAAAAATAATTTCCCGAAATGGGATTTGCTGATTATTATCTTCAAAAATACGCTTATACAGGTCAGCTGATTCAGGAAAAACCTGATGATGTGAGTATTATTCTGGTTATTCCCTGTTATAAAGAATCAGAATTATTACTCAGCCTGCAATCAATTAAAGAATGTGAATTACCTGATAAGGCAGTGGTTGAAGTAATTATCGTTGTCAATTCTTCGGATCATGATAACGATGAAGTTTTGGCAATCAATAGTAAAACTTTTTTTGAAGCTGAAAACTGGATTAAAGAATATTCAGCATACCGACTCAGATTTTATTTATTGCATGTTAAAGATATCCCTGAAAAGCATGCAGGTGTCGGCCTTGCACGTAAGATAGGTATGGATGAAGCGGTAAGACGTTTCAATGGTTGTAATAATAACAAAGGAATCATTGCAGGATTTGATGCTGATGCCGTATGCAATCAGAATTATCTTATTGAAATTGAAAAACATTTTCGTCAATATCCGCGAACTGTTGGTTGTTCCTTTTATTTTGAACATCCTTTGTCAGGAGATAAATACAGTGAGGATAACTATAAGGCTATTGTTCTCTATGAGCTTTATCTGAGATATTATATTGAAGCCCTAAGATTTTCAGGTTTCCCGTATGCATATCATACGCTTGGATCAAGTTTTGCAGTTGGTGTTGAAGCATACATTAAACAAGGTGGAATGAACCGAAGGAAAGCTGGTGAAGATTTTTATTTTCTGCATAAGATTATTCCTTTGGGTAATTATTATGAGATTAATTCAACTTGTATTTATCCTTCACCCAGATCGTCCGATCGGGTTCCTTTTGGAACTGGCGCCGCGATAGAAAAGATAGTAAAAAATAAAGACACGTTATATCCTGCTTTTCATCCCGATGCCTTTAATGACCTGAAAATATTTTTCAATCACATTGGAATATTATATCAGATTTCAACGTCACAGATGGAAACCTGGTTGAAAAAAAATCCTGAAAGTATCAGCAGGTACCTTATGCAGACTGATTTTTATAATGCTGTAGAAAATGTAAACCGCAATAGTGCAGGAAAAACGGCTTTTATTAAAAGATTTTTCAATTGGTTCAACGGGTTACAGGTGCTTCAGTTTTTAAATTATTCACATGAATCAGTTTTTAATAAAATTCCTGTCGAAGCAGCTACCCGCGACTTATTGCAAAAGGGAGGAAAAACTGACATTCCGTATACAGAAATAGATATTCTGATGATGATGAGAAATATTCAAAAGAAAAATTATTTTCCTCTGACCTCAATCTGAATGTTGGCAGAATATAACAGAATTGGCATCTTAAACTTTAGAGATGTCCCAAAAATCCTGTATTAAAATTTGTACATCTGATAAGAAAATGCTAATATTACACATCCCAGCCGGCTAACGGCTTTCATTTTAAATTGTGAAATAGAAGTTAAAAAATTAAAGAATAACGCTATGAAGAATCTTCCTGAAGTAAAAATCGGTTTATTAGCTGTAAGTCGTGATTGTTTTCCTGTTGAGCTGTCTAAATCGCGTAGAAAAAAGGTACTGGATGAATGTGAAAAGCTCAAACTTCCTGTAACGGAAATCATTACAACTATAGAAAATGAAAATGACACATTGAATGCATTAAAGGAGCTACAAGATAAAAAAATGAATGCAATAGTGATTTATCTTGGCAATTTCGGACCTGAAGGCCCCCTTACTATGCTTGCACAGAAATTCGAAGGACCTTCCATGTTTGTTGCTGCTGCTGAAGAATCAGGCGAAAACCTGATCAACGGCAGAGGTGATGCGTTTTGTGGGTTGTTAAATGCTTCATACAATGCCGGACTTAGAAAAATCAGACCCTATATACCTGAATATCCTGTAGGCATCCCTTCCGAAGTAGCCAAAATGATTCAGGAATTTGTTCCCATCGCGAAAGTTATTCTTGCTCTTAAAAAACTCAAGATATTTTCTTTCGGTCCCCGTCCACATGACTTCCTTGCATGTAATGCACCCATCAAACCTTTATATGACATGGGAATTGAGATCATGGAAAACAGTGAACTTGATTTATATGAAAAATACAATCAAGCTGAGAAGAGCAATAAAGTTTCTGAAGTTATGAAAGATATGGAAAAAGAACTGGGAGAAGGGAACAAACAGCCAGGTGTGTTGCAGAAACTTGCCCGGTATGAAGTCGCGCTTAGTGAATTTATGGAAAAGAATCTTGGCGCTTCGGAGTATGGTATCTTTGCCAATAAATGCTGGCCCGCCTTTCAGACATCTTTCGGTTTTGTTCCATGCTATGTCAACTCCCGTTTTGCATCACGTGGTATTCCAATTGCCTGCGAAACGGATATATACGGAGCTTTAAGCGAATATATACTGACTGCTGCAACATCAATGCCGGCAACATTATTAGATATAAACAATTCTGTTCCTTATGATATGTATGAAGAATCAAAAAAACAGGTTGGTCATTATAAACCAAATGATTTGTTTATGGGTTTTCATTGTGGCAACACAGCTTCCTGCTTACTTAAAAATGCAGAAATGAAATATCAGCTGATCATGCATCGTTTATTAGAACCGGGGAAAACACCTGATATATCAAGAGGAACATTAGAAGGAACTATAAAAGCAGGTGATATTACCGTATTTAGAATTCAATCAACTGCAGATGCGCAATTACGTTCATATGTAGCTGAAGGTGAGATTCTGGACATGAATCCAAAATCATTCGGAAGTATCGCTGTATTTGCAATAGAAGAAATGGGACGTTTCTACAGACATGTATTGATCGAAAAACAATTTCCACACCATTCGGGTATAGGGTTCAAACATACCGGTAAAACTTTATTTGCTGTTACCAGAATATTAGGAATAACCGATATTTCTTTTAATCAACCCAAAGGAATGCTTTATGCAACTGAAAATCCATTTAATACGGGTTCATAACAGAAAAAAAAATATTATGCTAAATGAACTCAAGCAACAAGTATTTAATGCCAATCTGAGTCTTTGTAAATACGGATTAGTAATTTTTACCTGGGGAAATGTAAGTGGCATCAACAGGAAAAAAGGACTTGTAGTAATCAAACCCAGTGGAATCGAATATCAGAATATGAAGGTTTCGGATATGGTAGTGGTAGATTTAAAAGGAAATAAAATAGAAGGGCTGATGAATCCATCTTCAGACACCCCCACTCATTTGGAATTATATAATCATTTTGAGAATATTGGAGGTATCGTACACACCCATTCTTCATGGGCGACATCCTTTGCTCAGGCTGGGATGTGTATTCCCGCTTTGGGTACCACACACGCCGATTATTTTTATGGTACTATTCCCTGCACCCGCCAACTTACAACAAAAGAAATCAATGAGAGCTATGAAAAAGAAACAGGTAAAGTAATCCTTGAGACTTTTACGAATATTGATCCTATGCAGATACCCGGCGTTCTGGTCCATTCACATGGACCATTCAATTGGGGAATAAATGCTGATGATGCTGTTCACAATGCAGTTGTTCTGGAAGAAATAGCGAAAATGGCCCATCGTACCTATGCTTTAAAAAATATAAATAGCATGGAGAAAGCGCTCCTGGACAAACATTTCTTAAGAAAGCATGGAAAAAATGCTTATTACGGACAAAAGAAATAAATAAAATTAACAACTCAAGGGCACCCAAAAAATGATTGCAAGCTCCATGAGACAACTAAAATTTATTTAATATGATACGAATAAACAAACTAATTTTGTTATGTAGTTCTGTTTGTGTAATGAGTAACATATACGCACAGAAAATTTTCCCCGGAGCAGATGAGAATACACCTTCCAAGTCCATGTATTTCTCCTGGATCAATGATAACTGGGAAGGATCAACTGAATCAAAAACAATCGTCAATCTGGATTTTTTTAAATGGCTACAGGATGAATATGGAATGCAATTGGACATTTATCATCTTGATGCGGGCAACCTTGACCAAAATCCAAATTTTGCCGAAGATGCAAAAAATTATGATGACGGACTGACAAAGGCTTATGGATCTCTCGAAACGCCAAGGTTTAAAGATAACTTTCCCAACAGTTTTAATTATATTTCAAAGAAAGCAAAAGCCATGAACTGTGGAATTGGTATATGGCTTGGACCTGACGGATATGGCAATACGGAAGCTGAAGCTCAGAAAAGAACCGATTTACTGGTTCACTTATGCAAAGATTATAATATCGTACTTTTTAAATTCGATGCGGCTGTCACAACATTGCCTGCCGAACATGAAAAATACTTTATCAGATCAATGACCGAATGCAGAAAATATCAACCCAATCTGATTGCTTTGAATCATCGCATTCCCCTGAGTGAAGAAGGGAAACAATATATGACGACATTTCTCTGGGAAGGCAAAGAAACATACATTGACGTACACATGAGTAATTCCATGACTGCACCACACCACAGGGCAGAAGCATTGTCCAGGGGACTTGTTCCTGATCTGAAAAGATTATGTGAAGATCATGGCGTGTGTTTATCGTCCTGTCTTGATTATTGGGATGATGACCTGATCCTGCAAGCTTTTAACCGTAATCTGATTCTGGCCCCTGAAATATATGGTAATCCATGGTTTTTACGGGATGATGAATTTCCGAGACTTGCCCGTATTTTTAATTTTCACCGGAAATACAACAACATCCTGATCAACGGAAAAATGTTGCCCGGGAAACAATATGGACCTTATGCCGTTTCACGCGGGGATGAGCATACACGGCTTATTACATTAAGAAACCTGACATGGAGCCCGGTCAGGTATAAAATATCATTGGATTCATCCATCGGTCTTGCAGGAAATAATGATATTGAAGTAAGACAATTTCATCCCACGGAGAAAATTATAGGAACATACAAAGCCGGATCAACAGTCAGTGTTGAAGTTCTTCCTTTCCGCTCCTGTCTTATCATTGCAACTAACACATCAACAAAAGAATTTGGAATTGCCGGTTGTGATTATTCAATCATCAGGGAGTTGCCGGATCAACCTGTTATTGTGAAGCTGAAGGGATTGCCAGGTACAAATCATTCTGTTTCCCTTATTACAGGTAACAGAACTTTCAGGAGTGTAACAATAGATGGTAATGATCAAAACGACCTGCTTCATGGAAAAAACATTGACATTACATTTCCAGGAAAAACACTAAAAAAGGACTATTTCAGAAAACTTGGAAAATTGAAACCAGTTAAAGTTCCCGCCGATGCAGAGAGATTATATGAAACTACCTGTTTCACAGCCGATAATGACGGGCTTGAAATTCGCTCACTCAAACGTGCGGGTGAGAGTATGATCAAGCAGGTTGATATGGCGCGAAAAGTATTTTTTTCCGACAAAAACCAGTTAAAAAAAGGTTGTGGTGAAAAATATCTTTTTGATGACAGTCCCTATAGCAGTTTTAAAACAAATGATATTCCTGTTAACGGTGGCGTCTTCCGTATTGACTTTGGTGAACCAGTGATATTTGACAGAGTGTTAATTGAAAAAACACCGGCAAATTATTATCCTGGCAAAGCAGATGTTTCATCTGACATGATTCACTGGAAAGCTGTGAAAGTTATAAAAAATGAAACGACAACAGAAATATTTTATGAGTATCCCGATAGTATTCGTTATCTGAGATTAAATAATAGTCCACCTGCCGTATCAGAAGTATTTGGAATAAGAATGAATAAAAAAATGGATCGGAAAAAATGGAAAGCAACAAATCTGTTTGGTTCCTATGCCAAAGCGCCAGCCATCAAAGCATGGTCATGTAATATTAAGATTGATGAAGCTGCTAAAGGAAGTTATTTAGCCATTGCTGTGAATGGGATACATGGATTTGAAGGAGCCTATGCTGCTTTACGGGTAGATGGGAAAATTATAGCGCCACCCGACCGCAGTCCATCCTATCTCAGCAACGTGTGGGAATATGGTGTTCATGGAACTGACAGAAATTATACTTATTATATTCCTGTTTCTGCAAATATGATTGGGAAAAAAATGGAAGTCATTGTACTGGGACTTGACATTGACAAAAAGAATATTTCTAAAAGATGTGTTAATTGCGGGGATATGAATACTTCCTTATTACAACAAGACCTTGAAAATGTTAAACCTGAAGTTTGGATTACAAGTTATCCAATTCCGTTTGAAGAAAAAGAAATGATCATTAATCCTTAAAATCACAGATATGAGTAAGAAATATGTAATAGGTGTTGATTACGGAACAGACTCTGTTCGCTCGCTGATCGTGAATACTGAGAATGGCAAAGAAATTTCATCTGCTGTTTTCTATTATCCTCGATGGGAGAAAGGAAAATATTGTAATCCGTCAAAAAATCAATTCAGACAGCATCCGCTTGATTATATTGAAGGTTTGGAAAATTCAATAAAGAAAGCTTTAACTAAAGCGCCCAAAGGAACCGCTGAGAAGATTGTAGCCATTTCCATTGACACAACAGGATCTACACCTATTGCTGTCAACGAAGAAGGAATACCTCTGTCTCTGACAAAAGGATTTGAAGACAATCCCAATGCCATGTTTTTACTTTGGAAAGATCATACTTCGGTTAAAGAAGCTGAAGAAATAAATCATTTAGCTCATACATGGGGTGGATTAGATTTTACAAGATATGAAGGTGGTATTTATTCATCAGAATGGTTCTGGGCAAAAATATTGCATGTATTGCGTAGCGATCCAAAAGTCCGTCATGCAGCTTATTCATGGGTTGAGCATTGTGACTGGATTCCTGCTCTATTGGTTGGAAATATCAATCCTTTGGAAATAAAAAGAAGCCGTTGTGCAGCAGGTCATAAAGCTATGTGGCATGAAGAATTTAAAGGTCTGCCTTCAGAAGATTTTCTTACCAAACTTGACCCTTTATTGTCAGGATTAAGAAGCAGACTATATAAAGAAACTTACACATGTGATGTAAAAGTTGGAAATCTTTCAAAAGAATGGGTTAAGAAACTCGGATTAAACGAAAAAGTAATAATTGGAACTGGTTCCTTTGATGCTCATCTGGGCGCCGTGGGAGGAGAAATCAGTCCTTATCATCTGAGTAAGGTAATGGGAACTTCCACCTGCGACATGCTCATAGTGCCTTTCAAAGAAGTCGGCAATAAACTTATTAAAGGCATTTGCGGACAAGTTGATGGCTCAATAGTTCCAGGAATGTTAGGATTGGAAGCCGGTCAATCAGCTTTTGGAGATATTTATGCATGGTTCAGAGAACTCTTGTTGTGGCCTGCAGAAATTATTATAGCACAAAATAAAAAATTAAGCAAGAAAACCAAAGATCAGATCATTACTGAACTTGCTGAAAAAATCATTCCTGAATTGTCAAAGGAGGCAGAAAAAATACCTATTGGAGAAACAGGTATTATGGCGCTGGACTGGATGAATGGCCGAAGAACTCCTGACGCCAATCAAACCCTGAAAGGGGTAATTACTGGTTTAAGTCTGGGTTCTGATGCTCCCGGAATATTCAAATCGTTGGTAGAAGCTACTGCTTTTGGCGCTAAAAAAATCGTTGACCGGTTTATTGAAGAAGGTGTTAAGATTGAAGGCATCATTGCTCTTGGAGGGGTTGCCAAAAAATCTCCCTATGTGATGCAGGTAGTTTGCGATGTTCTGAATATGCCGATTAAAATCGCACGTTCTGAACAAGCCTGTGCATTAGGTTCAGCAATGGCAGCTGCTGTAGCCGGAGGTATTTACCCAACAATCGGAGAAGCTCAAAAAGCAATGGGTAATGGATTTGAAAAAGAATACAAACCAAATCAATCCAATGCTGCTAAGTACAAAACATTGTATGAAAAATACAATCAATTGGGTAAATATATTGAAAAAGAGTATATTAAATAATAGTCCTGAAGCGAGCATATTCAATTAAAATTAAAATGTTATATGCGAGCTCCATAAGGCAATTAAAAAGAAAATATAATTCTTATGAAAACGAACATTCTGATCCAAACGCTTTATTTAAATGACAGACTCAAAATAGTCATGAAAAAAACGATATAAATGTGATTCTCAGATCAGTCATATGCTTTTTAAATAAAAACATTGATTATTTGCTTCTTTTATTTTACTTTTGCATAAATACTTTAATTTTAACATTATATATTACACGAATGAACCGAGCATATTCAATTTTAAAGTTAAAATATAGTATATGCGAGCTCCATGAGACAATTTTAAATTAAATATTATTCGAATGAAAAATGGAAAAGTAAAATTCTTTAATAGAACCAAAGGATTTGGGTTCATTAAGGATACCGAATCAGAGAAAGAGTACTTTGTGCATGTATCTGGTCTTATAGATAAGATAAACGAAGGTGATGATGTAACTTTTGACCTTCAGGAAGGCCAAAAGGGTTTAACTGCTGTCAGTGTTAAGAAAGTTTAAAATTATTCAATAAACTCCATTTTACCTTCAGGATCATTGTCAATAAGCTTTTGAATCCGTTCAATCTGTTTTTGCTTATTAACTTCACGCATCTGTTGAGCTGTCTTGGTAAAATATTGATGACCTGAAATAAATTTAACCTGCATCTTGTTCCAATCCGTAAAAGTTCCGATGCTGTCGCGTTTCTTTAACTCTTTATACAACATATTTGAAACGGGGATGAAATCACTTCTTCCAAGATAATCAAGATCTGAATCACAGATAATTTCTTCCAGCAGATTGGTAGGCTTTGGTGGAAGCTTAGTTGCTAAAATGATATTACAAATCTTATCAATCTGTTCTTTTGAATAATTGAAGTTGGGTAAATATTTACGCGCTATTTCAGTACCATAGAACTCGTGATTTTCATAAGCAATGATATGACCTAAATCATGAAACAAAGCAGCTGTTTTTAACAACAATATTTCTTCGTCTGTCACACCTTCTGCAAAACCAATCAGTTCAACTTCAGTAATAACATCTACCGTGTGTTTAACATTATGATAATACAAATACTGTGGTAATTCTTTCTCCATCTTGTCCAAAATGATTTCCTGTAAATCATGAAACTGTCTTAGATTAAACTGTATTCTGAAATTTTTATTAGGAATAAGGGCATCTTTGTCATCAGTAAGCTTCGGTTTTAAACCTTTGACTAAGTATATATCAATGTCTCCCGAGTAAGAAAATTTAATAGGCATTTTTCCATAATATTCACAAACAAAATAATCTTTTACCATTTCGTAAGTCATTACTGAAATAATAATTTTTCCTAACGCGCCGGATGATCCAATGCGAGCTGCAATATTTACTGTTTCACCTTTCAAATCATAAGATATTTTTTTTGACTTGAGAATTGTTGCAGTAACAGCACCCGTGTGAACGCCCATTGTTAGTTCCCAAATTTTACCTAAAGCCAGATTTTCCTGATTTTGAGAAATCATGTGTTGCATATCTAATGCAGTCATTACCACTTCAATAGGATTTGTAATGTTTTTAATTGGAATCCCTCCCGCGCACACTATTGTATCGCCAATAGTACGGATCTTCTCCACTTTATTTTTTTTGATCATATCATCAAAAAGAAATAAGAGATCATCAAGATTATCTAATATAGATTTTGATTTTTCGTTTTGTGGCACTTTGCTAAATCCATGAATATGAGCATAAAGAACAGTTGCCATCCGGTACCTGATTGTCTTTTCTTTAGAAACTTTTTCAGATTTAAGCTTTTTCTTACTGTCTTGTTCAAGAACTTCATCAAGCGCTTTCTTCAAAATCTCATTTTCGGCAAGAATTCTCTTGTTTTGACCGACAAGTTCTTTATTTAGTTTCACCAGTCGTTCAAGTCTCTTAGAAATATCATTCTTAGCATTCTTCATTGGTTAGTAAATGATATTTCGTAAAATTATATGTTTTTTCTTTTAAAATATTACTATTCATAATATTTTATTAATATAAATTTTAGGAACTCTCAATTCTGACTAATAAAACCTATTCTTTTTAAGATGCTCATAATTTAAAGTCGTACAATTGTCAATATTTCGATCAAAATGATGGACAAACACTAACTATTTAATACTGAAATCAAGTAATAACTGATCTCCGATATATGCCTTTAAACAATCGTTTATGTTTACTTTTCCAACTCCGGCAGGAGTTCCGGTAAAAATAATATCTCCTATTTTTAAAGTCATGAATTGAGAAACATAAGAAATTATTTCATTAATTTTAAATACCATATCTTTGGTATGACCAAGCTGAACGGTCTTTCCGTTAATGTCAAGATGAAATTGAATATTGTTTAAATCATTGAAAACACTTTTTTCTAAGAAACTGCCTACAACAGCGCCGCCATCAAATGCTTTTGAAATTTCCCATGGCATTCCTTTTGCACGGCATTCATTTTGCAGATCTCGCGCCGTAAAATCAATTCCAATACCGATTTCATTGTAATATCTATGTGCAAATTGTTTGGCAATATTCTTTCCGAGACGATTAATCTTGATTATGATTTCAACTTCATGATGCATATCTTTAGTGAAGTCAGGAAGAAAAAAAGGTTTATTGTTTATTAATAATGCAGAATCAGGTTTAATAAAAAATACGGGTTTATCCGGCAACTCATTTTTAAATTCTTTGGCGTGATCAATGTAATTTAATCCAATACAGATAATCTTCATTTTATATTAATTTTAAATCTATATTTCTCTATATGATGAAACCCGTTGAGAAACTCCTCAACCGTAAGTCTTTTCTTACCTTCCAACTGAAGAGATTTTATTAAAATAAAACCATCGCTAACAGCTACTTTAAGTCCGTTCTTGTCATCAATAGTGATTTGCCCGGGAGGATCAGAATGTTTTTCCAAACTATACTCAGAGTCAAAAATTTTTACCAGAATATTTCTATCTGTACTGATTAATTCTGCCCGTGCAGCTGGATAAGGACTCAGTCCTCTTATCAGGTTGTAAATAGAATAAGCGCTATTTCTCCAATCAATCCGGCAGATTTCCGGAGATATTTTAGGCGCAGGTTTTATCTGAATGTGATGGCTAAGTTTAAGATTGTTTTGGGAAATTGTTTGATACACTCCTTTTTCTATATCATTTATAGTTCTGATCATCAGTCTGGCACCTTCATTCATTAACCTATCATGCAGATCACCCGCGCTTTGATTTTCCTCAATAAATATTTCTTCCTGGAAAATAATATTCCCGGTATCAATTTCTTTTTCGATGAAAAAAGTGGTAACGCCTGTTTTTTTATCTCCATTAATAATTGCCCAATTGATTGGTGCAGCGCCGCGATATTGTGGAAGAAGAGACGCGTGCAGGTTAATGGTACCTTTCGAAGGCATTTTCCAAACCACTTCCGGTAACATCCGGAATGCAACCACTATTTGTAAATCTGCCCGAAGGGATTCTAACTGTGAAAGGAATACAGGATCTTTAAGATTCACGGGTTGATATAAAATATTTTGAAGTCCTTTTGATTTTGCATATTTTTTTACAGCAGATTCCTGTATCTGCAAACCTCTGCCGGATGGCTTATCAGGAGCCGTTACAACTCCGACCACATTGAATTTTTTTACCAAAAGATCAAGTGTTGCCACTGCAAAATCAGGAGTGCCCATAAAGACAATACGTAAACTCATAGTTGGGAAGATTAATACTTTGTTAAAACATACAAAAAAGATACCAATCCAGAGTGTCCGGCCTTTATTTCTTATCCTTTATGTTATCGTAAGCAACGAGGTTGAGAAAATGTCCCATTTTATCGCGTTTGGTTTCAAGATAAAATTTATTGTATGGATTCGGCTGAATTTCAAGAGAAATATTTTCAACTATCTCCAGTCCATATCCCTGTAGTCCTTTCAACTTCTTCGGATTATTTGACAGCAAACGAATTTTACCGATTCCTACTTCCCGTAAAATACTGGCACCAACACCATAATCTCTCTCATCTGCCATAAAACCCAGATCTAAATTAGCTTCTACCGTATCGCGTCCTTGTTCCTGTAATTTATAAGCTTTCATTTTATTGAACAATCCAATACCTCTGCCTTCCTGGTTGAGATAAACCAAAACACCTTTTCCTTCTTTTTCAATTAACTTCAGAGCTGTGTGCAATTGATCCCCGCAATCACACCGCAGGGATCCAAAAATATCTCCTGTTATGCATGACGAGTGAACTCTTACTAAAACAGGTTCGTCTTTTTTAAGTTCACCTTTGATGATGACTAAATGTTCAAGTCCATTGGACTCCTGTATGAAGGGAATGAGTTTAAAATCACCATATAATGTAGGCAGGTTTACTTCCATCCCTTTAATCACAATACTTTCAAACCTTAAGCGATATTCAATCAGATCTTTAATGGAAATTATTTTCAGATTGTGTTTCTTAGCTATTTTTATAAGCTCAGGCAAACGAGCCATCGTGCCATCTTCATTCATTATTTCCACAAGCGCACCTCCAGGTTGAAGACCAGCCATAGTACATAAATCTACCACTGCTTCCGTATGCCCTGCTCGTCTTAAGACTCCTTTATTGATAGCTCTCAGCGGAAAAATATGTCCAGGCCTGCCCAAATCTTCCGGTTTTGTTTTTGGATTAACCAAAGCTTTAATGGTTTTAGCCCTGTCGTGAACAGAAATTCCGGTTGTGCATCCATGTCCTAATAAATCAACTGATACCGTAAAAGCCGTTTTATGTAATGCTGTATTTTCTCCAACCATCAGTTTTAGATCCAGTTCATCACAACGGGATTCCGGGATTGGTACACATATAAGACCTCTTCCATGTGTAGCCATGAAATTCACAGTTTCAGGCGAAATAAGTTCAGCAGAAGTAATAAAATCCCCTTCGTTTTCTCTGTCTTCATCATCAACAACAATGATCACTTTGCCTGCTTTAATTTCAGAAATAGCTTCATCGACCGTGTTGAGCCTGAATTCTGAATTATTATTTATATTTTCTTTCGTCATACATTATTTTAAAACGGTGTAAAAATAACAATTTTATAACAATCCGGGAAGATTTGACCGATCCAAAATCAATCCAAATAAAATAAAAAATGATGTTGTAAAGCATAAATAAAAATTATTAAACAACTGTATTTCAATATTATATAATTATATTTTAAATTTTAGGAAATAAATTAAATAATCAATTATTTTTACGACTTGATTATAAAATTAACATTTAAATTATAAAATAATGAAAAACAAGAGATTATTATTAAGTTTGTTGCTGGGATTGATGGTTCCGGCGATGACATTTGCCAGTGAAGCAGATTTGAAGATTCCCGACCTTTCATCAGGTCAAAACAGTCTTCTTTTGTGGGGTTTTGTAATTTGCTTTTTAGGTTTGATTTTTGGACTTTATCAATTTTTAAGAGTTAGAGCATTAAAAGCACATAAATCCATGCTTGATGTTTCAAATATTATTTTTGAAACATGTAAAACATATCTTTTACAACAAGGTAAATTTCTAATCTGGCTTTTTTTAATTATTGCAGCATGCGTTAGTTTTTATTTTGGATTCTTACAGGAAAAAGGATTCGGGGGTGTTTTACTTATTCTTACATGGACAGTAATCGGCATATTAGGATCTTACGGGGTTGCCTGGTTTGGTATTCGTATGAATACGCTAGCAAACAGCCGTATGGCTTTTTCATCGCTGGAACGTAAACCTTTAAAACTCCTCACCATTCCTCTAAATGCTGGAATGAGTATTGGCGTTGTGCTTGTTTGCGTTGAGCTCATCATGATGCTGATTATTCTTATTATGATGCCACGTGATCTTGCAGGTGCCTGTTTTATCGGTTTTGCCATTGGTGAATCATTAGGTGCATCAGCACTTCGTATTGCCGGTGGTATCTTTACCAAAATCGCTGACATAGGTTCTGACCTGATGAAAGTGGTTTTCAAAATTGGTGAAGACGATCCTCGTAATCCAGGTGTTATTGCCGACTGTACAGGTGATAACGCGGGTGACAGCGTTGGCCCGACTGCTGATGGTTTTGAAACATATGGTGTAACAGGTGTTGCCCTTATTTCTTTTATTGTGCTTGCAGTGGGTATGATTCCTGGTATTGACGAACATACAAAGTTTAATTATCAAGCCACTTTCCTTACCTGGATCTTTGTTATGCGTGTCCTGATGATTATCACATCTGTGGTTTCATTTTACATTAACGACATTTTAAGTAAAGCACTATATAGTAAGAAAGATGATCTTGATTTTGAAAAACCATTGACAAATCTGGTCTGGATTACTTCTTTGTTAAGTATCATCGTAACTTTTATTGCCAGTTATTTTATGGTTGGACCATCTTCATCAGTTGGCAACTCTCATCCGAATCTTTGGTTGGTATTATCAACTATTATTAGCTGTGGTACTCTCGGAGGTGCATTAATTCCCGAATTTACTAAATTATTTACCAGTCCTAAATCTGCACATGTGCAGGAAGTTGTTAGTGCCGGAAGAGAAGGCGGCGCCTCCCTTACTATACTTTCCGGTTTTGTTGCAGGTAATTTTTCAGCTTTCTGGATGGGTTTGGTATTCTTCGCGCTTATGTTCATCGCTTATATTGCAAGTACTTTTGGACTTGATCAGGTTATGATTTATCCATCTATCTTTGCTTTTGGTTTGGTTGCCTTTGGTTTATTAGGTATGGGGCCGGTAACTATTGCTGTTGACAGCTATGGGCCGGTAACCGATAATGCCCAATCTGTTTATGAATTATCTCTGATTGAAAGTATTCCGAATGTGTCTCAGGAAATTGAAAAAGACTTCGGTTTCAAACCCGATTTTGAAAAAGCCAAACATTATCTTGAAGCTAATGATGGCGCAGGTAATACTTTCAAAGCTACGGCAAAGCCTGTACTTATAGGTACTGCAGTGGTAGGTGCAACTACGATGATTTTCTCTCTTATCCTCGTTATTAAGAATGTTTTAGGGGTAGAACCTGAAACAATATTAAATGTTCTTAACCCATGGACTATTTTTGGTTTTCTATGCGGGGGCGCAGTTATTTATTGGTTTACAGGTGCAGCAACTCAGGCCGTTACAACAGGTGCTTATCGTGCTGTTGAATACATAAAGAAGAACATCAATCTTGATCCAAATGCCGATAAAAAAGCTTCTACAGAGAAATCAAAAGAAGTTGTAAAGATTTGCACCCAATACGCCCAGAATGGTATGTGGAATATTTTCCCTGCCGTTTTCTGTTTTGCTTTGGCTTTTGCATTTATCTCCGGTTACGAAGTTAAGGGAGCTTCAACTCCCGCGATTCAATTTGCTGCTGCCTCTTTCTTTGTAGCTTATCTTATCGGTATTGCTATATTCGGTTTATTCCAGGCTGTATTTATGGCCAATGCAGGTGGTGCATGGGATAATGCTAAAAAAGTAGTTGAAGTGGACCTGAAGATGAAAGGGACTCCTTTGCATGACGCTACAATCGTTGGCGACACTGTTGGTGACCCTTTCAAAGATACCTCATCGGTTGCCATGAACCCAATTATCAAGTTTACCACTTTATTTGGTTTATTAGCCATGGAAATTGCCATTACAGCTGCCTTCAGACCGGCTGCTCCATACGTTGGCGTGATATTCTTTGTGATAGCTCTTTACTTTGTTTGGCGCTCATTTTATAAAATGAGAATCCCTAACAAACCTGAATAATCAGGATTTTAAGAACAATTTTTCAAAAAATATATAACTTAAGCCTTTCTCCTTTTATCGTGTGAAAGGCTTTTTTTTGACATTCAACCAGGTAATAGCAAACAAAAATAGTTTATGTGTCAGATAATTTTAGAAATGTTTGTATTCTTGCATTAATAAAAGAATAACGATACTATTTTATGTAATTTTTCGTTATCATTTTTTTAATGCTAAAACCGTTTTCTTGAATAAAAGAAGTCTGACATACATATTTTACCCGATTCTCTTATCCGTTTGGTTATTCCTTGGTTGTACAAACAAAAAGAATACGGCTGTTACGAGAACTTATCATAATATAACAGCTAAATTCAATACGTTATTCAATGGTACTGAAAGTTATAAAAAAGGGGTTAAGAAATTAGAAGCAGGTGTAAAAGATGATTATTCAGAACTCTTACCTGTATTTCCTATAGCCGGTGAAGCTGTTAGCGCATCTTCAGAAATGGACAAGGCTATTAAAAAATCCACCAAAGTAATTGCATTCCACTCCATCACCGCGAAACCTGAGCTTAAAAGAGGTGTGATAAAAGAAAAAGATAAAGAATTCTATAATAAAAAAGAATTCAACAAATGGATTGACGACTGTTATCTGCTTATAGGGAAATGCCATTACCAAAAAAAAGATTATGATCTGGCTATACAAACATTCCGGTATATTTTATCGAATTATCCTAAAGAAGATGTGATTCCGGAGACCAGGATGTGGCTGGTACGTTCACTCACCATCACCGATGAAATAAAAGAAGCTGCTGAAATTATGAGTTCCATTCAAACTGATAAATTGTCACGAAGACTTCGGGCTTATTGTTATGCTGTCAATGCGGACCTTTTAATCCATCAGAAACAATTTGATGATGCCATTCCTAAACTCGAATTAGCTGTGAAGGAAACCAGAACGAAGTCACTGCGTATCCGTTATACTTTTATCCTCGCCCAATTATATCAGAAAGTTGGAAAATTCAATACCTCATTTGATAAATACGGTAAAGTGTTGGACATGAATCCTCCTTATGAAATCACCTTCAATGCCATGATCAATCGCGCAAGCGTATTCGAATCAGGAGATCAAAACGAACAGGATATTGTCGGACAGCTTAAAAAAATGCTGACTGATAAAAGAAATAAAGAATATCTTGATCAATTGTATTTCGCCCTTGGAGGCATTTATTTGAAACAGGATAATAAACAGGAAGCTTTAGCTGATTATTTAAAATCAGCTCATTGTAGCGTCTCTAATACAAAACAGAAAGCAAAATCCTACATAACACTTGCTGATATTTATTATAATGACAGGAATTATATACCTGCTGCTTCTTTTTACGACACAGCCTTTGTTCTGATAGATAAAACCTACCCGGGCTATGCAACCATATCTATGAAAGCAAAAAGTCTGGGTAAACTGGTTAAATGCATGAATACTGTTAGTTTTGAAGATAGTGTACAGCGGCTGGCAAAGTTATCAGCTGCCGAACGACTAACAATTATTGATGGAATAATTGACAAACTAAAAAAAGATGAGGAGGAGAAAAAACAGCAGGATCAGGAAAGAATGCTGGAACTCCAAAATAGTGCAACAAGCGGAACTACTTCCGGAACAGATGCCGGTGGAAAATGGTATTTTTACAATCCGGCGTCAAAAGGATCCGGACAACCGGATTTTACACTTAAATGGGGAAACAGACCATTGGAAGATAACTGGAGACGAAGCAATAAAAATATAAGCGATGTTTCTGATGTTGACACTGAAAGCTCAGATGATTCTGATGAGCCTGATGGGTCAACCAATCCCAAAAATCCAAAAGCACCAAAAAAGAAGGCTGACAATAAAACCCGCGCATTTTATCTTAAAAACATTCCATTAACCGATTCAGCTCTGGCCGTTTCGAATAAACGCATCAGGCAATCCCTTTATACGGCAGGAAACATTTATAAAAATAATTTACAGGAATACAATCTGGCGGTATCTTTGTTTGAAGATATTATCAGACGTTATCCCGATGATCCGATGTCTATTCAGATGTATTATGAATTGTACAAATTATATGACCTGTTGAATAATAAAGAAATGAGGGAAACCTGTAAAAATACGTTATTAACGAAATACCCTGAAAGTCCTTATGCCAAAGTACTCAGTGATCCAAATTACATAAAACAGATGGAGGAAAAAGAAAAAGAACCAGGTAATTTCTATCTGGCTACCTATGATAAATATCTTAACAAAGATTATACCGGTGCTATAACTAATGCTGACGCTGCAATCAACAGATTTAATGAAGACCCTTTAGTACCCAAATTCTGGCTACTGAAAGCTCTGGCCATTCATGAAACCGGTAATCTTGATTTGTTCAGAACAACTTTAAAACAAATTATTGATAAATTCCCGGCATCAGAAGAAAGTGCAAGAGCTCATGGAATTATTTTACATATGGATGAGAAACATCCTGAAATTAAACAGGTTCAGGAACAGGTTATCGCTCAGGAAATATTCAAATTCAATGCTGATACAGTTCACTTTTTTGCAATAACAATTAATAGCAAAGAAGGAAATATGAATCAACTTGTCTTTAACATAATCAATTACAACCTTGATAATTTCAGCCAGGCTTCACTCAATGTGAAAGGTGAAACTTTAAATGCCAATACCCAGATTGTTCTAGTCAAATCGTTCAAAAATAAGAATGAAGCAACAAATTATTATAAAGCAATTATTAAAAATCAGGATATTTATAAAGATATTAAAACAAAAAAAATAAATATCTTTTTAATTACTCCGTCTAATTATGCCACCTTAATGAAAGAGGCATCTGATACACGTTATTTAATGTTTTATAATAAAAATTATGCTCAAAATTAACTTTTATTCTACTTCATTTGTTTATATTTATTAAAAATCCCTCATGATATGACACAAAACACCATAAAAGAAACCACTATACTCTGGGCTGATGATGAAATAGATTTATTAAAGCCTCATCTCATTTTTCTACAGAATAAGGGTTATAGAATGCTAACCGCAACAAATGGTATTGATGCCATAAAATTAGTTCATTCAAATACGATTGATTTAATATTTCTTGATGAGAATATGCCAGGTAAAAGCGGATTGCAAGTATTGGATGAAATTAAACACATTCATCCCAATATACCGGTAGTGATGATTACCAAAAGCGAAGAAGAGAATATCATGGATCAGGCAATAGGTTCAAAAATAGCCGATTACCTTATAAAACCAGTAAATCCGAACCAGATTCTGCTTACTATTAAAAAAAACACTGAAAATAAAAAACTGATCAGTCAAAAAACAACTTCCGATTATCAGACTGAATTTTCTAAACTGGGATTGTTGATCAATACAGCAAGAAACATGACTGACTGGATTGAGATTTATAAAAACCTTGTGTATTGGGATATTGAAATCAGTAAATCATCTGAAGGAATGGATGAAGTTCTGAAGTTGCAACGAAATGAAGCCAATAGTGAGTTCTCTAAATTTATAAAATCAAATTACAGTTCATGGTTTAAACCCGATGTTAAAGAAAAACCTTTGATGTCACCCGCCGTAATAAAACATGCTGTACTTCCATTATTGGAAAAAGGAGAAAAAGTTATTTTCATTCTTATAGATAATTTACGTTTTGACCAGTGGCAGACCATTTCTCCAACCATAAGTGAGTTCTGTAACATTGATTCTGAGGAACTTTATTGCAGTATATTACCCACCGCAACTCAATATGCAAGAAATGCGATGTTTGCAGGACTAATGCCTCTTGAAATAGAAAAAATGTATCCAAATTTATGGATCGGTGAAGACGAAGACGAAGAAGGTTCAAAAAATCAATTTGAGGAAGAACTGCTAAAAACTCAGATGACTCGAATTGGCAAAGGAAAGAGCTTTGCTTATGAAAAAATATTAAATGAAAAAACCGCTGGAAAAATAGTTTCTAATTTCTCAAATTATAAAAACAACGATCTGACTGTAATCGTGTATAACTTTGTTGATTCATTATCGCATGCAAGAACTGAGTCTGATATGATTCGTGATCTGGCAAATGATGAAACAGCTTTGCGGTCCATCATTCTGTCATGGTTCCAGCATTCACAACTGATTGAAATTATTAAAGAAAGCGCCCGCAACAATTTCAAAATAGTTATTACAACAGATCATGGAACCATGCGGGTTTTTAATCCTATTAAAATAATCGGTGACAGACATACATCAACGAATCTCAGGTATAAAATGGGAAGGAACCTAAACTACAATCCCAAAGAGGTTTTTGAAATCAGACATCCTGCTGATATTCACCTGCCGGGCACCAATCTGAGTTCATCTTTTGTATTTGCCACCAATGCTGATTTTCTGGTTTATCCCAATAATTATAATCATTATGTGAATTATTACCGAAACACTTTTCAGCATGGCGGCGTTTCACTGGAAGAAATGATCATACCTTTAATTACGTTATCCGCAAAATAAACACCTACGATCAGATAGATATGTACCAATTTGAAATAGACAGTTTATCAAAAATTGATGAAGTAGCTGAAAAATTTATAAATATAACTCAGGAACACAAATTATTTGCCTTTTACGGCGCTATGGGTTCTGGTAAAACTACATTTATAAAAGCCATTTGTAAAAAAATGGGAGTTAAAGAAATTGTAAGTAGTCCAACTTTTACTTTGGTTAATGAATATACAACCAATCAGAAAAAGCTGATTTATCACTTCGATTTTTTCAGAATTAATACAGAAGAAGAAGTTTATGATTACGGTTATGAAGAATATTTTTTCAGTAACAATATTTGTTTCATGGAATGGCCGGAAAAAATTGAACATATTCTTCCTCAGGAAACTATTAAAATAGAGATTAAAGAATTGGAAAACGGGAAAAGATTAATACTGATTTATGTTTAAGGAAGGTTTTATATATTTCTGTAAATGGATTCAAAACATGTGGGATTCATTGTATGATGCTGATAATTTCTTTATATTTACATAAAAAAAATATACGTCAATGACCACTCAGGAATCATCTCCTATAAAGTTTGCATTTGGAAAAGGTGGATTACTTCCGCAGGAAGAAATGCTTGAAGTTATTAAATCAAACAAAAAGTTAGTTATTGGAATTCCTAAAGAAGCGGAGAAAATAGAGACGCGGGTCTGTTTAACACCTGAAGCTGTAGAATTACTTGTAAATTATGGTCATGAAGTTATTATTGAAAGCAATGCAGGCAAAGTTGCCAATTATTCAAACCACGATTACAGTGAACGGGGTGGTATTATCCTTGAAGATAAAAAATCAGTGTACCATGCAGATGTCGTTTTAAAAGTTTCTACGCCAAGTTCAGAGGAAATTGATCTTTTAAAAGGTCAGCAGGTTTTAATCTCTTCTTTGCTGTCCATACACCAAACGGAGGAATGTGTTCGTAAACTAATGGCAAAAAAGATCACAGCTGTAGCCGCCGAAAATTATAAAGATGATAATGATTGTTATCCAGTTGTACGATCCATGTCTGCCATATCCGGAACAGCATCTATCCTGATCGCTTCAGAATATTTAAGCACAGGTATGGGTGGAAAAGGGGTTCTTCTTGGTGGAATAGCAGGAATCACACCTGCCGAGGTAGTTATTATCGGGGCCAGCACAGCAGCCGAATTTGCCATCAGAGCGGCTTATGGGTTGGGCGCTTTTGTAAAGGTATTTGACAACTCGGTACATAGTCTTGTTCAATTACAAATCTCACTCGGTTTCAAAATATATACTTCCGTTTTTCATCCGCAGGTTCTTGGAAAAGCTTTGAAATCAGCTGATGTAGTAATCGGTGCACGTCAGACAATGGAAAAAGGTCCCCGTTTTTATATCACCGAGGAAATGGTAAAAGGGATGAAGAAAGGATCTGTTATCGTTGACATAAGCATTCCGCATGGAGGATGTATCGAAACTTCCGAGTATCGCACTTTGCAAGATCCTGTGTTTACGAAATACGGAGTTGTTCATTACAGCATCCCTAATCTTCCTTCTCATGTAGCCCGCACTTCATCAATAGCTCTAAGTAATGTTTTTTTACCTTTATTGCTCAATATAAGCGATGCCGGAGGATTTATACAACAATTAAAAAGAGATCCCGGCCTTAGACATGGTGTTTATATGTTTAATGGAATCCTTACCAATCAGTTTATCGGAAGTCATTTTGGTATTCCTTCTAAAGATATTGAATTGCTGATGGCTGCATTTTAAGTGTCAGACAATCAGTTCTAGAAGACTTTTTATTTTATCGGGGGAATACGGTTTGGATAGTATTTCATTTACAGCTGCATCTTTATAGCGCTCTCTGAAAAATTGCTGATCATAAGCAGTAAGGGCAATAATTTTTATTTCCGATTTTGGGGGAGTCATCTTTGTCCGGATATAGTGCGTAGCTTCTATCCCTGTCATTTCAGGCATCTCAATATCCATAAAAATAACATCAAAATCTTCTTTTTCTAATGCATCAATAGCCTGCTGACCATTACTGACCTCGAAATGTTCGTGTCCCAGCCTCTTAATAATATCACTTAATACGTACCGTAAAGCAATACTATCATCTGCTATTAACACTTTCAATTTTCTCATAGTTCCCTAAAAGAATTTGCTTCGTTTGTCTTTA
>Ga0182030_10006672_pt1 | contig 24270 bp, 18 predicted proteins | sample 812S3MmetaG_FD_121299 | JGI IMG/M metagenome (GOLD analysis project Ga0182030, IMG submission 121299) | Permafrost microbial communities from Stordalen Mire, Sweden - 812S3M metaG (Illumina Assembly) | ecosystem: Environmental > Terrestrial > Soil > Wetlands > Permafrost | place: Sweden...
CGCTGGCGTGTCAACGCGCCAGCCGCCTGCCCCTGGACCCCGTCCCGCAGGACGCCCGGATGTTTCCAGGGCGCACATAATCTGCATCCGCGTCGTTTCTTTCTGCCTGGCGGCGTGACGGTTACCGATGGCCTGTGCGGCGTGTGGCATGATTGATGGAACCGTGACCAGCCAATCAGCTTCCGCTGCCGGCGACGAAACGCGGCTTCGTAAACAACTCGGATTGCGCGATCTGATCCTGGCTCAGATTCTTTGCGTGGTGGGTTCCAGTTGGGTCGGCATAGCGGCCAAACTGGGCCGCGCGCACGTAGTTTTCTGGGTGGTTTCGATGCTGCTGTTCTACCTGCCGCTGGCCGCCGTGGTGATCTATCTCAATGCTCTGCTGCCGCTGGAGGGCGGTTTGTATCGGTGGGCCAAGGCGGGCTTCGGCGAGATGGCTGGCTTTCTCACGGCCTGGAATCTCTGGGTCTACGCGGTGATCGTGGTGGGCGCCATCGTGTTCGTGGTGCCGACCGACGTGGGATACATGCTGGGTCCATCGGCGGGGTGGCTGGCGGGGAGCAAAATTGCTACCCTGGCGATCACCGGCGCCATAGTGGCGGTCATCACGCTGGTGGCGATCCACGGGCTGGATATCGGCAAGTGGCTGCATAACGCCGGCAGCGTGCTGATTCTGCTGGCATACGCGATTCTGCTGCCGCTGCCGCTCTGGGCCATGTGGCGCGGCGCCCTGCACGGTTACCAGCCACTGCCGTTTCAACTGCCCAAGGCCGACTGGTTCAGCCTGGCCATCTTCGGCCAGATGACCGTGGGCGCGCTGAGCGGCTTCGAATATGTGGCCATCATGGCGGGCGAGTGCCGCAGCGCGGCGCGCACCATCGGTCAATCGGTGCTGTTTTCGGCGCCGGCGATCTGCCTGATGTTCATCCTGGGTACCAGTTCGGTGCTGGCCTTCGTGGGCAATCGGCCCATCAACGTGATCGGCCCTATCCCGCAGACTTTCCGGCTGGCGTTTGGCAATACCGGGGGCGCGGCGTGGGTCGCGCCGTTCGCCATTTTTCTGCTGATCGCGCGCGCCATCGCGTCGGCCAGCCTCATTTTCACCGGCCTGACGCGATTGCCCATGACGGCCTCGTGGGACCACCTGGCGCCGGCTTGGTTCTCGCGGCTCGATCCGCGCCGCCGCACGCCGGTGAATTCGATTCTCTTCGTGGCCGCCGTGGTGATGTGCCTGATCCTGCTCAGCATGGTGGGGGTTCGCGAGCAGGAAGCCAGCCAATTGCTCTCCGAGGCGTCGGTGGCGCACTATGCGCTGGCTTACATCGCTCTGTTCGCGCTGCCGCTGGTGGGCGCTCTGCGCCTGCGGGTTCCCGGATGGTTGAAAGTAGCTTCCGCGGCCGGCCTGTTCGCCAGCCTGGTTTCGTTGGCGATCGCTGTGTACCCGATTGTGGACGTGGTCAGCAAGGAAGCGTACGCCACCAAGATCGCCGGCGTGGTACTGCTCACGAATGCCGTGGGCGTGTTGATTTACCGGGCGGGCGAACGCCGGCGGGTGTAGTGGCGAATTTCAGCTTGCCTTCGCACCGGAGCGCAGGCGCCGGTGCAGGCCGCGCCGCCATGGCTGCCCGCACGCTCAACCTGCGGATTTACGCGATGATCGTTTAGCCTGCGGGAACGGTGTGCTACGAGACGGATGCAGAACGGCCGGAGCCGCGGGGAGGCCTTTCGAGCAGCAGTTCAGGCAGCCGTGACGGAAACGCGCCCGGGGGCGGCGAGCACGTGGCCGGTTATGGATAATAATCTCGACGTCCTGATTGAGTGACGTGAGAAACCGCATCAGGCGCGCCACGGAGAAGCCCTCCAGCCGGCACTTTGAAAGAGCCGAAACTTTGGGCTGGTTGATGCCTGGCAGCTCTGCCGCCCTTCCCTGCGATAACCCGCCGGGCGCCGAGAGCGTGCGCCACGCGCGTTGCCGGTGCGGGAACGCCCAAAGCACCCGGGGAGCATCCCGTAATCCGCGCGCGTTGTGGTATTCTAATCTACGTACCAAATCGAGATTAAGAGAAGACAAGGAGTTTTACCCCAAGAATGGCACTGGCGATTGAAGCAAAGCGGCAGATTTTCACTACCAATCAGCGCCACAAGTCCGACACCGGGTCGCCAGAAGTACAGATTGCCCTGTTAAGCCAGCGCATTTCGATGCTGACAGAGCATTTCAAGACGCACCAAAAGGACCACGGATCCCGCAAGGGACTGCTCACCCTGGTCGCCAAGCGTCGCCGGCTTCTGACCTACCTTCGCGATACCGACACGGACCGTTACAAGGCACTTTTGCTCCGTCTGGGCATCCGTCGCTAGTCCATACTGGTCCCAACCCGGTCCGAATCGGGGCGGAGGCGTTGTTGTCTCTCCTCGTGGCGGGCCACCCATCCTGTCAACTCCAGTCTCAAACGGCGCTCCTAAAGGGCTGCCGATTCGTGACTGGCCGGAGGCTCCACGAGCCGCGCCCGGCCGAGGTTGGAGGTTTTGAGAAAGATTATGCACCACACAGTTGAAATTGACCTGGGCGGCCGGAAGATTACCCTGGAAACCGGCAAAATGGCCAAGCAGGCGAACGGCGCCGTTGTCGTTCGTTCCGGAGATGCGGCGGTTCTCGTGACCGCTTGCATGGCCGATCAGCCCAAACCGGGAGCGGGATTCTTTCCGCTCACGGTGGACTATCGCGAATACACTTACGCGGCCGGGAAAATCCCCGGCGGCTTTATCAAACGGGAGGGGCGTCCCTCCGAAAAAGAAGTTCTCACCAGCCGGCTGATCGATCGCCCGGTGCGTCCGCTGTTCCCCGAGGGTTTCGCGCACGAAACGCAGATCATCGCCATGGTCCTTTCGGCCGATCCGGAGCAGGATCCGAATTCCCTGGCGATATGCGGCGCGGGCGCGGCGCTGGCCATTTCCGATCTTCCGTTCCCCTACGTGCTGGGCGGCGTTCGCATCGGCATGAAAGACGGGCAGTACGTGGCCAACCCCAGCTACACGGAGGGCCGCGAATCCAAGCTGAACATCGTGGTCGCGGGCACCGAAGAAGGCATCGTGATGGTGGAAGCGGGGGCGCAGCAGGTCTCCGAAGCCGAGGTGCTCGGCGCCATCGAGTTCGGCCACCAGTGCTGCAAGAAGATCGCCGCCGGCATCCGCGAGCTGGTCAAGCTGGTGGGCAAGCCGAAATTCGAGTATGTCCCGCAGACTCACGATGCGGAACTCTACCAGCAGATCGAGAGCGCCATCCGCGGCGAACTTACCGAGGCTCTCGATACCCAGAAGCATTCCAAGGAAGAAAGCCATTCCCTGGTGAGCGCCCTGAAGAAGAAGACCGTGAGCGAGCAGCCGGAAGAGAAGCAGGACGGTGCGGTCAAGTGCATCGAAGCGTTGCGCGAGCGGATTTTCCGCGACCGGATGATCAAGGATCACCGCCGTCCGGATGGACGGGCGTTCGACGAAGTCCGTAAGATCACCATCGAAACGGGCGTGCTGGCGCGCACCCACGGTTCGGCCCTGTTCACGCGCGGCGAAACCCAGGCGCTGGTGACGGTGACGCTGGGGACCAAGGACGACGAGCAGCGCATTGAACTGCTGGAGCCGGGCGAGACCAGCAAGCGCTTTATGCTGCACTACAACTTCCCGCCGTTCAGCGTGGGCGAAGTGGGCTTCATGCGCGGTCCCGGGCGGCGCGAAATCGGCCATGGCGCCCTGGCGGAGCGTTCGCTGGGCTCGCTGATTCCGCCGGAAGGCGCCTTCCCGTACACTATGCGGGTGGTGAGCGACATTCTGGAATCGAACGGTTCGAGCTCGCAGGCGACGGTTTGCGGCGCTTCGCTGGCATTGATGGACGCAGGCGTTCCGCTGCCCGCGCACGTGGGCGGCATTGCCATGGGGCTGGTGCTGGAAGGCAAGGATTACGCCGTGCTCACGGATATCGCGGGCGCGGAAGATCATTACGGCGACATGGATTTCAAGGTAGCCGGCACGCGCGAGGGCATTACCGGGCTGCAGATGGATATCAAGGTGCCGCATGTGACCGTGGCCATCATGAAAGAAGCGCTGGAGCAGGCGCGCCGCGGGCGGCTGCACATCCTCGACAAGATGTACGAGGCGCTGCCGGAAGCGCGCAAGGCGATTTCGCAATACGCGCCGCGCATTTACACGCTGCACATTCCGACCGATAAGATCCGCGACGTGATTGGACCTGGCGGCAAGGTGATCCGCGGGATCATCGAGCAGACCGGCGTGAAGATCGACGTGGAAGACGATGGCACGGTTCACGTGGCTTCCGCCGACGAGGCATCGGCCAACAAGGCGATCCAGATCATTACCGACCTCACTGCGAGCGCCGAAGTGGGCAAGACCTACCTGGGCAAAGTGGTGCGGCTGGTGGATTTCGGGGCCTTCGTGGAGATTTTCCCGGGCACCGACGGTCTGCTGCACATCAGCGAGATTTCCGAGAACCGCATCCGCGAAGTGCGCGATGAGTTGAAGGAGGGCGACCAGATTCTGGTGAAGGTCCTGGCGCTCGAAGGCAACAAGATCAAGCTGAGCCGCAAGGCGGTGCTCAAAGAGCAGCGCGAGAAGCTGGCCAAGCAAGGCAAGTAGTAGTTTCGTCAGAAATGCGGGCGGCGCCGGATAACCTTCGGCGCCGTTTTCATTTTGTCGCGAGCGCCGTGCTATAGTTTTCACGATTGAAGATACTGGTGCGCAATCAGACCCGCGGGACGGTGCTGGGCGAGGCGATCGAGCTTGCCGACACCAGCGCGAAGCGCCGCACTGGGTTGCTCCAACACGACCGGCTGGAGGCGGGCACGGGGCTGTGGATTGTGCCCTGCGAATCGGTGCACACGTTCTTCATGAAGTTTGCCATCGACCTGGTCTACGTGGACCGGAAGAACAAAGTGCGCAAGGTGCGGCACGCGGTGCCGGCGTGGCGCCTGTCGGCCTGCCTGACGGCGCACTCCATTCTCGAACTCCCTGCCGGCACGGCGCGGCAGACCGGCACGGCGCGCGGCGACGAGCTGGTGTTCGAGAAACTGGGTTAGCGGGGGTGGCGCTCGGTTGACGCGGGTCACAGCACCGCCAACTCAGGCGCGCCAGAGGAACGCAGCGCGCGGATCACGGGAGCGCGGAAACGGCAACCCGGCAGAAATCCGCACACGGGGCGGGACTATCGCTGCTTAACCCTCACTCCAGAAAGCGGGCGCGGAGTTCGGGCGTGGGCACCATGCAGGATTCGCGCTTGCCGAACCAGGCGTAGCGATGGCGCGCCACCCAGTCGTAAACCAGGTCGCGCAGGGGCCGCGGGACGGCCACGAAGGCGTAGCATAAGGACCACGGGAATCGCAATCCGCGGGCGATGCGCAGCACCGCGGTGGACTTGCTCCAGATTTTCCCCGCCTCCCATAAAACGATGGTCTCGGCAGGCGCGTCGTTCCCCAGGAGACGCCGCGCGGCCTCGGACTGCAAGGACGCGAAGCGAAAGCGCGCCGCCGGGTCGCGGGCGAGGATGAAACGCACCGCTCCGTTGCAGAGATTGCAGACGCCGTCGAAGAGGACCACGGGGTTCACTGGCTTCACCTTCGCACTTCGGGTGGGGATGGCGCAAGCCCGGCTCCCATTCGGCGCGGTTGTCAGCCGCGCGGCTTCCAAGAGTGCTGTGCCACCCTAAAGTCCAACTTAAAGTCCGTCGATTGTGTGGTTGGTTGATATGTTTGCTCTCGGCTTGCTGACAATCACGGCGTGCCTGTTGTGTTTACTGCTGACACCGCTGGCGCGCGACTGGTCCATCCGTTTGGGACTGGTCGACCGGCCGGACCACAAGCGGAAAATACACCCGGCGGCCACGCCCCGGACGGGCGGTATTCCGATCCTGCTTTCCTATGGCGGGGCCTATGCGTTTTTGCTGTTGTTGCCGTTGAGCGCGAGCGCGATCGTGGCCGCCAACCGGGCCATGATCGGCCATTTGCTGCCCCCGGTGGGCTTGATCTTCCTCACCGGGCTCGCGGACGACTGGCTCTGCCTCAAGCCCTGGCAGAAACTGCTCGGGCAGGTGGGCGCCGCGGCATGGGCGTGGGAAGCGGGCGTGCGCGTAAGCGAGGTGGGAACGTATCCCATTCCGCCGTGGTGCGGAGCGGCGCTGACGGTAGCATGGCTGGTCCTCTGCTCGAACGCCTTTAACCTGATTGACGGCATCGACGGACTGGCCGCCGGAGTGGGGCTCACCGCGGCTGTAACCACGCTGACGGCGGGGTTGTTGCATGGCGATTTCATGCTGGCCGTGGCGACGGCGCCGCTGGCCGGCTGTCTGCTCGGTTTCCTGCGCTACAACTTCAATCCGGCGTCGATCTTTCTGGGCGATTCGGGGAGCTTGCTGATCGGCTTTCTGCTGGGCGCGTACGGAATCATCTGGAGCCAGACTTCCGCCACCGTGGTGGCGTTTGCCGCGCCGGCCATGGCGGTCGCCCTGCCTCTCCTGGAGGTTTGTCTTTCGGTGGCGCGGAGATTTCTGGCGAGCGAGCCGATCTTCACCGGCGACCGGGGCCACATCCACCACCGTCTCCTCGACCGCGGCTTTACTCCCCGCCGGGCCGCCCTGCTTCTGTACGGCGGGTGCGGCGTGGGGGCCGGTTTGTCGCTGCTCGAAAGCATGATTCACCGCCGTTATGCGGGCGTGGTGGTGGTGCTGTTCGGCCTGGTCACGTGGGCCGGCGTGCGTTGCCTGCGTTACGTGGAATTCGAAGCTTCGGCCCGGTTCCTGCGCACCAGGCTTCGTCCCCTGTTGAGCGGGCACGTGACGCTGGAACGGCTGGCCATGTGGTTGGAGTCGGCTGGCACGGTGGAAGAATGCTGGTCCGCAATCGAACGAGCCGGGCGGGCGCTGGGCTACGGCTACATCAACGCGCGTCTGGCGGGAATCTCGTTCGCCACCACGCCCATCCTGCCAGAGCCGGGCGCCTGGTGGCAGATGCGCCTGAACCTTCCGGACAGGGATTACGTCAACGTCACACAACGCCGGGCCGGCGCGAAACGCGCCATGCTGCTGATCGCATTTGTGGAATTGCTGGGAAAGACCCTGCCCGCCAAGCTGGCCGCGGTCGGCTATCGGACGCCCGCGGCCGCGCCGGCGCCGCGGAACTCGAGCACCACCACCGTGATATCGTCCGACTGGGGCGCGCCTTCGGTAAACGCCGCGACACCCTCCTGGATGGCGTCGTGGAGGGCGCCGCATGGTTCCTGGAAGTGCGCACTCACGATGTCGCGCAGGCGCTTCCTGCCGAAAAACTCCCCGCTTTGATTCTGCGCTTCGGTGACACCGTCGCTGTAGACGACCACCCGGTCCCCGGGCTCCAATTGCAGCGAATCCACGGTGAACTCGGCGCCTTCCATCAGGCCCACGGGCGTGCCGGTGGCCTCCAGTTCGATCCGCTGGCCGCTTCCCCGAATCACCATCGGCGGGCATTGGGCGGCATTGACGTAGCTCAGACGGCCATCGTCGTGCAACAGACTGTAGAACACGGTGGCGTACTTCTCGCCGCCGGTGCGGTCGAGCAGGAACTGGTTGAGGCGGGCCACGCGGCGAGCCAGCGCGTCGGGAACGCCGGTCGCGGTGATCAGCGCGCCTTGCAGCAGGGACGCCAGCAAGGCCGAACTCACCCCTTTGCCCGACACGTCCGCCACCACCACGCACCAGCAGCGCGGATCCACCGGCGTGACATCGTAGTAGTCGCCGCCGACTTCATGCGACGCCACGCTGCTCCCGGCGGCGCGCATCCAACCCTCCGACGGCAGGGTGCGAGGCAGCAGGCTCCGCTGGATGGTCCGCGCCAGTTGCAGTTCCTCTTCCATCTGCTGCTTGGCCCGCTCTTCCACCAGCAGGCGGGCGTTTTCGAGCACCGTGGAGGCCTCGATAGCGAGGGTCTGCAGCAGTTCCCGGTTGCCGCCGGTGAGGTCGGCAGCCGTCAGGCGCGAGTCCATGTACAACACGCCGACGGTCTCGCTGCCCGTGGCCAGAATGCTGGTGGTGTCGCCCTGCCCGGTCCGGATGCGCACCAGGGGAACGCAAATCACGCTGCGCAGTTCCAGGTCGGCGACGCTGTTCTGCGGGCGGGTTTCGCCCCCGCTCAGGGGATCGAAATTCATGGAGAGGAGCTCGCGCCGATGTTGCAGGGCGCGGTGGAGCAGCTCGCGGGGCACGCGCAGGTCGCTGTCGCGCAGATGGTGGCCGCGCTTGTGGCGCGCCACCCGCGTCTCCAGGCCGGCCCCGGCGCGCAGCATCAGAAAGCCGCGTTCCGCGCCGGTGATGGCCAGCGCCGTGTCCACTACCGACACGAGCACGTCGTCCACCGAAAAGGAGCTCTGCAGGGTGCGCGCCAGGTCGAGGATAGCGCGCAGTTTGCCCAGGTTGCCGCCCACGGGGTGCACCGCGGCGGTGGTATCGGCTGCGCCCATCTGGTCCACGAGGCGCTTCAATTCGGCGCCGTCGAGCACGAAGATGAGCTGGTAGGAATCCTGCGCGCCCAGCTCGATCCGGTCCGAGTTCTGCAGCGTCTGGCGGGTAATCCGTTTGCCGTTGACGAAGGTGCCGTGGCGGCTGCCGGCATCCTCGACGACGTACTCGCCGTGTTCCACCAGAATGCGCGCGTGGGTGCGCGAGGCGCGGCTATCGCGGATAATCAGGTGGCTCTCCGGCTGCCGGCCGATGTGAAACGGAAGGGGATCGAGGCGCACGCGCGTGCGGTGGCCGTTGGGGTCCACCACCATGAGCGAGGCGGGAGGCGCGACGGGCGAAACGGCGGACACCGGTTCCACCTTAGGAGCGCCGCGAACGCGCCCGGACGGCCGGCTTGGGCGGCTCCGGCGGTTGATTGCGGATGGCTTCCACCTCGCGCGCGCGTAGCGTCTGGCAGTGGGCGCAATATCCGCCCACCTCGGTGCGCGCCAGAAGCACCTGGAACCCGAAGTGGCTTTCGATCTGTTTCCTCAGCCGCTGCAGCGGTTCGCCGAAAAACTCTTCCACCTTGCCGCAGCGCAGGCAGATGACGTGCGCGTGCTCCTGCTTCAAGCGGGTTTCGTAGTAGTGCTGATCGCCCCCATAATGCATCAGGTCCAGTTCATCCACCAGGCCGCCGGCCTTCAGCATTTTCAGCGTGCGATAAACCGTCACCCGGTTGAGCTTAGGGTCCTTTTCCTTGGCCAACTGGAACAGCCGTTCGGCATCCAGATGGTCGCCGGTCCGGTCGATCAATTCGAGCAGGATCTGGCGCTGCCGCGTGAGACGGACGCCACGCTCTTTCAGCGATCCTTCAATCGATTCGCCGGGCATAAATGAGGGACGTTCTCATTCTATCAGGGTCGGCGATTGGGTCGGAGCGATTCTTTGCCCGAGGTGCGTAAACGTTTTCGGGATTTGTGGCGGTAACGGTAGCGTTGATTCCGCTAGGCTTTCTGGGCCGCGAGCGTAAGCGAGCGAAGTGCATTCCCGAAAACGGTTAGGCAGCCCTTTGCCCGGCGTGCGCCAGCGGTTTCGGGAAAATCCGGCCCGGCGCCCCCTCGCGTGCCCTACCGTTTCTCCACCTTCACTTCCAGCGGAGCGCGCAGGCCGGCGGCGAAACCCGCCAGGTAGCGGTTCCAGTCGGCCGCGGTCTTGAAGTCGCCGCTTAACGTCCAGGCGAAACCGGAGTAAGAGACACAGGGCTCACCGGCCGGAATCTTAGTAAGTACATAGTAATTGAGGCCGTCATCGACCTGGCCCCGGACCGCCGCGGGATCCACCAGCACCGCCTGCCCCAATTCCCCGCCCTCCTTGACCGGTTCCCAGGTGCTCAGGATACCGCCGTCCCCGGCGTCCTGCTTCTCCGTAGTCTTCAGCTTGCGGATGCCGATGGCGTGCTCCAGGTTGGCGGCATTGCCGGCGATGGTGTAGCGGCTCTCGAAACGGTCGAGGTTCTGTCCGGCGTCGAGCGAAACGCGTTTGGTTTCCGACACCTTGACGCCGGCGGCATCCCAGGCATCGTAGGTCAGTTCGAAGAGCACGCGGATGGGCCCCACGGCGTACACTTTGGAATCGCGGAAATTGGCCGATGGATAGAGCTTGCCGTCCGCCCAGATTCCCGTGCCGCCGTTGCCGCGGGTGGCCCCGGCCGAGTAGAAATCGCCGCCCTCGCCGTGGTCCTTGTGATAATCGTCCACCATGTACCAGTTATTGATCACCAGGCTGCGCACGCGCTTCGTCCACACGTCAACCGAACTGCTGATCAGCTTGTCCCTGGGGAAGGTCTCCAACTCCTTGCCGTACATGCGGTGAGCGATGCGGTCGTTCTCCCAGGCGAAATCGTCGCGCCGCTCGCGCACGAAGCGGCCGTAGGTCTTATAGTCTCCCGCGAGCGCAAGCTGGCGGGCGCCCACGGTCAGCAGGAAGACGCGCGTCTGGCGGGGCGCGAAATCGGCTTGAAACAGCAGTTGCTCGAACACGCCGTCGTCGTTGATGTCCACCGCCTGCACCAACAGGTCCTCGCCGGAACCCTCGGCCCGCACGTGGACCTTGCGGACGTCGTCCACCGGCAGCAGTGTGCGCAGTTGGGCGGCATCGAGCACGATGGTCTCACTGGGCCGGGCGGCGCCGATGGGGTTGCGAACGGTCACGGCCGCACCCGGCGCGGCGGCGAGCCCAACGGCGAGCGCGGGGCACAGCAGCAACAATGGAATACGCATTTCGATCTCTCCCAGGGTTATGGTTTCTTGGCGCGGTAGTGGAACGTGTTCAGAGTGCGCTCGATATGGAACTGGCGGAGCATGGCGATGACCTCCGCGCCGGCCATCAGGACCGGCCCGTAGCCCTGCATGGCGCCCAAATCGGTCGGCCGGTTGTAATAATAGACCGCGTCGTAGGCCGCGGTGGTGCTCACGCAGATGCCCTCGATGCGGCCATCGGAACGTATGCGCGTGGCGACTGCCTGCCAGCCCGCCTGCGCCACCGGAGCGTAGACCGGCGAGAGCCAGCCGCGATTCACACCGCGCGCGATGGCGAAGGTGAACATGGCGGACGCCGAGGTTTCCAGATAACTATCGGTCTTATCGAGCAACTGGCGCCACATACCGTTGCCGCTCTGCGTTTCGGCGACGCCGCGCGCGGCGCGGCGAAAGACTTCGAGCACCTGCGCGCGCTGCGGATGGTCCTCCGGCAGCACGCTGAGAAGTTCGGCGGCGGACATCAGGCCCCATCCATCGCCACGGCCCCAGAAGAATTTCGGATCGTAGCCGGCGGTGTTCTCGAACCAGGCGTGATCGTAGAGGCCGGTGGCCGGATCTTGCAAGCGCGCGGCCATCTGGATGGCCTGGCGCGCGCCATCGTCATACCAGGCGCGATCGCCGGTGAGCTTGCCCATTTGCGCCAGGAACGGAATGCTCATGTAGGAGTCGTCGATCCACAGCGAGACCGGCTGGGGGCGGGCGCGCGCCAGCGTGCCGTCCGGCAGGCGCATCTGCTGGTGCGCGATGTAATCGGCCACCGCGTCGATGGCGGCGCGGTAGCGCGGGTCGGGCTTGACGGCGTAGGCCTTGATGAGCGCCGCTCCCATGGCGCCGCAATCGTCGAGCGCGGCCATGTGGAGCAGGCGGCGATAGCCATTGTCTTGCGGGCCGAATTGCGCGGCCTGCTGGCGGAAGTAGTCCAGGTGGTCGAAAATGAAATCGAAATTCTTCAGGGTGTAGTTGCGGTAGCTGGCGTCGCCGGTCACATCGGCGACCTGCAGCATGCCGGCGAGGACCACGCCGATGGGGTAATCCCAGTCGTTGAACGGGCCCACGCCCGCCGCTTTGACGGGTTGCGAGAGATCGCCGATGGCTTGGCCGGTCTGCGTGTCGACGATGCGGTAGGTGGTGGAGCGCACGAAGTAATCGCGGACCCGGTTGAGCGCCGCCTTGATTTCGGATTCGGTGGGGACGACGTAATCGACGCCCGGGGCGCGCGAAGGCTGCTGGAACGAAGGCTCGCTGCGCCCCAGGGGCTGGGTTTGCGCCGTGACGGGTAGCAGGCACGCGGCCAGCGCCAGCGGGACCAGCGAGTGCCGCAATAGGAAACTGAACACCATCTTCTCGACGCTGAATTCTACCATGTGGCGGAGGCCCTTGACGTTGGCGGTGGAATGGCTCACAGTAGACAGTCATGAAGAGCTTAGTGGTAGTGGCGGCACTATTTGTGGCGGCAGCGTCGGCCGCGGACATCGGCGGCAACTGGAAAGGCACGGCGGAGAATCAGGGCGCGACCATCGAACGAACCTTCGTGTTCCACGTAGACGGCGCCAAACTGACGGGCGAGACCACCAGCGAGATGATGGGAAAGTCGACCATCACCGATGGCAAGATCGACGGCGATAACATCTCGTTTACGATCACGGCGAATTTTCAGGGCAACGAGATGAAGATGAACTACAAAGGCAAGGTCACCGGCGACACCATCAAGTTGTCAGTGGATTTCGCGGGCGGCGGTGGTGGCGGCGGCCAAACCATCGAGTGGACCCTGAAAAAGGCGTCGTAAGGGCCGGTCGCGAAATAAACGCTCGAACCCGATTCCGAGCCGGGCGCAGGGACGCGCCTGGCGGGGTATGGGTGTGGCCGAATGGCCAATACTCAGCGGCCGGCTGTCTTTATCCAAGTTGCAGGATATCCGAGGTGGCCGGGCCACCCGGCCAGTTCTGTCAGCGGGCTGCCGTGGCTTTCTGTGGCCGGGAATGGCTGGCCTGATGAATCTGAATCCGCACTTGAGGCGCCGCCGTCGCCGGTTTGCCGTTCGCACGCAGTAACTTCCAACTGCTGCGCAGATCGCCGTCCGGGTGACCAACGCGTTGCCGGCAAGTGTTTGCGGCCGCTGGCGATGCGGCACACTATGGCCCATTAACCGCCGGATTCAGGATGAAAGAAACGGCGTGTACGGGACCGGCGTCAGGGGGGCTTTCGATGACCTCGCGGGTGCAATCGCAACGGGCACAATGGCATCGAAGATGCCCTGCCCTGGCGTTCGGCGCGCCTACCGGGTATAGCGAAATTCCCGCCATTCACTCTTCGGCCCGGCCGCGCCGCTGGCGTCCATGGCCCAGACGCGCCAGCGGCCAGGTTGCGCGCCAATGAACCGGAAGGTGGCGGCAGGTTCCGTAGCGCGGATACTGCCGAACTGGCCGCTGCGCTCCGAAGCCCACGCCGGACCGTCCTTGTAATCCCATTCGACGATATAGGCCGCCGCGCCGGGGACTTCGCCCCAGACGACCGTGGTTTCGCGCGGGAAGGTCCCAAAAACGGCGCCATCCGGAGGACTGACGAGCTTAGGGGCGGCGAGTGTGGCGGAAACGGGAGCGCCACTCGCCGCGAGCATCCCCGGATCGGGCGGTTCCCGGGTGGACGCCTCGCTGCCGGCCCGGCTTACCGTGAAGCCGGTAACGAGGCCGGAAGCGTTATTGAATCCGTTGGTGTCACTGACGAAGAAAGCGCGACCTGTGAGAGAAGACTCGACTGCGTCCCGATCGAAGAAACCGCTCGATGGCGCCGTGCGCGGCGGGACCGTCTGCCCGGCGATGCCGATGTCCAAGACGAGGTTCTTACCGGCGTTGGGATCGAACGTGAATGGCGTGGTCCCGGCGATCGTGAAGCTGCCGGAAACATCGGCATCGAGAACACCGGACCAAAAGACGACCGCATCGCGGCCCAGGTTCTGGTTTCGATCATGACTGAGGTTGCCTACGCGGGCTTCCGTGCTTGCCAGACGGAAGGTGTAGGTTGCCCGCGTGATTTTGCTGGACCGGCCGAGCGTAGCGTAGAAGGTGATGGCCGCGATCCGGACGGGTTGCATTCCGAACCCGCCGGCATCGTACACCTGCTGATAGGCCACCAGCGGAGGGTGCTCCTCGGTGAGCATCCAGGGGCAACCGAACGGCCCACAATTCGCCGTAGACGGCTCACCCAGGACGAGTACCGGGGCGTTGCCCGCGGGGGCAAGCTGGGGAGCCACGGGCGCGGAACCGGCGGCGGCGCTGTCCTGGAGCCGGCGCAGATCCGCTGCCTTCTGGCTGGCCGCCTGGGCATTGGCGGGCGACACACGAAGGACCGAGTCGAAATCCGCGACGGCTTTGGCGTACTCCTTGCGCCGCTCGAAAAGGTGCGCGCGGTTGAACAATGCAAGGGAGTCCGTGGGACTGAGATCGATGGCCTTGTTCAGGTCGGCAAGCGCCTCGTCGAAGCGTCCCGTCTCCAGGTAGGCCCAGCCGCGGTTATTGTAGGCCGCGACTAAATCGGGGCGCAGTTGGATGGCGCGCGTATAGTCGGGGATGGCTTGGGCATGTCTTCCGGAATCGGAATACACCAGGCCGCGGCTGTCGTAGCTGGCGGCACGCTGCGGGTCGAGCTGGATGGCGCGATCGAAGCCGGCGATGGCCTCATCGTAGTGCTTGGCCTGGAGGTTATCGTCGGCCCGCGCGATGATGGCGAGGACCCAGTCGGGGCGCAGTTCGAGAGCGCGGTCGAGAGACTGGATCGCGGCCGCATAATCCTTGGCTGCGCGCTGGCGCACGGCGTCGCGGTAAAGATCCTCGGCGGTCGCGGGCGGCGCAGCCGGCGTGGGAGCGCGGACGGACGAGACGGCAGGCGGGGGCGCGGAAGCGCGCGGGGCCAGGGACAGCGGAAGCCCCGGCGGAGCGCCGGCGCGCGCCTTTTCGATCAACGCCTGCAATCGCGGGGCGCTTTGCGAGCCGCCGCCCACGATGACATCGGCAACCAGACCGTTCTTGTCGATGCCGAATGCCGTGGGGTAGGCGTGGACGCTGTATCGATCGATCACGCTGGTATCGTTCGCCAGCAGCACGGGAAAGGTGTACTTCTCCTTATCGATGTAGGCGGCCACGGTTGCCAGCGGCTCGTTCGCATCGACCGCCAGCACGACTACGTCCTTGCCGGCGAGTTCGCGATGGATCCTTTGGAATTCCGGCATCTCCTGGCGGCACGGCTCGCACCAGGTGGCCCAGAAATCCAACAGGACCACCTTGCCTTTGAAATCGGCGAGCGCCACTTCCGCTCCATGGAGGTCCTTGAGCCGGAACTCCGGCGCGGGGCGCCCGACGTACTGGCTTTTGGGGAATACGTTGGGGCCGCCGAAATTGGGAGTTCCGCCGCTACGAATTGTGGAGGCGAAACTATTGAGGCGGCCGTTGTCGTTCTTCCACACACCCCGCAAGAGGTCCAGATAGGCGAGGACGGAATCGCGGTCGCCGGCGGCGAGCAGTTCCTCCGCCAGGCTCCAATCGGGAGGAGCGAGGGAACTGAGTTGCGGGGTGCTGAGCGCGCGGCCGGCGGCCAGCAGGCGGTTCGCGGCCTCTTTGACATCGCCCTGCCTGATGGCAATGCGGCCGAGCACGGTATGGCCCGTGAAGATAGCGCTGCCACTCCGATTCGGCGTGTCCGGTTGGGGGGCGAGCAGTTCATTGGCCGCCTCGGCAGCCTTCGCCGTGTCGCCGGCGCTGAGGTATTCCTGCGCAAGCTCGGGCAGCACGGAGATTCGCGCCGATGAGTTGGGCGCAACTGCCAGGGCCTTCTCCAGGAAGGCGATCTTGCCGGCGGGCGCCGCGGTGACAGAGGCGAAGGCCCTATAGGCATTCATCAGGCTGGATTCCCAGCGGCCCATATTGGGGTCGATGTCGTTGGCGTGCTCGTATAGACGCACGATGAGCTCTTCGACATCCTGGAGGCGCTCGGTCAGATTGCGGGAAGAGAGCGGATTAATTTGCTGTTGCAGGGCGGCGGCTGCGCCCTGGATGAGGTTGGGGTCGTCGCACGTTTCCAGCGTTTTGCGATCGTGTTCGGCCTCGCGGCTCTTGGACTGTGCCTCATCGAACGACCCGGCGCGCCCGCCCAGATCGACGGTTTTCACGCCCGCGATGGCATACGCCATCAGCATGCCCATCTTGCTGGAGATATGGGCGTTTCCGGGATAACGCTTAAGACCTTCCTCCGCAATCCGGCGGGCTCGCACGGGATCGGCAGTTCTGTAAAATCCGATGGCGTTGGCGTAAGTGTCGAACAGGGGCTTGGGCGCACCCAATGCCTTCTGCCAAGCGGCGCTGCACTCGGCGAAGCCCTCGGGGTCCGCGGACGGATAGCCGGATGTGTCCATCATGCCGAAATAGTCCGCGAGCACGGAGTTCTCCGGATGATGTTCGATAAACCAGACGAGCTGCCTGCGGCGCAGCGGCTTCGCCTCGCTGGGAGGCTGCGTGCCGGCGCCCTGTTGGGTGTAATAGCGGAGCAATTGCACGCGGATGTTCACGTCATCGGGGTGGGAGTCCAGTTGGGCTTCGAGCTTCTCGGCGTCGGCCCAAGAGCGGATGGGAGGCGGGTTCTGCGCGCACAGGATCGCGGCAGACAGGGAGCAGACTAACAAGACGCGCGTCAGCATGGGAACTCCTTCTGCGCAGACGAGACTAAAGCCGATTATAGGACGTCCGAAAGCTGAGTTAAAGGGATATTTCCCTCCTGAAAGCTGAGCTGGTTTCTGTCGCGAAACTCGGCTTTTTGTAGAATTAACCGCTCCGAACCGCTTCCTGACGGTCGCGGCTCAGCGAGGCCTCTGGCGGGGCCAGATTGAACGAAAAGAGACCGCGTTGCAGAGCACCCGTAAGTTATTGAAAAATCATGCGGTCTCAGAGCAGTAACAAGCCTCCTGGAATCAACGCAGGGTTACCGAGCCCGGCCCGGAGGGCACCCCGTCAGCAAGCGGTCTTCGTCATTTGACTTGAGTGTTGCGACAGAAACTAGTGTAGTGCTGCGCGTGGAAGGGTAGGCAAAATGGCTTCCCAAGGCGTCCGCCGCCCCGGGCAGCCCTACCAAATCAGCGGTTGGCCGCTTGCCGCGCACGAATCGACACGTTTCCCGCGGTGCCCAGCGATTGGCGGAACTCCGCCTCCGAGACCGGCGCCCCCGCGCCATCCACGGGATCGACCACTACCGCCGGCCGCGGCGCCAGCGCGCGCAGCAGGTCGGCGACATCGAACTGGCGCAGCACGCCCGGAATCACCACCTCCGACACGTTGCGATGGAGCGGCACGTCCACAATCGAGCGGTAGCTGCTCAGGGAATTCTCCTCCACCACCCGCGCGATGCGCGTATCGAGCACCGCGGCGTCGAGCGCCGCCATCCCCAGCGCGCCGTTGCCGTATATCGTGAGGCGTGACGCGTCCACGTCGGAGCGCGCGCGCAGCCAGTCGAGCGCGCGCAGGGCATCGTCCGCGCGGATGCCCACCAGCGTCCGGCCCACCAGAAAGGCGCGCAGCGAGAGCAGATTGAACGACCCCAGGTAGGGCGACTTGACGCTCTCAGTGCCTGGGGGCCACGGCTGCGCCGCCATCGCCATGACCACCGAGCCGCTCTTCGCCAGCCGCTCGGCGTCCGGCCCGATGGCGGCCGCCTGCGAATCCATCCACAACACCGCCGGCATGCGCCCGCCGCGGTCCGGCACGGCGATTTTCACGCCCAGATCGACGCCCGTGGCGCTCGGCAGCGATGCGCTGTCGATGCGCCAGCCATCGCGCTGTTCGACGGCCGCCTTCGCCATGGCCGGCGCGGGCGAGCCGGGCTGCCACGAGATTCCCGCGAGGGTTCGCAGTTCGGCGCGCAGGCGCGCGGGGTCCGGCGCGGGCCGTTGCGCGACGATCTCCCCGGCGCGCTTGCGATCGAGCGACCACACGGTTTCGCCGCCGAGCGATGTCGATACCTGGCCGGTGGGCGTACAGCGCAAATCGTCGACGTTTGCCGGACGCGCCGGCGCCATCTGCTGCGGCGTGGCGTCGCCCTGGAGATGGCGCGCGAAAAAGCCGAGAATGGCCGGCGAAATGGGCCCCAGGTTGCCGTGGCCGCCGGGTCCGGTGATCCATTCGAGCCGTTCCGCGGCGCCATACAATCCGTAAATTCGCTCGGCCTCCTGGTACGACTGGCGGGCGCCGTCGAACGGGAACATATCGGCCGTGGTAGAGATGATGGCGTAGGCGCGCGGCGCCGCCGCTTCCACCCAATCGGCGAAATCCAGGCCCGCTTCGATGAAGTGCGGGATGCTCTGCTCGGCCTCTTGCACGCCGGTGGCCGACGGCAGCATTTGCTCGAACGAGGTGATGTAGCACGCCGTGCCGGCGGCCTGCACGCGCTCGTCGAGCGCCGCCAGCACGGCGGTCGCGGTGCCACCGCCGGAGCAGCCGAGCGCGCCGATGTGCGCGCGGTCCACGTCGGGGCGGCTGGTGAGATAGTCGATGGCGCGCATGCCATCGTGCACCATGTAGCGCTCCAGGTCGTCGCCAATCAGCAGGGTGGGCAGGTTGGCTTCGCCGTGTTCCGCCGTGGCGCCGCCCACTTTGGAAGCCTTGGTGGCGGGGTCGAAGTATTGCAGCCGTTCACCCTGTCCGATGGGGTCGTAGGCCAGCGCGAGGATTCCCATGCGCGCGAAATTCACGCCGAAGGCGTACTGTTCGGACTTTCCGCTGGCCTCGTGCCCCGGGGTGAGCACGATGGCAGGGAACGGACCCTGGCGGCCGGTGGGCACGTAGACGTTGGCCGTGACCCAGAAGCCGGGCAGGCTCTCGAAGGCCAGTTTCTCCACGCGGAATCCATCGCCCGGGACGGCGCCGAACGATTTCACCACCACCGGCCCGCGGCTTTCCGGCAGTCCGCCGATCAGCTCGACGATCTTGCGGCGGACCATTTCGCGGCGTTGTTCCGCGGCGGCGCGCGTCGCGATCCGCGCGACGGTCTCACGGCGGGCGGCCAACTGGGTGTTGGCGATGCCGTCGAGGTAGCCGATCAGTTGCTGCCGCGGTTCCACGGTCTGCGCCGACAGGAACACGCCCGCCATCGCGCCGAAAATCGCCAACCGCTCATGCTTCATGAGTAGATTATGGCGCGGTTGCGGACGTTCGGGCTTACGGGGGCTGCGCCGTAAGGAATCGCACGTCTGGCAGTACTCGCTAATCGGATTAGTCCCAATGCTCTCCAGTAAACAAGCGCGTGAGGCGTTTGTTTACTGTCACCAATGACGGCAGCCCCGGCCGTTTTCAACTGTTCCCTTAACGCGTGGAACGCGCCGATGGGTCTTTCCGAGTAGCGCGTAATTCGGCCGATGCTTCCCAGAACGCGACTTCACGGGCGCGTCGCCCGAGTCCGAACTTTGTACGAGTGGCGCGTAATCCGGGCGGAGCAGGATGATCAACTTCGCAGATCCGGACCTCGCGTTCGGTTGGGCACCCATGGCCTGTTTGGCCATGCAGGCGAATCGAAAGGGTTCGCTTCACGGATTGGCGCCAAAAGCTGCGGTACGCTTATTTGGTCGAAACAAAGCACGACGCTTTAACGGAAGGGCTCTCATCCGAGCACGTAAAACCGATCCCCATCTCGGGAATGGGAGGAGAGTGGCTGGGAAATCAGGGCCTTGAATGGCTGTTCAAGAAACGGGGAAACAGGGCTGGCGGTAAAACGGTTAAAGTCCAGAGAGGAGAACCGGCATGGATCTCGACGACAAGAATCAACGCCAAGACGTTTCAGGAGCCTCTGTGGAAACTGGCCGAAGCCATGGCGCAGTCTGGTCAGACGCGAGGGAGTGAACTACTTGCCTGGTCCCGCATTCATCGCGGAGGAGATCCATATGATGATCCGGCAAGCAATCGCGACGTACAACCTGCTTTTTTACCTGAACGCCGATGAGCGTAGGGAGCAGGATTGCTATTGGAACAACGATTACGGCGTGGTGACGGCTCCACTGGTCCGGTCCATGATCGACTGCTTGTATAACATCACGCTGATTCTAGAAGATCCTGCCGAAAACGGCGTTGCGTACCGCAAGAGCGGGCTGAAGAAGCGACTGCTCGACATCGAGGAGGATCAGCAGACCTACGCGGGAAAACCCGAGTGGGACAACTATAACGCACAGCAGATGCAGGCGCTCGCCTGGCTGATCCGGGGCAACGGTTTCACAGAGGCCGAAATTCGGGACGCAAGGATTTGGAAACCGCTGGGAACCTACATCCTGCAGGGAAAGCCGGAAGACGCGACGCCGCACCAACAATTCCTGAAGACGTTCACGCATATGCAGTGGCGGCAGTATTCCGCGCTATCGCACGCGAGCTTTGACGGCTACATCGGCGAGATCCCGGCAGGAGCATATTTCGTCCTCGACCGGTTCCCGCATGAGGAGCGCCCGAAAATCGAGAAGATGTACCTGGCGTTCCTGACGCGGCATATCGGGCGCGCGGCGCTGGCGATGCTGTGCATCGTGACCGAGCTTCAGTTGTATTTTCGCTTCCGGGGCCACGAGATCAACGAGCGCATCCAGAAAATGTGGGAAGCGCTACTTGGCGTATTCGAGATCAAGGAGATTTACGACGAACGGTATCACGCGCTGATGGTCGCGAGGGGTATTTCAACGAACAAGTGACCAATCCGGTGACGGAAGCGATGCCCCTTCGAATCTGTTTCGGAGCTCGCGACCGCCGTTCCGGGCGGATGGCCCACGATCTGTACAGAGGTACAGTCGCCGGCGGTTTGGTTGAGAGCATTCTACGAGTGGCCCGTCATCCGGTCGGAGTTGGTAAACGCTGGGCGACCAGGGAGGACCTATCCTGCGAGCCCTGCGCCAAAATATCTGAGGCATGATCCGGAAGGCTACGATCTGGCGCTCTGGCTCGAGCCGGTCTTGGCCGTAGCACGCAACGCTTGTTCGTTTAGGCCGACTTCAGATGAGCCACGGGAACTGCCTCGGTCCTTTCAGACTTCCGCTGTCCCGTGCTGATTTCGTGAACCGCATGAAGAACATCGGCGCTGTAGTATCTGTTTCCACATCGATCGCAGACTCCGATTATTACATCTTCCAAGATAATGAACCCGTTCTTGTGTTTGAACGACTCCCGCTCGACAAGCCGCGGCCTCACCGTGCCGTCGCAATATTCACAGCGATATCCATACATAAGTCTGACTCCTAACGTCACGCGATCCTGTAAACCGTGACGACCAAGTACCGGTCGCTACCGGAAAAGCGCCCCACTACTCCTACCAGGGTCGCACCATCCATGGCCGTTCCCTCGGTCACGTACCTGTTGCCTCTCGGGTCGTCCCTCTGGATTTGCGCAACTCGGCCGGTCAACACGGCATGCTCGACGTCAACGATGTTCAATCTGTCCTCCGCCATCTCTTCTGCCGCATGGGCGGTCATATCGTATTGCTGAAGCCTGATCCTCTCTCGTATCCGTTCGATCCATGATCGCCGCATGCTCGCAGACTCACCGGCAGTTTTCAGGATAGAACAATCCTGAAGAGGAGGCCGGCAGGGATTGGCCTTTGCTGACGTCCGAGGGCACGCGCCCGCGCGGGACCACCGCCGGGCCAACGTCCGAGATGGCGACTTCTCGCTCATATGGATTAATTCCGAGTGGTGACGGTTCACGCAACCGAAGCCCATATCTCTGGCGACTCGACCGCAATCAGTGCCGCACTTCGCTATTCCACTTCACATTGCTTCCGAACTGAAGCCATATCGTGTGCGCGTACCCGCCCGGCGGCACCTGATACTTCGGATTCGCAGGAAGGTCATAACTTCGAACCAGCTTGATCTGATTTCCGAGTTCCTCGAATAGACGCAGCGCTGCCCCATCGTCACGGGCGGCACGAAACATGATCGCATCCGGAACCATTCCACTTGAAGCCAGCGTCTTTTGATCCGGGTCCATATCCGAAGGGAACGGTCCAAATGTTGAACAGTTTGATGCCTGGATCGAAAGCTGCGCGATGGTGCTTGCCATCGGAACTGATTCGGCTAGCGCCGTTACGCTCACGACGCATGACTCTTTACCGATTGCGTTCCGGAAACCGCGAAACGCTTGGAGCATGTAGATGAGATTCGGAAACACTGGGTCAGTGGTTGAAACATTGTGTCGGTGAAACTCTAGGTCACGCTGAAGCTCATCGCGGAGTTCTAGATCCGCGGCGTGTACGCGTGCTAGGTTCATATGGTCGAAGTAGATCGTTCGCACAACAAACACACACCATGTCAGGAGAACAATGGAACCAAGCGCAACCAGCGTGATGAACGCATTCGAAGCCGATGACGCCAACAATTGACCAAAAGTCTTTCGGGCGCCCGTACTCCCTCTTTGTGTGAATCGTGCATAAACAGCACCGAAGACCCAGATCAGTAGGGAAAGGGCAACCGACAGAAGAATAAGACCCAGGGTAGTCGTTCCAACGGCCGTCACTGCAGCTGTCCACGCTCTCGCCGCAAGATGACCTCCATGCGTGATCATTTCCACTAAAGTATATAACGGGAATGCTGCTCATGCACCCTTTGGATGATTCGGGAATTACCCGTCACTCGGATACTGAGCAGTTGCTGTCAACTTGACGTGTAACGCCCGTTGATGACATTTGGCTTGTCATACAGCAGGATAGATCTCCCCTGACGGCGCAGTGTTTACCAGGCGGCTCCGTCCGTATTGTCGGCCACTCGTACAAAGCTCGGATTGCCCCCGGAGCCCCGATCGACCTCGTAGTTGGTCCCAAACGGCGTTCTGGGAGATCACTCCCATGAAGACCCCTCTCCTCAAGCGGCAAGGCGGTAGGGCGACGAGCCGGCGAGATTGGCGTAGCGGCATCGCGCACGAGGAGCCGGCGAGCGGCGGGACGGGGCGCGAAAGAGAAGGTCCGGCGCTTGCAGCCGCGACCGCGGGCGGCGCCAAAAGCGCGGGCGTGGCCAAGGCCACGAGAAGCGCCGCCCGGCCCGCCTTGCACGTTACCTGCTTCGAGGCGTTGCTTGGGCCTCTCGGGGGTATACTTGAGGGCGGAGCCACTCACCATGAGACGCAACCTGCTGTTGGTGGGGGCGCTTGGTTTCACGCTCCTCCATGGCCAGGCGCTGCCTTCCGAACAGAAGCAGAAAGTGGACCACGCCGTTCCAGTCAAGTCGCCGGTCAAACCGAGGAGGCCTCGCCGCATGCTGGTGAGTAACCTGGCGATGCGCGACGGCCATCCGTGGCGCGGCAGTTCCTACGACACCATTCCGGCAGCCAACTACGCGATCGGGCAGATCGGCAAACGTACCGGCGCCTACGAGGCGGTGTTCAGCGACGATGTCGAGATGTTCCGCCCGGAGAGGATCAAACAGTTCGACGCCGTCTGCTTTCTGAATACGGTAGGTGTGTTGTTTGAAGACCCGGAGTTGAAGAAATCGCTACTCGCCTTCATCGCGGGCGGCAAGGGGTTCGTGGGGATTCACGATGCCATCGCGACCTTCGTGCAGTATCCCAAGTACGACCAGTGGCCGCCGTTCGGCCAGATGCTGGGCGCTACCGAGAACGGCGGACATCCCTGGGACGGGGAGACCATGACAGTGAAGGTGGAGGACCCGAAGAACCCGCTGAATGCCGTGTTTCACGGCGACGAATTCCAGATTGCCGACCAGGCGTTCCAGTTCCAGGAGCCGAAACTGCGCGACCATCTCCACGTGCTTCTCAGCATCGACGTGGAGAAGACCGGCTTCTCCCCAAGCCGCCACATCCTGCCGGTGCGCATGGCGGACAAGGATTTTCCCGTGACGTGGATCCGCGCTTATGAGAAGGGCCGCGTGTTCTACAGTTCGCTGGGGCATGGCGCGCCCGTGTTCTGGAACGCGACCCTGCTCGAACACTTCCTGGCCGGCATCCAATACGCCCTCGGCGATCTGAAGGCGGACAGCACTCCCAGCGCGAAACTGGCCGCAGCGAAGAAGTGAGCAGACGAGGAGCACGAACCAGCGCCGCTCGGTCCCAGTCGCAACGAACAGGTCGCATGAATTCAGGGCTCGTTGCTGAAGCGCACGGGCGGCGACGAAGACGGAGAGCGGCGGCGCCCATGCCCCTCGCGCGCATCGGGAGTTCCGCTCGCGCGGCGCAGTCTGCTCCCAGGCGTCGGGCTGGCGCCGCGTCGGCGCCACGCGACCGCGGGCGGCGGCGAAGACCACGAGCGACCCCGCGCTCACGGGACTTAACCGGCCGGAAACGGCGATCTAGGAAGTGTCGGCTCCGGCCGTCTCGACCCCCATTCGGAGAAAGCCCGAGCGGGGTTCCTTGCCATAGATTAAGTCCCCATCCGGGAAACTGGCAATTCCTCCCTTAGCCCTCCGCGCCCACCTTTCCCCTTTCGCAACTTTTTTCGCCTATTATCTCCCTCAATCCATTCCACTTA
>Ga0182030_10006674_pt1 | contig 24266 bp, 28 predicted proteins | sample 812S3MmetaG_FD_121299 | JGI IMG/M metagenome (GOLD analysis project Ga0182030, IMG submission 121299) | Permafrost microbial communities from Stordalen Mire, Sweden - 812S3M metaG (Illumina Assembly) | ecosystem: Environmental > Terrestrial > Soil > Wetlands > Permafrost | place: Sweden...
GAACTTTATGCCGGAAAAAGTGTTTGGGAAAATAGTGAAGCAAAAGAGGCGCTTGAAAAGGTACTGGCTGGAATGTCTCTCATAACATTAGATAAGCGCATATCAGAGAGAGCTGGACACATAAAATCTTACTCCAACATTTCTCTTATCGATGCCTTAATAGCTGCTACAGCACTTATAGATAATATTGAGCTAGTTACGCTAAACATCAAAGATTTCGAAAAAGTTAAGGGACTTAAGCTTTTTAAGCACTCTGGCTGATTTCAAAGTTGCATTACTATAGGTGCGGTTTTGCAGTTTCAGACTTATTGTCCTAGTTCTGTGTATGAGTTTCTGAGCTTTTGAATTATTTCTTTATATCCGTTCTTTTCAACATAGTCCCAAGCTTTAACATAATCAGTAGCATTGAACTTTTTATTTGTTGCTATGTCTCGCTCTAATCGATTTGGCTCATTCAGTACATCAAGGTAAATAGCTTTATGCACTGCATGTACTGGTATATGTACAGTTACTCCAAAGCTGTGGTTTTTGCCAAATAGTTTCTGCCACGGTTCAAGTAGCATTGTCTCATGTGGAATAGTAGTGTTGTCTGTTAGCAAGCGATGGATAAGCTCATGAGTGAGGATATCAATAAAGCCATCAGGTTTTTGCATGACACCGATTACAAGGGGGTCGCTAAAGGCTCTAAACCAAGGAGCAATATATACATCTATGATATTTTGGCGGAATGATAAGTCTAAAGTATCTGTTATACCAGTAAGAACTTTTTGTTCATATGGCTGCCAAGCCTTTATGTAAGCCTCAGCATATTTTGCATATTCTTCATCGCTTCGTAATGGTTTACCTGCACCCCATAACTCATTCAGGTGTACGGAGGTATTTTCTCGGAGTAGCCAAGCGTCATTAATACGGATTGTTGGCAAGTTTTGTTTACTCATGGTCTTATAATATCATCAGGTAGCTAACACCTATCACTAAATCCGCATTTTACGCTTCATACGAGCGATTTACTGCGATTTCTCAAATTTGACGCAGAAGTCTATGTGTTATCTGTTAGTGGGGTAAACTCATGAGATTTTACTGTTAATTTTTAGGACTTAGATACTTGAGGAAGTTACACCCCACAAATAACAGATATAAACGTATGGATTTTCTATCAAAAAGTGATGATTCTGTGTTCGTGGAGGGCCGTGTGTGACTCTATCGCAACTGAAATTAAGAATTATTCTCCCCAAATATGCATTGTTGATGCAAGACCATAAATAGCACACTCAGACGCCATTGTTCTAAGATGAGGGTCCTGCTTAGCTTCAACAGAAAGATTTAAATGAAGAGGTTCAGGAGCTTGGCTTGTTGGCTGTGGCTCAGGCGATGCAGCATACTCTTCTGGCGTCTTCGGTACAAATGCTACATGAATATCGCCATTGGTATCCCAGTTTACTTCCATCCAATTTGTAGCTTTTCCAAGTGACATAAGTATATTTAACACTTACAAAGATATTTAATCAATGCCAAATAAAAAACACTTTAGAAAGTGTTTATGCTTGGAGGTCCATTGTGATGTCTATTGAAACCGAATTGGCTAAAAATGGCTCATTATTTATTGCTAAGAGTTCGTCTTCTCAATAAATTTCTGCACAAGCTCAGGATTGCCGATAACGACTTCAGCAGACAGCCAATTTACTGGTTGACCTTGTAATCCAACAATTTCCGCTCCTGCTTCTTTAGCTATTAGGAATGCAGCAGCGTTGTCCCAAGGTTTTAGTCCATTATGGTGATATAAATCTATTTTGCCAGAAGCTACGTCGGCCATTATTAATACTGCACTGCCGAGTACATCAACCCACACATCTCCAAGTTTACTGAATCTATCAAGGTTTGCTTGAGTTCCGCCCTCCGCAGAACTATTTGATGTACATACACGAGTACCAGCATTAAATTCTGATACCGTAGATACATGTATAGGCTTGTCGTTACATGTGGCTCCATTACTTTTAGTAGCTAAATAGAGTTCATTTCTATAAGGATTTAGAATGCCGCCTAGTACAATTTCGCCAGCTTCAACATAACCAATAGAAATACCTGAGTAACCTATACCATGCTTGAAGTTATTGGTTCCATCTATAGGGTCAATAATCCAGCCTGTTAAAGTAGGTAAATTTTCTTCTGTAAGAGCAACATGGCTGGCCACAGTTTCTTCAGATATTACTATGTCATCAGGAAACTCAGTTTTTATAACTTCTATTATGACTTTTTCGCTACCCAAGTCTGCTGCAGTTACAATGTCGCCTGCCGTTGATTTTACTGAAGTTTCAACAGTTGAAGGGTCGTACTTTAATATTTCTTTAGCAGCAGTATTAAGTGCTGATACTAAAACTTCTTTTCTTTGCATATCAAATACTATAGCAAGGTTAGAACTGATATTGTATAAATAGTAATCTGGAAAATTGTTGTTCTAATGTCTGGAGGGCCATCGTAGACGCTATCGCAACTGAAATCAAAGAAAACAAGCCTATGGTTTTGTTTTTGCAAATCGCTTAATGTTTTTACTGAGCCAATAGCAGCCCTTGACATAATTGTATACATAGCATACAATGTATACATGAGTAAAATACAATATACTATTAGAAACATTCCCGCCCCTCTTGATAGAGTGATTAAAAAACGAGCAAAATCGTCTGGCAAGTCATTCAATCAGACAGTTGTAGATATTTTAAGTTTACAGACATTTGGCTCGATTGACATAAACGAAGATGCTGGCTTTGATTGGCTGTATAACAAAAACACGCTTGATGATTCATTTGACGAAGCTATAAAAGATATATCAAAAATAGATAAGAAAATTTGGTAATAAATATGTCGTTTACACTAGATACTAGTGCTTACTCGGCTTTCAACCGAGGAGATAAACGACTAAGAGCATGGTTTACACCTGACAGAGATATTATCGTACCAATTATTGTGTTAGGTGAACTGCGCGCAGGATTTGCAGTCGGTAATAGATTCGAGGAAAACGAAAAGCTTCTGCAGAGATTTCTGGATAGTCCTAATGTATACGTAGAAACCATAACAGATAAAACTACAGTAATATACTCACAGATTTATCTTAAACTTCGTGAAATGGGTAGACCAATTGGAACAAATGATATGTGGATTGCAGCAATAGCTCTTGAATTAGACAACGAGCTCCTGACTTTGGATGAAGATTTTGCAAATGTACCAGATTTGATGCTTGGCAAAATATAGAAACAAAAATCAAAATTTCGTAATAGAGAGCCACCGTAGACACTATTGCAACTAGATAATTTTATGGATACCTAAATCTTCTGTTGTCTGTTTTTAGTTATTTTGTATATTATTAAAAATACTAACAATATAATTAAAAATACAATAACCGCTAAATTAATAATTGGTAAATGAGCAGTCCAATTAGTTTTAACTAAAACACCAGCACAATTTACATTAGGTAAATTAGGACAGTTTGAATAATCGTAAACATTTAATGGTGTGTGGCGATAGGTCAAAAAAGAAACAACATTCAGCAATATCAACAAACTAATAACAATGACAGTCTTTTTCATAACTATATAGTATCAGTAAATCAAGACAGATAAGCATTAACGTAATGGAGGGCCCAGTGGGACTCGAACCCACGACACCCTGCTTAAAAGGCAGGTGCTCTAACCGGCTGAGCTATGGGCCCATATATGAATTAACTTCTTACATTATCCTTTTTTACAGCAAAAAGTCAATCTGTTTGTTAAGTGTTAATTTATTAATGCTTGGTGTGTTTTGTTTTTTTATGGCCAGTTTTAGGTCTTTGTAGCCATAAAACAACTAAACAAACTACAGCACTTACGGAAACTATTACATCTTGTGTTTGTTGGAGTTGAGTCCAAAGTGAACTATCTATAATATTATGACTTAAACTCGATGGTAACAGAGGTGTTATTAAAAGACCACCTAGAAGTCCTACTCCTAATGCCGGTAATAAATTTAGTATTAGTTTAGGATAACCACTGACTGTTTTAATCATAAAGATTGCAGTTAGTATCACTGGAAGTACTAATAATAGGATCTTTATTGTGTTATTACCGTTATCTATACCTTTAGGAACATGGGCTGAAAAAAGTGCTAGAAATTGATTAGCGTCAGGAGAAACAAACTGAACTAATACGTCTCCAAGACAAAGGCTTAAGAAAACAATAGCAGCATTAATTCTTAGTAATAAAAGAATAACTACTGGAATAAGGACAATACCTGCTAAAACATATTCAGCGTTCATACTAAATTACTATAGCATGAGCGGAATTATGTGATCATTTATTTTTTAAGCGCCGACTTTGTCTTTTCTTCGTCCACTCTTTGCTATTTGTTCAGCGTAAGCAATAATTTTTTCAGCAACGTTATGATTTGTTATCTTTTCCATAGAGAATCCAGGACTACAATTTACTTCTAATACTAGTGGCCCACGCTCACTTCTCATCATATCTACACCACACACAGATAGTCCCATAGCTTTAGCAGCTCTTTGAGCAGTCTTTCTTTCTTCATCAGTAAGTTTTACGGGTATAGCTTCACCACTTTGATGAAGATTTGATCTAAAATCATCATCTAAGCTTTGCCTTAACATGCTAGCAATAACTTTACCGTTTACTACAAATGCCCGTATATCCACACCTGCACTTTCTTCAATAAATTCTTGAACTAGGAAGTTAACTCCTTCAACATAGAATGCTTGCATTACAGCTAGCGCTGCTTTACGTGTTTCGGCAAGCACAACGCCATTTCCGTGTGTTCCACGCACAACTTTAATAATTACGGGGGCTCCACCAACCTGCTCAAGCACACCATCAAAATCAGCTGTTTCGCGGGCGAAGACGGTTTTTGGCATTCCAACACCAGTTTTTGTCATAAGCTGTAAGCTACGTAGTTTATCCCTGGACCTAACAATAGATATTGAACTAGTAACAGTTGGTATATTTTGCATTTCAAACTGTCTAACGATAGATGCGCCATACCTTGTAAGATTAGATGCAATTCTTGGTATTATTACGTCAATTCCAGTAACTTCCTTACCTTTATAGTGAACTTGGGGGTTGCCCTTTTCTAATGTTACATAGCATTTTGCGTAGTTAATAATCTTAACTTTATGGCCTTTTTTTATAGCCTCTTCTTTAAGACGCTTGGTCGTATAGTTACCTGGCCCTTTAGATAAAATTGCAATTGTCATATTTAATTCTTTCCGTTTTTAACTGATTTAATGGTCTTTCTGTGCTTGATATCTACAATATATTTACCACGAAGAATATTGCGTCCGATAAGTATAGGATAAACCTGTCGATGTCTATTTGCTAGAGTAAATGATGCATTTATAAATCTGCCATTTATTTCTACGACTAGCTTAACAACATATCTTCGCTCAGTTATTCCACTAGTACTTCTAACTCTTTTCTTACGGTAGTGAGGGGTAATATACACTAGATCCAGATAATGAGGGCTGTTATCTGCAAACAACGTAAAATAGAGAAGATTATCTTCTTCTTTAATAATAGTGGCCCAGATAGCTGATGTCTTTGCGCCAGTATCAACTCTAGCTGGAACATTATTAAGACCTAAGCGAGGAAAATTTATCTTTACGCTGCTACCGATAGTCTCAAGCTTATTCATTTTAAATGCCTTAAACGTTTCTAAAATTATACTTTTCCTTATTTTAAACACAAATTATATAAGTTGCGTTATTTTACAACTTTTTTTTGTTTTTGTCTATACTTATGACCTAAGTATGGTGCTGGATTACTCTTTTAAATACAACGTAAATTACAATAATAATTATAAGTAGTAAGGTAATAAGTAGTGGTATAAAACCATTCTGATTTTTGTTTTTAATAAGCATTGACTTAATTATCTTACTAAATAATCACAAATTGCAAATAGTTTAGTTAAATAACAGAGATAAAACCTTATTAATGCTATTGCTTTATTATTATACTTATGGTATTATTAGTATTATGAGAACTGAAAGATTTCCAAGTTCTAAATCAAATAAGCTCCAATTAGCGGTTCGTAGAGAGATGTCTAGAGGCGATAGTCGATCTATTGCTGAAGAAAAAAGGCATAGAAAACTAGCAGAAACCAGGGGGGCTTATTGGCAATTTGAAGCTACTCACGACCCATTAACTAAAATGCTAAATAGACGAGGTGTTATAGACAAATTAACTGCTCAAATGACCGACACATTAAATAAAAAAGGTATTGCTCTTCTGTTTGTTGATATAGATCATTTTAAGGAAGTTAACGACGAACTTGGTCATGATGTCGGTGATAATGTACTAATTGAATATGGTAATGCTCTTTCAAACGAATTTAATCGAAGTGGTGATAATGTTTACTACCATAACCGAACAAAAGAATTAGGTAAGGAATTGGGTAAAAGTGCTTTAAGACAAGAAAAAGTCGGTAGATTTGGTGGTGATGAGTTTATTATTATTGGTGAACTTGATCTGGATGAAGACGGATCTTCTGAGAGAAGTCGATCTTCTAGTGTTGGTGTGGGCTTAGCCAGAATGATCTTACATGCTAATGAAGTCTCTGCAGATTTCGTGGCGTCGCTGCCTGAGGAAATAAGAGCTTTAGGGGTAGATTGTTCAATTGGTGGAAATATATGGTTACCTCCTGGTAGTAGAGAACCGATTGCATCCCAAATTAGCAATTTATTCTCTGGAGCCGACCAAGAAATGTACAAGATAAAACAATCTAAAGGTGTTGAGAGATAATTATTTTTTTCTAAGCTCTTCTAATAATTCTTTTTGATAACGACTTAGTTTAGTAGGTGTATCAACAATTAATGTAACAATATGTGGTCCACGAGAATTATTTTTAATATGTGGAACGCCATGATTAGATAACTTAAAGTCAGTTCCTGATTGAGTTCCAGCCGGAACTTTCATTCTGATTGGTCCATCAACCGTTTCTACGTCCATTTCAGTTCCAAGTGCCGCTTCTACCATTGAAACATGCTCTTCGCTTAAAATAATGTCGCCTTCTCTTGTGAATTGCTTATGTGGTTTAACACGTATGTTTATATATAGATCTCCTTTAGGTCCATTAGCGATAGCTTCGCCGTGTTCTCTTAACCTTATAGTTGCACCATCATCAACACCTGATGGAATTTTTAGGTTAAGTTCTTGTTTTTTAGATTTGGTACCTTTGCCTTTACATACACTACAAACTTTTTCTGGGATTTTGCCGGTGCCTTCGCATTTTGGACAAATTGCTGCTTGTTGTATATTGCCGAAGATTGTTCTAGTAACAGATACAACTTGTCCACTACCATCACATTGGTCACACTTTTTTAATTCATAACCTGGTTCAACAGTTGTACCCTTACAATGTTCGCATGTATCATTCAGATTAAGATGTAATTTAGTTTCAGTTCCAAATATAGCTTCCTCAAAGGAAATTTCTATATTGGCTTCTACATCTCTTCCTCTTGCTTGGCGACGTTGGCTATTTCCACCTCCGCCTCCAAAAAATGAATTAAAGATGTCGCCTAGACCAAGATCTCCAAAATCAAAATTTACATTCTGGGCATTACCGTAAGATCCGGAGAATGGATTACTACCATTTCCGCCTACCCCGGCATGACCAAATTGATCGTATCTTTTACGTTTTTCGTTATCTTTTAAAACTTCGTAAGCTTCATTAATTTCCTTAAATTTAGACTCATCTCCACCTCGATCTGGATGATGTTCAATTGCCGCACGACGAAATGCTTTTTTTATTTCGTCGGCTGATGCATCCTTGTTTACGCCTAAAACTTCGTAGTAATCTCTTTGAGCCATTTATATATTCTACCAATTATTTAATTTAATGATTCTCTTAGCCATTTTATGGCATTAGTAGAGACTTTGCTTAATGGTATCTGCCTTAGAACAAACGTTTCGTAGCTGTGAATTTCATTTAATTCTTTTTCTACTTCGTCAAATAAGTCTGACTTACTTTGCATAAACAAAGTTATTTCTTTAGCTTCTTCAATATTATTTTTCCAATAATACTTACTTTTAGACTCAATAAACTCAGCACATGCAATTAGTTTTTTTGCCAATAATACATCGGCTATATTTTGGGCTTCTTGCCAGCTACTGCAAGTTAGTATTAGTTCAACAAAGTTATCGTCGCTACTATGACTCACTTAATTTACTATTCTTTCTTATCGTCGACTACTTCGCCTTCAATGGTTTCGTCTTTTTTAGTATCATCCTTTTTTGCATCTGAATCTTCTGCTGGTTTTTCTTCACCGCCAGATTGTTCATACATTTTTGCACCAATTGGCATCAATTTGTCATTTAACTCTTTAGCGGCTTTTTCTAAATCGTCTTTAGAAGCTTTTTCATCGGCAATTACTTTTTTAGCAGATTCAACTGATTCATCTAAGGTCTTTTCATCGTCTTCACTAATTTTATTAGCATAGTCTTTTTTTAACTTTTCAGCTTGGTAAACAGCACTATCTAGTAAGTTTCTAGCTTCAACTTGGCTCTTCTTTTCCTTATCTTCTTCGGCGTGAGTTTCAGCTTCTTTAGCCATTCTTTCAACTTCAGTCTTGTCTAAATTACCCGATCCACTAATAGTAATACTTTGTTCTTTGCCAGTACCTTTGTCTTTAGCTGTCACATTTAATATACCGTTAGCGTCAATATTAAAAGTAACTTCAATCTGAGGAATACCTCTAGGAGCTGGTGGAATTCCATCTAGGATAAAACGACCCAATGACTTATTGCCTTCTATCATGTCACGCTCACCTTGACCAACGTGTATTTCTACTTGTGGTTGATTATCTGCAGCAGTTGAGAAAACTTCACTTTTACTTGTGGGGATTGTGGTGTTACGTTCAATTAACTTGGTCATTACTCCACCCATAGTTTCTATACCAAGGCTTAGGGGAGTAACGTCTAGCAATAGAACGTCTTTAACATCACCCTGCAATACTCCAGCTTGGATAGCTGCACCAATAGCCACTACTTCGTCTGGGTTAACACCTTTCATTGGATCTTGGCCAAAGATTTTCTTTACCTTTTCTTGAACAGCAGGCATTCGTGTCATTCCACCAACTAGTACAACTGCATTAATTTCATTAGCCTTAAGCCCTGCATCTTTTAGGGCTTTCTCGCAAGGTATTGCAGTTTTATCTACTAAGTCGGCAACTAGACTCTCTAGTTTTGATCTTGTTAGCTTATGCTCAAAGTGTTTTGGTCCATCAGCGTCGGCTGTCAAGAATGGTAGGTTAATATCTACTTCTTGAGCAGTACTTAGTTCAATCTTAGCTTTTTCAGCTTCGTCTCTAAGTCTTTGCATCGCAGCATTATCTGCAGAAATATCTATGCCGTGTTCTTTCTTAAATTCATCAGCAAAATAGTTAATTAAGACTCGGTCAAAGTCAGCCCCACCTAAGTGAGTATCACCATTAGTTGATTTAACTTCAAATACTCCGTCACCTAGTTCTAGAATTGATATATCGAATGTACCTCCACCAAGGTCGTATACTGCTATCTTTTCATCTTTCTTTTCGCCTTTATCTAGTCCGTAAGCAAGTGCTGCAGCTGTTGGTTCATTAATAATTCTTTTAACCTCAAGTCCAGCTATTTTGCCAGCGTCTTTAGTTGCTTGACGCTGTGAATCATCAAAATATGCAGGAACAGTTATAACAGCTTCATTGACTGTATCACCTAAGAAACTTTCAGCATCGGCTTTAAGTTTTCCTAGAATCATAGCGCTAACTTCCTCAGGACTATATTCTTTATCTGCCATCTTAACCTTAACGCTATTACCACTTTTAACTATTTCGTATCCCATTAGTTTAAGATCACGTTGAACTTCTTTGTCGTTAAAGTTTCGGCCAATTAATCTCTTAACTTCATAAATTGTATTTTTTGGATTAGTAACTTGTTGTCGCCTAGCAACTTGACCGATAAGTCTTTCTTTATTTTTGTTGACAGCTACAACACTAGGTGTAGTTCTATTACCTTCAGAATTAGTTATAATCTCAGGCTTTCCAGACTGCATTACAGCCATAGCTGAGTTAGTTGTACCGAGGTCTATTCCTATAATTTTACTCATTTTTTAATTACCCTTTCATTAAATCGGTTTAAATATCTAAAATAATTGTATGATAATTAGCACTCATAAGTCAAGAGTGCTAATTGTTGTATTTATTGCTTTATTACTTTTACCATTGCGTGTCTAATAACTTCGCCGTTTAAGGTATACCCGGCTTGAAGTTCTTCACTTATAACTTCATGCTTGCCTTCGCCGTCTTCAAAACTTACTGCTTCGTGATATTTTGGATCAAATGATTCACCAACAGTTTTTATTCTTTTTACACCCATATCGTTTAAGGTCTTATCAAACTGCTTTATAACACCACTAACACCTTTTACATAACTATTATTCTCTAACTCTTTAGGAACGTGAGTAAGTGAGCGTTCTAAGTTATCTATAACTGGTAATAATTCATAAATAATACTAGATTTTAGCCTAGCTCTTAAGTTAGAAAGCTCTTGTTCGTGACGCCGCCTTAAATTTATTGCGTCAGCTCGCTCAACTTTTAAAGCTTCAGTTAAATCATTGATCTGTTTAGCTAATTGTTCAGATTCAAGACTGGATGCTTGATTATTTTTTTTAGGTTTACGTTCTTCGCTCATAACTTTTTTAGCTGTAAAGGCTATCCTCCAACTCTATTCCGGCTCTAGCTACTAGAGTCATTACATCTTTATAACTTTGTCTGGTCGGACCAAGTGTACCAATATAGCTACGGTCGCTAAACGGGCTTCTAAATCGACTTATTATTAAAGAACAGCCAGCTGTTCTTCCGATTGGGTTTTCTTGGCCAATGTATACACTTAATGGCTTATTAGGCGCAGTTTCTCTAAGCCATGGTTCTAAATTATCTAGCAGTCTTGCAACTTGTTGTACTTGTATACCATTCATAAATTCAGGTTGGCCAAACAGATTAGATAATCCGCTCATATATAACTGGTTACCAATAGTAGCTAGGCCGAGATTATGAGTTAGCTCAACTAAAGTATCGACAGCATTTCGAATCATTCGCTCAGGTGCACCAGCACTATGAACTCTTACAGACAAAGCCTTTTCAGCTCTATGAATAGATAGATCGTTTTCTGGTTCATTAATATTGTTAACATAATATCTGTAACCTTTATCTGATGGTATACGGCCTGCACTTGTATGTGGTTGGTCGATAAAACCTAACTTTTCAAGTTCTGCCATTTCGGCCCTAATAGTTGCCGAGCTAACATTAAATAGCTTCGCTAGAAGTGTTGATCCAACCGGACTAGCAACTTCAGCGTATTGCTCCACAATGGCATTTAATATTTTCTCTTGTCGCTCTGTCATTAAGTTTAAGATTACAATTTTAGCACTCGTTAGTCAAGAGTGCTAAGTTGTCAAGCATATACGCTTACATAAAATTTTGACTTTAGTGGTACATTCGTGGTTTTATAGATAATAGAATTATAAATATAAATATTATAGTTAAACAGTTATAGTTTTTAAAATAATGAAAAAAATATCTCAGCAAAAGAAAATAACCTTTTTAATGAGTTTCTTATTCATTTTAATCTTTGCTTTTATTGGAGTAAAACTCTTAAACAATAGCCACGCAACTCAAGCAATTTATAACGGTAAGTTAATAGGTATGAATTCAAGTCTTGGGGACCCTAATGACATTACTTCACTTAACCAACTTGGTGTTAATAGTGAAAGAGGCGAAATAGATATGAGTGGCTCATCTTTTGGTAACCCAAATTATGACGGAACGACCGCTAATTGGGTAGATCAGCTTACGACAGCACACATAGTACCTTTACCTATAATGAACCAATACATTGAAATGAGTACGATGAACCAGACTCAGTTTGCAAATGCACTAGTAAGTTGGTGTCAGCAATATTGTGCTGGTGGAACTTTTTATAACAATAACACCTCAGCTAATGCAGCTTATGCACCTCAAACTTTAGAAATATTAAATGAACCTTATGGCGACTGGTGGGGTTATCCAGTAACATCAGCCGATGTAAGTGCCTATGCCAGCTTATTAAAGCAAATAAGAACATCGCTAAATAGCGCTGGTTTCAGTAGCATAGGGATTTTAGCTGCTGCCAATGATAATTGGACTGGAACAATAAATTGGGACTCCACTCTAGCAACGGATGGAGGCTTTAATTATGTACAAGGTGTAACAGTACATGCATATGGTGATCATGGTAGCGGATCACAATATGATCCTAACGGTAATATTGTTATTCCAACAGGTAGCGTAGGTAGTGATACAGATGGCTGGCAACAAGTTTATTATGTTCATCAATTATTAGACAATGACGGTCTGACTGCCCAAGCAAACAGCATCTATATCACTGAGGATGGTTGGTGTACTAGTACTACAAACTTATGTAATAGTGCTGATGTCGTCAGCGAGCCTGTCAAAGATAGTAATATTAAGATTGCCTTGACGCAAGTAGCTACTGTTCCTTGGATTAAAGGTTTTTGGTACTTCAATCTACATCCATATCAGGAGTGTAATAACGGTACATGCGTATATAACAGTTTTGCCTTATATGATCCAAGTAACAATGAGACGCCTGCTTGGTCTGCCTTTCAATCAGCTGCCACATCTCTAGAAGCTGAATATCCGTCTGAATTTTCAGTAACAGTAAATAATCCAACTCCAACTGTTAGCATTACTACACCAATCAATAATGCAACCGTATCAGGATCAACTTCTATAACTGCAAGTGCTAGTGAATCTGGTGGAACTATAGCAAGCGTGCAATACAAATTAGATGGTAATAACTTAGGCTCAGCAGTTACTGCAAGTCCTTACACCTATAATTGGGACACTACTCAGGTAGCTAATGGTAGTCATACTTTAACTGCTGTTGTAACTGATGCTAACGGCAACACAGCAACTTCAAGTGCTGTTAGTGTAAGTGTTAGCAATGGTAGCGGTGGCGGTGGAACACCAGTGTCTGTACAAAACCTAGCATTTAATTCATCAACAGATACCCTATCATGGACAGCATATCCTGGGGCTTCTAGTTACGTAATAGCTCAAGTCCATAATCCAACCACTACTAGAAATACTGATTACTCTTGGCCGCATGTTACAAGTACCAGTTGTGTAGTACCAAGTAGTTGTAATTTAACTGTCACACCTAATCAGGGAGAAGTACTAGACTACGGTATTCTGCCACTAGATGCAAATGGTAATACAGTTAGCGGCGCAACCTGGGCTCCAGAAATAACAGTAACTTGGCCAGTTACTAAGGATACAACTCCGCCAACTCAACCTACCAACTTAACGGCCAGTGCGGTGTCTAGCTCACAAATAAATCTATCATGGACTGCTAGTACAGATAATGTAGCTGTAACAGGTTACAATATATATAGAAGTGTCACAGGATCAAACCCAAGCTTAATAAATACTGTTACAACTACTAGCTACGGTGACTCGGGGTTAATTAGTAATACAAAGTATACTTATTACGTGGTTGCAGAGGATGGCGCCGGAAATAAATCTACACCTTCATCAAGCGTCAGTGCTACAACTCTGACAGCACCAACTCTAGCAACAGTCGAAGGTGTTATTAGCAGTAGTTCGACTAATACTCCACTAGCAAATGCATTAGTTTTCACTGGAGATTTGGCTACAACTCACGGTTCAGTAAGTTCAACAACCAATTCTAGTGGACAGTATTTACTAAGCGGTATAAAACCTACGAGTCAACATAATTATTACTATTCAGCAAGCGGCTATCTAAAACAATCTATTTACGTTGGGTATCCTGCAGGTATTAATATTAAAAACGTGACTCTAAATCCTTAGAAGAAATAATTAGCGAGAAACTATGGATCCAAACTTAAATCAAAATCAATCACCAAATTTGCAACAGCCACCAACTAGCATGCTGGAAAGTCCGTCACCTTCACCAATTCAAACCCCTCCAAGTCAACCGAAATCTTTTAGTTTAATCAATAAGCTTTTTATAGTTGTATTAGGATTCTTAGTATTTCTTATGCTAGTTGCAATAATTAGTTATGTAGCTTTTAAGCCCAAAACTACCGTTAAAAAATCTAGTTCTTCAACTTCTCAAAATAATGCACCTAATAAAATAGCCAGTGCACAAGTAACTATTAGTGAGAATGGGTTTAGTCCAGCAACTATATCTGTTAAATTAGATCAAGCTGTAACTTGGACAAATAACGATACTACTAGTCATTATGTGATTTCAGACGATCCAAAACCAACTGACTCGAGTTTACCTTACTTAAATTCACAAGCGATATCTCCAACCAGTAACTACAGCTATGTTTTTAACAAACAAGGTACATACACCTACCATGACACTACTAATCCTAAATTTAAAGGTACTGTAATAGTTGATTAGCTAACTGTTTTTAGTATTTTAGTTAAATATTCTTCAGTATCTAGCTTTAGAGATTTTGCTAATTTTCTTGCGGATGAATCATCAATTTTTATATTTTTATTAAAAAGATAATTTGTAATAGTCTTTAAAGTTTCTTCAAAGTCGTTATTTATAACAGCAATGTAATTTGAGGTATTTAATAGCTCATTTAATTCACTTAAGGCTATTTTAAGCCTTTCTGCATAATCTTCTACTTTAACCTCATCACCATGTCGTTTTTCGATCCGATACTGCCATGTCTTAAAGTCGGGCGGTAATAAGAAAAATGCTTTTACATTCTTATCTATCGCTTTATATTCATCTACACCTTGAACATCTATGTCGGTTATAGCTATTTTATTTTCTTCAATTGCTTTTTTTATTTCATTAATACTCGTGCCATAAATATTGCCATTAATATATTTAGCTTCAATAAATTCTTTATTGTCTAATAATTCATCAGCTCTTTTTAAATCAATAAAATGATATTCCCCACCGTCTACCTCTAATATACCATGATTATACCGCGGTGCCCTGGTAGTATGAGAAATAATATGATGGAATTTATCGGAACCTAGGAGCCTATTCTTAAGTTCAGTTTTACCAACTCCAATTGGACCAACTAGTAAAACAATTTGACATTTTTTTACTATTTCTTTGGCTACTGGAGAAGGGATATAATTTTTAACTTTATCTTGCAGGGTCATTAGATTTAAAAAGTATAGCACATATTTGAATTAATCTCGTTTGAGCATAACAGTAAACGCTTCGCTAGGAATATCTACTTTGCCAAATCTTTTCAATCTTTTTTTACCTTTAGCTTGTTTAGCTAGGACTTTCTTTTTTCTAGATACATCACCGCCATATAACCCACTGGTAACGTCTTTTCTATAAGCACTTATGTCTTCTCTAGCAATAAATTTACCACCAATAGCCGCTTGCAGAGAAACTTGGAAATTTTGTTTTGGGATTATGTCTTTTAATTTATTAACAATTTCCCTACCTAATTTTTGTGCTTCGCTTCTATGTACCATTACGCTTAAAGCACCGACTATTTCGCCAGCAATATAAAAATCTAGTCGGACTAAATCTTCAACTCTATAGTCGGATAACTCATAGTTAAATGAGCCGTAGCCACTGGTTAAACTCTTAAGTTGATCATAAAAATCTGTTAATAAGTTAGCAAGCGGAGCTTCAAAATTAATGATTGCTCTATCTTCAACATAAGAAATATTATTCTGTAAACCACGCCTAGCGGTAATTAATTGCAAAACTGGGCCAACAAAAATTTTTGGTACAACTACTTCGCCTTTTATCCATGGCTCTTTAATTTCTCTAATTTTTGCAGGGTCTGGTAGATCGCTTGCGCTTTTAATATCTAACTCATCATTATTAAGTAATGTCACTTTATAGTCAGTAGAAGGATTAGTTACAACTAAGCTTAGGTTATATTCCCTTTCTAGTCTTTCTTTTACTATATCCATGTGTAATAGGCCTAGAAAGCCAATTCTTATACCAAAGCCTAAAACCTGTGAATTTTCTTGCTCGTATTGAAGTGCTGAATCGCTAAGACTTAGTTTTTCAATGGCGTCTTTAAGCTCTTGATATTGTTCGTTACTTTCAGGGAAAAACCCAGCATAAACAAATGGTTGAACATCCTTATATCCTGGTAGGGGCTCTAAGGCAGGTTTTCGAGATAAAGTAATGGTGTCTCCAACTTTTGCATCTCTAGTTGTTTTTAAATTAGTTACTATAAAGCCAATTTCTCCCGTGTTTAAATTATCTGTACTTGTCATATTGGGATTTAATATACCTACTTCTAGGGCAATGCCTTCGACATTTGTAGCCATCGATTGAAAGTGATCGTTTTTACTTATTTGACCGTCAAAAATTCTAACATATAAAATTACTCCTCTGTATTCGTCGTAGTAACTATCGAAGATTAAACCTCTTAAATTTTCATGTTTACTATTTTTAGGTGGTGGCAATACATTAATTATTGCGTCAAGAATCTTGTCAACATTAAGACCTGTTTTAGCAGAAATTAAAATTATTTCATCTTCTTCGCAGCCTAATAAACTAATTATTTCCTTACTTACTTTTACAGTATCGGCTGCTGGTAAATCTATCTTATTTATTACTGGTATTATATTAAGATTAGCTTCTATTGCAAGATATACGTTAGCGATGGTTTGAGCTTGAATACCCTGAGTAGCATCAACTATTAATAGTGCGCCTTCACAAGCTTCTAAACTTCTAGAAACTTCATAACTAAAATCGACATGCCCTGGAGTATCAATTAAATTTAGCTCATATCCATTATAGGCCATTCTAACTGGTGCTAATTTGATTGTTATACCTTTTTCACGCTCCAGATCCATTTTATCTAGTAGCTGTTCTTTCATGTCACGTTTCTCAACTGTTGAGGTCAATTCTAATAACCTGTCGGCAAGTGTCGACTTACCATGATCAATGTGAGCAATAATACAAAAATTGCGAATCTTGTTTAATTCCATAACTTAAGTCCTATTATAGCAAACTAACAGGGGTAAATTTATATATCCAATTTTATTGGTGATAATACTATACGTCGCAAACGATTTACGATCGGTCTAACTTCATCTAAATCAAAAAGTGCCGACACGGAAATGTGAACAAAAAAGGTAACACTGCTAATTAAAATAAGCTTAGTTCCTAGAGAGAATATACCTTTATCTGTTGCTCCTAGTGGGAAGAGAGAGATCATAATAAATGTTGCAATTAAACTAAATCCAGTTACAGATATAATCCTCCCGACACCACTCCAGAAATATTTATCAAATAGTTTTTTATCCCTAAATAGCATTATTACGGAAAGAATAAATACTTCTACGGTTGCTACTATTGACTGAGCAATTGCTAATCCTTCAACGTTATAACGAGATGGGTTGGCTAAAGTTACAGCTAGAAATATGTTTAAACTTATTGTAAATAAGGAAACATAAAGTGGCGTTCTGGTGTCTTTATGGGCATAGAACCATCGAGAAATAATTGAATACATAATCCTAAAAAAGATAGCCAGTGTTAAGAAGCCAAAGATATCTGAAATTTGTGGGCTACCACGCACATAGATCATACGAGCTAAGTAACCTCTGCAGAAGTAACATATAACAACAGTAGGCGCACTAACCCAAATCATGGCTCTTAGAACCATCAAAAAGTCTCTTCGGAAAAGATCAGGTCTACCTTGGCTAAGTCTAGAATTTAACCTTGGAAAAGCTGCAGTAGAAATTGTTGTACCAATAAGTAATATAGGGGCAGTACTTAATATAAAGGCGTTGTTGTAATAAGTAATATTACCGGTACCTAAATTACTAGCAATATGAGTTTCAACCACATTTTCCATTTGATCCATTCCCTGGTCAACTGATCTTGGTGGTAAGTTATGTAAAATTTTATGGAAATCTTTACTCTTCCAGTTAATAAATGGATGCCAGTGGAAGCCTAATTTCCAAAGTCCAATTGAGACAATAATTAATTGAAGAATTGCACCGCAAAGAGCGCCGACTCCTAGACCAACTAAACCAATATTATGTTTAAACAAATAAATACTAATAATGATCGATAAGTTATAGAAAAGTGGTGCAATGGCATAAAAGAAGAAGCGGCCCATAGTTTGTTGTGTAGCAACTAATATTCCAGATATAGTAAAAAGCAAGGGGTTAAAAGAGATAATTCGCATTATTGTTACGGCGTTATGGAGTTGAGGTGGAGTAAGTCCAGGAGCAACGACATATTTTATAAGCGGTTCTGCAAAAATTAGCATTATTAAACCGACAATAAGCATTAATATGGCTAAGAAATTCAATAACCAAGTTGATAGATCCCATACCCCTTTACGATCTCCACGATGCATATGATCGGATAGTACGGGCATAAATGCTACTCCAAGAGCACCAGCTGCAATAGTAAAAAAGAATAAATCTGGTACGTTAAAGGCAGCGAAATATGCATCTGTACTATGAGGTCCAACCGTCGGAAAGTTTGCATTAACCAGTTTTGTTCTTAAAAAACCAAGTAATTGACCAGCAAAAGAAGTAGCAATTAATAGTCCAGCAACATTACCTATGCTGATTCGACGCTTTTTCTTTATTGCAACAGACGGATTCATTCAACCATTAGTATAATGCAGCAGCTGCAGGAAGTTTAGATCCTTTTAGTAGTTCTTCGACTTCCACGCCATCAACAGTTTCTTTCTCGAGTAGTTTATCTTTTAATACTTCTAGTTTATCTAGGTTAGATTTAATAACAACTCGAGCTCTATTGGCAGCTTCAGTAATTAAGCTCTCTACTTCATCATCTATAACTTTTGCGGTTTCGTCTGAGTAATCTCTCTCATGAACTAATTTATCTATCATCATGCCGTCATCAACATGGAATACCTGATCTCTTAATTTGTCACCCATTCCTTGGTTGATGATCATATCTCTAGCAAGTTCAGCAGCTTGCTGTAAGTCACTGCCTGCACCGGTTGTAATTCGATCTCTGCCAAAAATTACTTCCTCGGCAATTCGTCCCCCAAGCCCTCTCGCAAGCATATCTTTAAATTGTATTAGAGATACAAAGATACGGTCCTCAGGTGGAATGAACCAGGTAACTCCACCTGTTCCTCCTCTAGGAATAATTGTAACTTTATGGACAGGATCACTATCTGGTAAGACGTGACCAACTAAAGCATGTCCTGCTTCGTGATAAGCAGTAGTTTTCTTATCTGATTCAGTCATTATCTTACTCTTACGCTCAGGTCCAATTGCAACTCGCTCAAATGCTTCGGTAACATCACTCTGGGTTATTTCATTATGCGAATTTCTTGCAGCAATAATAGCTGACTCATTAGCTATATTAGCTAGATCTGCACCAGAAGATCCAGCAGCTTTAGCGGCCAGAGAATCAAGGTCAACATTTTTAGCTAGTGGCTTTTTTGTAAAGTGAACTTTTAGAATAGCTTCTCGGTCTTTTCTGTCTGGCAGACCAATATTTACTCTTCGGTCAAATCGTCCAGGTCTAAGGAGTGCAGGATCAAGCACATCAGCTCGGTTAGTTGCAGCTAATACTATTACGTTTTGACCTTGTTCGAATCCGTCCATTTCAACAAGGATCTGGTTTAAAGTTTGTTCTCTTTCATCATGTCCTCCACCCATACCAGAGCCTCGACGTCTTCCTACTGCGTCAATTTCATCAACAAAGATAATGCATGGTGCGTTTTTCTTAGCTTTTGCAAAAAGATCTCTAACTCTAGATGCTCCTACACCCACAAACATTTCAACGAATTCAGAACCAGAGATACTAAAGAAAGGAACATTAGCTTCACCGGCTACAGCTCTTGCTAGTAATGTTTTACCAGTTCCAGGAGGGCCTACTAACAAAACTCCTTTAGGTATTCTTGCCCCCATCGCAGCAAACTTTTTAGGAAACTTTAAAAATTCAACGACTTCTTGTAAGTCTTGTTTAGCTTCGTCACTTCCTGCAATTTCTGTAAAAGTAACCTTATCTTTTTCATTTCCGTAAAGCCTTGCTCTACTCTTTCCAAAACTAAGAGCTTGATTTCCCTGGCCTTGAGCACTTCTAAGCATAAAGTAAAGTAATCCGCCAATTAGTATTACAGGGATTATTGTGCCAGCAAGATTTATAAGGTCTGAATTACTAGTTGAAGACGATTTAAATGTAAAATTAGATTTTTCGGTATTAAAGCCTTGTTGCTTAAGACTTGTACTTGGATCTACGTAAGCTTTAATTGTTGCGTGATTCTGACCTTTAGGAGTTATCTCTAGTTCATTGCCACTTACAAGAACTGAAGTGTAGTCACCTTTATTGTTTTGTTCCATTGCAGTTGTGGAACTTATCTCTTTAAGAGTTGTAGGTTGGTTATATGCAGCCAGAGCAATAAGCGCAAATAAAATAATTAGCGCAATAAAACCAGCATTTTTGGCGCGTTTATTCTTAGGGGTTTGTTTACGATTGTTTGGGGGCATCCTCTTATCCATATTAATTAATTAGTATTATACCTTTCAACTTTCAGTTTGCCTAGCGCTCTAACTACTCGAGTGCTAAATGATCTTTATATACCTTAAGATACTTATCCTTTTGGACCGGAAATTTTTGACCAGATGAGCCTACTTTACCAGCAATTACTAATCTTTCCAAGGTGCTAGAGTCAAAGTTTCTTATATTATTTGCTCTTAGCCACCCGGCAAATATTTCTTTTGCAACGTTGTGAGGTAAATGGCTAAACCAAAACCTATCTAGCGAACCTTTATTTTTTTGCTGGTTCAAACTCTGTTCAATTAGATCATCTATCTCTCTATTAATAGATGCTAGTCTATTTAATAAAGTAATCAACTGAGTTCGAGCTGTATTATTTATTTTTGGTGTTATAAATTGCCGGATATAGTTTCTCAAGTATTTAGTGTCCTGATTAGTTATATCTTCTCGCCAAATTATTTGATTGTCTTTGGCATATTTAATTAATTCTTCTTTTCTATAGTTAATTAGTGGCCTAATTACCATCTTATTATTTAATAAAGAAGTTAAACCTTTCCTGTTAGTGCCTCTAGTTAGATTGATTAGTGCAGTTTCAATTAGATCATCATTATGGTGAGCAGTAATTATTGCTCTTGCGCTAGAAGCTACTTTAATTTTATTTAAAAAATCATATCTAGCTTGCCTTGCTTGATCTTCACTTGCATCGCTGCCTAAATTTGCTCGGTAGTAAACAAAAGGTAAATTGAGTCGTTTTGCTTGGTTTTCTACTAATACTTTATCTAGATTAGAATCCTCTCTAATGCCATGATCTAAATGAGCCACAATAAATTTATATTTTTTATTTTCCTGATTTAGTTTTGCAAGAAGATTAAGAAGAACTATGGAGTCGACTCCTCCACTCACCGCAACAACATAGGTCCCATTTCTTGGTAACTCAACTAACATATCTTATTATTGTAACAATGGCTTAAGCATTTTAAGACTAAATAAAAATGAAATATTTAAAAGACCTATTTAAATTAAATGATTAAAGACTTAATTTTAGTTGTAACCGGAATTATTGTTGGCGGCATGAATTCTGTAGCAGGGGGTGGTTCTTTAATTGGCTTTCCGGTTCTTTTAGCTCTAGGTACCCCTGCAATTGTAGCTAATGCAACACTTAGTTTAGTGGTCTTACCTGGCAATATAGGAGCAACGTATGGTTACAGAAAGTATCTAAAACGCGTGCCTAAACCATACCTATTATTATTAATCCCTGCAGTTATTGGATCTGCAATTGGAGCCTACGCCCTAAGGCGCACATCATTTAACGACTTTGAAAATTATATACCTTGGTTAATTTTATTTGCAGCTATACTCTTCGCATTTCAGCCATTTTTTTATAAACAACTTCATCATCATATTCATAACGCAAAGAACAATAAGGAACTTTTAAAACCAATCTTGAAGTTTAGCTTCGTAGTTCTAATTATTTCAATATATGCAGGTTATTTCGGAGCTGGTTTTGGCTTTGTAATGCTAGCCTTTTTAGGATTTACAAAACTACATAACCATATCCATAGAATGAATGCTTTAAAAAATGTAATAGTCATATTTACTTCTATTACTACTATCTTGGTTTTGTTTAGCTCACATTTGATTGATTGGCGGCAAGGACTAATTATGGCATTTGGTAATTTTATTGGTGGATATTACGGAGCAATTTGGGCTCAAAAAGTATCTTCTAATGTTTTAAGAGTTATTATTATATTTATTGGATTTAGTACTGCCATTTACTTAGGTTTAAGAAGTTATTAATGACTTTAAACACTAGTAAACAGATATGAATCGTGTTATATTTTAAATCTGAAGATAAGGCGGCGTAGCTCAGCTGGTTAGAGCGCAGGACTCATAAGCCTGAGGTCAGTGGTTCAAGTCCACTCGCCGCTACCATTATGCTTATGTTTATAGTTATTTTTTACTTGTTAGTATTCTTTTAGTATGGTGAGTGTATGAATGTAGATAATTTAGAAATACGACCAGCAACATTTGAAGATGCTTTAGCTGTACAAGTTCTAAGAAAACATGCATGGCAAGCACGTTACGTCAGCCCAGATACTGGAGTTACAAAAGAGATATTAACTACATCTCTTGCTAAATTACCACCGTCTGAGGACGATCTAGAACATTACAGGCAAATGCTGGATAAACCTGATAACATAGGCAAAAATCTAGTCGCACTACTTAACGGTAGAATTATCGGTACAGTCACCTACGATACACTTGAAGATGACACTGGTGATATTGGAGTTTTTGTTGCCGATGATTACAATGGCAAAGGTGTAGGCGATAGATTACTAGATGTGCTAGTTTCAAGGTCAGATAATCCGTTACAGGTAGAGATCTATGCTAGAAATCCTAGTAGAGATTTTTATAAAGCACACGGTTTTGTTGAAGTTGGTGAAGAAAGTAATCACCACTTCACAGAAGAGGCTTACTTGCCAGTACAAACTTTGCGGTTAGATCCGAGGTAGGATTATTTCACTGAAAACAACTAGTTCCTTCTTTAATTGGTTTCAGTTAGTTCCTAATCCGATTACCGTATTGACATGTCTGGTAACGTTTGGTACTATATAGTCATGTCTAATAATACTATACCTGATAAAATATATACTCCTGAGCAAGTAGCTACTATGTTGCAGCTCTCTAAGAATACCGTCTACGAATTAATCGGTAGAGGTGAACTGGTTGCTAAGCGTTTCGGTAGAGTATATCGTGTACCTGCTAGTTCGCTTAACTTTATGTTTACTGGTCTGGACGCTGATTTATATAATGCCGAGCAGATTGATTTAGTATCTATGGATAAAGTGCACAAAGAACTCGCATCCGTACGCAAAAGTTTGTAACATGACCACTATTAGACCGATAAGGGTGTTCGTGGATTCAGATGTTATCATATCTTCTATTATTTCAAATTTGGGTGCTTCGTATGCTTTATTAAACACAATACAACAAACAGAGTGCTATGTATCAAACTTTTCAATCAAAGAGTTAGAGGAAGTTGTTGCTCGACTAAAACTTGAACGAGACATGTTAGATAAGGTTATAGACACTAAATTAATAACCGTTGAAATTAATCAAACTTATAAAAAAGTTAGGGCAGAGTACGCTGATTATGTACGAGACCCTGACGATGCACATATAGTTGCAGGCGCCAAGGAAGCTAAAGCTTCATTTTTATTATCGTACAATGTTCGTCACTTTAATGCTGAAAAACTTAGACAAGATTTTCAGATTGTCTTGTTGACTCCAGGCTTATTCTTGCAATATCTTCGTAGTTTATCGCCCTAACTATTTTATACATAGCAATCAGTTCTCGTTTGATTTGGTTCCAATTCGTTCCTAGCACGTCTACCATATTGCTTATGTTTGTTAGTATTGACAACAATTAGTATTAGGCATACAATGTAATTACTATGAATACATCCATAATAAGAATAGGTAATTCCAAAGGTGTGCGTATACCAAAACCTCTTTTAGAGGAAAGTGAGCTAGATGATAGGGTAGTTATCACCGCTAAAAAAGGTGAGATACGTATCACAGCTGCTAAAAAACCTAGGGTTATATCTGAAACTATGCTGCTATCTGAGGAGTCATTAGCCAAAGATTGGTTGCGACCCGAGGAAGATAAAGCATGGGCAAATTTACAGTAGGACAAGTTGTATCAAGTAGCTTTCCATTCTCTGATTTATCAACATCCAAAAGACGTCCAGCAATTATCGTTGC
>Ga0182030_10006675_pt1 | contig 24265 bp, 25 predicted proteins | sample 812S3MmetaG_FD_121299 | JGI IMG/M metagenome (GOLD analysis project Ga0182030, IMG submission 121299) | Permafrost microbial communities from Stordalen Mire, Sweden - 812S3M metaG (Illumina Assembly) | ecosystem: Environmental > Terrestrial > Soil > Wetlands > Permafrost | place: Sweden...
AGTCACGATGCAGCCTTCAACGGAAAGGTATCGAGTCAGCCTCCACGACCTCGGTGATCTACAGAGCCACCTAACATCTTCAGACCGGACACCCTAATTCCGTCTCAATACGTCTACTTTCACCTCTCTTGAAAGCCTGTGAGACATACTACCTTTGCTGGGATTGGCCAAGCGGTATCGCAGATATATCCATGCGATGGGAATCTACAACGGACGGGATATCGCGATCAGACATCAAATCCCTTGTCTACCATTTCAAATCCTAGTACTCGGTGTGCTTAGGTTACAAGGGTAGCTATCAATAGCTAAGAAATGAAAGGAGCAGGTCATGCGCTCTTTCGTCCCGGGGGAAACACTCGCGGTGCACGCCATCTTGGCCCTTGTCAAGAGAGGTAAAACCTGCATGGCAACTATTGTTGCTCATCCAAGCAGTTAATTAAAATTTCCTCGTTTGAGCCGGACTGTGAACATGTGGGATGATCTGCAAGAAGACAGAATGGAGTATGGCGCACTTCGGGTTGAAAGACTGGGAGCTGGCAAGTTTCAGCAAGCTACCAAGTATTGGTATCGAGGAACACCAATATGAGTTGGCAGGCCAGACTCTGAAATGCGTATCCTTGACAAAATCTCTGTTCTGAACAATGGTAAATACCATATTGTTAGAAACCCAGCTTGCCCTGCTGCTAGCTAGCTAGCTCGAGGTGTGAATTTCGCATCTATGATCAAAATTACTGAATTTCAACGAGGTAGACATTCTTAACCAGATGCCCGATTCAGTCGCTGGGAGATGCCCTAGTTAGCGGAATTCGAATATCTTGATTACAGTGAGAGTCGGGGCTGCTATAAACGTTGTACACAGATTCTAATAAATTCTATAGTGTAAAACAATTCAGAGGGTATGACAACCTGCTGGTAGCTTATTGATCTGACTGAGACTTTGGGGCTGTCTCACGTAGTAGTGCGAGGTATGCTCCAAGTGGTGCAAATTGTTTATGACTCCTATTTTTAGAGCAAGTGCTGAGGCTGCATGAGGCTGCAGATTACGACACGTTGTTCTAGCATCCCCCACGTTTTTTTTTTTTAATTTTGATCCTTGTCTAATGTTGATCTTGCTCATCTTTGGAATAGTATCCTAAATTTTTGTTGTGAGAGAATCTCGCACTGAATCTCGGGAGCATTTTTACCAGTCAAGCAGTAAAGATTCGTCTGGCTAGTGTATCCATGTTAAGTGGCAGCTCATTGTATGCTATAAACGGGGGCTCGCCAATTATTTGGGACTCATAGAATTAGAGGCCCATTCTCTCACCGACTTCTTGCATTTCACTTCTCAAAGCTGTCATGCATGGTCCCCGAGATTAGTTTCCTCTTCCAAGCGAACCCAAAACGTAGCCCTGCATAGCTATCATACCTTAGCAGAAGTAGCGTTATGCATGCATGAACCTATGGTTGGCAAAGAATTAACTGTTCTATTGGATCCACAATGCATGGAACTGCTGTCATGAAAACACCTTACAGACTTATTAAATCTCTAATCTTACTCCTATCGGATTATTGACATGATCTATCTCCGAGGAGGAGTCTTATCCTCCCAATTCTGAGAGTGCCGTCCCGGTGTTTTTCAACATGGCGCCTACAAACCGTACCTACCCGGGCTCCCGGGACCAATCCTTTAAGGACCATAAAGCATTACCTCCGAAAGCGACAAATAAAAGTTTCCCATCAACCCTCCTGCTAAACACGGCGTTTCAACCTTGTATATCGACGCGTCTGGCCATTGTTTTCTGGTACTATCCACGCGGGGTCGTTCGTCCCAATTCCCTCTTTCACCGGGGTCCAAGAGATCTTGCTTTTGATGACACACGAGATAAGATAATGAGAATATCCGATGTGTCGTCCTGGCTAAAGAACAATCGTAGTGGTGGGTCAAGTCTCGTTCTTTGGAGGGTGGTTGTGCCGAACAGCCGTTCTCAATTTCGCGGGTCTCGTTTCCCATGCCATGGGATGAGATTCGCGTTTCCCGGCTTCATCCAGTTCATGCCTCTTTATTGCCCTTTGACGTTGGAAATAATACGAAATAGCCATATAAATCAAGATGACGGCTAAACAGGTCCCTATGGCGGAGAATAGGACGACAAAAAGTGGCTGTTGACCAACTGTGGAAGGCATTCTTAATAGTAGCTGGGAGTCCTAGAGAGTCTGGAGAGTTGGATCGAAATAATCGAGAAGTTGCGGGGCGTTTGGGATTGTGTGGCGAACACTAATAGTGCTGCAAAAGCTGGATGCAAATTCCGATATCGTATGAGATGTCGTAAAGGGCTAAAACCTTTGAAGGGAAGAGTGAGCCTGGAGACAACGAGAGCCAATCCAAGAAAGAGGAGTGAGTCCGAAGCGATTAGGGGTAGGATGGTTCGTGGGACTCCAAAGCCGGGTATTGTGATTAAAATAGGGGTAGTCTAGGAATGTTGGCGAGAGATTGGCAGAACGAAGAAAAGAGAAGTGATCAAAAAGAAAAGGAAGATCTTGGCAGAAATCTTAGATATGTGAGTTGGTTGAGGAAAGAAAAGCCGGGAACGCTCCTTACGCTGAGAAGGCACGATCGTGGATGCGCAACCAGTACCTATGATTCCGATCCTCCACACTTCTCCAATTTTAATCGTTTCGTTAGCAATCATAAAATCCCAAGGATGTCATGAATAACAGAGCGGGAGTCCCCTTTCAGAAAATGGCCAGAAGTTGTCTTTTGGAGATATTGAAAAAAACGTGCAGGTAATACCGAATTTCTCTACCGTTACGTGTCGCTCGTATTGATTTTCAGAAGTTTAGTTGCTTGATTGAACCAATGAAATGGTTTTGGGGCTCAAATAGAGAGCCTAATGCTTCATCTCCCCTGCCACAAAACCGGACTTTTGATCAGCTAATTGGCATCCATGAACGAAAGTCGGGCGAAATCAGCCCATTCAGTCGGGGAAGATGCAAGCCGAGAATATGGCTCGCGGGGTCATTGAGCTCCATCGATCCCTCCGAAGTCTGATCGAATCGGGGGAAAAGCTTGAGTGCTAATACATTGCAGATTTATTTACATCTATTGTAAGCTGTCCATCAATCAAGTTTTTCGATGTAATCAACACAGCTCAACGCCTAAGTCAATACAGGCGCTGCAAATCTTTAATAAGAGAAAATCAAATTCGATATCGCAATATTTCTATGAATGTTTAGGCATTGGGATCAAATATTCGAGCCAAACCGCTGAAGCCGATATCCAGGAACGCAGTTGCGCAATCGGATACTAGATAAATCGTGGGGGGTACAAAGAGGAACAAAATGGTGGAGAAGCCAGCGGCACACCTGGGCTTTTGGTAGCTCGAGAAGCCATCACGATTTGTACCATGCCTCCACAAAATCTGCAAGTACAAAACGCGAATGCAATGTTTGTAATATCTATCGTTGGTTTTGTAAAGCCTCTTTGGATCAGCTTTTTAAGGAACTAAAGCTGCTGGCCAGCGTTTATCTTCAGGATCTTGGTGACATTGTATCTCGTAGCCGCCCTTGTGCATCTCAAACCTGCAATTTGGTTGACCAAACGGAAGGCATTCAGTGCCTCCGGCATGATAGAGACGCTCACAAAAAAAAGCAAGTAAAGGATCGGCACCGCTAGCCATCATGTGCGGCACAAAAGATAGGGTGCCATCACCAGGCGTTTTGCACACCTTCTATCATAACTCAATTCTCACAGAAGGAAATCTTTTAGGTAATTCCATAATGGAAACTGAAGATATAGGGGGTCTTATTCCTCAAGCCATCTGCTCGGAGAGTATAAGAGCCCAAAGTTCAGATCCCCCAACATCAAGTTTCTTATTGCGCAATCATTCGAATTTTTAGCTATCATTAGCAGCCTAGCCACCGCTCTATTCTTCGATTGTCGGCCTAAGAGTCTAGGCAATAAAACCTGACAATCATCAATAACTCAAAGCTAGGTATGAGATCCCTCTAGCCATCTAAAGGTGCTCATGATATGGTACTATCGAGGAATTCCCTCCTCGGAAATCGTTGGCGCCGATCATCGTTATGCTGATTAAGAACGTGACAGATGCCGTGGCTTGGATCCTCAATACACGCAGTCGGAGATCTTCATACGTTTGGCAATCAGGTACTAACGCTTGGCAGATATCCATTTATTAGAAGGATCAAAGCTTAAGCCAACATGCTCGACGTAACCGTTCAGCCGCCCGCACAAACTCGGCCGGGAACTACCCTCTATCCACCGGTTGCTGCTAAGTTGAGCAGCGAGACTGGTATGTACGACGAGCTCTCCCAGATGTGGGCTGTTGCAACACTAGTCAACGAAGATGGCGAAGCTGTTACTGAGCAGCCCGGAGGAAAGACAAGCGACTCTGCCCACCCGTTGGACACAAATAGTACCAGCCACAGCTCGGGCAGGCATAGCACCAACAGAGATCAGGCATACTTCTACTTCCCTGATCTAGTGATCTACACGCCTGGCAGATACCGAATCAGGGTGACTCTCATGAGATTACACTACTCTCATGAGCATCCTGATGGCTATGCAATCGCAGAGGACTACGTCGATAGCCATTCGATTGTAGTCGACGATGGAGCATCCAATAATGCAAGGCCAAGTAAGTTCATCGAATTGATGATAGACAACGCTAACAGAGCCAGGTGAACTTGAACGTGCTTTCTTGAGGGTTCTTAGGCATGATGGCCAAGACATTCCATATGGGCCAGCTTAAGCGGAGACTCTCCATCCCAAGCCATAAGCCGCAACCGAGGGAGAATTTGGATCACGGACTTTCATTAAGGAGGATGGAGAACTGTGCAGGGTCAAACTTTGAGGAGAGGAACTGGCTTTCAACAACTAAGTGCGATGTTGATTCATTTATGCGAGTGCAGGAGTAGCATCCACCGCATGGGATACCTGTGGATCTTGTTATGAAAGGAAAACTGAACTCTCATACCGGACTACACTCGTTAAAATAGACTAACTTGTCTATAAGGATTCTACAAGCAATTGAGTATGATTCACGGTTTTTGAAAGATCGCTACAATGACATATTGGGCTTTCTTGATTTCTGCCCTATCCATGCGCCAAGAACCCTTGAAGTTGAGCTCGACGTAGAATCAACAATCACGTGAACCAATTCTTAACAGCTCTCGCTTTGATGTAATACATGGCTTCGAAGAAGCTTGTGGCGTAGGTATAGAGAACCAAATCCTCATTAGCGGGGATTTTGGTGGGCTGGAGGGCGGTCTGAGGCGGGCAGCTTTTCTGCCGCCTCTCATTTCTGTGACTGAACTTGACTCACAAACAAAATCCCGAAATCACATCTATCACCACACAAAAGAGATTTATGTACACCCTCTCCTCCCGTCTCTCAAGTATCTCACGTGCCCTTCTACCATCTCTGCAAATTCAGCAGAAAATCAATTGGCGCAACCTGCGCGTTGCTCCAAGCCGTTACAGCTCCACTCAACTCTACAAAATGGCAGCAACTGATGCCTCCGAGGTGTTGTCCCAACAGCTCAGGTCATTAAGTGTATTACCGCTACCTCAATATCCGAATTGCTATCCGGAAGTAAACCCAATCGACGTCTACCGCGCACATCTTACCTCACTCCTTGCAGAAGTCACTGGCGTCGATTCGGCCATAATATACCCAGCTCTACAATGGACACAAAAGCTAGAACTGGGAGACTTAGTACTGCCAGTACCTGCTCTAAGAGTCAAGGGGAAGAAGCCGCAAGAACTTGCGGCGGAATGGATTGAGAAGGTATGTTTTTCTTGACCTTGTTTGGATAGTTGCTGATCTCCTGCAGTTCCCAGAATCCCCCCTCGTTCACAAACCAACGCTCACAAATGGAACATTCCTCCAATTCTTCTTCAAAGCTGATAAGCTCGCCGAAATCCTGATCCCCTGCATTCTCGCTCGAAAAGAGACATATGGACTAAATAAATTCCTCGGTCTCAAGGACCCCAAAGATCCTTCCAAGGGCCCCAAGAAAATGATCGTCGAATTTTCCTCTCCCAATATCGCAAAGCCCTTTCATGCAGGTCATCTTCGAAGTACGATTATTGGAGGATTCTTAGCAAATCTATACGAAGGAGCGGGCTGGGATGTGGTCCGAATAAACTACCTAGGAGATTGGGGCAAACAATACGGCATCCTGGCGATTGGATTCGAAAAATATGGCAACGAAGAAGCATTACAAAAAAACCCTATCAACCACCTCTTCGAAGTCTATGTGAAGATTAACAAAGACAAGGACGTAGAAGAAAAACACATCGAGGAGCAAAAAGCCGCAGGCCAAGATATCACCAAGCTTCGAGAAGAAAGTATCGACGAGCGAGCCCGAAAATATTTCAAGGCCATGACCGACAACGAACCTAACGCCATAGCTCAGTGGTCTCGATTCCGAGAACTTAGTATAAAGGGGTATAAGCAAACATATGCTCGTCTAAATATCCACTTCGATGAGTATTCTGGAGAATCGCAAGTCCCACAAAAACGTATGGATGCAATGGCCCAGAAAATGGAAGATATGGGTATCAGCGAACCTTCAGACGGCGCCGTCATAGTTGATTTCACAAAGCATGTTCCCGGAAAAGCAGGCAAGAGTCTTGGTAAAACCCTCATCAAGCGAAAAGATGGCACTGCTTTGTACCTGACCCGTGACATTTCCGAGATTCAGCAGCGGGAGGATAAGTACAATTTCGATCACATGATCTATGTGGTTGCATCAGCACAAGATTTGCATTTACAGCAATTATTCAAGATTGTGGAGTTGATGGGATATAAAGAGTTGGCTTCCAAGGTTCAACATATCAATTTCGGCTTAGTCTTGGGAATGAGTACTCGAAAAGGGACTGTCAAATTCTTGGACGATATCCTGGAGGAAGTGGGAGAGGCAATGCACGAGGTTATGCGAAAGAACCAGGATAAATACGCACAAGTTTCCAACCCAGAAGCCACCGCAGACATCCTGGGTATCACGTCTGTGATGGTACAGGATATGAGCGGAAAGCGGTATTTCCCCTTTTGTCCCCCCATCTTTCCAAAGCTAATGCAAATCCAGAATCAACAACTACAACTTCGACATCGCAGCCATGACCTCCTTCGAAGGCGACACAGGACCCTACCTCCAATACGCGCACGCCCGTCTCTGCTCCATCTCCCGCCGCGCCCTCGCTCCCCCCTCCTCCCTCACACCAGAAGAAATCGCTACCGCCGACCTCTCCCTCCTCAGCGAGCCGCAAGCTGTCAAACTCATCCGAGTCATTTCGCAGTATCCGGATGTGGTCCAGAATACGCTCAAGACGTTGGAGCCTACGACCGTGATGACGTATTTGTTTAAGATGACTCATACCTTGAGTAGTAGCTACGACCATCTCCAAATTGTCGGCAGCGAACGCGAGTTAATGCGTGCTCGAATGGCGTTGTATGATGCGGCGAGGGTGGTGTTGGGCAATGGCATGCGGCTGTTGGGGTTGAGTCCTGTTGAACGGTAATTACTTCCCCCTGCCTATTTTTGGTTTGATGCTGATGATTAATGTAGAATGTGAACGCCCTGGGAAGATAATAAAAGGTGTTGCGAGGATCGAAGTGGGAGGGAAGGTATGGTGTTGCATTGATTTGATGATGAATAGGTATTATTTGAAAATATCACTCAGCGGCGTTCAGAGCATTCGCATGATTGCTTCATAGACCCCAAAACAGCGTCACGGAAATCAAAAATAAAGTATTCATTTAAAACAGACTTCAAATCCCCGCCCAAATACAATATGACCTGGTATAATATAGTAAAGATCCATCCCTCCCCAACTCCATTCATCATCATCCACCACCCATCACCTCGCACTAACCTCCTCCGGTTCAACTTCAATCCCACTATCCACCTCCTCAGCACTATACGTAATCCCACCAATCCCAGTCCCCGACCCACCCAATTTCCTCCCATCCCATTGACTCACAAAACTGAGGGTTTGTTCTCGTTGCTTAAGTCTCGTTTCAGATTGGGGGAGCAGACGAATAGGTATCGATTCCTTCCCCTCCGTCACATCCCCCGCGTTCTCCCTGTCCCTTTCATCCAATAACGGTTCAGGATTCGGTAGCGATGATGGTTTCGGATTCGATATTTGTAGATCGCGAAGTAGGTCTTCCATGTCTTGCTGCATATCCTCCATCTTGGGTTCCGCGGACCAAATTTCTTCGCCGCTAGGGAAGGAGATAGTTTTCGCGTCGAGAGTGAGCCCGATGTCTTGGATCAGCACATCCATGGGACATATATACGCGACCCGTTTTCTGGGGGAATAGGCGAGCACGTGCCCACATACGTTTCCTCGGTCGGAGCTGATGATCCACGCACCCGAATCACCAGGGATGCCCAATTGCCGCCCCGCGACCTGGTAGCTAGAGCTCGGTGTCTGCCGCCCGTAGATTTTCACCGATGTCATTGCGGGGAGGATAAGTCCGGTTTGTAACCCGGAAGTGCGGGCCCGGCAATGCACTGCCAATCCCCCCAGTTCCTCCGTCTTCGCGACCTGAAGTGGAACCTGCCCATCCATGGAAACTGTATTTTCCTCCGGCAGGCGATATTCATTGAACTCAAAAAGCGCCCAATCAATTTCGTGAATCAAGTTGTTCTCGGTTCTTCGGCGAATGCCGGATGAGGCATACACTTCACCTAAAGAACAGGAGTCTAGATGTTCTTCATCGCGAGTTGACGGGTCGGGGTAGAAATCGATGGGTATGTCGTCGATTGCGGGTTGGGTTATTACATAGGATTCGCCACAAGAAGGGGGGATGCCAGGGATATCGCCGGGTTCGAGCGAGTCTTCGGTGTGAAAAGAGGGTGAAGAGGCGGGACGAGAGGAGAGGTGGTAGGGAGATGGGGAGGGGCGGCGAGATTGGGGAGAATCTTCATCGCCTTCGGAGTCGGAAGCGTAGGGTGAGTTGGATGAGGAATCGGATTCGTAATCTGAGAGTTCGTACATATATTCCTCATCTCCGGAACTATACACACTGGACTCTGAATACGTGAGCTCAGGCATATCATTATACCTCCCACTCGATCTCAGAACCGGTTCCAAGGGATCAAAATCTTCGTTCTCAGAATCCGAATCCTCGGATGGTTCATCCAGCATATGATGTACCGTCATCCCATAGGATTTCCCATCCACGACGACAAGTCCCCCGAAACTCACAGGTGGTAAATGTCGTCCCTCGACACAAGCCCCAATACTAGCTCCATTCCCTGGCCTTTCTTGAAACCCCGCATTCTTAGCCTCTGTCCCCCGTTTTGCCATACTTCTTCTCGCGCCTTTACCCCTTGACCTCACTACCTTCCCTCTACATACCTTTAACCCATATGTTTCTTTATCATACGCCAGTGATTTTTTCAATATGGACCGTACTTTGGTGACTGAGGTACAGATTATGAGAATAGTGGGTTTGGTGGTGCTAGGGGATTCGCCGATGGATTCCAAGCTGATTTCAACGGATTCAGGATATTTTTTGTAGAAGTTGCGGAGAACGTGGTTTATATGTGGCATGAGACCGGTATGCCAGTAGTGAAGGTGTTCGGGGGCGATGCGGATTGCGGGGTAGGTGCGGAGTTTGGGTTTGGGTGTGGATGAGGGTATTTGGATAGGTGCTTGGGATTTGTTAGATGGGGAAATAGAATTGTGGAGGGAACGTACTGGACGGTTTTATGGCTGGTTTTTCTGACCAACCTGTTTTCTCAGAGTATGTAGTGATTGAGCTGGTAGCTTGGCTGTAAGAAGGCTTCTCCGACCAATCAATTGTTTTCTCTGAAGTGGTATTTGGCAGTACGGGCGCGGCAAGCTTTCGCCCCATCGGTGTAGATGGAACTCCACCCGCTGGTGTTGACGGAGCAGGCAGAGAATCATCACTCTCATTCTCAGTATCAGACACCTCATCGATTGCACAGCAGGCATCGAGAGCTTTCGATACTTTCCAGCACACCTTCTGATGCATGACATCCGGTCTTGCTTTTTGTGAGAGTTCATCATCTGGTGACTGCCAACATGCCTGGACGGCTTTGAGGTAAAGACTGCCACATCTGGACGCGAGTTTCTTGAAAACACTAATAGGATTCTCGGGTATGACGGAAGAGCCATTGAAGATATCTGGCAGAGACCTCCAAAGTCCAATTTCAAGTAAAAGCATAGCAAGACTATACAAATCCAAAGACTTGCTCTCTGAAGTAAGATGAGTATATTTCGTCGTCCTTGGATCCAAAGGATATCTATGCAAGGCCATTGGGGCCGGTTCCGAACTATCTGTCGCATTATCAGAAAACAAGTCGAAAGAAGCCAAAAACGATTGTCGCATATTGACTTGCGTCAAATCGAGTCGATTCTGCGGCTGAGGTTCGATAAACAGAACATTAGAAGAAACGACATTCCCATGCACAACTCCTTTTGAATGTAAATCGAAAACAGCATTGGCCACATTGTAAGCCAGACGATACTTTACTTCCAGACTGGGCTCGTAGTTGCTGGATAATAGATCGGACAAGATAGTGATGACCGGCATCCTTGGGGTTTCGACATCCACAGGTCCAAAATGAGTAGGTAAAGCGTACAAAAGACAAAACCTCGAATGCTCCGCCTCCTCAAAATACCCAATCAACCTCAACAACCCAGAAAACAACCTATCCGTCTGACTATATGTCTGAGAAAGCGCAGCAAATAATTTCTCAAACCTCGTCATCGATGGCGAAATCCCAGTAATCGAATAAATCGGATTATAACACGCATACTCCAATAACACCGGTACAATAGGAAGCGTTTTCATACCCGTCGCTCTGGCATCGTTGAAAGACATCGGTTTCCGCATAAACACAATCTGTCTCGCAGATTTCGCAGGTTGTAACATACCTCCCTTCACATTCTTCAAATCCCTCGGCCACACCAACGTACTCGGATCAATCTGCTGCGGCGTCTGCATCCTCGTACTCTCAAACTGCATTCCCCTCTCTTCCACCTGGACCTCCCTCTTCAACCCCTCCACACCCGCTCCCTCCGCTTTCAACCCCGCCGCTCTCCGCGCCGACTGTCTCGTCCGTGACAGATCATAAAGAGTATCAATCGACATTGTCAAATCGCGCACTAAATCCTCGAAACGAGTCTTATCCCATATAACCAACTGAGCTCCCTTACTTTTCTCCCCAGCTGGACCAACAGGGGATTTCTCATCCCCGCCCAACCCGCGACGGGAACTTAACCACAACGGTTCTGCCTCCGCGAGAACCTCCTTAATTGTCCCCATTACACTACCCACTAACTCACTCAACCCCGCTTTACTAATCGACTCATCGATATCAGGTGACTGAGCCGCAGGTCGACCAGCAGGATCGCTCCACTCGAGACCCCAAGACACCAACCTATCTTTCTGAATCCTCAGTTTGCGATGCAGAGATGTGAGTTCTGGATCTGTAGCCCCGGGTGTAGGTTGGGAGATAGGTTCTTTGACGAAGAAGTCGTAGCTCGATTTGGTGTCTGTGTACATTTTTGTGAGGCGGCGGGGGAAGGGGAGACGGAGGTGGGACAGGGACTCCATTTTCGCTGCCTCAGCCTCACAATCACAGTGGTAAAGTCGTGAGGAATTCTGGAAGAGGAATTGAGTATGGAAATAGGAGGAGCATCGGTTTAAGGGTCATTCATAATAGTGAGAGCTCCTTTGTTGATGCCTACAGTCCCACTATTCGTCTCATCCTTTTTTCTTAAACTGTTGCCTGAAGTTGCGTTGAGAGCGCGTGGCGGAGGCGAAGCGGCCGCCGGTCATTGGTGGAGTTTTATGGGTCCGGATGACCTGCTTGGGAATCTTGCGGATTCGCCGGGTCACGTGGATTCAGCTCTCGCCTTTCGATCCTCTGCTGTAGGGCTGAGGAGGGCTTCAATGGGACTTTGTCTGGGTGAACTGTATCAGCTGGGTGATTCTTCTCGAACTTCTCTTTCTCTCAGCGACATTATTCGGCCTCCGTTTCCCGTCATGCTTCCCCTAATACTCCCGATGATTAACCTCAGAATCCCCCAAACTGTAGCCTGCTTGGATTCGGTCCGTAAATCCTCTCATAAAAGGGCAACCTATCAAGCTTGCACGGCTTACACCCTCTAATGCAAGGCTAACCCCGCAATGCTTGATTTTGAGAAGCGAAGGATTGGAAGACAGGGCCTTGGAAATTAAGATCTTCGGGGGGTATGTGAATGGAGATCCTCGACAGATACAGTCGATTGCAAGATCCGAAAATATTGTGAGCACAGACCACATCGGCCATGTTGGCAGATGATGGTGTGTCACGTGCAATAGACGCCTGAATGGAAAGTACAGCACCAAGGCCAATGAATGGCGTCCACGCTTTACATCAGAGATTGTTCAGTCGCACGCTCAATAGTGTCGTAGTGAAATCGAAATCATTGACCTGCCGGCATCCAGCCAGCAAAGCGCCTCTTGCCATTTTGGCCTTTGAAATAACATGGCGCCGTTTTTGAAACGTGCACGCCGCTTGATTGAGCGTCGCAAGGAGAAGGGAGTGGAGCAAGGCGGCGAAGGGTCTGCGACAACCGACCCGACCCAGATCTCCACCTCCACCTCTCCGCCTGTTGCGCCGGCCGGTCCCACCAAAATCTTGCCCACCTCGACAATTCCCGCCAAACTATCGCCTGAGGAGGCCGGGCCGTCAGATCCACAGTCGCCGAATCACCTTTCCGAATCATGTATCCGACCTGCTGATCAGCTGACCGTTTCTGTCACCCCTTCGATGAGCGAGAGCGCCGATCTATGGAAATTGGCTTATTACAAATTTCGAAATGAAGAACCCGACCTGCTGGGTGGCTACGACAAGCACGTACTTGGCGATGCTGCGGTGAATGTAGATCTCTCAAGTCGGGAGTCTGTCCAAACCGCTCTGAAGAAGCTATTAGAGGATCGAGAAAAGAAACAATGGAAAGTTTCTGTCCTAGGCCACGATATCAAGATACGAGCACAAGTCGGGAGGTTGACCAAGATCCTCCAATGGTCCGACCCGTTAGTTAAGGGTGCCGTGAGCACTCAGCCCTACGCAGCACTAGCGTGGTCTGGTGTTTCGTTGCTTCTCCCGGCAAGTAGTTAAATAGCCTGTCGGGTTGCAAAGCTCCTGCTAACGCTGACAGCTCCTCACGAGCAGTGCCAAGCAGAATGAGGCAATGCTAGAGGGCTTCAACTCGATTGGCGAGCTCCAGGAGTTTTGGAAGACCCAAGAGGAGACATCTCTCCAATCCAAACATCAACAACACTACCAACGCCTCATCGAACCCTTGGTCAAATTATATTCACTGTTCTTCGTATACCAGGCTCATGTTATATGCCACCTCTCCAAAGCGCAACTCTCGCGCGCATGGGAAGGTCCGAGAAGCCCGGAATTTTGGACTAACAAGCTGAAGGACATTAATGAGTTGAGCGAAAATTGCTGTAAACTCATTGGTGTGTCCCGTGAAAAGGAGATTCAAGAAAACAGGGATAGTCAGCTACAAGAGATACAAAAGCTGCGGAAGATCCAAGAGGCTATACAGGAGAGCAATGAGGAGCATATAAGAGACGAGCAGAAAAGAGGACTCATTCAGGCCTTGGCAGATGGGGCAGGAGAGTACACGAGATACAAGAACCTCAACCAAAAAAGGGTCCCCGGCACCTGCGAGTGGTTTCTGACAGATGAAAGATTCCAAACGTGGCGCGATAACCAATCCTCAAGTCTCCTTTGGGTTTCAGCAGGACCCGGATATGGCAAGTCGGTTTTGTCAAGATTTTTGATTGACGATGAACAGTTGGCTACGTGCGTTACTACAATTACTATTACGCCTTCTTCCATTGACGCTGCTATTAGCAGAGAGTCAACCGTCTGTTTCTTCTTCTTCAAGGATCGGGTTGATGACTGCATGAATAGTACTAATGCTCTATGTGCAATACTACACCAGCTCTTTACTACCACCTCGACCTCTGGACTGATCAAGTATGCGCTTAAGAGCCATCGAGAATATGGCCCAAAGCTTACCAAGAATTTCTTTGAGCTATGGCAAATCTTGTCAGATTGCGTCACGTCTCCAGATGCTGGAGAAATCATTTGTGTCCTCGATGCTCTTGACGAATGCAAAGAGGATAGCAGGCGGGAATTCATCGAAACACTAAAATAATTCTATTTTCAAAGTGAGAGACGATCAATCCATTCCTCGAAGCTCAAGTTTCTCGTTACAAGTCGCCCATATTCCGATCTAGAGAACTCTTTCCAGGAATTCCAGACATCTATGGCATATCTGCGATTTGATGGTCACGAAAAGTCTGAGCAAATCAACCAAGAGATTAATATCGTTATCGACGTCAGATTAAAGTCTATTACAAGTGGTTTTACCCCCGAGGACCGACAAAAGATCTCTACACGCCTCAAGAGCATGGATCATCGTACGTACCTCTGGCTACATTTGACGCTCGATATTATCAAGGACAGCCCTCCCGATTTTGGCAAGCGCTCTGATATTGAAAAGTTGTTATCTCATCTGCCATCCCAAGTCTCAGATGCATACGAGACGATCTTAAGTCGAAGTAAAAATCAACTACGGACGGTGATTTTCCTTCGAATCATGCTTGCTGCAACACGGCCTCTGGCTCTCGATGAGGCGAATTTTGCGTTAACGTTGGCTACTCAAGAGCCAGAGCCGGAAAGACACGCGGACGTCGACTTGTGGCCAACAAACACCTTCCAAAGCATCGTTACAAATCTTTGCGGCCTTTTTGTTAGCGTCTACGACTCGAAGTTGTCCTTTATCCACCAGACGGCGAGGGAGTTCCTTCTAGATTCTGAACAGAAAGGAAGCTGGCAAGGTCGCTTTAATATGCCACAGTCGCATAGTACAATATCGCGATCATGTCTTCTTTACTTGCTACTACCCGATATCAATAGACCATCTCAAGACGACCCTGCTCAAGACAAGCAACATCCATACCTCGCCTACGCCGCTGCCTACTGGCCTTTACACTTTATCTCGCAGGAAGATACCGATGCTAATGCATTTCGTAGCCATGCTCGCACACTGTGTAAAATAGATGGGCATCAGGCAAGCATTTGGGCACCTAGCTACCTTGAACAAAGATATTTGGATTGGAAGGACTGGACGGATTTGGTATTGGCAAGTTATCTTGGTCTACGTGAGGTGGTGCAAGATATCTTGCTTAATGAGAACATAGACGTCAATATCAAGACCAAGGACAAGTATAGACAAACGCCACTGCACTGGGCCTCAGAGAGAGGGCACGTCGACGTCGTCAAGCTGCTGCTCGAGAAGGGGGCCGACCCGGCGGTGGGGAATACTCGTGGAGAGACGCCACTATACTGGGCCTCAAGGAACGGGCACGTCGACATTGTCAAGCTACTGTCTGGCAGCAGTTAATAGTACGGACTCACACTACTGCACTCGGCGTCTACTCGAGAAGGGCGCCAAGGCAGCAATAGCTAGTGAACAAACAAATAGATACTGCTCGTGGCTTTTGAGAACTGTCTATTCTTTTTGTTTTTCTAACTTGGATAGAGAGGGGGCTTGGGAGAGCTAATCTTTATATATTGTAACTAATGCCAAAATACTTTCATATAATTTGTAAACATCCTAGATCGGTGAGCCTAGAATATTCTAGTAGCTTTGCTTAATATTCTTCTATGTCTGTGCTACGCGTCAGAATTGGGTGAGGTGGTTTGTGCTCACAATTTTTTGGGGGGCCGAAGGGACGAATCCGATTTTGCACGCGACTGTACTATCGAGAAAATGGACTTGACCACTTGGCGAATCCTTCGAATTTCCAGTAATTACCCACAAGTAGAAAACAAGATAAGGATCTTTCAGTAGAACGATGGAATCATTTAGATTTAAAGCGCTTAGGCAACGACGAATCAATCGCCCGCTAAATAATCTAAATCTTGGTATAGCCCGAACACCTTTTTCCAATTCCCATCCCTTTTTCCCAAATCAAATTACCATTTTGGATCATAAACCTGTTTCTTAATCCACGCCGTCAATGCAACATCTCCCCATTCCTCCCACTCAATCCACGTCTCCTCCGGTAGCAAACTAACTCCTTCTCTTCGTGCTGATTTCATCACTTCCCGCGCGACAACAACGCTTGCGTCTCGAACGCGCTCAATCTTGGGGTAGATAAGCCCCATACGGATTTCTTCTTTGTTGAGGCAGCCCGAGAGGGCAGCGGCGGAGGTGTAGACCATTGCGTCGGTGACGCGGGAAGCTTTGGCAAGGATGGCGCCGAGACCGAGACCGGGGAATACATAACTATAAAAATTAGAAAAATGATGGGCGAATCGGGCAAAGGGGAACATACACATTATTTCCTTGATTGGGGTAGTAGGTTGTCATCATGTCACCACCCTTCATTGTGAAAGGAGAGAAAGGAGATCCGGAAGCGAAGATCGCGGTCCCTTCCGTCCACGTGATTGCTTGCTCGAAAGTACATTCGGCTTTCGTCAGGGGATTGCTAAGAGGGAAGAGGATCGGTCGACGGCCGAGACCTCCCGCATCGACTGACACTTTGAGAGCGCGCACAACGGATTCTGTGAAGACGCCGAAGGTGGCTGTAAGGCCGATAAGGGCAGTCGGCTTGACGTATTCGATAACAGCTTCGAGAGTGCTGAACTGATGACCATTATTATCGCTTCTCGCAAAGATCTTCTTGTGTTCCGCAAGTCTGTCTCCACGATCCTTGGTCACCAAGCCCTTGGTATCAACGAGATAGAACTTGTCCCTCGCTTGTTGCTCCGAAAGACCCCGACGAGTATAAAATTCCATAACTTGCTTCGCGACACCAACTCCGGCTGATCCCGCACCCATGAAGACAAGTTTTTGATCTTCAATCGGTACTCCTGAAAGGTTGACTGCACCCATATATCTGAGACAATTGTTAGCAATGCATTGACAAGTCCGAAATCGCCCCACTTACCCTGCCAAGATCACAGCCCCTGTTCCCTGAATATCATCATTGAAGCACTTCTCTTTCTTATATTTCTCCAAATATTGGAACGCCTTTTCTGTTTCGAAATCCTCGAATTGTACAAGCATGTTGGGGTAGACCTCCTTTACGGCGGCCATGAATTCGTCCATGAATTCCAGTGCGACTTCTGGTGACACACGCTTTTGGCGGAGTCCGAGATACAGGGGATCGCGGAGGTTGTCTTCATTCGCGGTACCGCAGTCGAGGACGATGGGGAGGGTCTTTTCGGGATGGATACCGGCAGCGGCAGCATAGAGGGCTAATTTTCCAATCTAAAATTATTAGTACCATTATTTGAAGGATCTAGAGAGTAGTATTAACATACAGAAATTCCAACACCATTGACACCGAGATCACCAAGTCCGAGAATACGTGAGCCATCTGTAACAACGCAAATCGAGGGATCAGGATATGGCCAATTCCTCAGTATGGTAGCAATCGATTTCCGTTGCTTAATTGAAATGTATAAAGCTTCCGGTCTTGTGTACAAAGTCGAATATTGCAAGCAAACGTCCCCAATTGTAGGTGTGTATACCAATGGCATCAATTGCCCAACGTGATCAATTAGCAGGCGGTAAAAGAGATCTGTATTGTTCGCTTTTATTGAGGAGAGGTAGAGGTATTTGTCGATATTAGTGCCCCGACTGTTAATCATCCGCATAGCTCGTATACATTGTGTTTCCAGACTTTCGAGGACATGGGGAATAAGGCCGGTAAGGTTCTTGGAAACTCGCTCGTCGGGGCTGAATGAGGTACCTGCATATGTTAGCAGGTTCCCACGAAGAAATTGGGGAACATACCCTTATTCCAGGCGGGTTCCCGTATCACTTGGTACCCTCCAGCTTGTGATTTGGCTATGTACTCTGTTTCGTGGTATTGTTTGACAACACCATAATGGTCTTGCGAGTATCCTCGCAGACCGTCAAGTGCCGACATCTTCATGGCGGATTCAATAGCGTCAAGGTCGACAGCAGCCATTGGGTTGAAAGGTCCTGATATCCGCCTACTGGAAAGTGACATTCTTTTGCTGACAGTAGTTGTTGAAGATCTGCTTGTTGTAGAGGAAGGAGAAGATGATCGCGGTGTAGATATTTCGGAACTAGAAGTTGAGTAGTTGTAAGAAGCCATTGGAAAAGTGAGAGAAGAAAGATACCGGACGAAGGATCTGGGCACAGCATTCATGATATGGGGTGGCATGGGCAGCAGTGAAAAAATGTGGAAACATCTTTAATTTTGCCTTCCTTGCCCACGAGGGACCCCGGAGAAATTGTAACAAGACCTTGTCTCGTTTCGTCGAGGTTTCAATAGCTTTTTGTCTGCTCCGATACAATTCCCCTATACGGAATCGAGCCCAGACCTGTCAACAAATCGCTGGGCTCGTTGCCAAGCTGACGCATTGAAGATTCCGTTCTCTCGGGGAGCTTTACCGCCAAAAGAAGTAAGGTACCGCATTTCGGAGTCCGTTGGGGGGGAAGGGTGAACCCGTTGCACGACGTTGATTCCCGATGTACCTTGAGACGTCTAGAAGCGCCCATATCTAGAAAAACCCGCCTTTATTCTCGAGAGCAACACAATAGGAGAGTTTCTACTATTGTAACTTCAATGCCAATATACGCAATGGTGTTACGCGTAGTGAAGCTTGTCGGGACGTTCAGACAATCGAGACGGGCCAGACGATGGCGTCGGAAGCTCCCCAGCGGGAGCTTCATCCCCTACTAGTACTGCAACCCCTGCTGACATGTTACCTAATTAAGGTCCGTATCACCCGATTCTCCCCGAAAACCCCAAAAGCAATGAAATTACACAGCGGCATAAAGGGATGATAGTGATGAGGGATTAGAGGATTTAATTAACGGAGATCAGACGTTTTCGATGCCCCCACGCCAAAAGCATTGTTTTGCATCTCAAACAATGTCCAGGCCCAGGAAGATCCTTCAGTGCAGTCACGTGGCGCACGGAGCAGTTAATAAACTGTGTCGCTGAAGATGATACAGATCCACTGGTTTGGCACTTTGAAAGTTCATGCTCCCTTGATGTTGTGTTCCAAGATATTGGACGCCTCGTAAGCTTTTGTTTTTGTCTATTCTCTCGTTTTCGGAGTCATTGGAGAAGAGCTCGGTTCATCTCATGCTTGATTTGTTGTACGCTTTGTTTCTTCTTCCTCTAGCCTGCAAGTTGTAGTTGAAGGTCCGAGATATGTGGACTAGCCTGAGCTTTTATCACCCCGATGGTTCACAAGCATATTGTCTAGTTTCAGCCAAGATTTCATGAGATGCATGTGGGATTTAACTCCAGCGAGGATTCACTGGCTGTCCCGGGGCAATCGTGTTTATGAGTTAAAGTAGCTTCAATTCAACTTCAGATGTCATGAGTAGAGACTTGCTGAGGGGATCAACTTGGTCCTCAGGCTGAGGTTCTCAAGGGAAAACTCGGCTTCACAGCAGGAGCAATACCATGCAAGAAAACCCTTTTACACGGGAGCAGAAGAACATTTTGAAGAGAGCTGGACACTTGCGAGCTAGACCAAGCTCGTTATGGAGCTTTGTATTAACCTCATGTTGTTCTAGCAATATTGTTCGAGGCCCTCGGGCCTTTGAGACCCAGCTCTAGTGATTCGACTTCAATAGAGCGAGCGTCTCCGGGCAATTCTTCGTTCATTACCAACATGGGATTCGGCGAATGCCGCAAGGGTGGGGTTGAGACGTTGGCAAAAGAAAGTCAGATTTCTTGGAATTTTCGTAACCTTTTCTCCGTTCTCTCAACCTGAGTTGCTCCTCGACTAGTCAGGAGCGACCTAGCCTGTAGTATGGACGATTTGGTGCGGGATATATCCACAAGTACAGCTTGAACTGTTTTCTTTTTCCGTCGACGAGGGGGCTGCCCATATTTATTTTACAACCCTAACTGGAGACAATGGCATGGTTTTTTTTTTAAAAAAAGAATCATTTCTCAGTTAAGATCAATTTCGCAGCCGAATTTCTCATTGCACGTCATAATGAGCTCTCAAGGTTGAATCACGTGTGTGGCTTTAGACTTTTGCTTTTCCCTTCACTGCCTAACTAAGCCTCGTATCTTTCAACTTTCAACACCTCTTAATTCTATCCTTCAGTCCCACGCATAGTCACATTAGAGTCCCCTTCTTCACGCGACATCATAGCGCGTACCAAATTTCTGCACTCCCGAAAAAGCAGCCTTCAACGACGCTAGCCGCGCTTCTCGCTTATCAAGAATGTTGCACACTCTCCATCCAGCGACAATTAATGGCCCTCAAACAAGTCCCGAGGCCTTCATCTCCCCTGCTTGTTTGAGTACCCTCTCGCAGATCTTGAGCGGAACTCCGCTCTACAAGTTTCCGTGGAAGGTATTGAGCACAGCGATTCCGTGCAACTTCGAATCAAACCTACCAAAGCGTTGATAGGATCTTTACATCTGAAGAACGTGATCTATACAAGGTCCAAGGTGCTGAAGCACCAGGTGATCAGTCAAACTGGGAAATCTTTTGGAATATATGGAGATGAATATAAGCCACATCAGCACCCTTGAAACGCAGTCGACTCATTCTAATGAAATAATTAGTGAGCACATCTTCTGGACTTGATCAGATCCAAGAATACTTTGCATCATTGCGGCGACTGCTGCCTATGCCGCTGTACTGGTGGTATTCGGTGGTGCTGGAACGAATACTTCTATCTGAAATTGCATTTGAGCTTTTTTTCTACAAACTATTTATAAATACTGGCTCCGCCCCGGTGCGGTTCCCAACACTTCTAATCCTCCCTCATCAGCAATCTTCCCCTCTTTATAGTTCGTAGTCTTACAGTTTACCAGTAGTAATGAATGCAGCGTGAGCCAAACCAAGCGCCTTCACGTCAAAAGGCACCTGGGTATATTTATTATTAGAATTGTAACTTGAAGCGAGAAGGCAGAGAATTTGGAATAATATTATTAGGGTTTACGTACCTTATTCAAATTGGATGGGAAGCCTCATCTCTTAAGTCTCTAGACCTGTGAAGACGTGATCGCTGTGTTTAGTGGAGCTACCTACACTGCGAATTTAGCACTACAACTCGTTTACTTTTAGCGATCTCACGCGCTAGATACGCTGAAGATTTAGTGTTATCCGGTTGGGAGGCATTGCCGCTCTCTCTCTCGGCAAGCGTTTTTGAATCTTTTGAAATAGATCATTCTTCATCCATTCACGAAGTTAACTAACTATTATTGCTCTAAACTCCGATTGATTTTTGGAATAATTCTTTGAATCTTCATATTTGGAAGACAGATTTTCGAAATTTCTAGGCTCTTTCCCTAGTATTTGATCTTTTGGAATGATTATGAGGACTGTGCTGGTCCTTTTCATGATATGCAAATGTTGAAATGATATCTTATATTTTCTACCTATGAAATAAAAATATAAACCCCAATATTCTCCTTTCCAACGCTATAACAATAAAAAATACATCTAAACCGATACATTGATTTAGAACCGACTCTTACTACCTACCATACCCATATCGAGTTAATATCTATGGACTGGCTGACTGTTTCATAGTTACTCCCTGACTACCTAATGTTTTCATGATAAACGTAAACACCTCCTCCCGGCTCATAGGCACCATTGTCATGAGTCTAATGATCATGTCCGCCGGCGACATATCAGCTGGGGCCGTACGCATGATCTCCACCGCTCGGTTATTCTGCCAGTCCTTGAAGTCGTCACTATGAAGATGCATAACTTGGTCAAGGCGCGCTGCTCGAGCACTCTCCATATGCCGTTGCTCTCCAAGACGTCCACTAGAAAATAAATATCAGCGTTGAACAGTTGCTATTAGGAGGATTTGAAGAAGTGCTTTATTTACCTTGCTACGTAATGAGCATCGAGATTTTTCTTGGCTTCTTTGTACCAATCTTCATTATAGATGTGTCTATCCATGACGGCTCCACTTCTCTTACCTAGTTTCCGCAATCTGGATCGCTCTTTAACGACGAGGTCTTGAAGGGCTCGCGTCTCAGCATGTATCTCATCTCTAAACCTGTCCGTTTGGGCTTTGAAATGCGATTTCCCTTCTTCAGGGAAGGCGAGGAGGTCTAAAATACTGTTCTCAGTGATGTTCTCCACGAAACTGAAATCTTCATGCCGAAAGCGTCCTGCATCGTTGATACAAAAGCCAGTTTGAGCTAGGTGATGCGAGTATCTCAACAGTTGACCACAGAACGAAACCCACCATTTAATCTCCACGGGGTCGATAGTTCCATGATGATGCCTAAACTCAATTGTTGCCGGTTTATTCGCTCTCTGCACCGAAAGGTTAACGGCAACCCACTCCCGATACCCACCTACCGTCCGCGGTATGCCGTCCCCCCAGTCCCCACTTGGCGGAAACCCACACATCTCCGTCTTCAGCTCCTCCATCGTTTTCATCCCATAAATCCTATTCGTAAACTCAATAGGCGTGAACCTCCTTCCCTCCTGCTGCACATAAACGGTTCTATTCTCCAACGCCCCAGTCCCACGAAACGCATGGATGTCATACTCCATCCCACCCCTCACACTCGGACACCACGTCCAATTATCCCTCTGCTCCCTCATCAACCAGCCCTCGATTTCCCGCTCAAAAAGCCCATACAGCGCTAACAAGTTCTTGGCAGTCTCTAACTGTAGCTCCTGCCCCAAAATCCCAAAATGCACGTGCAAATTCGGCTCTTCGTTGAACCAGGCCCCATGCTGACCATCAAACTTAAAATCCGCGTCGAGTTGCTGCAGCATCGGGAACCAGGTTGTTTGATGGTCGAAGTTGAGGACGGAAGAGACGAGCTCCGCGCCGACGCAGTAGTATTTGGAGGTTACCGAGTCGAGATCGAGGTTCATTTGCTTGGCGAAGTTGCGGCGCTGTGGCCGGACAGAGACATCGTATGTCAGATGCCAGGTTGAGCTTTTGGCGGTTTTGGGCTCTTCCCAGCTGACTTCGCCTAGGAGATTGGGTGTTCGGGGGCAATTGGGCACTTGGCGGTTGATGTAGTGGAGGAGGTATTGGAGGAGTCCGTCGTCAACTTCGGGGGTGTTAGATCCGGTAGGGGAGGGTGGGGGTGTAATATTGTCTGGAGAGGATTCTGCTGAAGAGGTTGAATTTTCGCTCTGTGAGGAAGCTGTTTGCTCCTCCTCCTTCTGCTTTTCTTCTCCTCCCTGCCCTTCTAATCCAGGGGCTGCCGGGGGTTGTTGCTGAACAAGTACAGTAGGTGATGGCAAAGGTGTCATCACAACCGACGGGGTATCCGCCTCATCACCATTATTATCCTTCACTTCGTCAGCATCCGCAGCTTGAAATGAAGGTCCTTTATATCTTGGAGGATCTGGGCCCTGATCGGGTTTCTTGGCTGCATCGGGGTTGTTTCCCGCCCATTCTTCGTACAATGTTTTCTGGCAATGAGAGACATTAGCTTCTGTTTGAATCTTTATTCAAAAATGAAGTACTCTGGCCTGTGCTTGAGCAATTAGACTGGAGACAAACCTGGACAATAAAATGGAATTCAAGCTCAAGACCAAAGGTCAGCTCTGGAATGGTGTACTCAAGATTTGGGAAGTCAGGTGCTTCCATGATAGGAAAAAATTGGCTATATCAGCACTTCAAGCATCAAGTAATACTAGAAGTGGAATTGAAACTAGGTTAAAGATAAGATTTGACAGAGGTTACTCGACCACGTTTTTCAATTTCATTGTTATGAAAGCTAAAGCCGAATTTGGTCGGTGAAAGGAACTTCCTTTGAGGCAATACAAAGATTATTGCATTGAGGTATGGTTAGAACGCATTTTTTTAATAGCAAGAAAATACGGAAACAAAGAGAGTTTACAGACGCAAAGAGAAGAATGCACCAAAAAGAAAGGTTGACATGAGCCCTTTTCATAGCGTCGTGGTGCCCAGGCAACTGACCTTGGACTAGTGAAAGCCTGAGACTTCCTCAAATAGGCCCATAATATCAGTTTAACGACCAGCTAATCCTTAAAGTCAATCTCGTCCATTCTTTTCGCCAATAATTCTGTCAGGGGAATGGAACTTTCCACGTATTTACTGTCACGGAGCAGGTAAATCACGTGCTACGAGCACGTAACGCGCTTAGCGAAGCTTTCTATAAATACTCTCGTTTTACTTAAGTACTACTTAGTTTTGTAGAATATTATTATATACTTTACTTTATTTGAAAAAGTA
>Ga0182030_10006676_pt1 | contig 24265 bp, 19 predicted proteins | sample 812S3MmetaG_FD_121299 | JGI IMG/M metagenome (GOLD analysis project Ga0182030, IMG submission 121299) | Permafrost microbial communities from Stordalen Mire, Sweden - 812S3M metaG (Illumina Assembly) | ecosystem: Environmental > Terrestrial > Soil > Wetlands > Permafrost | place: Sweden...
CGGCGCCGTCCAGGCGCGCGAGAGCGCGCAGGTCGGAGGTCGCTCCGCGCAGGGAGAATCCCTTGTTGGCGCTCCCCACGCCGACACTCGCGGTCGCGCCGTGCGGAAAGACCCACGCATAGAAATCCGGCGAGAGATGCCCCTGGTAATACACATCGCAGCGGGTCGCCACGTACTCCTCGCCGGTGACCTCCGGGACTTTCACGATCTCATGATATGCCGCCACGTAGCGGATGCGGTCGGCACCGGGCACGCACTGCTTCGCCACCGCCGACATCGCACCGTCCGCGCCGATGACGGCGCGGGCGCGCACGGCCATCGGACTTCCCATGGCATCGAGATAGTGCACGACAGCCACGCCGTCCGCATCGCGCGTGAACCGTTCGAATTTGCCGATGCGCAGATCGGCGCCGGCGCGTTGTGCACGCCGGCGCAGCCACTCGTCGAAAGTCCCACGGTCGACCATCCCGACGAAGCCTCCCTCGATCGGCATGTCGACGGCGGTCTGAGCGGGCGAGATCATGCGCGCGGAATTGATCTTGGCGACGAGCAGGGACTCGGGGATGTCGAATTCCTCGATCAGCTTCGGCGGAATGGCGCCGCCGCACGGCTTGATGCGTCCCGCACGATCGAGAAGACAGACGCCGCGGCCGAGCCGCGCAAGATCCGTGGCGGCGGTCGCGCCCGACGGTCCGCCGCCAATCACCACCACGTCGAAGGTCTGGTCCGTGCTTGTCATGCCGCCACCGCCGTAAGTTCGGAATTTGAATCGCGTCGCGCCTGCGCAGACACCCGGAACGCAAAGCGCGCCGCAACCAGGAACAGTGCCGCCTCGACGCCGAAGACGGTCACGTAGGCAACGACCGGCGCCTGAACCACGTGTCCCACCAGATCGACGATGCCGGTGCCGAGGACGCCTCCGCAGGCAAACGCAACGGCCTGCGACGCACCCCACAGTCCCATGCGGACTCCCGCACCGTTGGCCTCTCCCCGGTGCGCAAGTTCCATCATCGAGCCGATCGCGGCCACGGCGAACACACCGTTGGACAGGCCGAGCAAGACGGCGGACGCCCGCAGCGGCCATGCCGGACCCACGATCCCGGCACAGGCCAGGCTCGAGATCGCGGCCGCGGAGGCGCAACATCCACCGATGGTCCAGGCCCGCAGCGAACCAAAACGCCGGGCGCCACCGCAGGCGACGCCGACGCAGACCATGCCGATCAGCACCGCGGCGTGCCACAGTCCGGACAACCGTGCGGATTCCCCCACGGTGTAGCCGAAGACCACGCCGCAGAAAGGCTCGAGCAGCAATTCCTGGGCGCTGTAGGCCAGCATCGAAACGAATACGAACATGGTGAAGTTGCGCGCCTCGGGTTCGGACCACACGCTTCGCAGCGCCGTGGCGAAGTCGACACCCGCCCGCGCTCCGCCGCCGGCCGTCCCGGCGCCTACCACCCCGCCACGATCCAGACCGAAGACCGCAGCGGCGGCCACCGATAGCGCGATCAAGCCGACCACGGCCGTCACGAGCACCAAACGCTGCGGCGAGTAGGGATCGAGGAAATGACCCGCCGTGATCGACGTCACCGCGAATCCCGCAATCATCAGAACCCACATGATGGTGGCTGCGGGTGCGCGCCGCCGATCGTCCACCCGCCTGGCCATTAGCGCGAGCAGCGACGTGCCCGCGGCGCCCACTCCAAGGCCGACCAGAGAGTACGCGCCAATCGCCAGCAGCAGCGCTGCCGTCGGGAAACGCCGCAGCGACACCGCGGCGAGCGCACACAGCACGCCGCCCAGCGCCAAAGCCGCCATTCCCCCAATGATCCAGGGCGTTCGACGTCCGCCCCGGTCCGACCCGTGTCCAAAGCGCGGCCGGACGATCTGCACGGCATAATGCAGGGCGACGAGCATGCCCGGCAGCAGGGCCGGCAGTGCATACTCGACCACCATCACCCGGTTGAGCGTCGAGGTCACGAGGACGACGACGGCGCCCAGCGCGGCCTGAACGAGTCCCAGGCGAAGGATGCCTGTCCAGCCGAGCGACGCCGGATCCTGCGCCGTGTCACGGATCATGGGTGCAGCGCCTTGAGCGCAAAAGCGCTCACCAGCATGCCGCTCACGTACAGCGTGACGCCGGTGCCATTGTACCAAGGGGCGAGTTGCCGCGGATTCAGCAGCAGCCGCCGCATCAGCAGGAGCTGCGCGAACAACAGCGTTCCGACCGCGGCGGCGTGATAGGGAGCGCCCCATGACAACAGCAAGGCCGCCACGACGACCTGCGGCAACGCCATGGCCACGCAGGCCACCTCGGCCGCGTGTTCCGCGCCCAGTCGTACCGGCAAGGAAGCGACGTTCCAACGCCGATCGCCCTCGATGGATTTGAAGTCGTTCAGGGTCATGATGCCGTGGGCCCCCAAGCTGTAGAGCGCGGCAAGCGCGATCGTGCGGCCGCCCGGCGTCACGCCGCCCGCCATCACCGATGCGCCGGTGACCCAGGCGAGTCCTTCATAACTTACGGCGCAGGCGAGGTTTCCCCACCAGCCATTCTGCTTCAGCCGGACCGGCGGTGCGCTGTATCCCCAGGCGAGGAGCATGCCGATCCCCGCCGCCCCGAACACCCAGGCACCCAGCATCGCGGCACAGGCCAGCGACAAGCAGGTCCAGGAAATCGCAATGCCCAGCCCCCACCGTCCCGGCATGCGGCCGGACGGAATGGGCCTGTCGGGTTCATTCACCGCGTCGACGTGCCGATCGAACCAGTCATTGACCGCCTGGCTCGAGGCGCAGAGCAACGGACCACACAGCATCACGCCGGCCGCGACCGCTAGCCAATGCCCCTGCCCGGGGATGCCCGAAGACACGGCGCCGCAGGCGAAAGCCCACATCGGCGGGAACCAGGTGATCGGTTTCAGCAGCTCCAGTACGGCCCCGGGAGCGGGCACGTCCGTGGCCAGGACGGTTTCAGCCGGTCGGGACATCCATGCGCCTCATCATTCGTCCGCTTGTTCGCTCTCGGCCGAGGCCAATTCGCCCAGTCCGTAGCGCCGCAGTTTCGCGTACAAACTCTGGCGGCTCAGGCCTAGAATCTCGGCCGCCGATGCACGATTGTCACCGGTGATCTCCAACGCGGCCTCGATGCAAAGCTTCTCGATCATGTCGGTCGATTCGCGCACCAGGTCCTTGAGGGGCACGCGCCCGACCAATTCCGTCAGCTGTTCGACCGAGCGCGGCTTGTCGCGGCTGATCTGGCGGTCGAATATCACCCGCTGGCCGACGTCCCGGATGGTGAATCCGAAACAAGGCTCCTCGCCGTCGACGACGGACACCGCACAGATTTCGACGTCGCTGATCGAGCCGTATTCACCGCGCAACTGGGTCGCAAAGAGCCGCAGCGCGCCATGCTCGCGCAGCTGGGCGGTCAGCAGGTTGAAGTCCACGCCAGGACGGCCGAGCCAGCGCTCGATCGGTTCGTTGCGCGCCTGTTCCTCCGTGGCAAGCTGCGAGAGGTCGAGGAACGCGCGGTTGGCGAAGATGATGCGTCCGTCGAGGCTCGTTACGACGAAGCCCTCCGGAGCGCTCGCGACGATCTCCAGCACTTTGGAGTGCTGCGTCGGCGTCGCCACCGCATGGCCCGCGCTTGCGGGCGTCAGCCGGATGAGAAAAAAGGAGGCCCGTTCCTCGCGGAACAACGAGGCGGACGCGATGAATTCCCGTATGCCGTCCGCCGAACTCACCGCGACGTCCGTTGTGCGCCCCGTGGCCCGCACGGCGCCGAGCAGACTCTGCAGCGCCTGGGTGCTGGACTCGTCGAACCCTTCCGGGAACAATCGTCCGACGATGCGCCGGGAACCGTCGCCGAGCAACTTGCCCGCCGCCGGATTGGCCTCGAGGACCTTGCGATTGGCGGCATCGACGATCAACACCGCCTCCGACGCCACCTGGAACAACAGACGGTGGCGCGCCTCGGCCTGGCGCAGCTTCAAATACTCGCGCTCCATCGATTGTTGGGCATTGACGAGTTGCTGCTGCAGGCTCGCCATCGGCTGCATGCTTCTGCCGAAAGCGACCACCTGGCCCGTCACGTTCATTTGCACGGCCGCGTACATCACCGGCAGGTCAGGCCCGGAAGCGACGAGATGATTCACCGTCCGCCAGCGCGGCAGTCCCTTCGAATTGGCGTCTCGAAGCAGCGCCTCGACTTTGGCGCGGCTCTCGGGGGTCACCGTATCGATCCACGCCCTGCCGATCCACTTGTCGGCGAGCGTCGGCGACAGCGCCTCGCTGCCGAACGACACGTCGCGGATGATGCCCGCGGAGGCGTCCGCGAGGACGAGCGCCACGTCGGACGCCACCGTAATGAGTTTACCGGCCATCTCGCTGTCGAGACCGCCCAACCACTGACTGGCAAGACTAAATTGCTTCACAAGACATTGTCCAAGCGCACGTCCATTAAAATCCCTGTATCTGCCGTCCCATACTCAAAACAACTGGCCATCGGCGCCCGCGCCCGTCAGATTACCGTCCTGCCAGCTGCACAATTGCTCCGCCCGGGCGACGGCCATCGGCCCATCGCTCGCGGTCGCATCGGCGCCGACCAGCACGGCAAGCTCCGGCCTGGCCACCAACACCGGGCCCCCGACCAGCACGCCGACGGAGCGATTGCGAGACGCCGCGCGAATTGTCCGGATCGTGGCCGCCAAACTGTCGACGCGGGTCTCGCTACCCACCGACAGACCGATCACCGCAAACCAATTCTGACGCACAATCTCCAAGACTTCCGAATTATTCGTGGGGAATTCGTGCCAGACCTCCCAGCCCGCCTTGCGCAGAAATTGCGCCACGATCGTAATTCCGAACGTATGCTGGTCACCCGGGACGGGCGCCAGCAGGATATTCCGATCGACTTTCCGGTCCATCTGTTCCGGGCGGAAGTCCGGACTGAGCTCCCGCAGCAGGTGATGCAGGCGGCACAGTCCGACCGTGACCTGCATGAAATCGCATTCGTCCTCCTCCCATAGCAGGCCGAACTCCCGCGCCGCCGGCGCCAGCAAACGCAGGCAGACCGATTCGAGCGACACCCCGCGCTGGCGGACCGTCTCGACGTATGCAGAGGCGACCCCCACGTCGTGTGCCAGCAGAAGCCGCACGAATTCCCTCACGTCTGCATCGTCGGGATCTTTGGCGGCGACCGGATTGGCGGCCGACGGCACCCTCACCACCCGGCGCGCCAAAACGAGCCGCGGGACGATTTCCCCTTCGATCGTGCGCACCAACCGCGCCATCCGTTCCTGGGCTTCGGGCGCGACATCGGCCGACAAGCCGGGTGCGCAGTCCGATGCCCCCGTGCCGCGCTCCTTCGCACCTTCGGGCCAGCCACAATCCCAAGACTCTCCGCCTCCCCCCTCAACTGATACGTCACCCATGCACATTGGTATCACCCTTCCAATCGAGAACGCGGGTAAACCCCCGCCGGTAGCGACCGCCTCCTGTTGTCCGGAGGTCGTTTCACCTGTCAGTTCGCCCAACCACTCGTGGGTCCAACCGGCCTCGATTGGACCATCTCAAATTGTGACCTTAGTTGTCAAGTTTACTTTACGTCAGGTATTCTTGACAGCAATCTGTAACGGAGCTAGGGTTGCCCTCACGATGGCGCTGTACACACAGGAAGAACGGGTTCGACGCGACGCGTCGCCTTGGACCATGGTCCAAGCAATCCTGGCTCCGATACAGTTTCTGGTGTTCTTGGTGAGCGCGGCGCTCGTGCTTAGATACCTGGCGACCGGGGAGGGTCTCGCCGCAGCTACGATCTCGGTCGTCATAAAGACCCTCGTGCTCTATACGATCATGGTCACCGGTGCCATCTGGGAGCGGAAAGTCTTCGGCCGTTACCTGTTCGCGCCGGCCTTTTTCTGGGAAGACTTTGTCAGCATGTTCGTGATCGCTTTGCACACCGCCTACCTTGGCGCCTTGTGCTTCGGGTCTCTACATGCCCGCTACCAAATGTATATCGCCTTGTTAGCGTATTCCGCCTATTTGCTGAACGCAACGCAGTTTGTCATTAAACTTCGCCGGGTCCGCCTCGAGGGCGCCGGCACGGAGGCGCACCTCTCCCGCGTCGCTTCCGCCTCGCGATCGGTGCTGAGCACATGATCCCCCCCGCTGGCAGGACTGCGCTTTCAAGGGCCGGTGCCGGATCCGACTTGCGCATCTCGACGGAGCGCGGACAGCGCGAGGTTTTCTGCGGGCTCACCGGCATCATCTGGCTGCACCGGAAGATTCAAGACGCCTTCTTCCTCGTTGTCGGCTCCCGCACCTGTGCCCACTTGATCCAGTCGGCGGCGGGCGTGATGATTTTCGCCGAGCCGCGCTTCGCGACGGCCATCATCGACGAGCGGGACTTGGCCGGCCTGGCCGACGCCAATGTCGAACTCGACCGCGTCGTCGCGCAGCTGCTCGCGCGCCGGCCGGACATCAAGCTCCTGTTTCTGGTGGGTTCATGCCCCTCCGAGGTGATCAAACTCGATTTATCGCGCGCCGCGCTGCGGCTCTCCGGCCGCTTTTCGCCGCAGGTGCGGGTTCTCAATTACTCGGGCAGCGGCATCGAGACGACCTTCACGCAGGGCGAGGATGCGTGCCTGGCTTCGCTGGTTCCGAGCCTTCCGTCCCAGTCCGGGGATGCGCCGGCGTCGCTGCTGGTGGTGGGAGCGCTCGCCGACGTCGTCGAGGATCAATTGCGCCGCCTGCTCGTCGACATGGGGATCCAAGTGGAGTTCTTCCCGCCGCGCCGCTCGACCGAGCTGCCGGTCGTCGGCCCGAACACCCGGTTTTTGCTTGCCCAGCCCTTCCTGGCGGACACCGCCCGGGGCCTCGAGGAGCGAGGTGCGTGCCACCTTCCGGCGCCGTTCCCGCTCGGTGCCGAAGGGACTCTTGCCTGGCTGCGCGCGGCGGCGGCCGCGTGGCAAGTCGACGAGGCCCTCTTCCGGCGCGTCACACAGCCGGCTTACGAAAGGGCCCTGAAGGCCTTGTCCGGCTACCGTGATCAACTGGCCGGCAAGCGCGTGTTTTTTTTCCCCGACTCGCAACTGGAAGTGCCGCTGGCCCGTTTCCTGGCAAATGAAATGTGCATGCAGCTGATCGAAGTCGGCACGCCCTTCGTGCACCGCGCACATTTGGCCGCCGAGCTTCAGAGCCTGCCCGCGGGCACCCACATAGTCGAGGGACAACACGTCGAGAATCAACTCGACCGATGCTTCGCCGCCAAGCCGGACCTCGTGGTGTGCGGTCTCGGCCTCGCCAACCCGCTCGAGGCGCAGGGCCTGACGACGAAATGGTCGATTGAACTGGTTTTTACGCCGATCCAGGGATTCAATCAGGCGGCCGATCTTGCGGAACTGTTCGCAAGACCGCTCATTCGCCGCACGCGGCTGGTGGCGTAGCCGTGCAACTGACCGTATGGACATATGAGGGACCGCCGCACGTCGGCGCGATGAGGATCGCGACAGCGATGCGGGACGTGCACTACGTTCTGCACGCACCCCAGGGCGACACCTATGCCGACCTGCTGTTCACGATGATCGAGCGCCTGCCGCGCCGCCCTCCGGTGACCTACACCACGTTCCAAGCCCGCGATCTCGGGGGAGACACGGCCGGGTTGTTTCAGCGCGCCGTATCCGAAGCCTTCGAACGCTTCAAGCCGCAGGCGATGCTCGTCGGCGCGTCCTGCACGGCGGAGTTGATCCAGGATGACCCCGGCGGTCTGGCGCGGGCGCTCAAACTTGCCATTCCGGTAATCCCGCTCGAACTCCCTTCCTATCAAAAGAAGGAGAATTGGGGCGCGGCCGAGACCTTTTATCAACTGGTGCGCGCCATGGCGTCACCCGACGCGCCCCCCCCGGGCTTCAAGCGGCCGCCGCGCGAGCCCGGAGTCCCCGCCAGTTGCAACATCCTAGGCGCGTCTGCCCTCGGCTTCCGGCATCGTGACGACGTGCAGGCGGTCAGTCAGATCCTCGTCCAGCTCGGAGTCCACATCAACGTGGTCGCGCCCTTGGGCGCGACTCCCGCCGATCTTGCGCGGCTGGGGGAGGCCGACTTCAATGTGGTCCTGTATCCCGAGATCGGGTATCAGGCAGCGCAATGGCTCGGCCGCACCTTCGACCAGCCGTCCATCAAAACCGTCCCCTTGGGTTACGGCGCGACGCGCGATTTCATCACCGAGGTCGCACGGGTCGCGGGTGTGGATGGGACGCCGGCCCTCCTCGGCACCGCGTCGCATTCAAACTGGTATTCGCATTCCGTGGACTCGACCTACCTCACCGGCAAGCGGGTGTTCATATTCGGTGATGCGACCCATGCGGTCGCGGCGGCGCGCATCGCCGCCGACGAACTCGGATTCACCGTGGTCGGTCTCGGCACCTACAGCCGGGAATTCGCCCGCGACGTTCGCGAGGCCGCGCAAAAATACGGCATACCGGCGCTCATCACCGACGACTATCTAGAGGTGGAGGCCCAGGTCGCCGAATTGCAGCCGGAGCTGGTGCTGGGAACTCAGATGGAGCGCCATATCGCCAAACGTCTGGGCATTCCCTGCGCGGTCATTTCCGCGCCCGTGCACGTGCAGGACTTCCCGGCGCGCTATTCGCCGCAAATGGGATTCGAAGGCGCGAACGTGATGTTCGACACCTGGGTGCATCCCTTGATGATGGGACTCGAGGAGCATCTGCTCACGATGTTCCGCGGTGACTTCGAATTCCACGACGGTGCAGCCGCGTCGCATCTCGGCTCCGCCGCCGTGGGGCCGCGGGGGTCCGCGCCGGCCTCCCCCTCCCTCGCAACGTCCGCCACCGTCAAGACCTCGTGGGCGCCGGACGCGGAAAAAGAACTCGGCAAGATTCCGTTTTTCGTGCGGGGCAAGGCGCGCCGGAATACCGAGCGGTACGCCGCAGACAGAGCCGTCGAACTGATTACCGTGGAGACTCTCTACGATGCCAAAGCGCACTACAGCCGCTGACAGCGCCACGATCCGCTTCGTCATCGTGACGATGGACAGCCATTTGTCGAGCGCGACGGCGCGGGCCGCCAGGGGGTTGAGACAGGAATTCCCCGGACTCGAGCTCTCCATCCATGCGGCCGACGAATGGGGCAGCGATCCGGACGCCCTGGAGCGCTGCTGTAACTCGATCGCCGGCGGCGACATCGTGGTCGCGACGATGCTGTTCATGGAGGATCATTTCCGCCCGGTCCTCAAGGCTCTGCAGGACCGGCGCGAGACGTGCGACGCCATGATCGGCGCCATGTCCGCCGCGGAAGTCGTGCGCCTGACCCGTCTCGGCAAATTCAGCATGGACGGGTCGCAAAGCGGTGTGATGGCGCTCCTCAAGCGCCTCAAACCGAAGAAGAAGGAAGGTGCGGCGGGCGGCAAGTCGGCCGGTGCCGATCAGATGAAGATGTTGCGACGGATCCCGCAAATGTTGCGATTCATTCCCGGCACGGCCCAGGACGTGCGCGCCTATTTCCTGTCCCTGCAATATTGGCTCGCGGGCTCGGAAGAGAACATTTCCAGCATGGTGCGCTATCTCATCAGCCGGTATGCGACCGGTGCACGCGCCATCATGCGCTCGCCCGCCAAAATCGACGCGCCGGTGACCTACCCGGAGGTCGGAACCTACCACCCGCGCATGCCGGGCCGGTACTCCGAGCGCGCCGAGGACGTGCCCTTCGCACCCGGGCCGAAGGGCACGGTGGGCGTGTTGATGCTGCGTTCCTACCTGCTCGCCGGGAACGCTGCGCATTACGACGGTGTGATCGCTGCGATCGAGGCGCGCGGTTTGCGCGTGATACCCGCGTTCGCCTCCGGCCTCGATTCACGGCCCGCGATCGAACGGTTCTTCGTCAGGGACGGCGTGACGCAGATCGACGCGCTGGTCTCGCTGACCGGATTCTCCCTGGTTGGTGGACCGGCCTACAACGACTCGAAGGCGGCGGAGGATGTGCTTGCCGGCCTCGACGTCCCCTACGTGGCGGCGCATCCGCTGGAGTTTCAGACGCTCCCCGAATGGGGCGAGTCTGGCCGCGGTCTGCTTCCGGTCGAGAGCACGATCATGGTGGCCATCCCCGAGCTCGACGGAGCGACCGGCCCCATGGTGTTCGGCGGGCGCCCCGGCGGTGCCGGCGTCACCTGCACCGGCTGTCAACAGGCCTGCACCTTCACGGCCGCGCACTCATCGGCGGACATGCATTCCTGCCCGGAAAGGGCGCAGATGCTGGCGGCGCGGGTCGCCAAACTGGTCGCGCTGCGGCGCTCCGCCCGGGCCGAGCGGAAGGTCGGCATCGTCCTGTTCAATTTTCCGCCGAATGCCGGCAACACCGGGACCGCCGCCTATCTGTCGGTCTTCGAGTCGCTGTTCAATACCCTGACCTCGATGAAAGCGGCCGGATACCGGGTCGACGTCCCCGGCAGCATCGAGGAATTGCGCGCACAGATTATCGACGGCAATGCCGCTCAATACGGGGCGCTCGCGAACGTGCACAAGCGGATCCCGGCCAACGACCACGTGCGCCGTGAACGCCACCTGAAGGAGATCGAGGCGCAGTGGGGGCCGGCTCCGGGCAAGCAACAAAGCGACGGCTCCTCTATCCACGTTCTCGGCGCGGCCTTCGGCAACGTGTTCGTCGGGGTGCAGCCTGCCTTCGGTTACGAGGGCGACCCGATGCGTCTGCTGTTCGAGAAGGGCTTCGCCCCCACCCATGCGTTTTCGGCATTTTACCGCTTCCTGCGCGAGGACTTCGGGGCCCACGCCCTGCTGCACTTCGGCACACACGGCGCCCTCGAATTCATGCCCGGCAAGCAGGCCGGAATGTCCGCGGCCTGCTGGCCTGACCGTTTGATCGGCGACATGCCGAATTTGTATCTCTATGCGTCCAACAACCCGTCCGAAGGCACCATTGCCAAGCGGCGGACCGGAGCCACGCTCATCAGCTATCTCACACCCCCGGTGGCCAACGCGGGGTTGTACCGCGGACTGATCGAGTTGAAGGAATCGCTGGAGAGCTGGCGCGGCCTCACCGCCCGCGACGATGACCGGCGCGAATCGATGATCTCGACGATCCAGGCTCAGGCGGCCGGGCTCGACCTCACGACCGTGGAGCCGGTCTGGACGGCGGCAGATGCCGATGCGGGCGTGGCGGAACTCAACCGGCAGATGCTCGAGCTCGAATACACCTTGATCCCCCACGGCCTGCATGTCGTCGGCCGGTCTGCAACGCCGGGCGAACGGGTGGATTTTCTGCTCGCGATGACGGAATCGGCCGCCGGCGCGCCCGACTTCGACCCCGCCCGGTGGCGCGGCGCGCTGACTGCGATCGTCGAGGGAGCCTCGCCGGAGGTCGCGCTGTCCGAGGCCGGCGTGCCGGTCAACGAGTCCCATCTGACCTTGCTCGCCGACATGCAGCGCAACGACCGTTTGCTCGCCGACAATGGCGAACTCGATGCAATCCTGCGCGCCCTCGACGGCCGCTTCCTTCGGCCTGCACCCGGCGGTGACGTCGTGCGCACCCCCTCCGTGCTGCCCACCGGCCGCAATCTGCACGGCTTCGATCCGTTCCGGATTCCCAGCGCTTTCGCGGTGCGCGACGGCACGCAACAGGCCACGCGGCTGCTGGAGCGGCATTGCGCCGGGGGCAATCCGCTCCCCGAGTCGATCGCGCTGGTGCTGTGGGGGACCGACAATTTGAAGACCGAAGGCGGTCCGATCGCCCAGGCACTGGCGCTCATGGGCGCACAACCTCGATTCGACGCCTACGGGCGGATCGCCGGTGCAACGCTGATCCCGCTCGACGCGCTGAAGCGGCCGCGCATCGACGTCATGGTGACCCTGTCGGGGATTTTCCGCGACCTCCTACCCCTGCAAATCAAGCTGCTCGCCGAGGCCGCCTTCCTGGCCGCGTCTGCGGACGAGCCGCCGGAGCATAACTTCATCCGTAAACACGCCCTTCGCTACCAGCTGGAGCATGCCTGTGACCTGGAGACCGCGTCCCTGCGGGTTTACGGAAACGCCGAAAGCACCTACGGCTCCAACGTCAACCATCTGATCGAAAACAGCCGTTGGGACGCGGAGGACGAACTCGCGGAAACCTACACGCGCCGCAAGAGTTTCGCCTATGGCCGCTCCGGCCGGCCGGTCCAGCATACGCATCTTCTGCAGAGCGTCCTTGCCGATGTCGATCTAACCTACCAAAACCTGGACTCCGTGGAACTCGGCGTCACCACGGTCGATACATATTTCGACACATTGGGCGGCATCAACAGCGCCGTGCGCCGCGCCAAGGGCGGGCAGTCGACGCCCGTCTACATCGCGGACCAGACCGCCGGCAATGGCGTCGTTCGCAGTCTGTCCGAGCAGGTCGCGCTGGAAACGCGCACCCGCACCCTGAACCCGAAATGGTACGAAGGCATGCTCGAGCACGGCTATGAAGGCGTGCGGCAGATCGAAGTGCACGTCACCAACACCCTGGGCTGGTCGGCCACCACGGGCGAGGTCCAGCCGTGGGTCTATCAGCAGATCACCCAGACCTTCATTCTCGATCCGGAGATGCGTGCCCGCATGGCCAAGCTCAATCCCACAGCCTCGGCAAAAGTCGCCAACCGTCTGATCGAGGCGTCCGAACGCAAGTACTGGCAACCCGATGAAACGATGCTGGCCGCACTACGCTCCGCCGGTGAGGAACTGGAGGACCGGCTCGAGGGCGTCTACGAAGGGGTGGCCGCATGAATACGTCCACCGTCCCCCTGTCGGCGCTCAAGATCAGGACCAGCCGGCCGGCTGACGGAGAGGGCAGCGTTCAGGTTCCGCTCGACCCGAATCTGAAAATCGGCAATGCGAAGGTGTTTGCCGTCTACGGCAAGGGCGGCATCGGCAAGAGCACGACCTCGTCCAATCTCTCCGTGGCTTTTTCCAAACTCGGCAAACGGGTGTTGCAAATCGGCTGCGACCCGAAGCACGACTCGACGTTCACGCTCACGAAGAAGTTGATGCCCACGGTCATCGACGTGCTCGAGTCTGTGAACTTCCATTCCGAGGAACTGCGGGTCGAGGACTTCGTCTACCAGGGCTACAACGGCGTCATGTGCGTCGAGGCCGGCGGCCCTCCCGCCGGCACGGGTTGCGGCGGATACGTCGTGGGCCAGACCGTGAAACTTCTCAAGGAGCACCACCTGCTCGAGGATACGGACGTCGTAATCTTCGACGTCCTCGGCGACGTCGTATGCGGCGGCTTTGCAGCACCCCTGCAGCATGCCGACCGGGCGCTGATCGTCACGGCCAACGATTTCGACTCGATCTTCGCCATGAACCGGATCGTGGCGGCGATCCAGGCAAAATCGAAGAATTACAACGTGCGCCTCGGCGGCGTCATCGCGAACCGCAGCGCCGGCACCGACCAGATCGACAAGTTCAACGAGCGTGTGGGCCTCAAGACCATGGCACGTTTTCCGGATCTCGACGTCATCCGGCGCAGCCGCCTGAAGAAGTCAACGTTGTTCGAAATGGAGCCGTCCCCCGAACTCGAGGCCGTACAGGCGGAATACCTGCGACTCGCGCAGGCGCTCTGGGACGGCACCGACCCTCTGGTGGCGGAATCGATGAAGGACCGGGACATTTTCGACCTATTGGGGTTCGACTAATGACGACGATCGACTACCAGGCCCGCCGCGGCGAGCTGCAGACCTATTTCGACCGGACGGCCGTTGATGCCTGGGCCCGGCTCACTTCGACGGCTCCTGTCAGCCGGATCCGCGCCACCGTGCGGGCCGGACGCGACTCGATGCGCAGCACGCTACTCGGATTTCTCCCCGACGACCTCGGACGCGCGCGGCTTCTCGATGCCGGTTGCGGCACCGGCGCACTCACCCTCGAGGCTGCACACCGCGGCGCCGATGTCCTGGCCGTCGACCTGTCGCAAACCCTGGTCGATCTCGCGCGACAACGCCTGTCCGGTCAGCTGCGGGCGGGCAGCATTGATTTCCGCGTCGGCGACATGTTCGATCCGGGCTTGGGGACTTTCACCCACGTGGTCGCCATGGACTCGCTGATTCATTACCGGACGGAGGACGTCGTGCGGGTGCTGGCGGGCTTTGCCGGACGCACCGAGCGCTCGATCGTGTTCACGTTTGCGCCCAAGACGCCGGCGCTCGCGTTGATGTGGGCCGTCGGACGTCTGTTTCCCCGGAGTGACCGGGCGCCGGCATTGGAGCCCATTTCGGAAAGCAGTCTGCGTGCGCGGCTCGCGGCGGAGCCGGCACTCTCCGGGTGGCGAATCGGCCGGACCCGGCGGATCACCAGCGGCTTCTACAAATCTCAGGCGATGGAACTGGTGAGGCTATGATGCGCATCGGCGAGAAACTCGCGCGGCGGTGGATGAGGATCGGCAGTGAGTTCCTGCCGTTCGCCGATGCGGCGACGGACGAGCTGCCGCTCAGCAGACTGCTGCGGTTGTCGCTGTTCCAGGTTTCCGTCGGCATCGCGATGGTCCTGCTGATCGGCACCTTGAACCGCGTGTTGATCGTCGAACTGGGTGTGCCGGCATGGCTGGTGTCCCTGATGGTCGGATTGCCGCTGGTGTTTGCGCCGTTTCGTGCCTTCATCGGTTTTCGTTCGGACAATCACCGCTCGGCGCTCGGTTGGCGCCGTGTGCCTTACATCTGGATGGGCACCCTGTTGCAGTTCGGCGGACTCGCCATCATGCCGTTCGCGCTGTTGATCCTGTCGGGCGACACCCACGGTCCGCTCTGGATCGGCCAGGTCGCCTCTGCGTTTGCGTTTCTGCTCGTCGGCGCCGGCCTGCAGACCACCCAGACGGCGGGGCTGGCGCTCGCCACCGACATGGCCCCCGAACCAGTGCGGCCCAAGGTGATCGCGCTCATGTATGTGATGCTGTTGGTCGGCATGGTTGGCGCGGGTCTCACGTTCGGCAGGCTCCTGGCGAATTTCACGGAAATCCGCCTGATCCAGGTGATACAGGGCGCCGCCGTCATGACCATGGCCTTGAACCTCACGGCTTTGTGGAAGCAGGAGGCACGCGGCACGGTGCGTCCACCGCCTGCGGATCAGCCCACGGCCAGGTTCATCGACTCGTGGCGCGCCTTCACCCGCCACAGCCGCGCGATCCGCTTTCTGGTGGCCGTCGGCCTCGGAACAGCGGCCTTCAACATGCAGGACATCGTGCTCGAACCCTATGGCGGAGAGGTATTGCACCTGCCGGTGGCCGCCACCACGGCGCTCACCGCCATGCTGGCCGGCGGCATGCTGGCGGCGTTTTCGATTTCCGCTCGCTTTCTGGGCCATGGCGCCGACCCCTACCGCATTGCGGCCTACGGCGCCGTGATCGGCCTGTTCGCCTTTGCCGCTGTGATTTTTGCGGCGCCGATGGAAGCGCCGCAGATGTTCCGCATCGGGGTCCTGATGATCGGCTTCGGCGGCGGCTTCTTCTCGGTTGGCACTCTCGCGGGCGCAATGGCGCGCGAGCGCAACGGCGAAAGCGGCCTGGCACTGGGCGCCTGGGGCGCCGTTCAAGCGACCAGCGCCGGGCTCGCGATCGCCGCCGGGGGCGCCGTTCGGGACGGCATCACGACTCTGGCGCTGCGCGGAGCGCTCGGTCCCGCCCTGACCGGACCGTCTACCGGCTACGCCGCCGTCTACCAGATCGAAATCGTCTTGTTGTTCGCGACCTTGGTGGCAGTCGGCCCCCTGGTGCGATCCGGAACCCGCGACTCAATGGAATACAACCTGGCTGAGTTTCCCAATTGATTCAATTTAAGGGGATTGCGTGATGAACAAGGGTGCCATAACCGGTTATATCGACGTAGCGCAGATCGTGCTGTACGCATTTTGGATCTTTTTCGCCGGCCTGATCATCTACCTTCGCAGGGAAGACAAGCGCGAGGGCTATCCGCTCGAGTCGGAGCGTTCCGGACAGGTGGATCACCAGGGATGGCCGTCAATCCCGTCGCCCAAGACGTTCACCTTGTTCGACGGCGGGTCCGTACAGGCGCCGAGCGGCCTCCGTGACCAGCGCCCGATCGCGGCAAAACCCATTGGTCCGTATCTCGGGGCACCGCTGAAGCCCACCGGCAATCCGATGTTGGACGGCGTGGGCCCTGCATCATTTGCCGAGCGGGCCAACCACCCCGATCACACCATCGACGGTCTGCCGCTGATCGTGCCGGCACGCGTGGCGCCCGGGTACTCGGTGGCGGGCCAGGACCCCGACCCGCGGGGCATGAACGTATACGGCGCGGACCGCGAATTGGGCGGCGTCGTCATGGAAATCTGGATCGATCGCGCGGAGCCCCAGATTCGCTATCTCGAAGTGGAGGCCACCACGGGCCGTCGGGTCCTGTTGCCGATCAACTTTGCGAAAATCGACGGCTCGCGGGGCCGGGTGAACGTGAGGTCCATCCTGGGCTCACAGTTCGCCGCTGTCCCGACGTTGGCCAACACGGATCAGATCACACGCCTCGAAGAGGACCGGATCATGGCCTACTACGCCGGCGGCAGCCTGTATGCCATGCCCGCCCGCGCGGAACCGCTGCTATGAGTCACGACGATTTCGCCTTCGAACCGGTCCGCGGTCTGCCGGCGGCGCTGCCGCCCGGCGAACGGCTGCAGTGGCAGGGCTCGCCGGACTGGAAGCAACTGGCGGTCCGCGCCTACCACGTGCGCAAGATCGCGGTATATTTCCTATTGCTGATGGTGTGGCGGATCGCAGTCGGCCTTCGCGATTCACACGATGCGCGGTCCATTCTGATCTCGTGCCTGTTCCTCGCCCTGCTCGGGGGCATTGCCGTATCGGTGCTGTCGCTGCTCGCCTATTTGAATGCCCGTTCGACCGTCTACAGCATCACCAGCAAGCGTGTGCTCCTGCGCCACGGCGTCGCCGTGCCGATCACCATGAACGTGCCGTTCAAGCTCATCGACAACGCGGCTCTGAGGACGTTCAAGAACGGCACCGGGGACATCTCCCTGGCGTTGGCGCCAAGCGAAAGGATCGGCTATATCATCACCTGGCCTCATATTCGCCCCGGCAGGATCACCCGCCCCGAACCGAGTTTGAGGGCGCTGCTCGAGCCCGCGAAGGTTGCGGAGATCCTGGGGCAGGCCCTCGCCGCCGATGCCGGTGCCACAGCAACCGCCCCACCGGCGGCCGGCGCACGGCTCGATCCACAGCGGCAACGTGCGGTGGAGCCGCACCCGGCCGGACCCCGGTCCGCAGCGGCGGCCTGAGCGATGCGCGACGAGCCAGAAGCCAAGATACCCCGGGGCCTGCTGCTGGGGGCCGGCGGCCTCGTGATCTCGTCTTTGTTGATCGTCAGCGTGGCCCGTCTGACCGGATACACGCCGGCGCGACCGCCCCCGAGCGCGGTCGTGGAAAGTCACGACCTGCGATTCGCGGACCGGGATGACGGCGCGGTGCTGGTGTACGACAGCTCGGACGGTCGACTGACCTACACGCTGGCGCCTGGCACCAACGGTTTCGTGCGCGGCGTGCTGCGCGGTCTGGTCCGAGAACGCCGAGCGGAACACATCGGACCGACGCCGCCATTCCGGCTCACGCGGTGGGCGGACGGCAGGCTCTCACTCGATGATCCGGCAACCGGACGACACGTCGACCTCGAGGTTTTCGGCCCCACCAATGCGGGAGCATTCGCGGACATATTGCTGGCCACCGGCCACCACAGGGAAAAGTCATGATCGACGACTCCATCGAAATCGACTCGACACTCGCGGCTACACGCAAGGCCGAGGCCAACACGCTGTTGAGCCCGCGGTTCTACAAGACCGATTATGCCGCGCTCGAGAAGCTCGACATCAGCCCCGTGCGCAGCGAATGGGACCGCATGATGGCCGACTTCAAGCGCGACGTGAACGCCGACCATTTCGAGCGCAATGCACAGTTCGATGCCGAGGTGCGGTGCCTGCCGCCGGATCTGCATCAGGAATTCCTCGACTTCCTCATCAGCTCGGTCACGGCTGAATTTTCGGGCTGCGTTCTTTATAGCGAGATCAAGCGACGGGTGAAGAACCCGGACGTGCGCGAACTCATGGGTTACATGGCACGTGACGAGGCTCGGCACGCGGGATTCATCAATCAGGCGTTGAAGGATTTCGGGGTGGGTGTCGATCTCGGGTTCCTGAGACGGGACAAGAAGTACACTCATTTCCGGCCGAAATTCATCTACTACGCGACCTACCTCTCCGAAAAAATCGGATATGCGCGCTACATCACGATCTACCGCCACCTCGAAAAACATCCGGAGAACCGTTTTCATCCGATATTCCGCTGGTTCGATCGCTGGTGCAACGACGAGTATCGGCACGGCGAGGCGTTCGCGCTCCTCATGCGCGCACATCCGCATCTGCTCATGGGATACAACAAGCTCTGGATCCGGTTCTTTCTGCTCGCCGTATTCGCGACCATGTACGTGCGCGATCATCAGCGGCCGCTGATGTACGAGGCGTTCAAAATGGAGCCCACCGAGTACGATTTCACCGTGTTTCGCATCACCAGCGAGATCTCCAAGCAGGTCTTTCCGTTGTCGCTCGATCTCGAGAATCCGAAGTTCCATGCCGGCCTGGAACGTTTGCGCCGGATTTCGGTCGCGCTCGCCGCGGCAAAAGCCCAGGGGGGGGTGTTGGGGACGTTGAAGCGCGCCGGCTTGGCGGTCATGGCAGCGGCGACGTTCCTGCGGCTCTATGCGCTGCCCGTTCAGCCGAACACGCTGCCGGATCAGGTGTGCATGGCTCCGGCCTGGTGAGGGGGGCGGCCATGAGGACGCCGCTGCGATGACCGAATTCGCCGTACCGGCGGCTTTCGCCGTGCTCATATGGTGGTTCACGACGGGAATCATCCTATTTCTCGACGGCCTGCCGCCTGCCACGTTCCGGCGCAGCATGGCGGCGGCGACGGCGGTCATGGGTTGTGCAGTGTATGTCCTGCGGGGGAGTTTCGACGACCCGACCCCGTGGGGGGCCTATACGGCGTTCAGCAGCGCCATCCTGATCTGGGGCTGGTTGGAGATGAGCTTTCTCATGGGCTTCCTCACCGGTCCACGCAAGCATGCCTGTCTGGACCGTTGTTCCGGCTGGCGTCATTTTTTGCACGCATCCGAGGCAATCATCTACAACGAAGTCGCCACCCTGGCGGTGGGAACCTGCATCATCGCCGCGAGCCGCGATGCCGTGAACAGAGTCGGTCTGTGGACCTACGCCATCTTGTGGGCGATGCGCCTCAGCGCCAAGCTCAACCTCTTCCTCGGCGTGCCGAACTTGGGCGACAAGCTGCTGCCCCCCCACCTGCAATATCTGAAGGGTTTCTTCCGCAAACGGTCGATGAACTTCCTGTTCCCGCTGTCGATCACGGCATCCAGCATCGCGGTATTCATGCTCGTGCAGCGCCTGCTCGCGGCGGACGACGGGTTCAAGGCCGCGGCCTATGCGCTGCTGTCGAGTCTGCTGGCGCTCGCCGTACTCGAACACTGGTTTATGGTGCTGCCATGGCCCACCGAGAGGCTGTGGAAGTGGGCGATGCGGGGCGGTCTCGATGCCCGGATCCAGGCCAAGACGCCGTAGGGTCTACGCCGAGCGGCCCCAGTCGATGATCAGCTGTGCGATGCGCGTCAATGGCACGATGGTCTGCGCGGCGCCCAGCTTGATGGCCTCCTTCGGCATCCCGAACACGACACAGGACGCCTCGTCCTGCGCAGCGGTCGGCGCCCCCACCTCCCGCATCTCGAGCAATCCCCGGGCGCCGTCGTCGCCCATCCCGGTCATGATGATGCCGCTGGCATTGGGTCCGGCACATTTCGCCACCGACCGGAACAGCACGTCCACCGAGGGCTTGTGCCGGTTCACCAGGGGTCCGTCCACGACCTCCGCTTAGTAATACGCGCCGCTGCGGCGAAGCATGAGGTGTTTGCCCCCGGGCGCGATGATCACATGGCCGGGCAGCAACCGCTCCCCGTTCACGGCCTCGGTCACGTTCACCTGACACAGACCGTCAAGCCGTGCCGCAAAGGCGGCTGTGAATTGTTCTGGCATGTGCTGAACCACGACAATGCCAGGACAGCCGCGCGGCAGGCCGGTGAGCACCCGCTCCAGCGCCTGGGTTCCACCCGTCGACGTGCCGATGGCGACGATGCGCTCCGTGGTCTTGGTCATGGCCCCTCCGCCGGGCGGCCCAGCCACCACGTCGGCGGTCAACTTGGGCGCCGCCGCCTTGTGAACGCTCTCCCCCCTCGCCGTAGAAGGTTTCAGTCGCGCAACATTGACGTGCCCCGCCGCCTTGACCGCCGCGATGAGGTCCGCCGAGGCGTCCTCCATGAAGCGCTTCAAACCCAATTTTGGCTTCGTGACGATGCAGACGGCTCCCGCGGCAAGCGCATCGAGGGTGGTCGCGGCCCCTTTCTCGGTCAGCGTGGAGCAGATCACGACCGGCGTTGGCCGCTCCTCCATGATCTTGCGCAGGAAGTTTACGCCGTCCATCCGCGGCATTTCCACGTCCAGGACGATCACGTCCGGCCATTGCAGTTTCATCCGTGCCATGGCGAAGATGGGATCGGACACCGCCCCCATCACCGAAATCGAGGGATCGGCCGCGAGCTGCTCTGATAGAACCTGCCGCACGACCGCGGAATCGTCCACGATCAATACGTTGATTTTTTTCATACCGCCACCGACAGGCCTTCGTTCATGGTTCCCCCCTGACGCACCCAGACGTCGCCGTTCGAGGTAGGCGCGAACGTAGGGAGGACCCGTGACCAGGGGATTGCCGGCGAAACGCGGGTCCCGCGCGGCGTCCGGCACGACAAGCGTGCGGCGCTCGAAAACGACGTGCCCGCAGAACGATACGTCGCGCGAGGTCTGCGTCGCATCGAGTCCTACGCACGACTTGAACCACTGCCGGTCCGCATCGACCAGCGACACCAGGAGCATGGGAACACCCAGGGCCTTCGCGGCGAGCCGGGTGATCCGATCGAAGGATTCCGTTGCCGGTGTGTCGAGCAGGGCCAGGCGCTGCAGTGCCGCCAAACGTTGCGCCTCGTCGGCCGGCATCTGGGGTGCCACCATCGGGAGGGCGGCGGTTTTGGAGGAAGGCAATGAGCAGGGAACCGCGCGGGTGAGGGTCATCCCCTCGCTATCGGCACGCTGCGCCGCATCTTGATGGCGACATCGAATAAATCAGGCGGCAGGAACCGTTGCGGGACGTTCGCCCCGCTCGCTGGCACTCTTTGCCTCGTCCGCCGGCACCGAAGCCAGTCGCGCCGTATTGACCAGCGCCATGTGCGTCAAGGCCTGCGGGAAATTGCCCAGCAGGCGCTTCGTCCGCGGATCGTATTCCTCGGCCAGCAGCCCCACGTCGTTGCAAAGGGTCAGCAGCCGTTCGAACAACGCCTCGCCGCGGTCGCGCCGTCCGGTCAGGAAATAGGCATCCGCCAACCAGAAGGAACATGGCAAAAAGGCACCCTCCCCCGCCGGCAGCGCGTCGACGCCCGTCAGCGTGGAATAGCGCATGACCAGACCGTCGACCAGCAGTCCCCGTTCGATGGCTGCCAGGGTCCCCACGAACCGGGCATCGTCGGCCGGCAGGAAGCCCACCTGCGGGATCAGCAGCAGACTCGAATCGAGGGCGGAGGAGCCGTAGAACTGGACGAAGGAAGCGGCGTTGGAATCGAACCCCCGGGCGCACACCTCGGCGTGGATCTCGTCGCGGATCGCGCGCCAGCGCTCGAAGGGTGCGGGCAGTCCGTCGCGCTCGGCATCCTTCACCGCCCGGTCGAAGGCGACCCACGCCATCACCTTCGAATGCGTGAAATGCCGGCGGGGACCGCGCACCTCCCACAGTCCGGAATCCGGTTCCCGCCAGGCGGTCTCGAGGAACTCGAGAATGGCGCATTGCAGATGCCATGCCGGTTCCTCGGGGGCGATGCCGTGGACGCGCGCCAGATGCAGTGTGTCCATCACTTCGCCGTAAACGTCGAGCTGAAATTGCCGGGTCGCCGCATTTCCCACGCGTACCGGGGCCGCGCCGCCGTAGCCCGGCAGCCAGGGAAGCTCGATCTCATCCAGACGGCGGGCCCCGGTGACGCTGTAGAGGATCTGCAGGTCCTGCGGAGAGCCGGCCACCGCGCGCAGCAACCACTCGCGCCAGTCGACGGCCTCCTGGTCGAACCCGGACAGCAGCAGGGCATTGAGTGTGAAGGTGGCATCGCGCAACCAGCAATATCGATAGTCCCAATTGCGCACCCCGCCCGGGTGTTCCGGCAGCGACGTCGTCGGCGCCGCGACGATGCCGCCGGTGGGGGCATAGGTGAGCGCCTTCAGGGTGATGAGGGACCGCAGCACCTGGCCCCGCCAGCGCCCCTGGTATGTACAGCCACCAGACCATTCGTGCCAGTGCGCTTCCGTCAGCGCGAGACTGGCGTCGGGCTCGACCGGTTCGAGCGCGGCATGGTGGGAAGGCCGGTAATTGAGCATCAGCGACTCGCGGCGTCCTGCGGCCACGGTGAACTCCGCCACGGTCTTCAGGTTCTCACCCTTGACCTCGAGCGACGTGTCGAGCTGCAGGGTGTCGGGGCCCGCGGTCATCAGCAAGGATCCCGCCGGTGCTCCGTCGGCGCGCCGGACCCAGGGGACGATCGACCCATAGTCGAAGCGCACGATGAGCTCCATGCGCATGGGCACCGAGCCGCGCAGCCCCTCGATCATGCGCACCAGATCCCAACGGCGATCCGAGAACGGCATGAAGTCGATCAGGCGCACGGCACCCTCATCGGTCTCGAAGTCGGTCTGCAAAATGACGCTGTCGCCGCGATAAGAGCGCGTCACGCGGCGAATCGGGGATACCGGCGCGATGAGCCAGCGTCCATGTTCAGGACCGCCCAACAATGCCGCGAAGCACGCTCCGGAGTCGAATCTAGGAAAACACAGCCAATCGATCGAACCGTCGTTGCCTACCAGCGCCGCCGTGTGACGATCGCCGATCAAGGCATAGTTTTCGATGGGCAAGGGCACGATGCTTCACGGTAGCGTCCCGTCGGCGGCTGGCCTACACCGGCCCTCCCCGATCCGTCGTAGGGTTTCACCGACTCCGCCGACGATCTGCGCGCAGCGTGAAAAATCGAGGGCGTCCACCGCCTCATGAAGTTCTGCGAAGCACGCCGGTCCGAGCCGCTCCTCGAGCGCGCCGGCCAGCCGGGCGAACAGGTCCATCGCGCCCAGATTCTGACTCTCGAACAGGTCGATCAACCGCGCAAGATCGGCGCCATCGAGATCTGCGCTCGGCAGCGATTCCGAACCCTCCGGTCGCTTCGACGGAATCAGGAGAGGGTCCGACTCCTCGCGCAGGGTGGTGAGGGCCGCGGCCAGCTTGGTCAGAATTCCTTCCACCGCCTCGGACGGCCGGTCTTCGCGCAGGGCGCGTTCCGCGGCGCCGGCGTAGCGCAGGATCTGGCTGGCGCCGATCATGCCCGCACTGCCCTTCAGTTTGTGCACTCTGCCCTGCAGTTCCTTGCGAATGGCCGCCGTTGCCGAGGACAGGCTCCGCGGGAGCGCCAAATCGGCGTACTCGCGCAGCAGCCGGCCCACCAGCGACTTGAACAGCGCCAGGTCGTCCCCGAACATCTGCTGCACCACCGTCGCATCGATGGAGCTCATCAAGGGCCGCCCTGATGGCACCGCGGCAGGTGCGGTGTCCTCGAACAGCATGGGAATCGGTGCGCCCCGGCCGATTTCCACCAGCCGCCGTACCTTGCGAATCAGTGCCTGGGGGTCGAACGGCTTGCTGATGAAGTCGTTCATCCCGGATTCGAGCGAGCGCTGCCTTTCGCCGACGAGGGCACCGGCCGTCAACGCGACGATCGGCAACGATGCGAGACCCAGATCGCCGCGAATCCGCCGGGCGGCCTCGTTTCCATCGAGGATCGGCATCTGCACGTCCATCAACACGAGATCGAGCCTGCGGTGATGTTCCCGTACGTGTGCGAGCGCCGCCTCGCCGTTGGAACAGGTCGCCACGATCGCGCCCTGTTTCTCCAGAATTCGCTGGGCCACTTCGAGGTTGATGTCGCTGTCGTCGACCACGAGGACCTGGACGCCGTTCAGCCACTGGACGTGCAACTCGTTCAAGTTGGTGGCCTCAAACAGCCTCTCACGGCTGTCCGGCTGTCCTGCCACCGCGAAGTTGATGGCGTTGAACAGCGTCGAACTGGTCA
>Ga0182030_10006677_pt1 | contig 24264 bp, 22 predicted proteins | sample 812S3MmetaG_FD_121299 | JGI IMG/M metagenome (GOLD analysis project Ga0182030, IMG submission 121299) | Permafrost microbial communities from Stordalen Mire, Sweden - 812S3M metaG (Illumina Assembly) | ecosystem: Environmental > Terrestrial > Soil > Wetlands > Permafrost | place: Sweden...
GCGTCGAACTGTTTGATCCTGTCCGGGCGGAACATCTCGACATCGTCGCTGAATACCGCCTCGTAGGCGCCGGTACGCTTGCCCATTTGCGCGATCGCGTAATTGGCTGCTGGAATCGTGTCGTAGGAACTGCCGTGCCACGGATGGCCGTCGCGCATCATGAGGTTACTCACCAGCAGGCGGCGAGGTCTCTTCGGTTTGGCCGGAGCTTTGACGGGAATGGCGTCGTCCACTTTCTGCTTCTGCTCGGAAGGCAGCACCTGGCCCTGGACGAGGGTGACACAAAGCGCCCACATCAACAGCAGGTTGCGTCTCATTATGAATGGCTCCGCCCCCAAGTATACGACCGGACTGATCGAGAAATGCTCGGACACCAGCCCCCTACACGGTGTCCTCTACACGGTTGTCAACCGCGTCTTAGCCTGTTATCCTCTCCAGAACAAACCTAAAGGAGGACGTACGACCCCGATTGGACCAGTCGCGCGGAAGGAGCGCATCAATTCGCTGGACGCACTGCGCGGGCTGGCGCTCTTGGGAATACTGCCGGCGAACGTGCTCGTCTTCGGCCTGTATTTCGCAGCGGAGAACGATCCTACGGTGGCGGGAGGCGCGGCGGCCGGCTGGAATCTGGCCTGTTGGGTGCTGTTCCGCATTCTGATCGCGGGCAAAATGCGCGCCCTCTTCTCCATGGTGTTCGGGGCGAGCGCGATCTTGCTCACATCGCGGGCCGAGGCACGATGCGGGGACAGCGCCGCCGATATCTACTACCGCAGGAATCTGTGGCTGCTCGGGATCGGCCTGGCGCACGCGTTTCTGCTGTTCTGGGGCGACATTCTGTACCCGTATGCGGTGTGCGCGCTGATTCTGTTCCCATTCCGCAAGCTCCCGGCCAAGAAGCTCATCGCCATCGGCGTGTTGTTCATGGCGTTCAAGACGGGCTGGAGCGCTGTGGAAGCGTGGCGACAGATAGAGCGGCGGAACCTGGCCGCGGCCGCCGACGCCGCCGAAAAAGCGGGCACGAAACCCACCGAACAGGAGAGCGCGGCGAAGCAGGCGCTGGCCGCGCAGCGAAAGCTGCGGAAACCCCCGCAGGAAGATCTGGAGAAGGACGCCCGGCAGTGGCGCGCTGCACCGTGGGGGGTTATTGGCGCGCGGGCGAAAGAACTCGCAACGTGGCAGGGCCTGCCACTCTACGACCCCATGTTTGCGGACATCTGGAGCATGATGTTCATGGGGATGGGACTGTTCAAAATGGGGGTATTCAGCGCGGCCAGATCGTTCCGGTTTTACGCCTGGACGGCGGCACTCGGGTTTCTGGTTGGGATTCCGCTGAACTCCTATGACGCGTGGCTGGCGCTGCGCAGCCACTTCGACCGCCTGACCATTTTGTTCACCAACGTGGCGTACGATGTGGAGCGGCTGCCGATGGCGCTGGCTGCTATGGCGGTGCTCATGATGCTGTGCCAGGCTGGGGCGCTCCGCTGGCTGACAGGCCGACTGGCCGCCATCGGGCAGATGGCGCTGAGCAACTATATTCTGCAGTCCGTGGTGGGCTCGTTCGTATTCACGGGATATGGGCTCGGCCTGTACGGAAGGCTGGAGCGGTATCAGTTGTACTACGTGGTGGCATTCTGCTGGGCGGTGTCACTGGTGGCCAGCCCCATCTGGCTGCGGCATTATCAGTTCGGGCCGCTGGAGTGGTGCTGGCGGTCGCTGACTTACTGGAAGAGGCAGCCGATGCGAATAGGCCGACCGATAGGGGCGGCGGCCAGGGAAGCGGCCGTGTGACGGGAATGTCATGCGCGTGGCGCGGCAGACTGGAGCATCTCGCCGGCGGCGGTGTACCGGAGTCTAGTTCACTGAGTGGTTCTTCGGCCACTCGTACATTCCGGCGATTACTCCCGTCCACGTCAACCGGGCGAAGAGCGCCCGATTCGCCGACGCGAGCCCCATGCGGGTCATACGTCGCTTCTGGGGAATTACCCTGGTTTATCGTCGCGATCTGGGAACACTGTTGCTGCCGTCATCGCTGAAAAAGTGAAGGCCATCGGCGAAAATGCGAGAGCCCCCTCTCCCAGGAAAAGGGCAGGCGTGGGGGCGAAAAACGGTGCTTATCCTTTGGCTTCCGCGTCGGCGCGATTCAACAATGCCCGCATGTAGGCGAAACCGTAGGCCGTCGGTGCGTTGCCGCCGCCCGCCATTGACGGCGTATGATCCAGAATCACGATGCCGTCGTAGTTCACGTCGCGCAGCGCCTTCATGATCTTGTACATGTCGTAGTAGCCATTGTCCATGAACGTCTCGACGAAGTGAGGTAACGGCGCGCTGACATTGCGGAAGTGTATCTTCCAGATCTTATTGGGGCCAAAGTAGCGGATCATCTCTTCGGGATCTTTGCCTGTAAGCTGCTTGCCGCCCTCCAGCCACGTTCCGCAGCACATGCAAATTCCAATATTGGGGCTGTTGGCGATTTCCAGCGCCCGCTTGTAACCTTCGAAGTTGCTGAAGATGCATCGTGGCACCCCTGCCAGCACAGGCACGGGCGGATCGTCGGGGTGTACGCCGATGCGCACGCTATTCTCTTCCGCCACGGGCGCGACTTGCTTGATGAAGTAAGTGAAGTTCTCCCAGATCTCTTCCTTGGTGAACTCACGCCCGTGCGAGAGGGGCTCGGTGTAGGTCTTGCCGTCCCAGACGCCGCTCTTGTTGGGGCTGGCCATGTCGAACTCCCGGCCGCTGGCGCCGCGAATGGTGGCGCGTCCGCTGCTCCAGATACCGTTTCCCATATGGGCGTAAGTGGTGTAATAGATCCCGGCCTTGCCCAGGTTGCGAATATACTGTTTGTACTCCTCGATTTTCCGATCGCGCCCCGAAAGATTCAGGGTCACCTCCGGCATGTTGTGGACGCTGGTATTGCCGATGTTCCACACCGTGATTCCGGCGTCGGCGTAGCGCTTCTTGATTTGCAGGAAGCCCTCGGCGGTGCGCAGATCGGGAGGCGCGCCGACGCTGACATATTCCGCGCCGATTTGCTTCAGAAACAGAAGTTCCTCGTCGTTGGGGTTCGCGCCCGACTGGGCGCAAAGTTTGATGCCGGGAGCGTTCTTGTGCACCGCCGCTATCGCGCGCCCGGGCTCAGCCAGAAGCGCTCCAAGCGCTCCACCAAGAGCCGCCTTACCGAACTCTCTACGGTTGCTCATCGTTGATCTCCCTGGTCCAACCTTGCTTGCCCCGTGGTGAATTGGGGCGCGCTGCTCACGGCGCAGCGCCTCGAAATCGCATTTCACTTCTGCGATTAGCAGGACCACTACTTCGGTCCGCTTCAGATCGCGTGTTCCAATTCTAACGTCTTCGGCCAGAAGAAGGGTGCTGTCGCAGTCTTCAAACGGCGGAATCCCACGGTCTGCCATCGGATGGAAAAGGGAGCCTCACCGCATTTCCGCACTTTTCCCACCCGCTAGGAAGCCCCAGGATCGATCGCGGATCTCGTTTTCGGTCCGCGATAAGTCATGTTGGTAATGAGAATTGAGCCGGTGCGTCTGCCGACAACGATCGCCCGGAGCGCGATGGGACAAGAGCGACGCCCTGCGTTCCAAGTGGCGTCCATAAAGCGCAGCGCGGGCCAAGGGCCGCGGATCCGAAGCCAGGACGCTCGGGCGGCCGGGTGACGATGCACGATATCCGGGTGGCGACGGCGATTATCTATGCGTATCGCCTGACGAGCGGGGCGATGACGACCTCCTATCAACTCGCCTTGCGCGGATTCTAATTGCCTTTAGGCAAGCATCGGGGATCGGCGATCTCGACCCGGCGATTCTTTGCGCGCCCTTCGTCACTGCCATTGTCAGCGACGGGCTTGGTCTTGCCGTATCCCTTGGCCGTGAGCCGGTCGGCTGCGACGCCGTGTTGCGTGAGCCACGTCACCACCGCTGTCGCCCGCGCTTCAGAAAGCGTTTGGTTATACGCGTCGTTGCCGACGTTGTCGGTGTGCCCCTGGACCTCCAGCTTCAGCGCCTTATTCGCCGACATCAGATTCGCCGCCGGTTGCAGCGCCGCGTCGGAAGGCGGCTGCAAGGTCGATTTGTTGAACTCGAACAACACGCCGTAGATCGCGACGTGGCACGCCTTCGCCAAGTTTGCCCCCAGGTCCACCAACCCCGCGTCCGCCACGTTGAGGAAGTACCCGCCTGGGCCAGGCGACACCATGGCCCAGATGTTCCGGCCCCTTTGCGCATAATGAGCCCTAATGACGCTGCTCCCTTCCTGCACGATCGTCCAGCCGCCTTTGGTGAGCGCGTCGCGATACGCCGTGGTCAGCAGCACGTTCGAAATCCCGGGAAGATCGTAGTAGCGTTGGAGCGTTCCGTTCGCCACGATTTCCGCCTCTGTGGCGCCCCGCGGCTGCACCCGAAAAGGTGTGTTGTCCCAGACGCCGCTATTCACATGAAATTTCGATCCGGGGAGCGGCGCCAGATACGGAAAGTCTCCCTTAGCGGTCTCGATTTTCTCGGGCGTCGCCGCAGGTGCGGCGAGGGTCAGAGTAAAGGGCAGCGGAGCGATTTCGATCACGTTCAAGCGAAACATAATCGGCGCGCCGTCCCAGTCCACATACGCCCAGGCTTCCACGTCGTTCTTCGCGTATTGCAGCACCTCCCGCAATCCGCCCCCGCGATACTCTTTGACGAGGGTCCAGCCGTTCTGCAGGAACGCCGGCTTGATCTTGTTCCACTCCGTCACCGGATCGCTGCCGTTCGCGGTTTCGGCGATGATAAACCAATGCTTGCCCCGTTTGAACGGACCGCCGTCCGCGTCGAGCGCGACCTTCACTTCCCCCCAGGGCTCGTAGGAGATGTTCTTTCTGACTTTCAGAATGGTCGAAAGAAAGGAAAGTTCGGGCGGTGGATCCTGCACGACGTCCTGTCCCGCCGCCGGTATTGCAGCCAGCAGGCCCATCAGCGCGGCAAGGCCGCTGGTCTTTACAACGGAGTAGCTGGAGAACATTTGGTTGAGATGCGCGACCCGCCGCTATTCTAGCGCAAGCGCGCGCCGACTGGGCGTGAAACGGGGTTTCCTGTAAGTATCCGCCATGCAGTCGTTGAACGGTCCGTTGACGCGCCTCAGGGCGGGAGCCCCCCTCTCGCCGGAAAAAAATGAGACGTGGGGCCCGGCGAAACTTGCTCCGTGAACTGCTTCTCGGTCGGGAATGCCCAGGCCGCACCCTCGGCCAGCGCAGTCGCTCCCCCTTGAAACCGAGCGTGCCGTCTGTGAAGAAGGGTGCATGAAGAAACTGGTGTTCGCTCTGGCTATTCTCCCCGCAAACTGTAGCGGGTAGCCATCAAGAATGGCCGTAGAACGCCGTAATCGCCGTAATGGGTGAAGGCTTGAAAACGCTGTAAACTATTGAGGATGTTGATTTAATTGGCTCCCCAAGTGCAACCCTCTTTCGAACGGGCGTTTGGAGAACCGGAACGAAGCAACAATCTCCGTGCTGTTAACCGGACGGGGAGTTTCGGAGATCCGGCCTGGGATCAGCGGCGTGGCAATTTGGCTTCCCGCCAAACCCTGCACAAAACGACCTCTACACATCGCAAGTCGTGGATTCTAAATGGACTACTCAAACTCGCCTAAACTCGGCGTCTCCGTTTTGAACCTTTGAACCGTGCTCCACTTGGCTGGCAAGACTTCTCCCGAAACTGATTCGGACCGCCCGTCCTAGCCGGAGACCGGGGAAATACAGTGCTGCGATTACAGAACGGCCCGCGTGTACCCGACAGTCTGGCGGTGCTTGCCGGCCATTGGCGAAAATGGCCGTAAGATCTGGATCGCGCAGAAATGCCTTTCAATGATTCAAGAGAACAAGAAAATGCTTCGCACCTTGGTAGCCTTCCTCCCAGACTCGATGATGGTTCTCGTGATCATGATCGTGGGGCTGTGCCTCATCGTTGGCGTGCTGTCGCCGAGGAAGGCCAAGCAGTGGCTCGGCTACGTGGTCCTGCTGCTGATCACCGCTCCGTTCTACGACGTCGTTCTCGACATGATGCCGAGATGGCTCTTGCTCGCTCTCTTGGTGATCGCCGCATGGATGCTCTTTCGGTTCATCGCCGAGGCGGTGTTGGGGCGGGCGGCCGCGGCACACATGATGGGGATTCTGGCGGCAGACGTGGTCCGAGGTACGTTCCGTTTGATCCTGATATTGGCGGCGATGCCTTTCAGGCTGGTGCGCTACGCGTTTCGGGCAGCCCGCTAAAGACCGGGCGTGTTGCATGGAGGATAGAGATATGCGCTTGCTTGCAGTACTGAGTGTGGTTACGATGCTGTGGTCCCCTTCGATTCAGGCTGGAGGCCTGAACCGACTCCTCCGTGGGAGGACCGCGAGCAGGATACTGAACCGCGGATCGCGTGCCGCCGAACGCTCCGTCGAGAGGGACTTGTCACAGATGCTCGCGCGAGACCGCGCACGCGACGCAGAGGCGGCTGCGCGCCGTCTGAGTCAGACACGGACGGTCCAACGTTACGCGACGAAGGCACAAGCGGAGTCCTATCTCAGGAAAGGAATTCCCTCTGGGACCCATTTCACCACCAAAGCCAGTCCTGGTCCGCCCCTAACCGCTGGCCGCGCGACCGCCCGTTACGGATTGCCAACCAAACCTGACGTGCGGATCAAGGTTGAGCTGCCACCTGGCACTGCGGTGAAATCCGGCAAGGTCGTCGGCGGTCATCCGGGAGGATACGGCGAAGCGAAGACCTATCGTTCACCACTCCCCCCATCGGCGGTGAAGGGCGTGACGCCAGTGCACCATTTGTCTGGTGCCCCCCGGTGAGCGGCGCACACCAGTCTTTCCGACGGCTCCTGCGCTCACGCCGTACCAGTGAAGTCAGGCTGCGAAACCCAACGGGTCTTGGGTGCCATCAGGCACCCTCTTGGAGCGATACTTGAAAAGCGTCCCTAGTTCAAGAGATATGTCGTCGACAATACCTGGCCGTCAGGCCGAGTTGCTTCACGTTAATAAACTCCGCGCGGAGTTCAGCGGCGCTCGATCCATCGTGGCGGTGGAGGAGGCCACGCTGCAGATCAGCACAGGCGAGGTCCTCGGGCTTGTGGGGGAATCCGGATGCGGCAAGAGTGTTCTTGTCAAATCCCTTATCCGCATTCTTCCCCCGAACGGTCGCATCACTGCGGGGCAAGTTCTCTGGCTGGGCGAGGACTTGCGGATCGTAGCTGAGAGGAGGATGCGGGAAGTTCGGGGAAGCGAGATCTCGATGATCTTCCAGAATCCACAGGCAAGCCTCAATCCGGCGCGGAGGATCGGCGACCAAATCCGCACGCTGGTTCACCACATCAGCGGATGCTCAAGCGGAGCGGCTGGCCTGCGGGCAATCGAACTGCTTCATAAAGTGCAAATCTCTGATCCAGAAAGGGTTGTCGGGCTATACCCGTTCGAGTGCAGCGGTGGAATGTGCCAACGGGTTCTGATCGCCATGGCGTTGGCTGGTCGCCCCAAGTTGCTCATCGCCGATGAGCCGACGACATCTCTGGACGTTACCATCCAGGCTCAAATCATCCGCCTCATTCTGGATTTGAAGAACGAGTTTGGAATGTCGATTCTCTTCGTCTCACACGATCTCGGCATCGTCGCGTCAATCTGCGACCGCGTGGCAGTAATGCACCAAGGCCGAATCGTCGAGACATCCAGCGCAGGCGAGTTGTTCAACGCCCCCAGCCATCCCTACACGAAGTTGTTGCTCGACTCGTCGCTCTCTTTTCATCCGAGGGGGAACGGTCCCTCCACGCGGTAGGCCGGCACATCGCCCCTCCTCTCCAGGGGGCATTTTGGTTTATTATCTTAGACTTACGCCGCTTGTGGAATTTGACGAAAACTGCCGAAAAAGACAGGAGGAACGCGAACAGGTACACTGGCATCTTATGGGATGAAGGCTAGAGATCCCAGGAAAGGAGGCGCATATGGGACAGTTCGGCTCGAAGGGTGGTCTGCGGCGGATCGTCCCGATCAAGAGTGATCGGAATCGGCCCAAAGCAGTTCTGCTCAATCTTCCGGCCCCACCCAAAGTGCCCTCCCAGGGGACTCCGGCCGGCAAGACCGCTTGAGTGTGCGCACGCGAGTCGCCTCCCCGCCGGACCCGCCTTTTGGAGAGACCCATGGGACCAAGAGTCCGAGCGATGCATGAAGGCTTGTCGCGTGCGTCAGCCGCTAATCCCGATTCGTTCCTCTTGCCATACTGGGCCGCCCTGGTTGATGGCACAGCCACTTTCGAGGACTTCCTCCCATTGGTCTGCACTCGTCGCCGACTCACGTACCTGACGATCGATACCACCGGTGCCTGCGATCTCAAGTGCACCGGGATGTGCTACTACAACCCGGACATACCGCTGCGGCGACCGTTGGTCGCTGAAACGGCCCTGGTTGAAGCGATTCGCGAATCGGCTCGCGATCTATCCTTGGCAGTATTAGCTTTCGCTGGCAAAGAGCCCTTTTTGAATCACGTCCGGCTTTTCTCCTTGTTGAAGGAGGCTGGATCAATCCCAGATCGAGAGTTCATCATCGGCATCGTCACCAACGGCAGACACATCGCGCGGCACGCGGACAAACTATCGACCGCAAGTCAGGAGGGCTGCTTAGACTACGTTGATGTCTCCATCGATACGGCCAATGCGGCTGAGCATGATCTCTTTCGCGGCCTGGATGGGACTCACAACCGGGCGATGAGTGCCGTCCGATGGTTGAACAGCGAGCTCAAGGAAGTTCGCTCGACCGTTGTCTCCGTCCTTCGCGAGGACAACCACCAAGGCATACTGGATTTGATCCGCGACTTGGCTGCTGTGAATACCTACTATCAAATCCAACCTATTCAACCTCCGCCCTATAGCACGATCCAGCCGCTTTCTTTCGATTACATCATTCGATTTCTCAACACGCTTGTCGAGACGCTCGCTGGCCCGATGGCCGGGGCCAAGGTTCACGTCTCCATCGAGTTGCTCGGCATTTATCTCCTTGAGGCATTTCAGGCTGGCTTCTTCGATTGGTCAGATCTAAGAGAGGACAGCAATGCCACGATCTACGTCGAGAAGACTCTTGGTGGAAATACCTTTGTCATTACCTTTGAATTGTTCCCATTGCAGGCTTGGCGTCTGGCGCGAATCACCTACACTGGCGCATACCTCGCCCACATGCACTTTCTGCAGTCTCCGGACCCCGATCAATACGCGGTTGGATTCCTGGGACAGCAGTCAATCACATCTCTCTTTGATCGTGCGGTAGAACATTCGAGTCACTTTGACCAAGTCGTGCAGTCTCGAACGAACCACGACTGCGCGGGACGCCCATGTTGGCCAAACTGCTTCGGCGGCTGGAACGGCGCGGAAAATGCATTCCTCGAAAAAGGCCGAAAACTATCAGACCAGCCGAGGCTATGTACAAAGAAGAGAGAGGACCTTATCCTTTTGGAGGCCGAAACCGGTTATGTACCTAAATTACTTCGCCAGTCGTAGGATCTTCCTGGGGGCGACCCTCACCCTAGCCGCTCTGCTATCGGGCTGCGGACGCCATCAACCACAAGCATCGACACCGGAACTGAAGATTCTCTACAACACAGAGGAAGAGCCTGCGGAGAAGAGTGCAGTAGCACAGGTACTCCAAGCTCAACTCGGCAAAGCGGGGATACCGGTAGTCTTGGATCCGGTGTCAAACGCTGTCTTTTACGAAAGAGTTGGAGCCGGCAATTTCCAATGCGCCCTCGCTTTGTGGTATCTCGACTACGACGACCCGGAGGGCTTCCTCACAGACTTTTATTCGAAGGCTGGCTTCCGCCTGTCGAAGTACCAAAATCCAGCATACGATCAGGCTTATCTGGGTGGCCTCCTCGCGCCCAACTCGGAAAAGAAGAAAGAAGGCTTCCGATCCGCCAGTCAAATTCTCATGCAGGATCTCCCTTGGGTGCCGCTGTACTCCAACGACGAACTGTTCCTATTGTCCGCCGGCACTGACGGCTTCCGCAGCAATGCCTATCAGTACTACGATTATCGCAGAGTGGCGCGCGGAACGATCCGTGTTGCGAGCAACATCGAGCTCCAAACACTCGACCCAGCACTTGTTTACGATCTAGCCAGCAAGCATGTCGCCACCCAGAGTTACGAAGGCTTGGTGGCGATGGACGATCATCTTAATATCGTCCCTGCATTAGCCAAATCCTGGCAGTTCTCCCAGGGCAATGATCGGTTGACTTTCGATCTGCGGACGGGCGTCAAGTTCCACGGTCAATTCGGCGTGTTTTCTGCGAAGGATGTCAAGGCAAGCTTTGAGAGGATGCTGCGACAGAATTCACCCTACGCGTACATATTCGACCACGTCAAAGGGATCGAGGAGTTCAAGTCCGGAAAAGCCCCTCAAGTCTCCGGTTTCCGGGTAGACGGTCCATCCCGATTCACTATTGAACTCAAGGAGTCGTTCCCGACGATGTTGAATTGGTTGCTGGCCCCGGCGGCATTCGTATTGCCGGCTGGGCTACCGGCAAAGTACGATTTCAGCCACGGAAGCGCGGGAACCGGACCGTTCGCGCTAGAGAGTTGGGATGGCACGGTGGCCAAGTTCGCGGCAAATCAGTCGTATTGGGCGACGTCTGAGGACGGTGGGAAGTTGCCTCTGGCGACATCCCTGTCTATTCGGACCATGAAGGAGGTGAACGCGATGCTGACGGCGTACCAACAAGGTGAACTTGACTTGATGAACGTGCCGCTCGCTCTCTATGGAGAGGTACTTGACCCCAAAGGAGAGCTGAGTTCGAAATACGCGAGTTCACGCCTCCGGGTCGTACCGTTGAACAATTTGAAGTTCCTCGCGTTTCGCATGGGTACGGCTCCTTGGGGGACCGATTCTATGCTGCGAAAAAAGGTCTACGACGGCATCGACCGATCTTCGATTGTGACGAATCTCTTCCGCGGCAAGGCGCGTGTCGCACTCGGAGTAGTACCTCAGATGGAGGAAAAGCACTGATCGGCTGGAATCAAAGAGGCGAGCGCGCATGGCCATCTTTCGCTACGTGAGAAACCGTCTTCTGCTCTTCATTGGTGGCATCGCCTTGATTTTAGTGACGAGTTTTTTCGCCATCTATCGTCTGCCGGGAGATCCTGCACGGATGATCCTCGGCCCCCGCGCCAGCGCGGAGAGCGTCGCCCAGTTTCAAAAGGATGCGGGATTGAATGATCCCGTGCTCACGCAGTTCGTCCGATTTGTGGGCAGGGTCGGCGTGCTCGATTTCGGAGAGTCTCTCACCTATCGCCGTCCCGTCCTTGCCTTAGTAAACGAGCGGATCGGACAATCACTCAGGTTGATCGGTTATGCATTCCTGATTATGTGGGTCTTCGCCGTCATTTTGCCGGTGTGCCTGCGGGCCTCAGGAGGTACTCTTGCGGACGATGGCCTTCGGGCCTTATGGACAGGTTTATCGGCAGCTCCTCCCTACGTCCTTGCTTTGCTGACGCTTACGCTTTTGGCCGGATCTCTCCGAGTGCTCCCCGCCGTGTTCGAGCCAGGCCGTCTCAGTTGCTGGCTAGCCGCGGCGTTTGTGTTGGCAGCATACCCAACTGCTCTCGCATCAAGGCTATTTCACGATGCATTGGCCGCAGCGATGCTCTCCGAATATGCCACGCGAGCACGAGCCCAGGGCTTCAGCGAGGGGGCCATTCTGCTCCGAGAGGCACTGGTGAATGCCTTGGCAGCACCCGTCTCCGCGATTGCGAACGGTTTGGCCTACTTTTTTACTGGGACATTTTTTGTTGAAGTCGCGTTCGGGATCGGCGGGATCGGATCGCTAACGTATGACGCGATTCGAAACAAGGACATTACGGTTCTAGCCGGAGTTTGCGTGCTCTTTGCCTTCGTCATCTCAGCGATATCTGCCGTACTCGATCTTGCTCAGCACGTGCTAAGCCCGAGATTAAGGAGAAGCGATGAGTGGCAAGGCTAGGGTTGCGTTGAGTGGAGCTTTGACATGGCTGGGGCTGATAGTCCTGTTGGCGGCGACCGTGCACTGGTTGCCGTTGCGAGACCCCCTCGCTCTGGACCTTGCGTTCACTACGGCACCGCCAAGCCTGGAGCACCTTGCCGGTACCGACGAATTGGGCCGGGATGTCTTTTCAAGGCTCCTTCATGCTGCTGGCTCAACGATCCTGATTGTCGCCGGCGCCACCAGCTTGTCACTGCTCCTGGCAGTTCTTCTCGGAACGATCGCCGGCTTCGTCGGCGGGTGGTTTGACGTCGCTGTGAGAATTTCGGTAGACCTGCTTTGGAGCGTCCCATTTGTCGTCTTCGTTGTGCTGATTGTGTCCGTAGTGGGCGTAAGCCAGTTTTCCCTAATCGTGACGATTGGAGTTCTGAACTGGGTGGGACCAGCAAGGGTCGTTCGCTCAGAAGTGGCTCGCCTTAGAGATGCCGATTTCGTAGTAGCGGCGCGAGCGCATGGCTATTCCCCGATTCTTATTCTTTTGCGGGAAGTTCTTCCGAATCTCCGACGCAGCCTTGTGACTCTAGCGGCATATGGGGCGATCGAGGTGCTGACCTTGGAGACGGGCCTGGCATTTGTGGGGCTGAGCTTACCAGCACCGACTCCCACTTGGGGCGGAATGTTGGCCGATGGACTCGGCTACTTCTCGACCGCGTGGTGGGTGGTCATTGGCACGTCGGCGGCAATCACCACAACGCTGGGCGCGCTCCAGATCGTGGCGCGTTCCATCGAGAGGGCTTCTTAATGGTTCGTGAGACATCCATGGCTCCGCGCGAACCTCGCGAACGGTTCAACGTCAACTTGAATTCGCAGTTCTATGAAAAAATCGCCACCATCTACGACAGCATCTACGATGACGTCGATGCCGAAGAAGCTGTCCGTCAATGGTGCCTGTTGGTCAGGGAGTGCGCCAATCTGCCGCGGCCGAACCAGGACGTATTGCCGCGACTGTTAGATCTCGGCTGCGGCACCGGCAAGTACCTCGACCCCTGGGCAGCCGCTGGCTTTTGCGTCACGGGAGCTGATGCCAGCGGTGGCATGATTTCTTGTGCTCGACGTCGTCGGAGGCTGTCAGGGTTGTCTTCGCGGATTCACCTGGTTCATTGCGATCTACGAGAACCGAACCTGTCGCTCAACAAGGCTGGCCCTTTCGACATCGCAGTCGCCCACTTCAACTTCTTCAACTTGTTGCCGCCCGGTGATATCTCGATGCTCCTGGAACGCCTCGCCTCCTGCATGACAGTCGAGGCGAGGCTGTTCACGGACTGCGCCTCGCCTGGCCTGATGCCGGAAAAGACCCGCGACCGAATCGTTGTTGCAGACGGAGCGGTGGTCGAGGTCGTCACCAGGCCCAACCCCGCCGCCGGGACGGTTACACGGTCCTACCGGATACACGCTTCCCAAATTTCAGAGCGCTATTGGCTGCACTCGACGCCAACATTGCGGGCCGCCGCCACCCAGGCGGGCTGGCGTTTGGAGAGGACCTATGCCTGGACGCCCGATTGCCCGCAAGACCCGTGGCATCCGATCAGGAATCGCAGGACGGCCCACCGGTTGTGCGTTTTCAAGTTGATCTCGTCTTTGGCGAGGCAGCCATCGCGTTGATCTGCGTGGCGATATAATAAGCTCTGCTTTTCCGGAGTTCGTGCGGTGAAGGCCGACCGACCCGGAGGGCGAAGGAGCGACGATTGGCTGGCGTAGCGGAGGTTGGACAACATGGCCAGTCGTGTGCATGGCGGATCGACCGTTTCGACCTTGTTTTTTACAACGCACGCCATAAGCGATGGCAGTTCTTCGCGGAGGATCCTGCAGCAGCAGAAGTGGGACCCCAAACCGAAGGAGAAGGCCTGCATCGTTATCAAATCCGGAGCCTCTTGAGCACATTTCGAGAAGCCGTTCAGTCTGTGTTGGCGCACCAACCCAGCGGAAAGAGCGGTGTGTTTGAAGTTCGTGAGTACGCAGAGGGGCCAGCGAAGCGCCACATCGAACTGGTGCCGCCGTCGTTCGCCGAGTGGAAGGACTACAAGCAGACGTACCTCGACTGCCTAGTTCGGACTGGTTGGTACGATGGTGTGCCAGAGCCCCATCGCCTGGAGCTTCAGGGATGGTTCCAGGACCCGAGCAAAGGCGTCTCACGCGAAGCGGCCCTCACCTTCCTCAGCCTCCTCCCGATCTTGGAGGATTGGGATACTTGGGGGTGCTTCGTCCGGGCCCGAAACTCCCCCGACACTAGAACCGATTGTTCGTTCCCCCCCGCGCAGCAGGAATGGGCGGAACCCTTCTATTTGGCTGAGCTTGATTTCCAAGACTCTGAAGCTCCTGAATCCGCTCCCTGCAGGTCTCGACTGCTTCTCGGCTATCGGGTAATGATTGAAGGGGTCTGCATAGACTTGGCTGATGGGCAACTCGCACCTCAAAGAATTGGTCGAGCAGACTTCTTCGATGACCGTTACTGCAAGTACCCAGAAGGCGATGAGGTAATTCCATATCGTTGTTATGCGGCGTTGGTTGATCAAATCATGAAAAAGCTCGCGGCCGGCGGACCCGAAGAACGTAAGCGTCAGAGTCAGACGCTTACCGAAGAACGGCAGTTCGTCGTCGCGTATCCAGTGGCCACCGCTGGGCGCCTTCACTTTCTGCAGGTCGCACTCAGCCCCGGCCCAGTGGCACACAGTTGTGTCGACGCTCTATGGAATGACTGGCAGCCAATCCACCGTCACTTGTGGGTCCCGAGTTTCAAGGCGCTCCTACAAGAGGAGATCTATCGAATCACTGCGTCCGCGTTTCAGTCTGAAGCCTACGATGCACTCGCTATCGAATTCAGCGAAAGGTCCTTGAAGCCCGAGGCGAAAGCGCAGCGCTGTCAGGACGCCCTTTGGGAGCATGTATACCACCTATTCCCAGTGAAGACGGCGAGCAGCGGCTCTAGACGGTTTGGGTATGTGCCTCTTCGTCTTCCCAATGCAGCCACTGGACACGAGAACAAGCCCCAGATTCGCCTCGGCTCTGAGTGGAGAGATCTCACGAACTTAGAAAGCCCGCCAACACCCGAAAAGCCACGCGGAACCATCAAGGTGGGCCAAGCTGAATTGGAGATCCCTTATCCTTCGCAGGATCCGCTCCATCGCCTCATCGAGGAGCACCGCATTTACCAATCGATCCTTCAGCAGAAACGATTTCTGGAGCGCCTCCCCAAGGGTCTCCTCAAAGCCGAAAAAGACGCCGAGGATGACCGCGGGAAGTGCCTCCGCATCGCCGTTGCCCATGGGAAACAACTCCTATCGAGGGGAAAGAAACAGATCCTCCAGCCAACATCGGGCGATCTCGAAGAACTATTGACCGAAGAGGTCGCCGGTGGAAATCTAGAGCTCCCTACAGGTCGTGAACCGTTGGAGTTCTTCACTCAACCACGGTCGTTTGGGCGATATCTGGCGCAGGCATTCCCTGGCGATCGGTCCTATCAACTCATGGCCCTGAGACGGATACTGCAGCCCTCCCTGGTTCAACAACTGTCGGAGTACTTTGAGACCGGTCCGGTCAAGGTGCTGACACATCCTGGCCATTTGAGGGATTACTGGGGAGGCACCATCGACCTCTTCAATGCGTCCTTCGATGATCAAACACATTATTTTCAAAGTCTTGCAGCTGAGATTGACCGGCGCCTAAGTGCGGTTTGCACTACGGCGCATGACACGTTCGTCTCGTTTCACTCAACCCTGGTTGAGTACTGGAAGGACACCCGCTGCGTGGCCGACACGGAAGATGCGCTTGCCGACACATTTCACGAAGAACTTACTAAACGTAGGGACCAACACCTGAGTCTCCCGGCTGGAACTCCGGGCAACCGCTGGTTTCTTTTGACGCCGGAAAGTTTGATCAGCCCCTTCGTCGCGGTATACAACTTGAAAACTTCTGAGCAAGTGAAGTGGAGCACGCCACTGCAACTTGAGCACGACACACTCTGCAGTCCCTATCTCGGAGCCGCGCGCGTTTTTGCTGTCGAGCATTATTGTTTCTTTCCATGCACGATAGGCGACAAGATCGGGTGGGCGCAATCGGACCTGTGGGAAGCCTGGGTCAAGAAATCGTGTGGCTGCGAAATCGGCGAGCTCTATTATTTCGACGGTGATACCGCGTTCCTGCTTCTGCCTGAGGGCAGAGAGAATGCGGGATTGATCTACGTGCCGATCCTGGAAATGCGCTCGCGGTTTGCATCTGTCGGGCTGGACAGCCCGGCCCTGGTAACGGTGTTTCGCCACTGGAGGATGGACCAAATGAGTCAAGTTGAGGCGGGAGGTGCCTGAAGATGCGGATTGAGATCATTGACATGCGGTCTGACCGCCGAATGGCGATTGAAAAGTGGCTTAAAGACGTTGGGCACGAGGTGAACTCTTCGCCAAACAATGCAGGCATGACGCGAATTAACTCTCAAGAGTGGCCGAGCCTGTTGCTACTTCACGTGGGTGCGGACCAAGACACAAGAGAGGTTGCGCCCTCAAGCGTTGGAATGATTCTCCGGGAATATGCGCCGCAGTGTTGGGTGCTTGGGTATTTCGGCGGGGCGGCATGTAGGGATGCTGTTAGTTTTGAGCATAAGAATGTCTGCCTTGTGGAAACCCCGATAAGAGGACTGGACGACACTCTCAAGGACGCCATTCGTTTGGTCCTACAGGAAAGCGAGAAGCCTGAGCACAAAACGCTGGCTGAGTTCGGCAAAGTGATTAATGATTTCGATTTCGTGCTGGAGGCGAAGCTCAAGTTGTTGTCTGGGCTTCTAGGCGGTGGGGACTGGAAGGTCGATGCCAGGTACCTCACCGGGAAAGGGATCTCCGTCGCCAAGCAATCTGCTGACATCGCTGAGATGCCGCAATTACTTGACCGAGTGGCGGCAATCGGCGAACTGCATCGACGTCTGTTCCCACACCGCAGGCTGAGGTGAGGATTGCGCCATGAAGATGATTCAATTTGATGACTGCGACTTCCCATGGTCCGTGCCCCCAGGCATTTCCAGGTTCCCTCATGGCGGTTCCACTCAGCATGGAGCGATATCGGACCTCGACGAGTGGTTTTACACATTTGCACAAACGGAGGGATGGTTCAGTAAGGCTACTGGAAGCAGCGCAAGTGGACGAGAGGGCACGAAGCAGGAAAGCGGGATCTTGTTGATCCACGCGAACGGGTGCTTTACTCGCCGGGCCTCACGGCAGGAACTCGAGGGAATCGAGATTTTGAAGCACATCCGTCTGACAGACGGATTGGGAGTTCGCGCGTGGCACGCGATTGTGTACTCTTTTGAGCCGCTAGAAGATATCCTGCGCCGTAAGCCAGGCAGCATGATTCTACTCTCGCGGGGTGTGAGCTTTCTTCGTCTCCCCGAGGCTCTAGATTTGGAGGCTGCACTCCGTATCGAACACAAGGATGACACCTTCACCATAGAGCGGTTGGCGAACCACACTGACAACCGGGGCCCGATAGATGCCGGGCTTCGTCCGTTCATCGCCTCCGACTACCGTCCACCGGATACTGACCATCCGATTTCAAATTGGTGGGGCGTGCAGCAACTGATGCGTGCAGCAGAGGGTCTTAACCGCACGTCACAAGCTGCGGTGGTTCCGCTCTCCGTTGAAGCAGAACTGAAGAAGATCGAGAATAAGAAGGCCTTTTTCCTGGCCCGCGAGATGTTTCGAACGCCCCGCGTGGGCGCGACCGGTGTCCTTCGGAAACTCCGCGAGAAGTTCAGGAACAATCCACCAGTCATCGTTTATGTAGACGATGAGATTAACGCTGGCTGGAAAGAGGCCATGTATTTTGTGTTGACGGGTGAGAACTTGAGTGGTGCTGCTCCAGCTTGGTATCAGACCTACGCAGGCTCCGGAAACGGCCTCGCGACCGGAGAATCTGACTGGCAGCAGTTCGCAGACGACATTCTGTTGCGAAAGCCAAGCTTGGTTATAACTGATTTGCGGCTCCTAGGCTCAAGTGAAGCGGACCGGCAAATATCGGAAATCTCGGGTGCTAAATTGGTGGCAGCTCTTCGCGAGCGCGCGCCTGCTGTGCCTATTCTCCTGGCGACAGCCTCCAACAAGGCGTGGACGCTTCAAGAGGTGTTTAAGCTCGGTGTCGACGCGTATTGGATGAAGGAGGGGATCGGCGACCACGCTGGACCCTGGGCAGGTGAGGAGAATGCGTCTGAGCTCGTGAGAGTAATCCAAAAGCTCCTCGGAGCTGACTATCAGGTGCTGCGTGTTATCGATCGCACAATCAATGAATTTGTCGATAACTGCAACGCTGCCGATCGATCACTATGGCCGTGGTGGAAGGAGATGGAGTGGTGGAATGCCGCGGAAGCTAACGGGCGTGATTCGCGGCTTCGGCAGACGAATCCTGACGTCGGCGATATCACCTCGCTCCTCCGCAATTTGACATCGATGTATCGTGAGTACCTACGCCTCTTTACACTGAAACACGGATCGAAAGAGCCGAGTAGCGGGAAGAAGAGTACGGACTTCTGGAGTCGGCCGTTCGCAGTCCACATTGGCCGAATCATTGAGTGTGTTCACTGCTTTGATCAGATTCGAGTGACCATAGATGTGCCTGACCAGAGGAGCGTCGCGACGGCAGGAACGGTTGGCGGCTACCCGACGTACGCACCTGGCCGAAGCGGCACAGTGCGAACGATGCGCGCGGATTGGCTTGGCCAGACGCTCTACAACATCCGCAACAGCGCGGCCCATTTCGACGCGCAGGAGTTGCCCGATCTGACGAAAGACCATGTACGGAGCCTGCTGCAAGTCCTTTTTACTTGGCTCTCCACGCGGCCATCATGCCAAGGTCCGCCGAGCACGTTTGTAGTCGGGACAAGGCAGGACAAGCCCGTGTACCCCCGCCTTGAGGACTTTTTCATCGGTGTTGACAGCGAGTCCGGGCTCGTGGATACGCATTACCGCATGTTTGAGCGCCAACTGTTGCGAGGTGATCTCCCGCGGAAGGTGATCAAGTGAATCGTCACGGCGAAAATCGGCGATAAAAGACGGGCTTCCGCGAGTGCCCCTATACTGAATTGGATCTACTCAACCCGTTTTCGAGGTGAAGTCGATGCGATGGATGAAATCTTGGTGGCGCGGACTCAGGTCGGGATGGTGGATGGCACCGTATTCGAACTGGGACGTTTCGAGGCAGGCGCGATTGGACGGGACGTTGGAGACGCCCGTGCCACAACTTGAGGACATCACCGGTCCCTGGTATCTCGGGGCGATGAAGGAGCACTTTGACAACATCGTCCGGGGTATCGTAGGCGCCTTTCAGGAACAGGACGCCCCACTCCAGAATCGCGAAGTTGTTCTCGAAGCCAGCAAACGGGAGGCGGACCGGGAGCATGAGGGAGCCCTCGCGGTGCATGAGGAAGCCTGCGAACATTTCAAACAGAATAACCCTGGCATTCCGCCGGAGACACAGCGCCGGCACACACGAGTCTACTGGTTCGTGGCCTTTGTGCTCTTCCTGCTGGAGTTCCCGATGAATTTTTCTGCGTTCCAGATCTTCGGGGACAACGCCAACCTCCTCACAGCTTTAACAGCATTCATGGTCGGCGGAATTCTCTTGGGCTCCGCCCACTTCATGGGCGTGGAGTGGCGAAGGGGGCCGTTTTCCGACCGCCAAAGCCTGTCGGTGTTTTTGACCTCACTGGCTATGCCGGTGTTGGCCATTTTGGGTGTCGCAACACTGCGGTCGTTGCATTTTTCTAGGCAGGATCAGGGCGACCTTTCCAAAATGCCCGTTTCGCTGTTGTTTATTTCGTTTGCAATCTTCAATTTAGGTATCTATCTGGTTGCGGCGCTATTAGCTCGGTGGGCCCATCCGGTCGGCGCAGAGCAAGTCCTTGAGGCACGTGCCCGCTTGCAGCGAGCCATTAAGACTTTGGCAAACTTGACGAGCGAGGTCGAGGCGGTGAGATCGTCGCGGGAGGTTTTGCGGCTCAAGCATGAGACTGAGGCACACCGAGTTACCGACCAGCATCTGGAGCTTATGAAACGATACCTGATGGAGAACGTCCGGGTTCGGAAAGGGGAGGGAGTCAATGGCGCTGCGCTGCCGAAGTTCCTTCTCAACGCGCCACCGCAGTCTATGTTGAATGTTTCACTGAAGGTCTCTCTGCCGCCGCTCATTGCGCGCCGCTGGCCGAAGGTTGAGTCGGGTAGTTCTGCAGGTTCGGAGACTGATAGCGCGAAAACGCCAGTCACGACGGAGGAGGCGGCAGTTGAATTATAGAGGAATGCTTGTGCCGACACTCAAGGTGCTTTGCTGCATTTGCTTCTTAATGACCTGCGGATGTGGGATGTTCTCGTCCGACCGCGATACGGTCGTATACGTTCTTTTCGACGTCTCGGGCAGTACTGATTCGGCTGCAGTGCGGCAGCACTACTCCGGTGACCTCAGCATTATTACGCGTTTCCTCTCGCAGGACGGAGGCACTGTCCGTGGCGATGTTGTCAGCTCTCAGGCGCTAAACACATCGACGGTGCCGATTGACGTGACATTCCCTGTATACGACAGGGTGTTCTCCACGGAGAACAAACATACGAAGGACATTCAAGCTGCCTCTGGTCTCTTACAGCAGCAGACTGAAAGCCTTCTGTCGGGCTCCCCGGCTTCGTCGCAGACTGCACTGATGGCCGCGATGGAGGTGGCTGCCAAGATTCTCAATGGGGGGCAGTTGAGGAACGCGAAGAGGAAGTGTTTAGTTATATTCTCCGACATGGTCGAGGAGTCGCCGCGATACAACTTCCAGCGAGGAGTCCTCAATGACTCTCGCACAAAGGAGATTATCGATTCTGAACGCGCCGGGGGCCGACTGCCAGACCTGCGGGGCGTGAAAGTGTGGAAGACGGGGGCTTCTGCTGTCGGCTTGTCCGACGACCGGAGCCGCGCGTTGCAACGCTTCTGGGTTGACTATTTCAAAGCCGCTGGTGCCGACCTCGCCCCCGACCGCTATGGCTCAACTCTGCTCAACTTTCCCTGAGTTTGGGCCAGGAACAAGGGAACAAGTGGCGGTGGCGTGGTCGAGAGATCGAAGACGGCTAAAGCTAAAAGCTGCTGTCAGAAGCCAGAGAGAGTGCGCTCGCGATGCAGCTTCGCGAGAACAACGTCGCGCCTGTCATCCGGCCACTGGAGATTTTCCAGCCAGTCGAATTCCTCCGTCAGGAGTTGGGATAGTAAGTCAGCGCTACGCATCCAAAGGACTTGGTTGAAGTTAATCTTGTCGTACACAGCTATCACCAGATCATGGATAGCTCGACCGGGGAGGAAACCGTCAAACGCGACGGCATTCCATTCCAGACCTTTATCTTGGACATCAGCAGTCAACAATAGTGCCGCGATTACGAGACGCCGAGCCACAAGAGTTTGAGTTGCCGGGAAAGGGTGAGATGGGACTCTTGATTGGATGAACGCTAGGAATGTGTCTCCAGGCGGACACACTACGTTGCCTTTGCGCATTTCCTCCAACATCTCGCCTGAAACATTAGAGATTTCCTCAAGGAGGCGATGAGCGTGAGGCGAATTGTAAAGCTGCGCACATGCGAGCTTCCGCTTGGAATCCCAGCCGAGTTGCTCACGGTACCAGATTGCCAGCGTCGAGTACAAATGGACGCGTTCGAGGAGGTAGGCAACTGCGCTGGCGCTATTCTCGCTTTCTGGGTCAACGGGGATGTCTGGCCCTTCTTTCACGAGCCACCCGTCGATGTCGCGAGTCGAGTCCAAAAGTTCCGCGGCATTCATGAGCTGACGGCTGGCGGTAAACATAATGACAGGCATCTCAGGGGCGTGTGATTTCACAGTGGTTCGCAGTTCCACGGAAGAAAAATCTCGAACCGAGTAAAGAGATTGCACAACTGGCTCCAACCGCAGATCCAGCAACATGACGGTGTGGGGGGTCCGTGGTGCGGCGCGTCGCGAATCAAGCACGAAGCTGCGGTTTTCGCCGAGTAGGTCGTGGGAGTCAAGCGATTCGGTTCCGGACTTTGGCGATCCAGTCAACTCCTCGCGCCAGCGTTTCAACCACTGACGCCAAAGTTCGGCGGAGGCTACACACTTTCCCGGTATTTCGCTCCAGTGGGCCAGCCAGTTGAGAGCCAACGGGGCTGAGCGTACACAAACGAAACGGGCCCAACGAGTGTTCGCCGTTTTCGTGGACTCCTCGCTGTACACCCACTCGTCTGTAGTGCGGCGCGTAAAGGCACGAGCATGAAAGAGGATTTCGAGGAGAACCTCTGCCATTCCTTTGTCGAACTCGTCGTCGACAAATAGTATTCTCGCGTCAGAGGGGAGGCCGACATTCAGATGGTGGCTGATAACCTCCAAAGCAGTACTCACGGTTGGGTAGCGCGGCACTTGGGAGGCTGATCGGGATGCTTGAAATTGCCTGATCAGCGGCGAACGGAGCTTTTGCAAGAGCGGTGGCTCCCACTCATGCCTGATTGACGAAAGCCTACCAAGTTCTGCTTTGGCGGCTTCCCTGGCGGCACCTTTGTTCTTGGTCTGAGCTAGTCTAAGCAGGGCCAAATATCCCTGCCAAAGACGATAGGCGGCGTAATAGTCGTTTGCGAGTTCGTGGTGCGAAACAGTGCTCGCCAAGGAACCCTGCCTTAGAGCAGCGGTTTCGATATCTTGAATTGCGCAGCTAGTGATTTCTTTCTGGATGACCTCGCGAACGAAGCCGGCGATTCTGGAAATACCTTCGGGCAGAGTGCAGAACTCAATGGCTGGATTGATTAGCAGCCATTCAGGGCGCTTGCGAAGGAGATCAATGACCGGCTGCCAAGCGAGCGCCAGAACGGGCACACCGCGCGTTGCATCTGGCGCAGACCAACGAAGCCACGACAATAGGTCAAGGCCGTATAGATCCTGCCGACTCCGGCCAGGCACGGGGAGCTCGAGCGGGAGAATCAATGCTTGTGGCTGCACTCGCTCCAACGCGGCAACCCACGAAACTTCCGATTCCCAGGAGCTCATGTCGTCGAGAGCCACTAGTTCTGATCCGACCAACAGCAGTGGCTGGTCTGCTGGATACCTGCTTGGCTCGATAGACTGAGGCACATCAACATTTTAGCTTGAGTTCATCGGTGTTGGCTTCAGCCGCCGTTGATCGGCGGGTCTGGCCCGCGATGGCGCTTGCCAAATGCGCGTAGCCGGGGTAGGCGGCATAAACTCTCGCTACCGCCGCAACTAGCGCGGGCAAATCCCAGCCTTTCTGATATTGCTCCCGTGCGGCCTGGGTGGGGTGCGCCATTAGTGATCAAGCCGGGCGCAGTCGCAGCACGAATCGTCGTCGACGAATTCGGGATTCGCCAGCTCACGGCCGGAGACCGAGTGCGCCGAATCCTGCGTGTCCGCATAGTTAAACGCCATTCCGGACGAGTTCGCTCAGGAACCACCGGGGGACTTTGCCGAGATGGAGTTTGGGAGCCAATTCCGTGGCATGCATCAAGCCCGACATGGGCGAAGAGGCCCGCCCATGCAGCGCTACGGCCCGGAACTGAACGCCGTCTGCGAACTGCTTAGCGTACCGAATCGCGTGGACCTCTCAACCACCGTGCCGTCGGGAAACCGCTGCCGCAGTCACGCTTCACGATCATCCAGGCACACCACGGCTGTTGTTCGGCCAATCAAAACCGGATCAGCGGTTTTGGACTTGAATTACTAGCGAGCGTTCATCCGTGCGGCCGCCGGAAGTGGAAATGCGGTTGGTCACTGTATACGACTGGCCCGCTACGCCGCCCGCGAGCCAGACGGTGGCCCGCGTTGTGGTGTTCGAGTCGTCTGCCGGTTGGAGTGCGGGATCGCTAACGAACCACGTGCTCCTCTCGATTTGGTCGCCAGCCAGCCACTTCGACCAATCGACGGAGTAGTCCAGAACAGCATCGGGATCTTTGATGAAGGTCGTCATGCAGCGATGCTCCGAATTTCCGCCGTCACAACGACCGTCCGCTGTTCCACGGCGGGAACCAGCACACGCCTCTCACGGGGGATGCCGACGACGCGGACCTCGAGGCCGACGGCCAACGCCCTGACTTCTTTGCGGATCACGATCAACCGGACGTCTGGAGTCCTGGCCAGGTGCCGCATGACGACCCCGAGCGCGCCTTCAAGCTGCGATCCGCCGGCCGCAACTCCCGTCAACCCGCGCACGGGGGCCAGCGGTGCAACCAGGACCGCACTTCCGGTCGCGGCGGCAGCCAGTGGGCGCAC
>Ga0182030_10006678_pt1 | contig 24263 bp, 24 predicted proteins | sample 812S3MmetaG_FD_121299 | JGI IMG/M metagenome (GOLD analysis project Ga0182030, IMG submission 121299) | Permafrost microbial communities from Stordalen Mire, Sweden - 812S3M metaG (Illumina Assembly) | ecosystem: Environmental > Terrestrial > Soil > Wetlands > Permafrost | place: Sweden...
GGGCGCGCTGCGCGGCGACAAGCGCACCTATCAGATGGACCCCGCCAATTCCAACGAGGCGCTGCGCGAAGTCGAGCTCGACCTCGCCGAGGGCGCCGACATGGTGATGGTCAAGCCCGGCATGCCCTATCTCGACATCATCCGCCGCGTGAAGGACGAGTTCGGCGCGCCGACCTTCGCCTATCAGGTCAGCGGCGAGTACTCGATGCTGATGGCGGCGGCCAACAACGGCTGGCTCGACGGCGACAAGGCGATGATGGAGAGCCTGCTCGCGTTCAAGCGCGCCGGCGCCGACGGCGTGCTGACCTATTTCGCGCCGCGCGCCGCGCAGATGCTGAGGGCGGCGAAGTAGCGGCCTTAAATACGTACCGTAACCGGGAAAGGAGCAACCTTTCCCGGAGAACCGACATGGACGACCGCCACGCCGACGCCATCCTCGCATTCGCGGGCCTGGAGTGCGAACCCAAGGGGTTCGGCAAGGTCAACGATTTTCAGGCGCCGTCCGACGAGGACTTCAACAGGGACTATCCGCGCAGCCGGAACGACGACGTTCGCCGCGGCTGGAAGCATCTGAAGGAGATTTTCGAGACGGCCGGAGGCTTTACCGAGGGCTCCTGGAAGAACCCGGGTTATCTCGACGGCGTCCGGCTCAGAAACCATCGCGTGCCACAACCCGGGACGTCGGGCATTCAATGGTGCGGCATTTTCGCGACCTACTGCTGGATCCACGGCCACGTTCCCGGCGTGCGTTGGGCGTTTCCCGGCGTCGCCGGGCCGAACGTCAAGAAGGTCTGGGGCTATGACGGTCTAGGGCTCGGCGACATCGCCGTGATCGCCGCCGACAACCTCAACCATCATTTCCTCTTCGCGGGCTTTCGCGACGAGAAGCGCGGCCCGAGCGCGATTATCAACACCATAAACGGCAACTCGGACGGCCAGAGCATCAAACGCGGACCGACGTCGCGCGGCGAGGTGACTCTGGGCCAGATCGTCGCCTATTACACGGTCGTCGTCCCGTTCTCCGAAAAGCTCAAATCCATGTATGGTTGATCGCAGGGACGGAAGCGGGAGGGCGTATGCTGATCTTCTACTACGCGCGAGGTACTTGCGCGCTCGCCACGCATATCGCGCTGGAGGACGCCGGCGCCGCGCACGAAGCGCGGCGCGTGGATTTCGGCAAAGGCGAGCAACGCTCGCCCGAATATCTCGCCATCAACCCGAAGGGTCGCGTGCCGGCCCTTGTCACGCCGCGCGGCGTTCTGACCGAGACGCCGGCGCTGCTCGTCTATATCGCGCAGACGCATCCGGCGGCGAAGCTGGCGCCGCTCGACGATCCCTTCGCGTTCGCGCAGTTCCAGTCGTTTGCGAGCTATCTCTGCTCGACCGTGCATGTCGCGCACGCGCACCGGCCGCGCGGCGCGCGCTGGGCGGACGAGCCCGCCTCGCTCGAAGACATGAAGCGCAAGACGCCCGCGAACATGCGCGAGGGTTTCCGCCTCATCGAGCGCGACCTGTTCCGCGGCCCCTGGGCTCTGGGCGAGAGCTACTCAGCCATCGACGCCTATCTGTTCACGCTCGCCGGCTGGCTCGCTGGCGACGGCGTCGAGATCGCCGAGTTCCCTGTCATTGCCGATCACTACCGGCGCATGTCCGAGCGGCCGAGCGTCGTGCGGGCGCTGGCGGCGGAGTCGGCGTAGCTTGGAAGCGAAGCGGCCCCCGTATTTGGGGGCCGCCAGTTCGATCTCAGTGCCAGTGGCGCCAGTGATGCCAATGGCGCCAGTGATGCCAATGATGCCAGTGGTGCCAATGATGCCAGTGATGCCAGTGATGCCAGTGATGCCAGTGATGCCAGTGGTGCCAGTGGTGCCAGTGGTGCCAGTGATGCCAATGGGCTTCAGCGCCCGTCGTTGACAGCAACGCGACCGCGACCGCCAATACGGCGAGCGCTAGAACGTTCTTCGTCATAAGGAAACCTCCCCTTGACGCCTCGATTCGAGGCCCACTCATTGAGCCGCGCGGCAGGTGAACGGCGCCTGAATAAAAATACCTTTTTTATATATTTTTGCCAGAGCGCTTGGGCGCAAACTGCGTCGCCGCGACGGCGTCACCACCAGAGCGGCCGGAAAAAGAACGGACGATAATACGGCCGATAGTAATAGTGCCGATAATAATAATGCGGATGATAATAGTAGTGATGGTAGTAATGCCTGTAATAATGTCGATACCAGGCTTCGGCGTTTGTGCCGGAAAACATGGTGAAGGTCAAAGCCACGGCGGCAAGGGCAAGAAGTTTGGTTCTCATCGCAATGTTTCCTCGATCTTCACTCGCGTTTGCGCGGCCTGCTCAACAGACGCTCCACCGCCTCCCGCGCCGTAATCTCGGCGCGCAACACCGCATCGACGGCCTCGACAATGGGCATGTCCACGCCGCGTGCGCGTGCGAGGCTGAGTAAAGCCGGCGCCGTGTGTGCGCCTTCCGCCAGCCGCCCCCCGCCCGCGGAAGCCGGACGCAGGCCCCGCCCCAAATCGAAACCGCATGCGAAATTGCGCGACTGCGGCGAGGCGCATGTCAGCACGAGATCGCCGAGGCCGGCAAGCCCCATCAGCGTAGACGGCCGCGCGCCATAGGCCGCGCCGAAACGGCTGAGTTCGGCGAACCCGCGCGCCACCAGCGCCGCACTCGCGCTCGCGCCGAGGCCGAGACCCGCCGACGCGCCGCAGGCGATGGCGAGCACGTTCTTGGCCGCGCCGCCGATCTCGACGCCTCGCGGGTCGTCGCTGTCGTAGAGGCGAAAGCCCGGCCCCTGCAGCGCGTCGGCGAGCGCGGCGGCGAGTGCGGCGTCGGCGGCCGCCAGCGTCACCGCCGTCGGCAATCCGCCCGCGACGTCAACGGCGAAGCTTGGACCGGAGAGCACGGCGAGCGGAAAGCCCGGAGCCACCTCGCCGACCGCCTCCGTCATGAATTTCGCCGTCCCGCGTTCGACGCCCTTGGCGCAAATCGCCAGCGGCGGCCGTCCCCTGATTGCGGCGACGAGCGCGGCGGCGGTCGAGCGCGCCGCCTGCGCCGGCACGGCGAGCAACAGAGCGTCGCAGCTTTCGAGATCGGCCAGCGCGGGACTCAGCGCGATCTCCGGCGGCAGAACGACGCCCGGCAGCTTATCGCTGCGGCGGTTGGCCGCAAGTTCGGCGAAGGCGCCGCCCGGCCGGCCCCAGATCCGGGTTTCGCGCCCCGCACGATGCGCCGCAATCGCCAGCGCCAGCCCCCAGCCGCCCGCGCCGACCACCCCGATGCGTGAAAACGCCATCCGCTTTCCTAGCCAAATCCGAGCGAAGCGCCTAACTACGTCGCGAACATTTGTCGTAGCAAGGCGCCGCCCGCATGACTATTGACGCGACCCTGATCGTCTTCGCCGTCGTGGCGATCTTTGTCGCTTGGCGGCTGTGGTCCGTGCTCGGGACCCGCACCGGCTACGAACGGCCGCCGATGGACGCTTCGCGGCCCCTGCAGCGCAGCGGCACGGTGATCGACATGAAGCCCGGCCAGACGCCGCCGCCGGCCGACCGCTGGCGCGGCGTCGCCGAACCCGGCGGCGCGGTGGCGCGCGGCCTCGACGCGATAGCGGCGGGCGATTCCGGCTTCGACGCCCAGCATTTCCTCGCCGGCGCCCGCTCGGCCTATGAGATGATCATCGGCGCTTTCGCCGCCGGCAACCTCGACGCGCTGCGCGCCCTGCTCGCGCCGGAGCCGTTCGCCAATTTCAGCCGCATCATCGAGGCCCGCCGCGCCGCCGGCCAGACGATGGCGGTCACGATGGTCGGCGTCGACGAGGCCAAATTCGTCGAGGCCGGCGTGCAGGCGGGGACCGCCTTCGTCGCGGTCAAATTCGCCGCCAAGATGATCTCGGCGACCTCGGACGCCGCCGGCAAGGTGGTCGAAGGCTCGGCGACCGATGTCGCCGACCACAACGAGGTCTGGACTTTTACGCGCCCGGTCGGCAGTCGCGACCCGAACTGGCGCCTCGCCTCGACCGAAGCCGCGCATTAGACCCAATGCGCCGCCGTCCCCTCTCCCATTGGGAGAGGGTCAGGGTGAGGGGCGCCTGCGCGAGAACAGAGCTTGCCGAAGCTGCAAAACCCCTTACCCCAACCCTCTCCCCGCAAGCGGGGCGAGGGAGACAGCGCGGCGCCGTGAAGCCCGCGCGCCCCCGCCGCACGCGCGGCCTGACCGACGAGGAGATCGCGCTATGGGCGGAGGTCGCCCGCAGCGTGAAGCGCCGCCCCGGCGTGGCGCCGGTCCTGACGCCGCCGGGCGCTGCGCCGCAACCCGCCGCCGCGCGACCGCCGGCCGTACGCCCGCCCGAGCCGCCCCGCCCCGCCGGCCCGCCGCCGCTGGCGCCTTTGGAGCGCAAGCTCAAGCGGGATCTGGCGCGCGGCCGCGGCGGCGTCGATTCCGCGCTCGACCTGCACGGGCTCAATCAGGCCGAGGCGCACCAGGCCTTGCGCGGGTTCCTGTCGGCGGCGCAGGCGCGCGGCGAGCGGCTGGTGATCGTGGTGACGGGCAAGGGCCGCGCGGGCGCCTCGTGGATCGACGAGCCCGGCGTCCTGAAGCGCCTCGCGCCGCACTGGCTGCGCGCGCCCGACATGCGCCATATCGTGCTCGGGTTCGAGGAAGCGCTGCGCCATCATGGGGGGGCGGGGGCGTTGTATGTGAGGCTGAGAAGGGCGAGGTAGCTCGCGCGACCGCTTCTCGCCAAATCTTCCAGCAAAGCCTCTGCCCGACGGCGCGCCGGCCTTTGAGACCGACGCGACAGCGGCGCGGACAACCGCGCAAGGGCCGGCTTCAGCTGCTTTTCGGTCTATCCCGCCCGTCTCACTTCAACCGCGCGGCGATGAACGCGTCGGCGCGCTGCTGGGCGTCTTGCGTCGATTTCTCGTCGTATTCCATGTGATGCCCGAGAAAGTCGATAGGCTTGCCGAAGTTCATCGTGAAAGCGTGCGTATCGCCTGGGTAGACCACCACATCGAAATTGGCCTTGCCCGTCACCGCCTGGCACTTTGCGGCCGGCGTCCAATCGTCCTTCTCCCCAACCATGACGAGGACGGGGACCGAGGGGTCGACGCCATCGTAACAATAGGGGTAATACGCGACGAGGCCAGCAACTTCGGGACGGTTTGCTGAGTTCTTCCGCTCGACCGCAACGAGGGACGAAATGGCTCCGTAAGAATATCCCTGCAAGAATATATGCTTCGCATCAATATCCGGTCTCGCCTTGAGGACATTCAGCGCCGCAAGAACGTCGCTGCCGCCCCGGCCGAAATACTGACCAGCTCGTTTTTGATCCAAGTTGGCGCACACGCCTTGCGGTTCGTTGCGCGGCGTGAAGGGATCGACGACCAGTGTCGCGACGCCCTTGGAGAGATAATGATCGATAACCGACTTCTGTTGGGCTCGATCCGCCGGGTTATCTATCCCCCCGCATCCGCTCATATAAACGACCGCCGGAAACGGACCCGAACCCGCAGGCTTGAACAGCGCGCCGGAGATCGACTTTATCGTGGGATCGCTTACCGGGATAGGGATTACGTCAGTGTACCCGCCCCCCATTGGCGGCGGCGTCTGTGAGCGCAGTTCCAGGGGAAACGCCACGAGGGCGACGGTCCAAACTGCAGCGATTGGAACAAACTTGGGAACTTTGAACATTGCCAAAACCTCCCTGTGTTACTGCGGGGCGGAGCCGGCGCGAATACGTCCCGCTTTCTTGTCGCCGACAGCTTACCTTAACTCACATTGCCGACTTGCGGTAGCTTTGGCGTCAACTCCCCGGCCCGTCGGCCCAAACGCGCCGAGCGTCAGGCGACGGCCTCCACCCTCGCCACCACCTCGCCCGGCTCCACGATATCCCCGACCTTGTGCCCCTTGAGCGTCACGCGCCCCGCCCGCGGCGCCGTCAGCGCGTGCTCCATCTTCATCGCCTCCAGCACCGCGATGCGCGCCCCCGCCTCGACCTCGTCGCCCTCCGAGACCGCCAGCGCGATCAGCCGCCCGTGCATCGGCGCGCGCACCTCGCCATCCGTGTCCTCGCCGCTTTCGTCCTCGTCGGCGGCGAGGCGGAGCGGCGCGACATGCGTCTGCCGGCCCGCGTTCAGCACCAGCACGCCGTCCTCGACCGCCAGCACCGTCGGCGCGATCTCGCCGCGACGCGTAAGCCGCCCGTCGCGGAATGCGATCTCGATCGGCCCGCCGCGCGCAATCGCGACGAAGCTCTCCTTGCGCCCGTCCACCTCGGCTTCGAACGGCATTCGGCGAGGGCCGAGCAGCTCGAACGCGTCGGCGACCGACCACGGGTCGCCCTCGACCGCCGGCGCCGGCGGCGGCGCGATCCCGGCGTAGATCGCCTCGACCCCAGCCAGCGCCGCGCGCGCGTCCGGCGGCTGCTTGACCGCGCCGAGCCGCTCCAGATTGGCGTCGATGAAGCCGGTGTCGTGCTTGCCTTTGTGGAACTCCGGCGCGGCGAGCAGGCTGCGCAGGAAGGCGATGTTGGTCTTCGGCCCCATCACCACCGCGTGCGCCAGCGCCGCGTCGAGCTTGGCGATAGCCGCCCCGCGCGAATCGGCGTGCGCGATCAGCTTGGCGATCAGCGAATCGTAATGCGGCGACACCGTGTCGCCCTCCTCGAAGCCGGAATCGACGCGCACCCCGAGGTCGTCGAGCCGCAGCGCGCGCAAAATGCCCGGCGAGGGCAGGAAGCCGGTCTCCGGGTCCTCGGCGTTGACGCGGGCCTCGATGGCGACGCCGTCCGTCACCAGTTGCTCCTGCGTCAGCGGCAGCGGCTCCCCGGCGGCGACGCGGAACTGCCATTCCACGAGGTCGATCCCGAGCAGCGCCTCGGTGACGGGGTGCTCGACCTGAAGGCGCGTGTTCATCTCGAGGAAAAAGAAGCTGTCGCGCGACAGGCCCTTGCTGGAGTCGACGATGAACTCGACCGTCCCCGCGCCGACATAGCCGACGGCCTTCGCCGCCGCGACCGCGGCCTCCGTCATCGCCGCCCGCGTCGGCGCCGGAAGTCCCGGCGCGGGCGATTCCTCGATCAGCTTCTGCCGCCTTCGCTGCAACGAGCAGTCGCGCTCGTAGAGATGCACGACATTGCCGTGCGAGTCGCCGAACACCTGCACCTCGATGTGGCGCGGCGAGGCGATCAGCTTTTCGATCAGCACGCGCCCGTCGCCGAACGCCGCCTCCGCCTCGCGCTGCGCGGATTCGAGCGCGGCCTCGAACTCGATGTGGCTGTCGACGCGGCGGATGCCGCGGCCGCCGCCGCCGGCGATGGCCTTGATCAGCACGGGATAGCCGAGCTGATAGGCGCGCTCCTTCATGAACTTCGCGGTCTGGTTGTCGCCGTAGTAGCCGGGCACGACCGGCGCGCCGCTGCGCGCGACCACCGCCTTGGCCGAGCTTTTCAGCCCCATCGCGCGCATGGCGTCCGGCGACGGGCCGACGAAGACGATGTCCTCGATGGCGCAATATTCGGCGAAATCGGCGTTCTCGCTCAAGAAGCCGTAGCCGGGATGCAGGCACTCCGCGCCCGCCGCCTTGGCCGCCGCGACGATGGCCTGCGCGTCCAGATAGCTCGGGACTTCCACAGTCCGGTCGGCGAGCCGGGTAAACAGGGCGCCGGCGTCGACGGGCGTGTGCAGGGCGATGGTTTCGAGGCCCATCCGCTTTGCGGTGGCGATGATGCGGCAGGCAATCTCGCCGCGATTCGCGATCAACACATTGGAAAACAAAAACAGCCTCCCGACGCAAACGGCTCGCTTATACGGCCTATAGCGTCGCCGTCACGAAAAACCCGCTCTGCGGCGCCGACTCGCCGCGCGCCACGACCCAGACGTCGCGGATGCGCGCGTGCATCGGCCCGCGGCGCAATTCCGCCAGCACCGCCTCCAGCGCCGAGGGCTTGCCGACGAGCCGCGCCTCCACCGTGCCATCGGAGCGGTTGCGCACGAAGCCGGCGACGCCCTGCGCTATCGCCGCCCGGCGCGCGAACTCGCGATAGCCGATGCCCTGCACGCGGCCGGAGACGATGAGTTCGATGAATTCTGTCGTCAAATGGGGCTCCTTATCGGCAGTCGGCAGTCGGCACTCGACTGCCGACTGCCGAATGCCGACTGCCGTTTTCAAACAAACCTTACCGCCGCCCCGCCGCCATCCTGCAACAGCTCGCTCTCCCACATGACGCGGACGCCGCGCACCACCGTTCCGACCGGCCAGCCGGTCACGGTCTTGCCGTCGTAGGGCGTCCAGCCGCAGCGGGAGGCGATCCAGCTGTCTCGGATGGTCTCGCGCCGCTTGAGATCGACGACCGTGAGGTCGGCGTCGTAGCCGGCGGCGAGGCGGCCCTTGCCGACGATCCCGAACAGCCTCTGCGGCCCGGCGCTGGTCAGGTCGACGAAACGCTGCAACGTCAGCCGCCCCGCCGCGACATGGTCGAGCATGATCGGCACCAGCGTTTGCACCCCCGTCATGCCCGAGGGGCTGTCGGGGTAGGGCTTGGCCTTCTCTTCAAGCGTATGCGGCGCGTGGTCGGAGCCGAGCACGTCGATCACGCCCTGCTCCACTCCCCGCCACACGCCTTCGCGATGCTCGACCCCGCGCACCGGCGGGTTCATCTGCAGTTTCGTCCCGAGCCGCGCATAATCCTGCGACGACAGCGTCAGGTGATGCGGCGTCGCCTCGCAGCTCGCGACGTCTTTTGCGGTGGCCAGAAACTCGATCTCCTCGCGCGTCGAGATGTGCAGCACATGCACTTGCGCGCGCGCCTGCCGCGCCAGACGCACCAGCCTTTGTGTGCAGGTCAAAGCCGCGATCTCGTCGCGCCAGATCGGATGCGAAGCGGGATCGCCGGGGACGCGCTCGCCCTTGCGCGCGTTGAGCCGCGCCTCGTCCTCGGAATGAAACGCGGCGCGGCGCCGCGTGCGTTTCAGGATCTCCAGCACGCCGGAATCGTCGGCGACCAGCAGCGAGCCCGTGGACGAGCCCATGAACACCTTGATCCCCGCCGCACCCGGCAACCGCTCCAGCTCGGCGATCTCGGCGACGTTCTCGTGCGTGCCGCCGACCCAGAACGCGAAGTCGCAGGCCATGCGTCCGGTCGCCCGCGCGATCTTGTCCTCCAGCGCGGCGGCGCCGGTCGTCTGCGGGTTGGTGTTGGGCATCTCGAACACGGCCGTCACGCCGCCCAGGACCGCCGCGCGGGCGCCGGTCGCGAGGTCCTCCTTGTGTTCGAGGCCGGGCTCGCGGAAATGCACCTGGCTGTCGATCACGCCGGGCAGAATGTGCAGGCCCCCGCAGTCCACCCGCTCCCCGGCCGCGGCTCGCGACAGATCGCCGATCTCCGCGACCCGCCCGTCACGCACGCCGATGTCGCGGACGCCGGCGCCGTCGTGATTGACAACCGTGCCGCCGGCAAAAACGATATCGAACGACGCCATCCCGCTATTTCCCTTGTCCGACGCGCGATCCGGTCTAACTCTAACCCAGGGGCCGGACAAAGCGGGAGTCGCGAAACGTGTCGGAAACAGCGGTTTTGCTCGAAGACAGGGGCGTGGTGCGGGTCGCCGGCCCCGAATCCACCGTTTTCCTGCAGGGGCTCATCACCAACGACGTCGAGAAACTGGCCGAGGGGCAATGGCGCTACGCGGCGCTGCTGACGCCGCAGGGCAAGATCCTGTTCGACTTCCTCATCTTCCGCGCCGGCGCAGAGGAGTTCCTGCTCGACGCGCCCGCCGACAAGATCGCCGATCTCGCCAAGCGCCTCGGCTTCTACAAGCTGCGCGCCAAGGTGACGATCTCAAACGAAAGCGCGGCGCTCGCCGTCGTCGCCGCGCCCGAAGGCGAACCCGCCGACCCCCGCGTTCCCGGTCTCGGGGCGCGCCGCATTGTGGCGCGCGACGCCGCGCCGCCACCCGACGCGCAAGCCCGCGCGGCCTACGAGGCCCGCCGCATCGCGCTCGGAACTCCGCAGGGCGGCGTCGATTTCGCCTATGGCGACGCCTTCCCGCACGACGCCAACATGGATCTCGTCAACGGCGTCGATTTCGCCAAGGGCTGCTATGTCGGCCAGGAGGTCGTCTCGCGCATGAAGCACCGCGGCGGCATACGCAAGCGCGTCGTGCGCGTGCGGCTCGACGGCGCAGTTCCCGCGCCGGGCGCGGCCGTGCTCGACGGCGAGTTGGTCATAGGCGGCCTCGGCGCGGCGAGCGGCGAGAACGCGCTGGCGCTGCTGCGGCTCGACCGCGTCGAGGACGCCGCCAAGGCCGGCCGGCCGCTCACCGCCGCGGGAGTTCGCGTGACGGTGATCGAGTGAGAGCCACTTTTGCGCGCGACGCGAATTGCGCGTTGCGGCTATATTGAGCCCGACTCGGGACGTGTTCAAAGGGAGATGATATGCGCGCCGTTATTGCCGCCTTGGCCGTTAGCCTGGGCCTCCTCGCCAGTCCCGTTCTCGCCGAGGACGCCAAGCCCGCGACGGAGGCGGCCGGCTCGAATTACGACGCGCTGCAGCAGGTTCAACTCACCGACGCGCAGGTGACGAACTACATCACGTCCGTTCCCGAAATGCAGGCCGCGATGGGCGACGCGCCCGCCGACGCCGCCGAGCCCGACGCCAAGACGATGGCGAAGCTGGAGGCGATCTCCAAGCAGCACGGCTTCAAGGATTTCAACGACTACAACACGGTCGCCGGCAATATCTCGCTCGTCCTCGACGGCGTCGACCCCGAGACCAAGACCTATGTCGGCGCCGACAAGCTGATCGCCAAATCCATCGCCGAGGTGAAGGCCGACAAGACGATGAAAGAGGCCGACCGCAAGGCCGCGCTGACCGAGCTTCAGGCGCAGCAGAAGGCGGTCACGCCGGTCAAGTTCAAAGGCAATATCGACCTCGTCGTGAAGAACTACGACAAGCTCACCGCCGACCAGGGGGCGGCGAAGTAGTCCGCAGCGAGCGGCGCCCTCTGGCGCGGCCCCTGCGTTAGTGCTTTGCTCGGCTGAAGTTTAAGACCGCGCGAGAGGCGTTCGCTGTTATGGATGATTCCGGTTACCTTTCCGCCGCCCGGGCGGCGCTCGCGCGGACGCCGCTGTTCGACGGCCACAACGACCTGCCCTGGGTGATTCGCCAGGACCCTCGCGCGCGCGGCGACGTGTTCGCCTACGACCTGACGCGCGTGCACGAGCGCGGCGACACCGACATTCCGCGCCTGCGCGAAGGCGGCGTCGGCGCACAATTCTGGTCGGCGTTCCAGCCGACGAGCGCGCCCCACCCCGCCCGCACCACGCTGGAGCTGATCGACACCATCCTGCGCATCGAGGAGGCGTATCCGGACGTGTTCCTGCCCGCGCGTTGCGCCGACGATTTCGCGCGCGCCAGGGCTGCGGGCAAGATCGCCTCCTACATCGTCATCGAGGGCGGGGTCGGGCTGGAGAATTCGCTGGCGCCGTTGCGCGTCTGGTACGCCGCCGGCGCGCGCATGCTGATCCCCTGCCACAACGAGACGCTGGACTGGGTCGATTCCGCGACCGACGCGCCGCGCCACAACGGTTTCAACGCATTCGGCCGCGCCGTGATCGCGGAGTGCAACCGGCTCGGCGTGATCTTCGACGGCGCGCATGTCAGCCACGCGGGCTTGCGGGCGCTGCTCGATGCGAGCGAGGCGCCGATCTTCCTCTCGCACTCCAACGCCTACACGCTGTGCGACCACCCGCGCAACGCGCCGGACGACGTGCTGAAGCGGCTGAAGGACAACGGCGGGATCGTCATGGCGACCTTCGTGCCGGGCTTCGTCAGCCAGGACGTTCGCAACTGGCTCAAGCGCACCCGCGACGCCTACGGCAAGGGGCCGCTCGGGAACGACCCCAAGGCGCAGATGGCCGACGCCGAGCAGCGCCACGGCCCGGCGCCCAAGGCGACGCTGGCCCAGGTCGCCGACCAGATCGTCTACCTCGTCGAGACCGCCGGGCTCGATCACGTCGGCGTCGGCTCCGACTTTTTCGGCGGGCCGCAACCCGTCGGGCTGGAGCACGTCGGCTGCTTTCCCGCGCTGGTCGCCGAACTCCTGCAGCGCGGCTTCTCGGAGGCCGATATCGGCAAAATCGCCAGCGGCAATGCGCTGCGCGCGATGCACGCGGTCGAGACGGTCGGCGTGCGGCTGCGACAGACGCGCAAGCCCGCGGTCGGCCGGCTGGAGGATTTTCCGGGCGCTTGAGAGGACACGTCGTCGTGCCGCGGCGCAAAGCCTTTCTTCACCCTTATTCGCTAGTTTGACTTGCGGTTTTGGGGTGCGCCTTGCGCGCGCCCAGGCATGACGCCGTCGAAACCGCCGTCGGCGCGCGCGACATTTTTCCAAATCGAATCGTCAGCCGCCGCGGGTCAAGGCCCTCTCGCGCGGATCGCCGGGATTCCCGCATGCTCGACGCCATCAACGCCCGCCTCTCGATCCGTTCACGCCTGGCGCTGATCGGCGCCTTGTTTCTCGTCCCGATCGCGCTGCTGGTCTATCTGTTCGTCCACCAGTCGCGACAAGACATCGACTTCGCTGCGCGCGAAATCGACGGGACGCGCTATCTCGCCGAGGTCTGGCCGGGTTTCGCGCGCGCAGCGACGACACAGGCGCTCGACTCCCCCGCCCCCACCGACCGTCCGGCGTTCGACGCCGAATTCGGCTCGGACGCGACCTCGAAGGCCTATCTCGCGGCGGGCAATGTCGCCGAGCGGCTCGAAGCCGGCAAGACCTTCATCGGCGACGTCGCCGACAAGTCCAATCTGACCCTCGATCCCGATCTCGACAGCTTCTACGCGATGGACGCCGACACCGTGCGCTTGCCCGGCATCGTCGCCGCCGCGGTCGCGCTCAAGTCGGCCTACGAGGCGCCCGCCTCGCCCTCGCGCATCGTCGACATCGCGTTCGCGGTCTCGCATCTGGAGACCTCCACCGGCGACGCGCTCTCCTCGCTCGATTCCGCGATGAAGAACAACGCCGCCGGCGACACCAAAAAGGCGCTCGGCGACCTCGCGGCCGTGATGAAAGCCGCCGCCGATTCGACGCTCGCCAAGTCCAAGGCGCTGCTCTCCGGCGCGCCCGCTCCGGACCTGGCGCAGGACGTCGAGGCGCTCATCGCCAAGGTCGATGCGCTGTGGGCGCCGGCCAACGCCGAACTGGCGCGGCTCCTGCAAGCGCGCGTCGACGGCCTCGCCCACCGCATGTATGTCAATCTCGCCGTCTCCGCCGCCTTCGTGCTCGCCGCCGTCGGCCTCTCGCTGGCCATTGCGAACGGCCTCGCCGGCCGGCTTCAGGCGCAGCTCGGGGTCATGGACCGGCTCGTCGCCGGCGACGCCAGCGCCGAGGTCCCGTTCCTTGGCGACGTCAACGAGACCGGCGCCATCGCCCGCACGCTCGCTGCCTTCAAGGCCAGCGTGCAGGAAGGCTCAAAGCTCAAGTCGGAAAAGGCGCTGCAGGCCGAACTGGCCGCCGAACGCGCCGCCAACGAGGCGAGCCGCGAGAACGCGCGCCGGACCCAGGCTGCCGCCATCGACCAGATCGCCGACGCCCTGCGCCGGCTCTCCGAGGGCGACCTGAGCCGTGAGCTTGCAGGCCTGGACGGCGAGTTCGCCGCCATCCGCGCCGATTTCAACGCCACCGTCCGCGAACTCAGCGGTATGCTTGAATCGGTGCAGGACTCAATCCACGCCACCGACGCCGGGGCGCGCGAATTGCTAGGCGCGTCCGACGACCTCGCCCTACGCGCCGCCCGGCAAGGCGAGACCGTCTCTTCGGTCAGCGAAGCCGTCAAGGAGTTGCTCGACGCGATCAACCGTTCGGCGCAAGCCTCCATCGGCGCCAAGGACACGATCACCGTCGCCAAGTCGGAGGCGGATCGTAGCCTCGCCGTGGTGCTCGACGCGGTCCAGGCGATCGAGAGCATCCGCAACTCATCCGATCGCATCGGCGCGATCAGCGGCGTGATCGACGAAATCGCGTTCCAGACCAATCTTCTGGCGCTCAACGCCGGCGTCGAGGCGGCGCGGGCGGGCGACGCCGGCAGGGGCTTCGCCGTCGTCGCCTCCGAGGTCCGTGCGTTGGCGCAGCGCTCCGCCGCAGCCGCCAAGGAGATCAAGGACCTCATCACGAACTCCGCCAGCGAGGTCATCACCGGCGTCGATCTCGTCAAGCGCGCGGGCGACGCCTTCGAGCGCATCAAGGCGCAGATCGGCGTCATCGACAGCGGCATCGCCGCCGTCGCCGGGTACTCCATCGACCAGTCGAGAATGCTGAAGCAGTTCAACATGGCGCTGTCCGAGATCGACCAGTCCGCGCACCAGAACGCGGCCATGTCCGAAGAGACGGCGGCGGCGAGCCGTTCGCTCAGCATGGAATGCGAGCGGCTGGCGTCGCTGGTCAGCCGCTTCCGGCTCGCCGGCGGCGAACCCGGCGGGCTCAGCCGGGCGGCGTAGCGAAAAGCTTCTCCACGAACACGAGGTCGAGCCAGCGCCCGAACTTGCGCCCGACCTCGTGGAAATGCGCAACTCGCGCGAAGCCGAGCCGCTCGTGGAAGCGCAGCGAGCCTTCGTTGTCGGCGTCGACCGCGCCGAGCATGACATGCACGCCGCGCTCGCGCGCAAGGTCGAACAGATGGCCCATCAGCGCGGCGCCGACCCCCGCCCCGCGCGCGCCCTCCGCCATATGCACGGAGTGCTCGACGCTGTGGCGATAGCCGGGAAACGCCCCGCGCCATTCTCCGTACGTGGCGAAGCCGAGAACCTCGCCGCCGCGCTCGGCGACGAGCACCGGGAAGCCGCGCACCTGCCGCGCTTCGAACCATGCGGCGCGCTCATCGAGCGTCGTCGGCTCGTCGCGATAGACCGCCGTCGAAGTGGCGATGATGCGGTTGTAGATCGCCAGAATGGCCGGCAAGTCGGCCTCGCTGGCCGCGCGGGTCTCGACGACGCACTCGTCGTCGCCGAGGCCGAGCGTCAGAAACAGGCTGTTCGGATCGGGTCTATAGCCGGCAAACGGCGGGCAGTCGCGAAAGCCGCGGTGGCGATAGAGCCGCCGGGCGGGATGGAAGAAATCCCAGGCGCCCGTCTCCAGGCTCAGCCGCTTGAGCCCGCACCGCCGCGCTTGGGCGACGATATGCGCGAGCATGGCCTGCGCCGCGCCCTCGCCGCGCCGCGCCGCTGCGGTGTGCATCGACTTGACCTCGCCGCGCCCGTCGGCGAGCCGTTTCAGCGCCCCGATGCCGACCAGCGTCTCGCCGTCCCAGCCGGCGAAGAAGTCGACATCGGGCGAAGCCAGCCCCGAGGCGTCGAGCGCGTGGGCGCTGCACGACCCGGTCTCCTTGCGGCAATGGTGGAGATGCGTCTCCAGCAGCGCGCGAATGCGCGGGTCGGCGAGGTCGCCGCGGTCGATCTTCATCAGCGCGCCTCGGCCATCGCCTGCGCCAGAACCTCCGTGCTCTGGGCGCCGGAGACCGCGTATTTTTCGGCGAAGATGAAGAACGGCACGCCCTCGACGCCGCCGCGCTGGGCGGAGGCGATCTCCGCCTGCACCTCCGCGACGCCCTCCTCGCTTGCGAGCCGCGCCTCGATGTCGTCGAGCCCGGACCCGATCTCGGCCAGCACGGCGCGGTCGCCGATATCCTGGCCGCGCTCGAAATAGGCTGAGAACAGCCGCTCGACCACCTCGTCGCCCTTGCCGGCCTCGCTGGCGAAGCGGATCAGGCGGTGCGCGTCGAGCGTATTGGGCGCGAGGCGGATCGCCTCGAAGTCGAATGCGATTCCCGCCTGTTCGCCGAGCGCCGTCAGCCGCGCGTGGGCCTCGGCGAGCCGCGCTTCATCGCGGAATTTCGCGCTCATATAGGCCTTGCGCTCGAGCCCGCCGGCGGGAATCGTCGGGTCGAGCTGGTAGGGCCGCCAGCGCACCTGCGCCGCGCCTGCCTGCGCGATGGCGGCGTCGAGCCTACGCTTGCCGAGAAAGCACCAGGGACAGACGACGTCGCTGACGACGTCGATGACGAGCGGCTCGGGCATGAGGGCTTCCTTTCGGTTTTCGCCAGGATAGCGGCGGCGGCGCGTCGAATCCATGTCTCTCCCGCGCGGCGGCGCGGCCAAACGAAAAAGGAGTTGGATTGCGTCGGCGAATATGGAAAGAGGGCCGCGCTTTCCGAGCAGGAAGGGGCGCGCAGTTCGTACCGCCAGCGGCCTTGAGCGCCCGCCCTGGCCCGAAACGAAAGGACGATGGATGAAATCCCGGCTTACGCGCCTCGGCGCCCTGGCCTTTGCGACTGTGTTCGGCGCCTCCCTCGCGTTCGCGCAGACTCCGCCGAAACCCACGCCGGGCGCCGCGCCCGCCGCGCCGCAGCCGATCAAGCTCGACCTCATCCCGCTTCAGGCGCCGTGGACGAAGGTGTGCCAGAAGGACCCGACCGGCGCCAAGGAGTTCTGCCGCACGATCCGCGCCTTCGGTCAGGCCGCCGACCAGCCGCCGACGCTCGCGATGGCCATCGACATGCTGACCGGTGAGGACAAGAAGGTCATCCGCATGCAGCTGCCCGAGGGCCTGCTGCTGCGTCCGGGCTTCCGCCTGCTGATCGAGAAGAGCGACCCGATCGACGGCCGCTATTCGATCTGCGCCGGCGGCTCGTGTTTCGCCGAGGCGGAGATCAACGCCAAGGGCCTCGACACGCTCAAGAAGGCGCAGATCGCCTCGGTCGTGGTGCGCAACCAGATCGGCGCGGAAGTGACGTTCAACGTGCCGATGCACGATTTCGCCGCCGCCATCGACGGCCCCGCGGTCGATCCGAAGAAGATCGAGGAGCAGAACAAGACGCTGCAGGATCAGCTCGAAAAGAAGGGCAAGGAGCAGCGCGAGCAGATCGAGAAGGGCACGCCCGCCCCGTCGGCCTCCGCGCCCGCGACCCCCGCGCCGACGCCTTCGGCCTCGCCCGCCGTCAAGCCGAAATAAGGCGCTGGGCGCTACGTCCTGGCTCGAGCCGGGACGTAGCGGTCCAAATCACGGCGCGAAAGTTAGCGGGCAACTCCGCGCCAGATCGTCTTCGAGGACTCGCGCGTTAGCGAAGATTTCGGCCGCCGAAGGCCAGCGGGCGCCCGCCTGGGCCTGGACCTGAACGCCCAGCGTCCGGTTGCGCCGCGCGGTCGATCTCAGCCGATAGGAAAGGCCAAGCGCGTCGGACTCTTCCTCCAGAGGGGCCCAACAGATCATTTCGAGACTGTCCCAGCCTTCCTCCTGCAATTGCTGGAGGCTGTAGATAAGGCTTTCCGCCCGCACGAGCAGAACCAGATCCTCGGCCGCGACATTGAGCAGGCCATATCCGAGCAAGGCCCGGATCATGCCGGCCTCGATATCCGCTTCGTAGTCGTCAGCCATCCGTTCAACCTTGCGCGCGCCGAAACGCCCCTTGGCTCAATTCGCGGAATTCCCCTTGCGCCGATAGCGTCCCATCGCCGCCGGCTCGAACTGCTCCGCCACCTGCGGGTGGCTCACCGGCTGGCCGCTGTCGTCGGGCAGCAGGTTCTGCTCCGAGACATAGGCGACATATTGCGTGTCCGCGTTCTCGGCGAACAGGTGGTAGAACGGCTGGTCCTTCGATGGCCTGACATCCGCGGGAATGGAGCGGTACCATTCCTCGGTGTTGGCGAACACAGGGTCGACGTCGAAGATCACGCCGCGGAACGGATAGATGCGGTGCTTGACCACTTGGCCGATGGCGTATTTGGCGGAGCGGGACTGCATGGCGAATCCGGTGGATAAGCCGACGCCGCGGCGGGAGTCAATTTGCCGCATCGCCCGCCCCTAAAACCCATAGACCGCAGCGAAATCCTTGTCCTTGGCCGCGACCTGCCGCGCCAGATCGACGATCACGCGCGCCTGTTTCCAGGTCGCGTCGTCCTGCATCTTGCCGTCGATCATCACCGCCCCGGACCCGTCCGGCATCGCCGCCAGGATCTTGCGCGCGAACGCCACTTCGCCCGGGTCGGGCGAGAACACCCGCTTGGCGATGGCGATCTGCGACGGATGCAGGCTCCACGCCCCGGCGCAGCCGAGCAGGAAGGCGTTGCGGAACTGCGACTCGCAGGCCTCCGCGTCGGAGAAATCGCCGAACGGTCCGTAGAACGCCTTCAGCCCATTCGCCGCGCAGGCGTCGACCATGCGGGCGATAGTGTAGTGCCAGGGGTCCTGCTGCGCGCTGGTCCGCCCGCCCGCGCCCGCGTCGCCGAGCACGCGATAATCGGGATGGCCGCCGCCGACGCGCGTCGTCTTCATCGCCCGCGACGCCGCGAGATCGGCCGGCCCTAAGCTCATGCCCTGCATTCGCGGCGAGGCGGCGGCTATCGCCACGACGTTGTTGACGCCCTGCGCCGTCTCCAGGATCGCATGCACCAGGATCGGCTTCTTGACGTTATGCCGCGCCTCCAGCAGCGCGAGATACTGGTCGATGAAATGGATGTCCCAAGCCCCTTCGACCTTGGGCACCATCACCACGTCGAGCTTGTCGCCGATCTCTGACACGATGCGCGTCAGGTCGTCGAGCAGCCACGGCGAATTCAGCGCATTGACCCGAACCCAGAGGCCCGTCGAGCCGAAGTCGACCGGTTTCGCCATCGCGATGAAACCTTCGCGCGCGGCCTCCTTCGATTCGATGGGGATGGCGTCTTCGAGATTGCCGAGCACGACGTCGACCTGCCCCACCAACTCGCCGACCTTGGCGCGCACCTTCTCGTTGTGCGGCGGCACGAAATGGATCATCCGCTCAAGCCGCGCCGGCAGATCCCGCAGCGGAGCGGGCGCGCCGATGGCGAGCGGCTCGAAATACTTGCGCGGCGCTTTCATGGGGAACGCTCCTGCTTGAGGCTTGCGGCGATTTGGGCCGCCCGTGAGCCCGCGTCAATCCGCCGGAGGGATGAGCGGCGTCAGCGCCGCGTCGCCCCAGGGTCCGTCGAGCGCGAAATCGATATGCGCGCCGTCCGGCGTCGGCTGGCCGTCCTCCGAGCTTTGCCGCACCCCGAGTTTCGCGCGCCAGGCGCGGTTGACGAGGTCGATGGCCCCGGTCAGCGCCAGCGAAACACCGGGCGACTGCGTGGCGGCGTCGACGAAACGCGCCTCGCCGCCGGAAATCTCGACCCGTCCGTGCGCCGCGCCGAAGCGGGTGGCGCCGGCGTTCATGTCGTGCGCGACATCGACCAGCTTGCGCTGGCCGCGCCGCAGCGCCTCCTCGAAATTCAACCGTCGCAGCGCGCCGTCGGCAATTTCGACCGTCCCGTCGCCGTCCGCCGTCGCGACAATCTCCAGCGGCGAGCGGCCGTGCGCGCGCACGGAGGCTTTCAGCCCGCCGAGGCCCGAGAAATTGCGTTCGCCGAAACCGGCGAGCAGCGCGCCGAGATCGGCGTCTTCGAGCGAGAGCGCGAGCCGGCTCTCGCAGACGCCGTCCTTGTCCTCCACCGACATTTCGCCGCTGAGCACGCCATGCGCGAAATCGGCTTCGAGCAGCTTGACGGCGAGCCGGCCATTGCGCTGCGACACCGCCGCCGCTGCGTCGTCGAGCGCGACGCCGCGCCAGACGGCGCGGGTGGCGGAGACGCGCAGGTCGAGGTCGAGCCGGTTGTTCGGCGCCGGCAGCGCCGCCCCCTGCGACCAGCCGCCGGAGGCGTCGAACAGAACCGGCGGCGGACCGATCAGCGGCTCCAGGTCGAGTTGCTCCGCCGCCAGCGTGCCTGACACCGACAGGCCCAGCGGCGTGCGCAGCGCGTCGAGCGCGCCTTCAAACGCCTGGCCCCCCAGCGTGAGGCTCAAGTCGGCGAGCTTGAGCCGGTCGAAACTGGCGCTCACCTGCGCCTGCAACTCCATGCCCGGCGGCAGATATCCCGTCGGCGGCTCCGAGCCGATCCAGCGCGCGAACCGGGGAATCGAGGGGATCAGGGCGGAAGCCTGCCCGCGGTAGAGCGCGCCGTCGAGGGCGCCCAAAGGCGCCCAGTCGCCGGCGATGCGCAGTTGCGCGAGCGGCGCGTCGAGGGAAGCGCGCACGACGCTCGATTCGCCGCGTGCGGCGGCGAGCGGCGCGTCGAGTTCCAGGGTTGCGTCGACCGGCTGCAGGCGCCAGCGCCCCGTCGCCTCGGCGCGCAGCGGTCCGGCGGCGGAGCCCCACTCGATTCGCGCCGAGGCGATGTCGAAATGCGTCGTCGCCGCGGGATCGCCCGTCACGAGATCGACCGAGCCGCCTTGCAGGATCAGCCGGCTCAGCGCCGGAGCTTCGAGCCGCTTGAGCGCAGCCTTGACCGCTGCGGCGTCGATGCGGATCTCGGCGCCCCGCAACGTGAGCGCCTGCGGCGAAAATTCGCCGAGCAGGAGACGGCCCAGGCGCAACGTCGCCTCTGCGCCGCCCGCCGTAACGGCGATGGCGCCGCCGTCGCCCTTCAAGCCTTCGATGCGCAGCGTCGGACGCGGCAACAGCGTGAACGTCGCCCGGTGGGGCGCTTCGATACGGCCGAACGCGAACGCGAAATCCCGCTGGACGCGGCCCGGATCGATCGGCCAGGCGACAGTCCCAAGAGAAACGCCGATTGCGACGCCGATCGCGGCGCCTGCCGCTATCGCCCATTGACGCATGCAACGACCTTCGCCGCCCGTACGATTCGAAGAGTGGCGGCGGGTCCTCTATAGCGCGAATTTCTTCGCGTCGCTCAATCCTGCGGGCCGCGCCAGACCATGACGCGGATCCTGTTGTCGCCCCGCTCGGCGCGGACCAGGCTGCGCGCAGCGATTCCCGGCGCGGGCGCGACCTGCGAGACCAGCCAGTCCTTGAGCGTCGGATGCGTCGGCGTCAGGCTCGCGCGCTCCATCGCCTGCAAGGCGCCGCGCGCGCCCGCAGAAAGTCCCGCGCCGCCAAGCGCGGTGAAGTCGCTGGGCCCATGCGAGGCCGCCTCGGCGCCGCGGAACACCATGAAACCCGCAGGCGTCATCACGGCGTCGCCGCGTTTCAGCGTCGCGTCGCGCAGCGGCGCATAGGCGACGACGTCGCGGTGGCAGGTGCAAGTGTTGTCCGAGGTCCCGCGGTAACGCAGCGACACCGGCAGGGCCGAATAGAGCCGGCCGTGGGTGGAGACGGCGCCTTCGATAGTATCGGCGCCGTTGCGGTAGTACACCTCCGTCGGCGCGTCGGGACACAGGCTGTTGCAGGCCGCGCCCTGCGACGCCACGTCGCCGGCGGCGGCCGAGAGCGGGAAAAAGAAGCCATCGCACAAACGCACGCACACGGGTTCGCCGCCGCCGTAACTGCGGCTCGAATGCGATTCGCTGTGGCCGGAGACGACGCTGATGTGTTCGCGCCGGCGCCCCTCGCCGTCGCCATGCGCCCTGCTCTCGACGGGGACGATGCTGTATGTGGGCTGACCGGCCAGCGGCAAAAACGTGGGATTGGCCGCGGTGAAGGGACCATGCGCGGCGGAAGGGTTGGCTGCAATCGCCGCCAAACCCGCAACCGAGATCGCCGATCCCAGCAGAAAAGCCGCAAACACTCGCTGTCCGCGCTCGGCGCCGGAGTTTGCGACGCGGCGCAATAGATTATGCAAACGGCGGACCGGCATGGTCGCTTCCCCAAAAAAAGTGGACCCGGGAGCGACGGCCGCCATCCGTCGATCCTTAACAGGTCCTTAACGTGTTAAAGTGGATTTAAGCAATCGCTTTTCGGCTGTTTGGTTTACCCGCGGGCGAAAAATTTGGGTCGCGCCGTCGAGAGCCACGGCGCCCGGCATTCCCCACAATTGGCGCGCGCTATTGCGCTGTGCCGTAGGGGAACGCCATGTTAGACTTCTCGCTACGGAATCTCCCGCGCCCGGACCGCATCATGGCCATTACCCGGCAAGTCATCACCGCCTTGGAGCGCGACGGCTCTGACATGCTCGGAACCAAGAACGTCGCGATCAAGCTGGTCGACGAGAGTATCGTCTCCGGCTCGCTGTTGACGGTGGAGAGCAACCACTTCTGCGTCCTGAAGTCGCGCGGCGCGGTGCTCAACGTCTATGAGACCGGGCAATATCCGCTGGTCACGCCAGACAAGCCGCTCGTCGGCTCGATCGTGCAGGGCTTCTTCGGCGGCGCCAGCCCTTGGGTCTACGAAGTCATCTACATCAACCGCAGCAAACTGCTGGTCAGCAACCGCGGCATTGCCACGAGCGCCGAGATGGCGGAGGTCTCCTATCAGGTCGACTATTACATCCACGTCGACACGCGCGAGGCGGCGCTCGATCTCATCACGCATCTGCCGTTCAACGGCCAGATCATCGACACCAAGGAGGTCGCCGAATACGCCGGCCCCGCCATCGAGCAGGCGATCAACCAGATCGTGCAGGTGACCAAGCTCGAAAACATTAACGCCCATATCGGCGAATTGCGCGAGGCGGTGAAGTCGCATCTCGCCGATTTCCTGCGCGTCTACGGCATCATGCTGAACGACCTCAAGGTGCTGGTGCTGCCGCGCGACGAGCGCATGCGCGAGTTGATCTCGCTGCAGGCTTTGGGGCTCACGCCCATCGAGTCGGTGCGCTACTACCTCGCCTTGAAGATGGCGGAGAAGGGGCTCGTTTCGGCGCCCAACGCGGCGGTGGGCGCGCCCTATGTCATCGGCGGCCAGCCGCCGGTCGGCTTCTACAACGTGACCGACGCGACCGGCCTCGACAAGTGACCGACATCTTCGACGATATAGAGGCTCTGGAGAAGATCGCCGTCAATCTGTTCTACGGCTGGGGCTACAATGTCTACCGGCTCGAAAACCAGCTTCGCGCCGACGATCTCGCCGTGCGCTCCAAGGTCGGCTGGTTGCTGGGACAGGCGCGCGAGCAGGTCGACAAAGCGGAGAGCGAGTGGCGGCGGTTGCGGCTGCAAACGCCGACGCGAGAGAAGCCGCTGCCCGATCCGGAGGTCGTGCAGGGCGCGCGACGACTAGAGGAGATGGCGCGCGAGATCGGCGCGCTGGAGGGCCAGATCCGAACCGCGCCGGCGCCCGAAGCCGACCGCATGACCAACCGCTACCGCCGCGAAGGCGAGACGCTGCACAATCTGCTGCAATGCGACCTCGCGCTCGTTGGCCGCGCCGAGGCTTTGCGCGCTCTGGTTGAGGATTCCGACGGCGCCGCGCTCATTGCGCGAGCGGGCGAGATCGAAGGCGGGTGCAAGTCCATCGCTCGCAACCTGCGCGAGCGCCAGGCCTTGCTGCACGTCTGAGATTTGCAGGGCGTCGTCGCGTCCGGGCTTGTCCCATAGGCGCTAACTTAGGCCTCGTTTGCAATTGAAACTGCGCTGCCGCCGTCATGGCCGGGCTTGTCCCGGCCATCCACGCCGAGCCGTGCGCGAATGTTGAAGGCGTCGTCAGAGCCGTTGCAGCTAAGGCGGTTTCCAGTTCTCGACCGGCGCCCCGGGTTGATGACGTGGATGCCCGGGACAAGCCCGGGCATGACGGAGGCCGACGATCCAAAGCCTATTAAGTTCGCGCTATGCGGACAAGCCCCGCCATGACGGCGACGGCGCCCCTTGACTCGCCGCCCCCCGGCGCCGCCCTATCCCGGAAACCGGGGGGCGGCGTGATGTTCGAACTGATGCGCACGCGGCGCTTTGCGCCGTTGTTCTGGTGCCAGTTTCTTTCCGCCTTCAACGACAATTTCGTGCGCCAGATGCTGGCGCTGCTGATCCTGTTCCAGTTCGGCGGCGCCGACGCCGGCGCCAAGATCCAGCTCGCCGTCGCGCTGTTCGTGCTGCCCTCGATTCCGCTATCGCCGATCGGCGGCGAGATCGCCGATGCGCACAACAAGGCGGCCATCGCGCGCATACTCAAGTTTGCCGAAATCTTCGTGCAGGCCATAGCGGCGGCGGGATTTCTGCTCGGCTCGCTCGCCCTGCTTTACGTCGCGCTCACCGGCCTCGGGATCATCGCCGCTCTGTTCGGCCCGATCAAATACGGCATCCTGCCCGACCATCTGCGCAAGGATGAGCTGGTCGCCGGCAACGCGCTCATCGAGGGCGCGACCTTCGCCGCCATCATCGCCGGCCTCGTGTTCGGCGGCTACGCCGCGGCGCAGGGGCGTTCGCCCGTCTCGGTCGTGGCGCAACTGGCCGTCGTCGCCGTCGCCTGCTACGCAACCTCGCGCTGGATTCCTGCGACCGAAGTCGGCGCGCCGGGCCTGCGCATCAACTGGAACCCA
>Ga0182030_10006679_pt1 | contig 24259 bp, 17 predicted proteins | sample 812S3MmetaG_FD_121299 | JGI IMG/M metagenome (GOLD analysis project Ga0182030, IMG submission 121299) | Permafrost microbial communities from Stordalen Mire, Sweden - 812S3M metaG (Illumina Assembly) | ecosystem: Environmental > Terrestrial > Soil > Wetlands > Permafrost | place: Sweden...
ATTATAATTATAATTATAAAAAAATTAAAATTAGATTTATTATATATTTAATAATATATTTTATCAAAAATTAAAAAAAAAATATATATTTGCTTATTAATTAATTAAAATTTCAAAATTTGAAGTTTAAATTCTAAATTCTAAATTCTAAATTCAAAATTCAAAATATTTAAATTTTCAATTGACCGTTTGGTCGCTATGGTCCACGGTAGATAGTCAACTACTATAGAGGAGAACTTATTAGTAATATTGATAATCTAAAGAGAGTATTCAATACATCCTCTCTCTACATCACTAGTATATGGAGAAACATGATTCCTTTTTATTTACTTTGATTCTAAAAGAATAATTCTCGACAAAGGTATGGATTTTGAAAACAAAGCAATTTTCCATTTTTCAGAATTGACTGGATATGTTATTCTTTCATGTCCATATATTCCTTCTATGCTTCGAGTCAAGTAGTTCGAATAAAGATTTATTCTAACAAAAGTTATGTCATTTTGGAATCATTACAGGCCAATATGTACTATTGTTAGTCGTTTTGAATTTATCGATTTTGTTTCTGATCATGAGGCTATCTAATTGAGGAGGACGGCAGCCACAGGTTATGGTAAGACTGAGCTCTGGTACTCTCCCAGACATAGAACTATGTATCAAATTCAAAAAGAAAAAACTATCACCTATACAACTTAATCAATATGAATTATCACAAACGCTGCAATGACCATAGAGCAGGTGAATATAATGCCGAACAGTACCAATGATCAATTTGAGTTTTGTAGATTGAATGATCCTCTAAGTCCTATATCCATTACTGATAAGACATTAAATAACTAAATAATGGATCGCTCTTAATACTACGGATAGGTTATTCCCCTTCCTAACACACAAACCACTTCAGATGAGTTCTTAATCTACCACCAGATCTTATTTCTAGAGTATCAAGATGTATAATTAATCCAAATCAGTCGCCACTCGAATAGAGACAACTTGTTTTAATATTATCAAGATATATATTCAAGACTAAACACTAATTGGTCTTGTAAAAACATAAGATATTACTTGTAATACTTTTATATTAAACTATAATTTAATATAATTGATTTAGAAATACTAGGATTATTAAATATAGCTTTGTATTTTTTATTATTTTGATATATAAAGTAAATAATAATTTAAATAAGAATACTTTATATATTTCTAAATTTATAAGTTTTAAAAATAATTAAAAAAATAATTAAAATAATTATTATAATATATTAAAGGTTTATTATAATTTTACAAAGATATGTTCTAATTAAATATATATTAATAAGAAAATCAAACAATAAAAGGAGTATTTTATTAAAGATACTACAAATAATGTCTTGCGTCTATACTTCAGGAAGTTAAACACTTAAGATTTTCCTACCGCACTGCTCCCCGAGAATCACTTTCTCCTAGCTCTACAGCTATCGCTGCCGAATGTGCAGCAGCTTATGTTTCCATTGCCGTTCCACTGAACTTCGGCTACATGCTCTTGGCGTGGGTGGCTATAGAAGAGGTAACGAGGTTTATCAATAATTCAACCCTCGGAGGCTCAGATTGCTACTGTGGTATTCGTTGTTCCTTGAGCTTAACATACACGTTCCTGGTATCTCAAAATGGCATTGAGGGGTGCATAGTATGTCGAGAATTCATTCTTGTTATAGAAAAACGCTGACTGTATCTAGGGAGTAGGTTTGAATGGAGCATTTACAGTGCATGGAATGTAGCTAATAGTCTTGTAGCACATATATCATTCCAGGAAAATTGACACAACCAGGGTAGCCTTTCCTCGCGATAGATCTGACAGCCATAATGCCTCTCATCCATGGTGCCATTATCAGCTATAAGCATAGGGTTGCAGTTGCAAGAGCGCCTATCGGGGCTCTACGCCACTTTAGTACCTGGCTAAGAAAGATACAATTTTAATTATATGAAAGGGGTAGTGAATGACAGAGGTGTTCCTACTTACCTTTCATGATACAGTGGCTTCAATTTTCATACTGTCGGTACGCCGTACCGTACCGTCGGTGTCTAGTAGGTTCCAGCGTCCCTGGACAAAGAATCTACGACAAAGAGAAGGCACTAGGCCTAATTGGGAGGTCTTTATTATAGGGCTATATAAGCCTAGCTCTAGTACTTAGAAATAGAGCAGATTCATGATACCATTTACCACACTAAGTGGATTGTGAAATCGGTCTATCGCGATAGGCATCTCTGTGGATACCAACACATACAGATACTTATTTATCTAGCAGGTCTTTCAATATAATTCAGCTAATCGTTCCAAACCGTATTAACGCTGAAGCTCCATGATGCAGGGGAGAGAATCTTGAAACTTCAACATGACACAGCAATAGCTGTAGTAAGACTACCTTTAACTGATGACTCTCTCCTCTTCATTTGCACGTGTAGCCCATCAGGCCCCCTACTAATTGACATCCCCCCACCCTCAAATCCTACTTAATTATCAACATCTCTACAAAGTTTCTACTAATCTCTTAAATTATTAATCAACATATAAGCAAAGTATGCAACCTATAGCTTTAATTCCATTGCAAGTAAGCTTTTTCGAGAAATCTGGAGTAATATAAAACTTTCTAAACCTAAGATTTATGAAAAGAAATTTATTAGAATAAAATAAGAGTAGACATAACTATTTCGTGTATATAATTAAATCGATAAGACATAGATGGTAAATAGAGGTGCTGACCAAGCACTTACACCTTCATCACCTTGCCCGGAATCAAAACACAACATGCGCATTTCGAAATTTAGATGACGAAATTTGTAGATGAGCAAACGCTGCTGGTGAAGGTGCCTTCTTGATGCGTGTAACTAAGGATGAAACTTCGACCACATGTGTTCGCAACCAATGGAGCTTGCTCACGGACCCAGAGTTTAAGTTTGAGGAGGGATCTCTTGAAAACGGGCAGGATTAGGATGAAGGGGGGGTTAAATGGAAAACCATGATCCGATTTGAGTCCTCCACGTCAAGGGTCCACTAGAACTGTGGTGGGGCCACAAAATTTATAGAACAAATCAGAGGTAAATGTATTGCTTGGACCAGTAAGTAAGCTCGTTTAGTGAATTCACTCAAAGCGTTCTGGAGGTGGAGAAAAAGGAGATATTAAAGTAGATTGTATTTAGCGGGAAACACAAGTCTTATTGCAACATATTTGCTAATAGAATAGATAGTCAAGAACAATCTTGATTTAATATCACTAAGCTTTAAGCATTATTTAGGGATTATGTCAGGGCTCAACCTGTGCCAAGGTCTATTCGAGAGAACAAGGCGAGATGGTAGATAATAAAGATAATACATGTCAATACTTCCTTGTATGAATTCCTGATTCACTTCTAAGAACAGGTATCCAGAAAACAATACGAGAGGGACAGCTGTCAAAGACAATTCACTGTGATATTTTCTTGCCTGCTGAGCGAGTTGGGTTTTATCTTAGGTGAATGAAATTGGTACAAAATCCATGGTCTCTGGAGTATAAAAGAAGGCCGCAAATCCGCTTTAAGTCAACAACGTTCAACATAACAACGTCTTTTCCAAGCAACTGAATCTTAAAATCAATTCAGAATACTACCTTCGAGCCAAGCCTTCTCAAGGACAAAACGCCTAAGCCAATACTTCGCCCATCATGTTCGGCTCCATCGTCATGTTCTTCTCCTTCCTTACCACTCTCTCCATGGCAAGTAACCTCTCTTAAGATCCCATTCAAGAACTTTCTAACAAGACGGAAGGTCCTTGCTTCTCGCTCTACATTCTCCGAAAGCACTCTCCCTGCCTCCCCTTACCCAATGACTATCGCGCGATGGACCGGAATCGTTGATGGTCAAAATGTTACATTTAATGGAACTGCCCAGGTATAAGCTGCCCCAAGAAACGATGGGTTGTCCCACTATTAACATTTCACAGCAAGTTCTCGCTCAACTAAAGGAGCACTATCCAAACCACACAGACTTCACCCAAGCTGCAGAGGATGCAGACATAGTTGCCATGAGCAAGCGTGACGCAGTGAGTATAAATATCAATACGCAATTGATCTCGGGCAGCTAATGATTAAAAGGCGGGCCTATTCTGCATTCCTGTTCCAGGTCAACCCGTAGGTGAACATCGGGGAATAAAAAACTTCCTATTCCAGACCGTTTCATGAGTAAACACGCTCGTTTTCAAGACATTTATTCATGAGATGTCTCTACTCCCAATTAATTATAAATAACTAACTGCTAACTCCTTGATCTTTCAGTGGGTAGCTCCAAACAGGGAATTTGTTCGGGACAATATCGGGTTCCTCAATTGGTACAAGGGCTGGTACGAGGTAGCTCCTAAGAGTTGTGCCCGCGTTACCTGTACAGGCCATGCAGCTGTTACCTTATGCAACGACGTGAGCAATTTATTTTCTTGGCTCTCTCTAATATTGCTGACAAGCCATCTAGAATGGGTTCACTTATACCGCATGGTCTCCTCTTCTAGGAAGCTACGTCCAAACCATCTACGACAGATGCAATCAAGGTTGGAACACCGTTGGTGGACAGCAGTTTGACACTGCTGGATTCAATGTTTATGTGGATGATGAGCATTGTCTGAGCTGACAGGTGCCGAAGATAATGGTTGATAGTCTGAGTCGCGGGGTATGATCGCGTTTTATGATCTTCGTTAGGTCTCGGATTGGGTCATCTTCGTTTATTGCAGATAACTACTTTTTCTCGAGCAAGGCAATGTTCCTAATGGAAATAACATTGTAATTCCAATAGTTGCTATTAGTTTTGCTATTTTAGTGCATCGCTTTCCAACAACGCCAACGCTACCGTGCTTATAAACGAATCTATTCAACCTCGTTCTTTTCAACCGATGTATCGTTCTTTGTATTTTGAGGCCGAGAATCTTGCCATTGATGCCAGCTGTTCGGCGCTATGGAGCAATGATTGTCAGCAGAATTAGGATTTGGTCTAGAGAGCCTTGTTACCTTGAAGAATATATCGGTTCATGGCTTCCCTGAAACGGCTCTTGTATTCCTAGAAATGATTAGGGCCCCATTGTTAAAGTCTAGTGGGTGAGTCAGGGTTTTACCTTTGGAGAAGTGACTGTTGGTCGATTTCGACCGCCGCCAGCAAACCCTCGATCTATATGGAGGTGTCAGTGCTAATTTTTGCCAATGACAGTGGAAAATAATACCTTTGATCCATGATTCTAGCTTCTTGTCCTACAGATCATCAGTTACATCTTTCGTCTGTCTTTGAAAGGATAAAACTTACCCAGGTGTATGTCCGAACGACATCGATAATACCCACAACAAGCTCCTTGCGAGTCTTTCCACATTAGCAACTTCTGGCATTCGTCTAGGGAAGGTATTGTTACCTCATCAACAGCCACCATCAATGAGTAATCCATCACATCATTCCTCTGAAGGAATAACGTATCATTGAAGATAGCAGCCCTTAGGAGTTTCTTCGAATGCTGTTTCCTCGGTTAGCGATGATGCAACAAGAAATAGACAAGTCTATTTTACCTCGCGCGCAAAGAGGGGGGATTCATAGATGAATTCCACCATATTTTCGTCAAGAAGTACTTCGTTCTGCTCGCCAGTCGATTGTATTTTCCGGTTCCGCATTGAACCCTTGAGATCAAAAATACGGGTTGGGGCACGATCATAAAACAAATTTTCCATAACAAGTACATCCCACTTGATCTCAGTACCCGTGGCAGGATTTTTGATGACGATCTGGTAGAAGCCAAGCATCTTCGCAATCACGGTTGGAAGGTCATGAAATAAAGCTTCAGCCATAATGTTAAAATAGGCAGGAGCAAATTTCAGAAACGCTTGTGTTTCAATGGGCGATAACGACTTGAGCACCAGTCTATCATCCAGAGTCTTCAGGAAGACCGACTTGGTTTTTCCACCTTTGGAATCCCATTTCAAACACCTTGATAAGGATTCAACGATCCGATCTGCAACGCCACACTTGCGGCGCACCGCATCGAATTGCTCCGCAAAGAAGATCTTGCATTGCATTCTGGCGGAGGAATCCACGAAGGAATAGGCTAAATGAGTACCCGTTGCGCGAAGCAATGATGTTTCTACCTCCGCTTGGTCGACACCGTCCTCGCAGATATCAGGGGTGCCGTCCTTCTCAAAAGGTGAGCTCCTCCCCGGAGCCGGACAATCATCCACGTTCTTCTTGCAAGAACCCTGACTGCGAATCTCTGCCAGCTTGGCCTTATAATGCTGAGATTGCAAAGTGAACGCGATTAACGAGCTTGGTTCATCTTCTCTGACAATAATGTCCTCGTCGACAAAAATGTGATCGCCAGCGTTTATGGGATATTCGAGAGGGGTCCACCCACTTGCCGATCTCTCGGCCCAAAAGTTGGTGAGCATCTTCATAAGGCTTGACTTCTCATGCTTAGGAATCTCCAGAGGCATGTCAGCATTGGGCTTCCGTAGAGATTCCGCTATTTCTGCAGCACCGGGAATGATGTCGTCAAGCAAAGAATGGTCGGCATCGCTCACACCATCATCATCTGAGCCAGTTTGACTGATGGTTTGCTGATTGTCATCTGTTTCAGCCTCTGTAACAATCTCATCTGCAGTCACGGCTGTGTCAGTGGGAGAGCGAGGCCCGTTTTCACCAGCAGTAGGCTCAGTGTTCAGACCTGCAAGACCTCCAACCACGCTTGTTATCTCTGCATCAGGATGGGATGGTTGTACAGCAAGTAAGTCTTCGTCACTAGGGCCACGCTCTTCGACGGCTTCATTGACATCCTTATAGACTTCCACAATCGGTTTTGAGGAAGCTTTTGGAAACGCTCTCGATTGAGTGGCTGTCGCTGCACGTTGCCTTCTGTCACGTAAACGCTCCTTCTCGAACTCTCGGCTCAATTGCTCGAAATGTTTTGCCAATGTTGAAACTTTTGATTCTTTGCGTTTGCTGTGCACTGACCTTGGAATCAGGGAATGTCCTGCTTTCCGATGAGCTTTAAGAGTGCTTAAACCCAGTCTTTCTGACAGTTTCTTATCAGTCGGCTTCACTGGTTCAGTTGCTGAGGACCTTAGAGGTTCAATGGATGGAGTAAGATCATTTGTATGCTTATTGTCTCCTTGCTTCGTCAGTCCCTTATGGGAAACTGGATGCACGCGACGCAGCGTTCCAGCCGGTTGAGATTGCGTCCGATTCAGTGGTGGAGACGTTGCAGTTAGGTTTCGCCGTGTGCCTCCTCGCTCCAAGGGCCTGGGAATGCCAGAAACTTCGGGTTGATTCGGGCTTTGTTCATTGAGACCGACTTGGTTTGCTTTGCGCAATCTCTCTACCTTCTCGGATAAGGTCGAGCCTAATGCAGTTTCGGGAAATGGAGAAGAAAAAAGCTCTTCAGAATTCAAAGGAGCCATACTGCCGGAAGGATCTGGGGAAATCGGAGTCTCAGATGCAGAGGGAGTACCATTATTTTTGTGTGGGAATGCCAGATCAAGATGTTCGATACCCTCCCTGTCTAGCTCTGGCATTCGAGAATCATTTGATGAGTCTGCAGGAGCCTGCAAGAGTTCTTGCATTTCCGATGGCGCTGATATCGTTGAATTTTCCTCTACTACAGAAGCGAGAACATCATGGGCCTCCTCTGTAGATACGTTGGACTGCTTTCGATTTAGCTCTAGAGAAGGGTTTGGAGACTTCTCGTCCACGTCAGACACTAAATCCGTGCCTTCAGTAGATACTATAGACGTTGTTGATTCATCGCGGTCCATGAACATTTTCTTCAGCTGAAGAGCAGCAAGTCTTCGGATATCCTTCTCAGAAGGGAAGAAATTGGCATCAAAATCGGCGAATGCATCGTCCCATTCGGCAACCTTTTCTTGCATAGCCCTCACAGCTCTGTTCAGTGGTACGATTTCGTAGTATTTAGAATTCATATACTTCTCCTGCAGCTTTCGAATGAGAGCAGCATGCTCTTCTTGCGCCAGTTTCGTCAGCCGTTCGACCTCAGCTTTGCAGGCCTCGGACTTCTCCGGGGCAACGCTATCGATGTTGATTCCTTTGATACGCGAATTGACAGACGCCATAAACCGGTTCCATCGTTCCTCGATTTTTGTGAAAAGGTCATTCTTCAGTTTTAGGTCATTATCGACCTTCCACGTGATTCTTGTCCGCGGAACAATAATTTCGAGAAGGTCAATTGGATCGTAGTGGATCCGAATTGCTACGTTCCGGAAGCCAAAGTACCGTAAGTGATCCCGGTGCAAGTCATGGGGACAGAAGCCAGCTCTGAGGCGCAACTCACTGCTCCAGAAAGATAATTCAAGGTATTTCCCCAAAGAGTATTTCCAAGTGCTCTCAGACATTGGCATTACCTGGGTTTCCTTCTTACATATCTTGCAATAACTCCACATTAGGATAGAATCTTGTAAGCCTTTGATCTTGCACGGCGATTTCTCAACGAAAACCGTTATTCGTGCCTCACCATGGACATAAGTTCTATGATGCTCGGACATTTTCCGCTCACAACCATTGGACGTACAAATAGTATTGGCGCTTAAACATAGATCTTCGACATACTGTCCAAGAGTGCAGTCTGGGTCAAATTCTCGCGAAACTTCATGTTCATTGTAAAACGCCAGGGCCAACAGCTCAGGGCCAGCACAAGGAATTGTAGTTGCAGTACATACAACTGTGTATAAGACAGTAATATTCTGATGTGCGTATGGATCAAACAAATTGATGTTTCCTTGTATGTAGTTCTCCCACTGACGCTTTTGAGTTTGGTAATTGTGTAATGCCTTGTCATATTCAGCATCGTGAACTGCATGCAAGACCTCCATAATTTGTCTGGGTGCCCTTTTCACCGTTTCGTGAACCATTTCGGGTTTAATAAGCTGGAACTTCTGGGGTTTTGACTTCTCGTTATCTGTCTGCTCTTCGAAGGTATCTTGATCGCGAAGTCTCTTGAGATAAACCAGGCGCCGTTCCTGTTCTCGGGCCCGCATTAAGACGTAAGGCTGCATAAACTTTACAAATGGCGAAGCGGACAAGATCTTGGTCTGATGCTTGGCAACCATATCGCTGTAGAAGGTAGGCATGGGAATGTCCTCAGGTAACTGGTCTTCATGAGAGCCGTGCGCATGTGACTCGTGAGCAGATACGAATTTCGCAGTTTGCGCGGAGTTTCCCTGCGTGGGATTACCACCGGCAGTCCCAGCAGCATTCGCATCATTGGACACACTGCTCAGAGCTGCCCCCTCTTTGTCTTGTACATTCTCTTTTGAGCTGCTCAGTGGCTCGAGTCTTTTCCCAGCATCCGCGACGGCTCTGAGCTTATCGCTAGCAGCGGCAACAGTATCCCGGGGCGGCACCGGATCCGACATGCCAGAGCTTATAGCCTGCGAGGCCTGTTGCCTGCTTGGAGATAGGCTGCCGCTATTGTCTGTGACAGAGGGGATGAGAACAAATTCGTCCCGCATCAAGCAGGTTTCTAGCTTCAGATTATAGACGACGTATACCATAAACTCGGTTATACGCTTCATTTTGGAGAGGATAGACAGATTGCCCCCCCGTAGAGCAATAGTACATCCCAACTCTTTCGGACATCCAGACAGATATATATAAGTTTTTTTCCTCCCCGGTATATCATTGTGCACATATGTTTTGACTTCAAAGCCGGCACTTTTGCCAATATGAACGGGTTTTAGAGCGACCATATCGATTGAGGAAATAATCTCTGTTTGTGCGCAGCGTGAAACTGCCTCGATGACAGATTGCTTGACGTTGTAGGCCACGGCAATATTAGCTTCTGCAAGGTATTGCAAGGCGAGCCCAGATATATGTTTCTGAACTAGAAGAAGTTGAGGGCGTAGCGAAGCGATACGATTAACCATGTTTCTTAAAAATTCCTTCTCTTGAGCTATGACAGGCTCGAGACTCATAAAATGATGTTGATGCCGCTGATACTCTATGGGAAATGATACAATCACAATCCGAGGATTAGATATGCTGCGGGGCATACTCTTGAGCGCCAGATTCTTGGAAAAAACAACACCGGAAACATATGAAGTGTCGCCAGGCTTACCGCCAGGAATTTTCTTAAGCTTCACATAATGCCGGATGTCTATGTCATCTCCCCGACGAACGTCGGGGTTGACATCGTCGGTGCATTGTAGAAGAATTGGAATGAGAGCTTTCTCCCAGGACGCAATATTTGGTATGTTTGCATCTTGTAACAGTTGATGCAATAGCCGTCGAACGTGATGCAGGCTAGCATTGTTGAGTTCCACAGCAGGAGCTTTGGCGTCCCGCATCGAGGCACTGCGGGTCATTCTGGAGGGTGCTAAAGTTGTTGATGATGAGATTTCAGAAGCAACAACCTCCTCGTTCAGATTCCCAAATCCTGGGACTAACTGCCTCGGGGACGTTCGTGAATGATGCAGGTTATTGCTTGCAGCACTAAGATTTCGGCGTCGGTTTGGACGAGTGAAGCCTCCCATAGATGCACTGCCACTAACATCATCAACACCACGACTTGTGAAGCTGATTCCACTAACGCTTTTCTCTCCAGTCCTTGACCTATGCTTTTTGCCTGCGCTCAATAATGACCCAAACCCGGACCTGTCATTTTCGAAGCTAGGACTGGCAGTACTACCACTGTTCATTGTTGCGAATATGCTCATTTGTTCATCTGCACTGGATTCTTCATCAGACATGTATGGAGCTAAATCCGGGTCAATGATGTTGTCATCATGGAAGGCGGGTAATCGAGACCGTTTTCCTTGATCGTCTGTCACGCCACGATGGAAAGGAGCCCTTTCTTCCGCAGTAGGCTTGAAACGGCCAAGGAAATTGTGCTTTGACTGATGTCTTTTGTGGCCAGAAGATGGGGGCCGACCAGCAGCTGACAATGCTTTCAAAGACCTTGCCGAGCTTGGCCGGCTCAATTGAGGTGCATCGACATCAAGGACTAAGGACTGTCTGTTCGTCGAGTCCCCGATTCTTCGTGTGGCCGGAATTGCCATCATCGGAGTCGCCAGGGGTCTGGTCCTTTCCTCCTCACCCGCCTTCTCAATATCGTGGCTATGTCCCGGCCCATCCGCTGACTCCATTTTACTCGAAGAATCAAATTTCGCCTGCTGAGATTGAAAAAATGTTGGCAGAGCCGATTCATCGGCAGAATCATCAGAGCCACTGCTATCGTGTCGTCTGTTGATGATGTCAAGGCAGGTCTTACATACTCTTAGTGTTCCTTGCACGCCAAATCGCTGACCAGAGATGATTGAAGTGCATTTAGAATCAAAGATGCATCCGCAAGTCCTGCAGTGATGTTTTCTTCGAAAGGCAGAAAAGGGGTCACCACAGAGGAAGCATTCCTTACAAATTTCGTCTGCCATCCAAAACTCCTTACTGAGGACTTGCTTTCGCATCTGTTCAAGCCTTGCACTGACAATCTCAGGGGAACCTTCGTTAGATGTGGTGCCTGGAATGCGTAGTCTGCCTGAGTATCCGGAGGCAGGGCCATCATCAGACGAGAAGATTTCATGCCTTACACGATTGTGTGCAGAAGTATTGATGGGACTCGTTTCAGCAGTGCTGCGATCCGTGGAAGATGCCCGAGAAGCTTGATAACCTGGCAAGTGCGATTGGGTAATACGTTCAATGGCTGCTGGCCGTCTCAGGCCTTCTGAGACACTGAGTCGAGGTGAGGCACTTAGACGCGTTGGTTCCGTTGCCTGTAAGGAAGACAATGCCGATGTAGCACTTTTAGATTTACCCGTAATTTTCTTTCTTGTGTCAAGGTTACCGTCCCCACCAATTAGATCGCGTTGCGGTATTGTTTGCGAATTGTTGTCAGCACCACCCGGATTGTCCGAGAGGTCGGAATCTTCAATGGATTCATTTAGCGTGTGCCTCCTGGGCCGCAAACCGCCGACTCCAAAGGTAGCTGATTGATCACCGTTTTTGGGAGTCGTTGTTAAAGAGAGACTTTCCCCTTTTTTGACAGGCTTCTCAACACCATCTGCCTCACTAGCCGCGATTCGGCCCTTGTCCCCATCCTTGAAGGCACTAACATTGACGGGTGCAACCGTAGGAATGATGACAGAAGATGGCGTAGCTTTGGTCATTGGCGTGATAGACGGTCGGCTAGAAGCCGCTGATTTAGATGTGGCTGGGGTTGATGTGAAAGACGTCTTAGAGGATTTTAGAACTTGCGACTGACTTTCAGAGGACTGCCCCGCAAAGGATGATGCTGTTGGAGACTGAAGACGAGATGACGAAGATGTAGATAGCTGTATGGGAGAGACGCTGACACCGCTATCCTCTCTCGTCGGTGCAATAGAGCCTTTCGAGGTTGGTGTTGGTGTGTTCTGGGTGTTTTGGCTGTTGACCGATACAGTTTCTATAATTTCATTGTCACCCCTATTGACGTTGGAGCCAGTCTTATCCTTCCCTACTCCAACGGCGTCCCGAAAGCGGCTATATAACCCGCTGAGGCCATTTTGCATAATATCCCCAGCTAATCCTTTATTTTCAGCATTGGAAGAGGAGGATGGTGGTGAGGCAAATTCGTTGAAAGTCGTCAGAGTCTCCGAGAGACAAGCAGTACTATGTATTTTATCTAAAGCCTGGGCTAGTTGTTCCTTATCAACCGAAGCTGGGCCGGAAACAGAAGCAAGAGAGCCACGGCGGGAGCCAAGGCCAAGTGGGAGCAAGCTTGGGGGAGCGGAAGGTCTGGGAGAGTCGTGTGAAGACATGGTGGTACTTGCAGAATATGCCCAAAGAGTTTCGAGGAGATACTGTCTGTATGGTCCGGTTTCGTGAGGATTAGACCTTGGCAATGGACACAAATAGTAGCTGCCGCCAAATCGAACGGCTTTGGTAGCGGAGGATCATGTCACCGACTCAGTATCGACAGCTTGCACATTTGTTGTCTCTATTCTGTTCATATTCTACACGTTAGTGGGTTAGTCGCTATCTTTGGGAGCGCAGAGAAACGCGGCGCACCTGAAGAGTGGCAAAGTAAAACTGGGGATTTTTTTATTCAGGCGCAGTGGACTCTGGCTTTAGTAGAAGTGAAGTGAAGTGAAGGGTTGATCAACACAGATGGTGGTGAGTCAAGAGAAGATGGATGACTGATTGCGTAGTTAACATTCGAGGATCCTGTCCTATTTTGCTGGATGTTCACCTCAGGGCAGTCGATACGATGTCCCGTCAAACATCTCGGCTCGCCTCGTCGTCACACTTCAGCTACCCCACAACGCGCTACTACCTATCTGCATGAGTACGCTAAATAACCTATACTACCTAGGTATATTTTCACGCGTCAATGTTCCCCGCGCAACAAATAACACTACTGAGCCTCAACTTTAGTCTTGATTCGCGGAGAGTCCTTGTCTGCATTCTTCGATTATACTAGGCTCGTATTCATTGTGATACTCTTCCTTAACACAAGGATCGCCCTCAATATGGTTGACCATTGATTCGCTCAAATCTCAACGCGTCCCTTCAGCAAACTTTGTAAACTTCACTGTCGATCCGGGGCAAGATGTCTGCTTTAATGCGAGAATGGATTGTCCCGTCTGCGGCGCAAGAGTTACTGGCCGCATACAATCATCTTGAATCCAACTATCGACCGAATGCAAGGACTGAAAGCCATGGATATGTCTGCGATTCACATAAGGTGACGACGCCAGCAATACAACCCAATGAAGATTGCCATCTTCAAATTGTCCATGTCAGTACAACTTCTAGCTCGAAACAAAGCATTGGATTACTAATTTCCCTTAGTTCAATAGCAGTACAGGTAGAAAGCATAATCTTGATGTTACGTTGTCGGACGGAACCTCGAAGATTCGAGCTACGTTTAGCAAATCGTCGCTCAGTACTTTTGCGAGGAAGAACCGCAACAAGATGCCACTCACGGACGGCACTCTTGGTGGAGTTCTTTTGATTAAGGAATATCAGCTGGTAAACCAAAACCCGACTATATGTCATTATATTAATTAACATTTAATGTAGAAATTCAACCACAAGGAAACTCCCTCCAAGCAAATAATGCTCAATATACTCCAATTCGAACTTTTGGGATATGCAGGATCCGCTACATTCGGATCCCCTTTCAACATTGAGCGTTCGGAAAACCTACAATCTATCACCGGAAAATGGGTAGATCTTTTTTCTAGCGCTACATCTCCTATTCTTTCCCAAGCAGGTGATTTTGGGAACAGAGAGAGCTCCCCTCCGATCGATTTCGCTACTCAGCCCGTGTTTGCAACCCAAGTTCCCGAAACAACTGCGTTGTTTCAACTAGCTGTCGACAAAGGGGTGATCAGCCGTCCGCCCGGAAATGAAATTGGTCTTCTTCAACTACTGTCAAAATATCCCGGGCAACGACCGTCAAATCAAATTATGAACCCCGCTCCAATGGCTGTAAATGATGACACGGCAAAATTGGACGAGATTGCAAATATCGCTCGAAAATCGTCCGTGTTGAGCCCGGTATCCGATGACAGACTAGCAGAAATTTCTTCGAGGCTCGATACAAAGGCCAATATTCAGCATTCCCAATCTTCCATAATCTCGCAAGAGTCAACCCGTAAGGTTGTTCAGAGTAGAGCTGTAGATTCATTCGTGCCACAGGCCCCGGGGCCAGGTGGAAACGGAAAAGAGAACAATCATGAGGACCTAGGCATCGAGAAGGCTATGCCCAGAGTCTTAACTGTACCCGCAAAGCCTCCCGCTGAGAATAAAGGCCATAGGGAGTTCATGTGTTCTATTGGGCAAGCCCTCAATATAAATCATTTCGAAGGCCTGAAACGCGTACCGCGAGCGTCAGTCCGGCTATCAGAAACGCAACAAAAACTCTTAGAACGCGATGATTCATGGGTACAAACGGAGCTTGATAGTCGCTCTATTTACACTGTGATTCCATCGGACGTTCTCCAGGATTTGAGGGCTTATATGGATCGTAGATGGACTCGAAGTCTCGATAAGACTGAACGAGGTCAAAAATTGACTACCCAAGCTGCAAGCAATAGTGAGGTAGAGGAAGATAGAGAGGACTCGGACGAAGATATTAAAAAGTCGTATACCGCGGATGGGCCACACGGCAGATTGACGGAGGTGGACGAACCAGGGAGCTTGAGATCGCGCCCATTAGTGTCATCATCTTATCAAGACCCTGAGATTGCTGAAGCTAGCAAATATATCGACGATGGTGATGACATGAGCGAACAGGTTTCTTGGCCACCCAGTCCCGAACGCGATGTTGATCTCAGCAGTTCGCCACCGATATCGACTACTTATCTTGAAACTGGCATTGACAAAGGATACAAAAATGACGATATGGATACCTTTCTAGATACATCTACTTCACGGACTACATCCCACAGCATTATTTCCTACCCGTCTCTTAATAATGTCAAAAAGAGCACCAGATCCCAATCAAGTTATGCGGAATTCCCCTCTAGCAGTTCCGCTGGAGAAGAAGAGCTAGACCTAGATTTCCCCCATGCAATTGGCGACTCAGTCGAAGACACTGAAGTAGATTTAGCAGAATCTATCAACACATCTCAAGGATTTCCCTCCACCGTAGCGCCAAAGCAGTCGGCGGTCCAAGTCGTACAAACTCCGAGTCCCATTCTGCAAGATGAACGCCATACGACCGACAGAATACCGCTGTTGAAGCGACTTTTTTCGCCTTTCAAAGGAAGAAAACGGACCTGCGAAGATATGTCGTCAGATCCTGTCATCCCTGCTACATTCAATGATAGCAGCTCACAGTTGCTTTCCTCAAATTTGAATCGTCTGGACGGAACGGACAAGGATTCCGAACAGAATGGTGGGACTGATCCCGCGGCTCTAGAATGCAAGGAGCCCGAGAATGATCCAATGAATGATGCGACATCTCTGCTTGATGTAGCTGGAGACGATGATAAACGCAATGACTTTGCAGAGCAACAGTTGATCGATGAATTAATATGCTCGCAGCAATCAAACGAAGACCCGCTCCTCAGAGAGGGTGATGAACCAGGCAACGCCAATCATTTCGTACCAGCGTCAGAAAAGGGTTCTTCCCCTGTGGAGGTTTTATCAACGAATACAAGGCCATCCACAACACGAGGTTCTTCTCAAGCTCACCTACCGTTCTCTGTGCAAAGTTTGAAGCGCAGCATTGGAGAAGATTTGGCCCATGATCAAAGGCCTTGGATAAAACGGTCCAAGCATGTCAAATCACTCCACATACCAATGAGCCAAGGAGAAACCGGCCCTCGCGAGACAGAGAAATTAGCAAAAGCCAGCAGGCATCTCAACAGGGAGCAAACCGCAGTAGCTAATGCCATGGAACAACATGAACAACAGATACACGATCAGCCGGAATTTGAATCATCGGACTCTGTAAACGATCGAGATTCTCCACGTCCCTCTCATACAGCCGAGGCGTTTGCACGTGGATCTGGGGTAGCATCATTACATTTGAATACGCCCATGGGAAGTCCTTCCGCAGAAAGAGATGCACTGTCGCTTCAAGAACATCCGCAGCCTTTCGATACAAAGAAAACGACACAGCCGCTAGCATCAACTACAACGGTACGAAGGAACAATCTACACAGTGCAATTGAGCCCTCACCACAACTTTCGGCCTATGACGACTTCAAGTTGGCATATCCGAGCTACCCAGGAAGTAAGGAGGAATTCGTCAACTCTATAACCTACCTTGAATGGTTGGGAGGGGATGGAGAAAGGAAGAAGAACTTCCTACGCAAGTCTCTCTGGGATGACTTGATAAGATCGAATGCAATGGAATTCAAGGAGTATGTCGTCCGAGAACTCAAGCTGGGGAAAGATCGCAATGACCTCATGAAGTGCTTGGATTATTTTAACGGCAGAGATGAGGAACCCGTGTTCAAGAAACAGGTCATCACTCCTGACACTCTTCAGAAAGCTTTGTCATCCCTAGATCCAGCCGACGTGGCGAAGGCTCGGAAAAGGTTTCGAGAGAAGAAGACCCAAGATGAGGGAAAGAAGACGAGTTCAGTAGCCTCTGTCCCTTCCGTTCAAGAGCAGCGACGAGATTTCAGATCAATCCCTACTGAGCAGTTTTATATTGACCAAGATGATCAAGCCATGGATTTGCAGGCCGGCAATCTCATAAAACGCAAGGAAACTGTTTTGAGGACTCCTTTTTTTGAGACGCAAAGCCAAGCTCGGGGAGGAAGCCAAGGTCAAAGGTTGACTGGTTATGAGGATATGATCGTGGACACTGGAATTGCTCCAAAACCCAAGACTCCGAGGAACCTTCCTTGGTCTAGGACTGCTACTCCGCAGAATGACGGCGCTCTCAAGCTCGTGTCGAATCCCTCAACTCCATCGAACCAGAAACGCGTTAATAGCGGCCACTCTACTAATTCTTACCAAGCACAGGGTTCTCCCATCCTTGGAAGCAATTATACCCCTTCTAGGCCGCTTGCGAAGGCAATTTCTAGATCAACCTCGGGTGCATCATTGCCCGGAAACCATCACGCGTTCGGAACTCCCAAGTTACCGACATCGACGAAAATTGTGCGCCGAACAACAAGCATGCTAGAAACAAGTATGAAAGATCTGAAGTCAGTGGAAGAATGGCCCGCTGACCAAGATACAGAAGAGACGTTCAATGAACGTATAGACGATTTCGTCAATAGCCGTATAGACGTTTTCGTTAAGCGTAAGAGTGGCAGCTCTTCGTCAAATGCAACCAAGAAGAGGACAAGTTCTTGCTCTAAGTAATCCGATGATACCCCCATGATGGAGCCAGAAACTAAAGCGGGGGAGCTTTGATGATCGTGAGCTTTATTAGAGATACCATGTGCAGCATATTGCTTTGAGCGACGGCGTGAAGGCAAATTGAACGGATTCCCTGAAGGATTAGATATAATTGCCCGCTATTAGTACAAATATGTTGGCTTCTGAGTACCCAGCAATGAAGGCTTGCATTATGATGCAATGATTCTGTATATCATCGTCGCTTCCAGCTTGCGGTCATGCATGTCTTCATGATCTCCAAATCTAGTAATTTCTACTCTTTGTTGTTGGGCTGGACAAGTCCTCGGAGTCTTCGATGGAAGACCTTCCATGTAGACCGACCATTATCCCGTTCCAAAGTCCATGACCCTTGAATATTCAGCCACCAACCTTCCTAATACCTGCAATCGGCTCGCCCTTTTCTGGTTTCTCGCGTTCTATTTGACGTTGCTCTTCCTCCGGCGTCCTCGTCCTCAATTGTAAAGCATGAATCCCACCCTCCTTCGCCATCTCCTCTTTCAATAGGGCGTATACCATTCTATGTCTTGCAGGTTGCATCTTGGACTTGAATGCCTCAGACGTAATCACTACCCTGAAATGAGTTTCTTGAGAGGTGTTTCCGGCCATTGCTTTGTGATGGGAATGGAGATGAGAATCATTGTGGATTTCAAGGGTTGTCGGTTTAAGGGCTTCAGTAATCTGATCCAGTTAGATACCGTAGTAATACTTAGTCCTAGGTTTGCGGATTACCTTGACGCGCATCGCATCTTCCATTGGTGTTTGGGAGGCCATTGTGGAAAGCGGTCGCCTTGCCAAAGCAAGAACAGATCTGCGAAGCATAAGGGAAACTTTGCCTTCTTGACTTCTTTCCCGGTGGCATCCAAGAAGGTTATTTCGCAAATGAGGTTCTTTTCCTTATTGCTGGTACGATACCAGGACGATTTGGGGTGGATGTGATGTTTAGCATTATCGTCGGCCGAAACGACCCCTAGTAGAAAAAATTGCCGACGTAGGGAGCTCGCTCATTCTTTTAGAAGCCGGACAACAAACGATGATGTCGTAGCCAGTCTCAAGCCTCTTTAAATATGCACGACATGGTGGGATGAGCCCTTGTCCCTCGGCCCTCTTCAATTAAGCCCTAGTCGATTCCTTAAAAGGCCGTCTTCTCACGCAATGTTCAGCGCGAGGACTGCTTTCTCTTCCTTCCGCAGATCCTCGATATTCTCTAAATTACTCTACAAAAACACATCTACCCCAGACTTCACAAGAATGGCTTCCACCTTACCCAGCCTGCCTATTTTCCAAGCAATAGCGAACCATGATCCACGCTCCACCGTTGTTGTACACTCGGCGTCCGCAAGGAGGTTCACATATGGAGAGTTACTAGGAGATGTTGCTGAAGCAAAGGACAGATTGGTCCGGGAGGGTGGTGATAATGCCGTGAACGGCCAACGGATAGCATTTCTTGTAGAAAATAGCTACGATTATGTTGGTGCGCAGCAATCAGAATATGGTTTATATGAGCGCGGGATTGATGCGTTTTATAGTGACTCTACTCTCCATCCTGGGTGCACATTCGATAGCTCTTCCCCTCTCTCCTGCATTCCCCACCCATGAATTACAATATATTATGGATCAAAGTCAAGCTTCCGTGTTGTTGTCTTCGGCAAAGTTTGAGAGCAAGGCAGAAGAAATCTTGAAGGAGAACCTTGAGGCCAGACCAAAGCACATGAAGCTTGAAAAGAAACTTGGTGGTGGGGAACATAGAAAGATCAGACTAGAGGGGCCCTCGGACGGGCAAGGAGGAATGATGTTGTACACATCTGGAACTACAAACCGGCCGGTAAGCTCATTGGAAATGTTGTGGCTAATAGTATACTGAAACAGCCTGGATTAGAAAGGCGTTTTGTTGCCCCAAGCAGTCATGACCGCTCAATCAAAGTCACTCAACACAGCGTGGAAATACACCCCTAAAGATCGACTTCTGCATGTCCTTCCTCTGCATCACATTCATGGCACCATCAATGCCATCGTGGCTCCTCTGCTCGCTGGCTCGGCAATCGAGTTTTTGTTCCCCTTTAACGCTACCGCCGTCTGGGAACGTTTTGCGGCTCCTTTTCTGCCAAACCCAAGCACGAAGGACAAAATAACCTTCTTCACAGTTGTACCAACAGTATATAATCGACTTTTAGCAACTCACAAAAACCTCTCGCCAGAGAAGCAAGCTGCCGCCCAAAAAGGCATATCACCTGAGAATCTCCGTCTTAATATTTCTGGCTCCGCTGCTCTTCCGACCCCGACTAAAAAGTCATGGACGGATCTAAGCAATGGAAATGTTCTCCTGGAGCGATACGGTATGACAGAAGTAGGAATGGCACTCTCGTGCGGTCTCAACATCGAAGATCGCGTTGACGGTAGTGTGGGATGGCCTTTACCAGCAGTGGAAGTACGACTAGTTGACACCGATACCAATGAGGTAATACATCCCGGTGAGGAAATCGATAAAGATGGTAAAGAGCGAGATGGCGAAATCCAACTTCGTGGACCTACAGTCTTCAAGGAGTATTGGAAGAATGAGAAAGCAACAATCGATGAACACGTTGAAGGAGATGACGGTAAAGGCCGTTGGTTCAAAACTGGTGACGTTGCTGTTCGAAGAGAAGTCCCCAATGCCGGAAATAGTGATCAGGAATGGGCGAAAGGACCCATGTATTTCATCCGCGGGCGCAAGAGCGCTGATATCATCAAGTCAGGGGGGGAGAAAGTTAGTGCCTTGGAAGTTGAGCGAGAAATGCTTTCTCTGCCTCAAATATCTGAAGTAGCGGTGGTAGCTGTGCCGTCTGGAAAATGGGGTCAGAAGGTTGGTGCAATCGTCATATTGAAACCCGATCCAGAAGGAAGATCTGGTAAAAGATGGGGACCGTTGGATATGCGGCGAGCCTTGAAGGATCGGCTGGCGAATTATAAGATTCCACAAGTGATGAAGGTCGTGGACGAAATCCCAAGGAACGCCATGGGAAAGAGTAAGTCTTAGCTCTCGAGCGGGTTGTTCAAATGTTAATTTGTGGCTAGTTAATAAAAAGGAGCTTGTCAAAAAAGTCTTCGCAGAAGAGGCAAGCGGCGATGAAATGTAAAATATTGTAACTGCTGTACCGTACATAAGCTTAACATAGAATTTAGGTCTAGATTCCCTGTTCATCAAGAAGTGACTGCGATTCGACTTCGTGGAATGGTCATTTAATCGTGTTCGAGTAAAGTGGCTTCTGATATCTTTCCTCTTTTAAACGTGCAGCCATGGGTCTACTTTGCACCCAAATTCAACAGAGCCAAGTCGCTTTCACGTCACTGTAATTCACTGGACCGTTAATGACTTTTATTCCCTGCCCTGTAGTATTGTGACATCCGAGGCAATGCCCTGCTATAAATCAACGCCGTGTAGCAGCCAACCCTCCCGAGACCAAAAAAACAGTACTGCCGAAATAGGCGATCGATGTAACTTCTGGCCGAATCATTGATGCTTATGTGTTTGAAAAACCATCCATAACCTTTATACCATTAATGGTATTGCAATGCTTGGTGAATAACCGAGAAAATGACTAGCTCAAGGTTGCGAAGTCCACAGCTAAACTGTGTACTTGGCCTTGGCACGTGTGCTTCCACTGTGAGCACTGTCTGTGTGACCGGAGAACTCTACAGCCTCAGAAGCGGGTAACTTCAAGACCTCCTTGAACTTTCGACCAATGTTCATGAGAACCTCCTTGCCCTTCTCAGTGGAACGTCCTTTGCCGCCAGCAACATCACCATCACCACCACCTGGAATGCTCTTACCAATTGTTCGAGTCCAGACACCAATACGGTAGAAACCCTTCCGAACATTGACAACAACACCCATGAGCTCTCCATCATCTTCTTCCTCGAGTGTCTCTCCAATAGCCGACAACATAACGTGGAGCCATAGTTCGTCGATAGGGACGTTACGCTTCTCCTTGAATTGGTAGGACCACTTGCCACCATGCTTATTTTGTTGATCCTCCCATTCAGGTCGAACACCTTCCTTGAAGAGGTGATAGTCAGATTTGAGGGCGAGTTCAGAGGTAGGGGCAATGTTGTTCTAGGGGAGTAGTCAGTATGAGCTTATGATTAAAAGGGTGGGATGCAGCTGCATACGTAGACACCCCAGAATTCCTCAACAGAGTTGAAAGTGATGACCTCCTTAAGCAAGTCATTCCAATTGTCACCCTAATATGAAGTTAATATGTTGATAGCAGCGTAGTCCGTTTCAGGGCATACCTTGCCGCTAGGTGGCTTGGTGAACCACAAAGTCCACTTGTGCATCAATGGGTGTTTAACATTGAAGTTGTCCTTGTCATGAAAGACAGTAATCTGTTCTTCGCCAGCCTCTGCTGATGGCTTGGCGTTCTCATCCGTGTTGCCACCAGCAGGTGAGATGGGAATGGTCGATAGATCAACTTGAGCAGAATTGGCATCGATTTGTGGGGAGGAGGCGACTGCTGCGGCCATGGCTGCGGGTGTAGAAAGGGGAAGGTTGATAGGTTGCGACAGAGGACGGAGAGTTTTGAAGATTCTTTGCTCGTGCGAGAGATTGAAGTCAACCACGAAGGTCAGCTCTGGTATCTTTTAAAGTCGAGCGCTTGCGCTGGACAGAGTGAATGTTGTTGGGCGACTAGGTGCGGAGGTGGTTCTATAGAGGAAGGAAGGGCCCAAGGTATGTTTTTCAGACGTAAGCGACTATTTTGATTGCTCCAGGCAATTAGTCTACTTAGATAAAGAGATCGAAATTGGGAAGTTGTAAAGTTTGCTCCTTCATTCAATCCACAATCATCCAGGAATTCTATGCGGAAACTTACTTTTAGCGCCTCTAGGTCGTCCAGGCTCGCCTCGCGTTTAAGAAATCATCACGTGCCGGCTTTCTAAAATTCGAATGGGCAAGAATGGGATTAGGGAGTAAGATTGGAGAATTGAGACTGTTGATGCGGTTTTTCGGTTATTTACAGTACAATTGGAGGAATCCGAAAATCTTCACGTTGGGTGGTTCGTAGGTAGAGGTTAATTGGCTTTGGTATCAAAATGAAACTCTCGTCTCTTTTTCGTTTGCTCACCCGCAGTCAGACATATGAGGTACAGTACGGTCCCGTACCCCGCGAAACAGACCGACAGCCTTGCTACCATAAAGGGCTCCCCCCCCCCTCTTTCCCTTCTTTATCTGCTTTCTCTTTCATTCCTTAATTTCAGCTCATTGACCATGGATTTTAATGGCTCTTCCCCCTTTCCTGAGGGAGTCATTTCCTTCCTCGATACCGATCTCTACAAGCTGACTATGCAATGCGCTGTCTTGAAATACTTCCCCCAGGTACCGGTCACTTACGCCTTCAAGAATAGAACTCCGGAGAAGAAGCTATCAAGGGCTGCTTTCAAATGGCTTCAGATTCAAATCAACAGTTTGTCTTCTCAGCCTCGTCATATGCGTAAGCTAACATTACATAGAACTTGGAAATATTGCACTTTCAGGCGATGAGTTACGATTCTTGCAAACTACCTGCACATACTTGAACACCCCTTACCTCGAATTTCTGAGAGACTTCCGTCTCAATCCCCGTGAACAAATCGAGGCGTCCTTTGCTCCCGACAGTGACACAGCCAGCGATGAAGACACTGGAGAGGTCGATATCAAGGTCAAGGGACTATGGGTAGAAACCATTCTCTACGAGATCCCGCTCTTGGCTCTTACAAGCGAGGCATACTTTCGTTTCATGGACACTGATTGGGCGTATGATGGTCAGGAGGACAAGGCATACCACAAGGGGATGAGGCTATTAGAAGCAGGCTGTGTTGTGTCAGAATTCGGAACTAGGCGGCGACGAGATTATCACACGCAGGCGTTGGTATTCCGCGGATTGGTGAAAGCAAAGAAAGAGGCTGAAGCAAAAGGTTTGGCTGGGAAAATTACCGGATCCAGCAATGTTCACTTAGCTATGAGATTCGGTATACCGCCTGTTGGCACGGTTGCTCATGAATGGTTTATGGGGGTTGCAGCTATTACGGGCGATTATGAGAACGCTACGTTAACTGCATTGAGTTATTGGGTGGGCTGTTTTGGTGAGGGCGTTCTCGGTATCGCTCTCACGGATACATTTGGTACTCCAGTCTTCCTTAAGGCTTTCGGTCAACCCATACCAGATCTAAAGACAATCGCCACGGGAGCAGCTGTAGCTGGAGAAGAGTTGGCTGGCCATAAGGATAAAAAGTCGAGAACCTTTGCAGAAGTTTTTGCAGGTGTCCGTCAGGACTCTGGAGATCCAGCTCAATTTGTCAAAATCATGCGAGATTTCTATGATAAGCAAGGTATCGCCGAGAAGAAAACGATTGTCTTTTCTGACTCTCTGAATATCGACTTATGTCTTGAATACAAAACGATCTCAGAAGAGGCGGGGTTCCATCCTAC